>Ga0315291_10008309_pt1 | contig 12760 bp, 10 predicted proteins | sample YL17G12_20_MG_FD_203070 | JGI IMG/M metagenome (GOLD analysis project Ga0315291, IMG submission 203070) | Sediment microbial communities from Yellowstone Lake, YNP, Wyoming, USA - YL17G12_20 | ecosystem: Environmental > Aquatic > Freshwater > Lake > Sediment | place: USA: Wyoming | collected... | reverse complement strand
CCCTTTTTAGAGAGCACTCTATCACAACCGGTTCACTTTGGGCGCGTTTGAGCAGTTCACTTTTCAGCTTTGAACAGTTCACTTTTCAAGTTTGAATAACAGTAACGGATAAGTGGATGCGAAGACGCGCATCCGCTAATCCGCTACTTATCCGCTGAAAGGATTCCCACACATGCAAACTGTTTCTTTGCAGCTACCACCAATCGAATTTCAATTCCGCGCCAAACGCTTGCTCGACCACATCAAACGCCAACAATTGAGCGGCGCGGTCTTGTTCGACAACTACCACATCATGTACTTCACGGGTTTTGCGTTCATCCCCACCGAACGCCCGATTTGTTTTGCGATGAACGCGGACGGCGAGCGCGTGCTCTTCGTCCCGCGTCTCGAAGTGGAACACGCGAAGGCGGAAGCGCAAGTCGAGCGCGTCGAGTCGTACATCGAGTATCCCGACAATCCGCATCCGATGATACAGTTCGCGGAAATTCTAAAGCGATTGGAGATTCAGGAAAAAATCGGCGCGGACAACGATGGCTATCCCTGGATTCTCGGCTATCAAGGCGAAGCACTCTCGTCGCTCACAGGCGCGCAAATCGTCAACGTCAATCCGTTCGTTGAGCATCAAATGATGCTCAAGAGCGACGCGGAACTCGCGCTGATTCGCGAGAGTTGCAAGTGGGGCAATCTCGCGCATCGCCTCCTGCAAAAGTACACGCGCGTTGGCGCGAACGAAACCGAAGTGAGCATGCGCGCAGGCAACGAAGCGACGCTCGCGATGATTGACGCGCTCGGTTCGCTGTATCGCTCGCAAAGTATGTGGTCGCGCGGCGCGAGCGCGGGCTATCGCGGGCAAATCGGGCGCAACGCGGCGATTCCGCACTCGCTCGCGACGAACGCCATCTTTATGCCAGGTGACGTGCTCGTCAGTGGCGCGGGCTGTCCGATGTGGGGCTATAACTCCGAACTCGAACGGACGATGATTATCGGGGAGGCGAGCGCGGAGCAGAATAAATTCTTCGACCACATGGTCGCGTTGCAGGATACCGCGCTCAACGCGATCAAGCCGGGCGCGAAGTGCAGCGATGTTGACCGCGCAGTGCGCGCGTATTTCGACCAGCACAACCTGATGCCGTACTGGCGACACCATTCAGGACACGCCATCGGCTTGCGTTATCACGAAGGTCCGTTCCTCGATTTGGGCGACGACACGCTGATCGAACCTGGGATGGTCTTCACCGTCGAGCCAGGATTGTACGCGCCCAATCTTGGCGGCTTTCGCCATTCCGATACCGTCGTGGTTACCCAAGACAGTATCGAGATGCTGACGTACTATCCGCGCGATTTGGCGAGTCTAACAATCCCTATGTAGCCACAGGGAACACAGAGAACACAGAGAAAGATGGAAAAAACCCCTGTGTCCTCAGTGATCTCTGTGGCTAATCTGATATTGGCACAGCATTGGGAGAAGAAGATGACAGCACAGACAATCGACCCCAGCGAAGTTCGTTTCTTCAGCGGCAATTCCAATCCGCAACTCGCCGCCGACATCGCTAATTATCTCGGGGTGCCTCTGGATCCGACGCTCGTCACGCGCTTTAGCAACGACGATCTGTACATCCAACTCGGCGCGAGTGTGCGGGGACGGTACGTGTTCATCATCCAATCCCTCTCGCCGCCCGTGAACGACCATTTGATGGAACTCTTGATGATGCTGGACATTGCGCGCTCCGCCGCCGCGAAACAGGTTCACGCGATCATTCCGTATTTTTCGTTCGCGCGCTCCGACAAAAAGGACGCGCCGCGCATCTGCATCACCGCGCGCCTCGTCGCCGAACTGCTGGAGACGGCAGGCGCGACCCACGTAATGACGATGATGCTCCACGCGCCGCAGGTGCACGGCTTTTTCGGCGTGCCAACCGATCCGCTCACCAGTCGTCCCGTTTTCCACCAACACTTTCAACAGGACGATTTGTCCAGTACGATTGTCATCGCGCCTGACATGGGACACGCTACATCCGCCGCGCGTTTCGCCAAAGACCTGGGTCTGCCGATCACGGCGGGAGACAAGGAGCGTATTTCGGATACCGAAGTGCGAATCAGTATCGTCGGGCGCTCCGTGACGGGTTATCGGCGCGCGCTGATTTACGACGACGAGATCGCGACGGGGGGATCCATTCTCGAACTCACGCGGTTGTTGCTCGAGCAGGGAGTACAGGAAATCTGGGTCGCATGCACGCACGGCGTTTTTGTGCGCGGCGCGCTGGAACGCCTTGTCGCGGTGCCGCAGATCACGCGCATTGTGACATCGGATACCGTGGCGATTCCGCCTGAAAAGCAGCATCCCAAATTGCAGGTGTTGTCGGTCGCGCGCGTTTTCGGCGACGCGATCCGCCGTAACTATTTGCGCCAGTCCATCGGCGATCTGTTTGTGTTTGGGGAGGAGAATCCGTAGGGGCGACCCGGAGCTTGTCCTGAGCAAAGCGAAGGATGGTCGCCCGCATAGGACATGGGTTGAAAGGAGCACTAGAATGAACGACCAAACGATGGCTTGGCTGCTTGAAAAAGACAATCCCTCCGTGCGTTATTTCGCGCTGCGGCATCTGCTGGATCGCGCAGAAGACGACCGCGAGGTTCAAGCCGCGCGGCGCGCGATCATGCAGAGCGAGCCCGTGCAAAAGATTCTCGCCGCGCAGAACGCGGAGGGATATTGGCTCAAGCCGGGGTCGGGCTATTCCGGCAAATATCGCTCTACTTCCTGGCAGATTCTGTTTCTCGCCGAATTAGGCGCGGACGGACGCAGCAAGTCGGCGCGGCGCGGCTGTGAGTATCTGCTGGGGCATTCGCAAGCGAGTCACGGTGGATTTTCGGCGGCGCAAAACGCCGCGCCCAGTCTGGCGATTCATTGTCTCAATGGCAACCTGATCTGGGCGCTGGTCGCGCTCGGCTATGGCGGCGACGAACGCGTCGGGCGCGCGGTGGAGTGGCTCGCCGGCGCGATCACCGGCGATGATTTCCAATGGTTTTACGCGTCTGGCACGCCGGGACCCGGCTTTCGATGCGTGGCAAATGCGGGCAAGCCGTGCGCGTGGGGTGCGGTCAAAGCGCTGCGCGCGCTCACGAATCTGCCGTTGGCATTGCGATCAAGCAAGGTGAAGAAGGCAACCGCGCTGACGGTCGAGTTGTTGCTGAGCCGCGATTTGTCCAAGGCGGATTATCCGTACACCGAACGTGTCAGCGGCGAGTGGTTCAAGTTCGGTTTTCCGCTTTCGTACACTTCGGATGTGCTGGAAGCATTGCTCGCGCTGGGTGAGGCGGGCTATGCGCGCGACCCGCGCCTCAAGAACGCCATCGAGTTGGTACTCTCGAAACGCAACGCGGACGGACGCTGGGCACTGAAGCACAGTCTGAACGGCAAGATGTGGACGGACATCGAGGCGAAAGGCAAGCCGAGCAAGTGGATCACACTGCGAGCGCTGAGCGTGTTGAAGGCGGCGGGGCAGATGGAAGTTGGAAGGTAGAAGTTGGAGATTGGAAAAGGGGGCAAGATGGAACTCATCCGCGGTCGAAAGATTTTTTACGAGCGCTCTGAGTTGGACCAGCCGCTGAATGGTTTGCTCGCGCTTGCAACTATCGGCGTCACGCTCGTGGTTATTGTCATGTTCTTCGTCGTGTTCGACGGCTGGTTCATCGGCTCGACATTGATCAGCACGGCAATCGTCATCACCATCGGTCAACTGATGGTCGGCATGATGATCGCGGAGCGCGCCAAGTTTAAGGCGCGCTGGGGCGCGCGCGCGTTTTCGATTGCCTTTCGCTGGTTGGCACTTCCGGGACTGACGTTCATCGTCGCGGCAATCGGGCATTTCGCGTGGATCGAAGGCGCGCGGATCGTGCCGCGCGAAATCGCGCTCGTGCCGATGGTGTACTTGCTCGTCAGCGGCATCGCGCTGTGGTGGCGCGCGGTGACGACATTCGGCATTGACAACCTCTCGCTGATGTATGTATACTTTCCAAGCGAGAGCCGCCTTGTGCAATCGAATGTTTACGGTGTGCTGCGCCATCCGATTTATTCCGCTGTCCTGCGAATTCTTTTCGCGCTGGTGTTGCAGAACGGGAGCGCGTTCGTGCTGTTCGCCGGTTGCGTCGCGCCGTTCGCGATGACGATCTGGTTACGCTGGGCGGAGGAGCCGGAGTTGATCGAACGCTTTGGCGACGGGTACCGCGATTATCGCCGCCGCGTTCCCGCGTTCTTCAATCTTGATCCGAGGACGTGGGGGACGTTGTGGAGATTTTTGATCGTGGAAAGTGAGATGAAAAAATGAAACCTCAAACGCGCAAATGGATCGCGGGCGGTTTGCTCGCGGCAGGCGTCGGCATAGCGTTGCTGTACGCCGCGAGCCGCATCGTTCCAAAGAGGATGCGCGGAATGATGCGATCAATGATGAAAGAGATGATGGGTGGTGAGGGCGAATGTAATCCCGCTGAGATGTGAAAGCGGATGTGCGCGGATTCGTGAAATCCGAAAAATGTTCATGGTGGGCTTGGGCTGATCGAACGCTTCGGCGAGGGGTAACGCGACTATCGCCGCCGCGTCCCCGCGTTTTTCGGCTTCGACCCGAGGACGTGGGGAATGTTGTTGAGGTTTTTATCTATGGACAATAAACCTGACCTCTCCGCGACACGGTGTTCGATTGCCACGAGATCTGAAGTACGCAGGCCGCGGCATAAGGAGACACCAAAGGCACTTGTTCCAACGCATCCATTTCTTTCAGAATACGTTCCCATTCGTGACGATGCACTTGTTCCTTGTCTGCTTCGATGTGATCATGCGCTTCTCGACGCAGGGTCGCGATTTTCAGCCCGGATCAATTTGGCGGTCACTTCGGCGCGTCGAAGGTGATTGTGACAGGGCGCGGTTGGTGGAAGAGCGGGACGGAGATGACGGTCGTCGGGTTGGGCGAAGCGACGATCACGTACATCATTGGGTTGCCGATTGCGCCGTGGGTGGGATAGAGATTGGAGATTAGAGATTGGAGGTTGGAAAGTGACCGGGTGTGTGATGAGCTCGGTCTTTCATTTGGGCGCGGAGTGTGGTAAAATGGAGGTGATGAAAGCCAAGATCAGATTACCGAAACAGCGCATAACGCGCACGAAACGACGAACCGCGAAAGAGACTCGTGCCGCATATGTGGTCAAACCCAAACTGGCTTTGCCTCTAGCATCACTTGAACTCGCAACGCTCGAAGAAGCGGCGCGAACTGTTGGTAAGACGACGCACAACATTCGCGACTATATTCAGCGCGGTCGGATTGCCAAGTACAACCCAGAAGGGAAGCGTATTGCGCGTGCGAAAAATGGCGAGTTACGTGTATCGCTCTTCGAGTTGCGCACCTTCTTATCGCTGGTCGCACAAGGAAACGAGAAACATCATCACGCGGGGTTGCACCCTGAACTTGGTTTTTATAATCTCGCTGAACGCGAACGGACAAAACATGTTCATCGTTTGCATCCGTACCTCGGTAAATTCATTCCCCAACTTGTCGAGTGGTTTCTCGCGCGGTACTTCCATGGAGATGACGTGATTCTTGATCCATTTATGGGGTCAGGCACAACGCTTGTGCAAGGCAACGAGATGAAAATGCATACGATTGGCATTGACATTTCGGAATTCAATTGCCGCATCGCGCGTGTCAAGACTGCCAAGTACGATCTGGAGAAAGCGCGCCACGAAATCCTTGACGCCGAATGCCGTGTGACATTGTTCAGCCAATATCTGACACACACGCCCCACGCCCAACCGGTATTATTTTCTGATGACAAACTGGAAGAACTGAAAGAGAGTTTGTTGGCGGAGTGTCATAGCGAATATCTCAAGACATGGTTTGCGCCGCGCGCTTTGCTGGAAATGCTTTATTACCGTCGCTTGATCAGCCAATACGAGTACCAAGATTTGTTGCGCGTGATCTTGAGCCGCGCCGTGCGTTCTTCGCGTCTCGTTCCGCATTACGATCTGGCTACACCCAAATCACCGCTTCCTGTCGGAAAAGAATATTGGTGCAAAAAACACTCGCGGATGTGCATACCGATTGAGGAATGTTTAGCCAAAATCCACGCCTACAGCGAAGACACCGCGCGGCGGCTCAAGCAGTTTGACCAACTGCGAAGCGACAAGACAATCACTATCATTCAAGGTGACTCACGCGCGGCGGATTTGGGGAAAGAACTAGAAAGCACGCCGCTCGCGGGTCATCAAATAGATGGCATCTTTACGTCGCCGCCCTACGTCGGGCAGATTGATTATCACGACCAGCACATCTACGCCTACGAGCTTTTTGGCATTCCGCGCAATGACCAACTAGAGATTGGACCTAAACGGAGCGGCAAGGGGCGTCAAGCGCAACAACAATACATCGAGGATATTGCGGCGGTCTTTCGGAATGTCTTGCCTGCGTTACGCGATGACGCCAAGATTTTTGTCGTCGCGAACGACCGCCTCAAACTTTACCCCGAAATCGCGCGGCGAAGCGGAATGAAAATTGCAGAACAGTTTCATCGCGCAGTGACGAAGCGCACAGAGCAAGGCGACGATCCGTATCAAGAGACGATCTTCAGGATGATGAAGGACGAAGACAATGCCTCTTTCAAAACGGCAGGTTAAAGAGATCGCCGAACTATTGACAGGGCAAATTCGGCGGAAGTTAGCTGACTACAACCCAGAACCCAACACGATGCCTTTCCATACGCGGCTACTTGGCAAAGATCGTATGGCGCTTTTCTCATTCATTCAGTCCATCAATACCACTCTTGGGGCATCGGTCTTTGAACAAACCGCGGCTATTATTGCCTCTCCAAACTTCAAACGGGCGGCAAGCCAATATAAGGAATTCAACGATACAATTAGCCGAGAAGCACAACGGCTGATCCAATCATTGATGGACGACTTGACTACTGGGCGGATCACGCCTGATAAAGCGGCGGAAACAAAACGTATTCTTGCCATAGCACAATCAGGCGCGATGCAAAAAGTCAAACGTCCACGCATTGACTTGTTCGTTGAATCACACGAAGGCGTCGAATATTACTTTGATCTCAAGACAGCAAAACCTAACGTTGGAGAATTCAAAGAGTTTAAGAGGATGTTGTTGGAGTGGATTGCCATACGCGGAGCATTGGACCCCAAAGCAAAAGTTCGCACGTTGCTTGCAATTCCATATAACCCGTACGAACCTGAACCGTACCAACGTTGGACATTGCAAGGAATGCTCGACCTCAAAAACGAAATCCTGGTTGCCGAAGAATTCTGGAACTTTCTCGGAGGGCGCAACACATACGAAGAATTATTGGATGTTTTTGAACAAGTTGGAATTGCTTTACGCCCAGAGATTGACGCCAAATTCGCCAAACTGACATGAGCAATTCGTCTAGGAGACACGATGAAAACCAAGATGCCAGAAAAATCAGTACGCCAATTGGTGAAGAACTTTTATCAGCAGCGCGCCGAAAGGTTACACTCACTTGAACTTGACGACATCACTGCCAATGTTCCGAATGGTCTCTGGTCGCCGGAACACGAGAGCGCCGATAAGGTTGTGACGAGACTGATCGAGGCGTACCTCGCCGGTTTTGAAGATTGGTGGTGGGACGCATTCAAAGACACCGCCTTTTGCGTGGGCGCGCTTCATCTCAGACGCCGTGGCAAAATGCTTCAAAAATTCGTGTACGAGGACGAATTTGCCTACGCGCGAAACAGGCTAACACTCCAATTCATCAACTACTACTGCACAGCGGATAATGAAATTGACTGGAAGAAAATCATTGTCTTCAACAAGCGCAACCATAAACGCCCAATCACTCGCGCGCTTCATCTCACTGACGACTGACCACTGTTGACTGTTGACTGATTTTTCATGCCAATTGATCCTGCCCGCCAACGCCAAGCCAAAGAATACGCGCGCCTCCGCCATCGCCTGCTCGCGCTCGAACTCGCACTGACCGCGCTCGCGCTCGTCGCCGTGCTCGCCGTCGGGCTGAACGTGTGGCTCAAGCAAATCGTCTTCGCGATCACGCGCGACCCTTCGCCACCTTCGGCAGGGCAGGCTATCTGGCTCGCCACGTTTCTCTACTTTGCCGTCGCGTTGATCGCGTACGGGGTGATGTTCTTTCCGCTCTCGTACTACGGCGGCTTTGTGCTGCCGCATCGCTACGGACTCTCCACGCAAACGCGCCGCGCATGGTTCGCCGACGAGTTGAAAGGCGGCGCGCTCGGCATCGCGCTGGGCGGCGTGGTGATCGAAGTGATCTATGCAGTCTTGCGAGCAACACCCGCGACATGGTGGTTATGGGCGAGCGCGTTTATGCTCGTGTTCAACGTCCTGCTCGCAAATCTCGCGCCCGTGCTGATCTTGCCGATCTTTTTCAAATTCAAGCCGCTCGAGGACGCGGAACTGGTCGCGCGCTTGAGCGCGCTCGCAGAACGCGCCGGCACGCGCGTGCGCGGCGTCTTTACGATGATGCTGTCGGAGAAAACGACGGCGGCGAACGCAGCGCTGATGGGCTTGGGGAACACGCGCCGCATCGTGCTTGGCGACACGCTGTACGAAAAATATTCGCATGACGAGATCGAAACGATTCTCGCGCACGAACTGGGGCATCACGTCCACCGCGACATCGCCTGGGGGCTCGTCGTCGAAATCGCGCTGACACTCGCGGGCTTTTTCATCGCCGATCTGTTCTTGCGCGCGAGCGTCGCGCGGCTGGGGTACGAAAGCATTGCCGACCTTGCCGCGATGCCGCTCTTCGCGCTCGCGCTCGGCGCGTTCGGCGCGATCACACTGCCGCTGGGCAACGCGTTCTCGCGCTGGCGCGAAGCGCTCGCCGACGCGTACGCGCTGCAAGCGACGCGCAACGCGCCCGCGTTCATCGGCGCGATGGAAAAACTGGCAAATCAAAATCTCGCAGAGGTCGAGCCCGAACGGTGGGTCGAACTTGTGCTGTACTCGCATCCGCCGATTGGTAAACGCATCAAACAAGGCGAACGCTTTGCCGCAGCGAACAAATAGAAATACGCCCAATCAAAACAATAAAGGGAATTCACCAATGGATAAATTCCAAGAGTACGTCAACGCAAACCGCGAGCGCTTCATCGCGGAACTGCAAGACTTTTGCCGTCAGCCGAGCGTCGCCGCGCAGAACTGGGGGATATCCGAGATGGCGGATAAGGTGTTGGCGCGTTTGCAGAAACTCGGCGCGCGCGCGCGAATTATCCCGGTGGAAGGGGGCGCGCCGGTTGTGTACGCCGAAATCGGCAGCGCTCCTTCGACAGGCACAGGACGGACGTTGCTGATTTACAATCACTACGACGTTCAGCCGCCCGAGCCGCTCGAACTGTGGGAAAGCGGTCCCTGGGACGCGGCAATTCGCGATGGCAAATTGTTCGCCCGCGGCGTCGCGGACAACAAAGGCAACCTGATGTGCCGCATCCACGCGGTCGAAGCGTACCTCGCCGCGGTTGGCGCGCTGCCGCTGAAAATCAAGTTCGTCGTCGAGGGTGAAGAAGAAATCGGCAGTATTCACTTACCGCGATTCGTCGAAGAAAATCGCGCGCTGCTCGAAGGTGCGGAGGGTTGTCTGTGGGAAGCCGGTTACAAAGACGTGAGCGAACGCCCGGTGATTTCGTGCGGCGTCAAAGGAATCGTCTACGTCGAACTGCACGCGCGCGGCGCGAAACGCGATTTACATTCTGCGATGGCGGCGATTGTGACTGATCCCGCGTGGCGGCTCACCTGGGCGCTCGCGACACTCAAAGACGCGGACGACAACATTCTGGTTGACGATCTGATGAAGCACGTCCGTGCGCCGACCGATGCCGAGATGGACGCGCTCAAAACGATTCCGTTCGACGAAGAAAACTTCAAAGCCGATTTGAATATTTCGTCGTTCATTCGCAATCTCACCGGCATCGAACTGTTGAAGAAATATTTGTACGAGCCGACCTGCACGATTTGTGGTTTATACTCCGGTTACGTCGGCGCAGGATCGAAAACGGTCTTGCCGAACCACGCGTTCGCGAAAATTGATTTTCGGCTCGTCCCGAATCTTTCACCCGATTTGGTGGTCGATTTGCTGAAACAGCATCTCGCGCGGCGCGGTTTTGCCGACATCGAAGTAAAATTGACGGAGACCGGGGAAGAGGTCGCGCGCTCGCCGCTCGATTCGATGATCGTGCGCGCGGCGATTGACGCGGCGAAGAGCGTTTACAACCGCGCGCCCATCGTCTATCCGACGATGGCAGGCAGCGGACCGATGTATCCGTTGTGTCAAGCATTGGGGATTCCTGCCGTCAGCGCGGGGTGCGGCTGGCACGATTCGCGCGGGCACGCGCCGAACGAAAACATTCGCCTCGCGGATTATTTTGAGGGGATGACGTTTGTGCGCGAGTTGATGGATCGCTTTGCGGAGAGGTGACGCGTGCCGAGTGGAGAGAATTATTTCTTTTCCAGTCCGGCATAGCGCGCGATCAGGCGTTTGACCCCTTTGCCCACGAACGCGATTTCAACCTCTTCATCCGCGCCAATCATTTTGCTGGAGACGACGACCCCATCGCCGAACGCCGCGTGATGAACTTTGTCGCCCGCACGGAATTGCGTCTGGCGGATGGCGGAGGGCCGCTCTGCGTGGCGAACGGCGGATGGCTGGCGACGCGATAAACGTTCATCTTTCTCTTCTTCGTCGTCAAGGTCAAGATCATCGCGCGCGCGCTGCGACCGACGACCGCTGACCGCCGACCGGTGGTTGCCGTTGACCGATGAATGTTGTTGACTAGTCTGAATCAACTCGCGCGGGATGTCCGCCAGATACCGCGACGGCTCGCCGGGTTCCGAACTGCCATAGAACGCGCGGCGGAACGCGCGGACGAGGTACAATTTTTCGCGCGCGCGCGTGATGCCGACGTAGCACAAGCGGCGTTCCTCTTCCATTTGCGCGGGGTCTTCAAAGGAGCGCGCATGTGGAAACAAGCCCTCTTCCAAACCGACGATGAAGACGACGCCGAATTCCAAACCTTTCGCGGTGTGCAGCGTCATCAACGTCGGCGCGTTCACATCCTCGCGCATCGTATCCACGTCCGCGACGAGCGCGACCTCTTCGAGAAATTGCATGAGCGTCACGTCTGCCGCCGCGCTCGTGTACTTGCTCGTCACGCGCTCCAACTCGACGACGTTCCCCCAGCGATCTTCGCCTTCTGCCGAGCCGTCGCGGAGGTACGGTTCGTACCCGGTCTTAAGCACCACGCGCCCCAACAACTCGGCGAGTTGCTTTTCTGAGCGCGCGGCGATGAATTCGTCAATCAGATTCACAAACGCGACGAGCGCTTTGCGCGAACGCGCGTCGAACGCGTCATCGGCAAGTGACGGAAGACGGACGTCGGATGACCGAGATTGTCCATCGTCCGTCGTCGGTCTTCCGTCCTGCGTCTGCGCTTTCAACATTTGCAGCAACGCGCACGGCGACACGCGCAGTTTCTCCGCCCAGCGGGCGAGATTGTCCACGGTATTTTTGCCGATGCCGCGCGGCGGGACGTTAAGGATGCGATTGAACGCGACGCTGTCGTTGGGATTGTAAATCAGCCGCAGATAGGCGAGCAGGTCTTTCACTTCGCGGCGTTGATAAAAGCGCGTCGCGCCGACGAGTTGGTACGGCATCCCGCGCCGCACGAACGCGTCCTCAATCGCGCGCGACTGGGCGTTGGTGCGATAAAACACCGCGATCTCGCACTGGCGATAACCCCGTTTCGTCAGCCGCGTGATTTCGTCCGCGACGAACGCGGCTTCTTCGTCCTGATCGTATGCTTCAAAGAGCGTAAGCGGGATGCCCTGGGTGTTTTCCGTCCACAATTGTTTTGCGTGGCGCGATGGGTTTTTGCGAATGATCGCTTGCGCGACGTCGAGAATCGTCTGCGTCGAACGGTAATTTTGTTCCAGGAGTTTGACTTGCGCGTTGAGGAAATCCTGGCTGAAGCGGAGGACGTTGCGATAGTCCGCGCCGCGCCAGCCATAGATACTTTGATCCTCGTCCCCGACGCAAAACAGATTTTGATACTTGTCCGCGAGCAGTTTCATCAAGACGTACTGCGCCACATTCGTATCTTGAAATTCGTCCACGTGCAAGTATGTAAAACGATCTTGGTATCGTTCTAACACATCTCGGTTCTCGCGGAGCAGATGGACGGTCGCCATAATCAAATCGTCGAAATCGGCGGCATTGTTTTCGAGCAGCAATTGCTGATAGCGAGTGTACGCGCGCCCGACGGCTTCGTGCCAGTACGAGGGCGGGATGTACTGGTCGGGCGGAATCAAATCGTTCTTCGCTTTGCCGATGGCGCCCAGCACCGCGCCCGGGCGATAGATTTTGTCGTCGAGGTTGAGTTCCTTGAGGACTTGCTTGATCAGCACGGCTTGATCGTCTTCGTCGTAAATGACAAAGCCGCGCCCCAAGCCGACGCGTTCGCCGTCGCGGCGCAAAAAGCGCGCGCAGGTCGCGTGAAAGGTGCCAATCGTCAAATCGTTGAGGTTCGCTTCGCCGACGAGTTGCATCAAGCGTTCGCGCATTTCGCGCGCGGCTTTGTTCGTGAACGTAACCGCGAGAATGTTGAACGGCGCGACGCGGCATTCGCGAATCAAGTACGCAACGCGATGCGTCAGGACGCGCGTCTTGCCGCTCCCCGGTCCAGCGAGAACGAGGATGGGACCCTTGACGGTGGTAA
>Ga0315291_10008307_pt1 | contig 12763 bp, 12 predicted proteins | sample YL17G12_20_MG_FD_203070 | JGI IMG/M metagenome (GOLD analysis project Ga0315291, IMG submission 203070) | Sediment microbial communities from Yellowstone Lake, YNP, Wyoming, USA - YL17G12_20 | ecosystem: Environmental > Aquatic > Freshwater > Lake > Sediment | place: USA: Wyoming | collected... | reverse complement strand
AGCGACTCCAGTCTCACCTTGGACCCCAGTCTCACCTTGGGCGCCTGTTGTGCCATCGATGCCTGTTGTGCCAGCGACTCCAGTCTCACCTTGGACGCCGGTGGTTCCATCAATACCAGTCTGGCCGTCTGTGCCGGTCTCACCTTGGACACCTGTAATCCCTTGGACGCCGGTGGCACCATCAACACCAGTTAGGCCCTGGACGCCGGTGGCACCATCAACACCAGTTAGGCCCTGGACGCCGGTATTACCTTGGAGGCCTGTTATACCAGCAACTCCGGTATTTCCCCGAACTCCAGTCTGGCCTTGAATACCGGTATTGCCTTGAATGCCGGTCTGGCCATCAACGCCGGTAGCCCCTTGAAGGCCGGTAGCCCCCTGAAGGCCGGTTGTGCCCTGCACACCTGTTGCGCCTTGAACCCCAGTTAGGCCTTGCACACCAGTTAGGCCTTGCAGACCTGTTGTGCCTCGGACACCAGTGTCGCCTTGAACACCAGTGTCGCCCTGAGCGCCAGTATCGCCTCGGATACCTGTTTGGCCTACAAACCCTGTTGTGCCTTGAGCGCCAGTGTTTCCTTGGCCACCAGTCTGGCCCTGAGAGCCTGTAACTCCTTGAAACCCTGTTACGCCGACAGCACCCGTTACACCTTGAATGCCTGCGCCGGTAGTTCCTTGAGACCCTGTCGTACCCTGAAATCCTGTGGGGCCACGTAGACCCGTATTTCCGGATGCTCCAGTAGCGCCCTGGGCGCCAACAGTTCCCGCCCCGCCAGGGCCAGTCATGCCCTGAAATCCGGTTGGCCCTTGGGGGCCTGTTACACCATCAATCCCCAAGGTGCCTGTAGACCCCATATCACCGGCGCGAGCAAAGTCTAGAACAATGGCATCACCGTCGCTAAAGGTGCCATTGTTACTGATATACGAAACCGTGATATCTTGATAGTTGACATCAATTACTGTTGTTACTATTACTGCGAATCGGAATAGAACATCTTGGTGACCTTGTTTGTATACCGTCAGGAGCCCTTTGACTGGCTCGTTAGAACTGTCGTTAAATGACGACAAGAAGGCTGTGACAGAGTTAAGAAAACTGTCGTAGTCACTGACAAATACTTCGCTGACTGTAGATGGTGTCGCACTATTGAACCGCAAATACCCCTGGCCGGGGTCGGCCATGGTTGTATTGGTAGAAAACAAATATGAGGCCGCGTAACCGCCGAAGGTATTGGTGCCAGTAACACCTTGAGAACCTGTATTTCCAAGCGCACCAGTTTGGCCTTGAGAACCAGTTGCACCTTTGACGCCGGTGCTCCCAATTGAACCAGTTACGCCTTTAGTACCTGTCTGGCCCTGGACACCAGTGTTGCCTTGCAGCCCTGTAACACCTTGAACACCAGTTTGGCCGTCAACGCCAGTAGCGCCGGCAATACCGGTTTGACCTTGAGTGCCAGTGTTTCCCTGCACACCAGTGTTGCCAATTAAACCAGTATTTCCAATTAGTCCTGTAGTTCCCTGTACCCCGGTAGCACCCTGTACCCCGGTATTGCCTTGGACACCAGTTGTACCACGGAGCCCTGTGACGCCTTGCACACCAGTGTTGCCCTGAACGCCGGTATTTCCTTGAACGCCGGTGCTCCCAATTGAACCAGTTACGCCTTTAGTACCTGTCTGGCCCTGTGTGCCAGTCTGGCCAATTAGTCCTGTAGGCCCCTGGATGCCGGTAACGCCGGCACCGGTTTCACCCTGTGTACCAGTTTGTCCTTGAACACCAGTGCTACCAACCAAGCCTGTCGTGCCTTGGACACCAACTCCGGTCAGTCCTTGCGTTCCAGTTTGGCCTTGTCTGCCGGTTTGACCCTGAACGCCGGTGTTTCCTTGGAGGCCCTGTATTCCAGTCTGTCCAATTAAACCTGTAACACCGCTGGTGCCAGTTGCACCGGTCAATCCTGTAGCGCCCTGGGCGCCAGTATTACCAAGCGCACCTGTTTGTCCCTGAACGCCAGTTACACCAGTCAATCCTGTGTTACCAAGCGCACCTGTGTTACCAAGCGCACCTGTTAGACCTTGGGACCCAGTTTGACCTTGAGTCCCTGTTGCGCCTTGGACGCCTGTGTTTCCCAGTGCCCCAGTGTTTCCCAGTGCCCCAGTCTGTCCCTGTCCGCCGGTTTGACCCTGGGCACCAGTGTTGCCTTGTAGCCCTGTAACACCTTGAACGCCAGTGGTGCCTTGTGTTCCTGTAGACCCTTGGGCTCCGATATTGCCCTGCACACCTGTTGCACCTTGAACACCCGTCGCGCCTTGGACCCCAGTAGTGCCTTGGACCCCAGTAGACCCAGCTAGGCCGGTATTGCCTTGGACACCAGTAGACCCAGCGAGGCCAGTGGTGCCTTGAGTCCCTGTTGCACCTTGGACACCTGTTGCGCCTTGGACGCCTGTGGCACCAACCGGACCTATAATGCCAGTAGCACCATTAATGCCAGTCGTTCCCGAGGCGCCAGTGGTACCTTGAAATCCTGTAGGGCCACGAAGTCCTGTGTTACCAAGCGCACCTGTATTGCCAAGCGCACCTGTCTGACCCTGAATTCCAGTAGAGCCAAGAACACCTGTTGACCCAATACCAGCGAAAACCTCATTATCATCAAACATGATAAATAGTTGAGCGCGTAGGCTGGCGAGAGTGGAATAACCAGCAAGAACTATTTCACGGTCAACAGCAATTGTTGCATGTGGATGTAGACTGATAGACCTGGATGTTCCAGGAATGAGGTCGATCTTAATGCCTAATGGCTGACCCAAAAGGTTGGTAATGTTTACTGTACCAGCTTGGGCAGTCATTCGCTCTCCCTTTTCTGTGCAGAATATAACTGTCGATTATCAAGGTACTACAAAAGTGAGAGACCATTTATGGGCTTGAATCCCATATTTGGTGGCGTATGCTATACCATCCGGCACGCTATGAAACTCTAGTTTGGGGAGGTCGATCCGGCCGTTGAGTACGTGAAACGCAACAAGGGTGTAGCTTAAAGGCACGCCATGGCGAATTTGCGAAGCTCTTAAAGAGGCCTTAAGGACTTCGTCGTTGTAATCAGCTCTTTGGATGGCTTGATGCATTATATACTGACCGCTCCCACTCCTTTCTTAAGTTAATAGACTTACCAGAACTGAAACAGATTGAACTGTATGGGCAATATTGGTCGTCAGAGGGGGTGCTACAATATCCAATCAACGCGTCCATGTTGCCAGTTTGTAGGGCGGGCTCGACAGTTGCTTTTTGTTTGACGTAAAACTCGAATTCTGAGTCAGCAAAGTCATCGTTTTCCATTTCTTGGATTTCGAACTTCGAAATGTCGTCTCTAGCAATGTAAATAAGTGCCTGACCGAGGATTGGGTAGTTGTAGGGCGGACGGCTGAGGACGTATTTATATGCGAAAACCTGGGAGCGATAGTTCTTATTGAACGGAATGTCGGGAAATTTCTTTTTTTCTTTAGTTTTGAAGTCGCCTAAGATAAACCCTTCTTTATACGGGATTAAAGCATCTACCGTGCCGCCAAACCCAGATGGATGAGAAACTCGAAGCTCGACGTAGTCACATGGCCGCCCGCAGCAAGCGAATGGCCCCACAGATGGTTCGGTGGTTTTGGCACCACAGACTTGACATTCCCATTTGCCAAATAGTCTGCCCTGCGCACCTAGAATTCTCTGGATATGCTTATGTACCAACGTTCCAATATCCATTGTGTATTGTTGTTTGAGTTGTGTTCGACGTACTGGCTGAGCCTTGATTGATGATTGACACTGATGCAACGCGTCTCTAACAGCGCAATAAGGTAATGATGAGCCGCGAAAATAGTATTGCTGTGGCTCAGTGTAGCAATAATCAACAGCTTGTTTCATAAAATCGTCTAGTGTGGGCTTGATCATTCTGTTCCTTTCATATTCACAATATTTTAGTTAGCTGGAGGGTTCTTGAAGCTAGTGGTCCAACGGAACAAGCAACCTCATCAAGGATTTAATGTATCAGTTGAGTCTGATGGTAAACGCGATGTGTATTGTTTAATTAACGGCAACATGTCTACTCATCGAGGTGTAGTAGTGTTGTTGAGTTTAGATCAAGACTCAGTGTATGGCTTATCGCATCCATCAGTCGTATCACGAATACTAAGCAAAGGCCCTCAAGTGTTACTGAGCACCAAGGATACAGCGCACAAGCTATTTGAACACGGCATGAAGGCGTCTCTTGGGAGAATAAAAGTTGGTGAGAATCAATTCTTGACCAGCCTTGAAACATTCTATGCCCTTAGACCAGACTTCAAGGCTCTCCGACTGGAGGTGCTGGCGCAGTATAGCAGCCCAGTGCTGCAAGTCAAAGGCGAAAAGTCGTCTGTCTATATAACCACCCGCAAGATTCTAGAACTGGAGGCAGAGTGCGAGAGTCGTCCGGAGAGTTATGTAGAACTTGAACGCATTTCTGGCGAGGTTGTGATAGACCTAAATGGCACTTAAACCGTGCATAGAATGCGGTGACTCCAAGCCAATCAATAGGTTTGAGGCGGGCAGGAGTCGATGTAAGTCTTGTCGATCCAAGGCTAGGTATGCAGCTTTAAAGGCTGATCCACAAAAATGGGCAGTTCATTTGGCTTACATGAGAGGGGTCCGGCAACAGTCAAGATCCAAGCGTGGTGACTCTTGGAGAGCACATGTGAGGCAGTATAAACGGAGTCTATCCGAAGCAAAAAAGGCGGAGCACAGAGAGAAGAAACGCGCTTACGACGCCACACGTGACAAACAAGAACAGTCTAGAAAAGCTGTTGCCTATAATCGAAAGTTGGAGACCACGTTAAAGCACACACAGGCTGGGCAGGTCCGGCAGTTGCGGCATCTTATCAGAGAGTCTCTGCGGAGAGGTAGACTGACCAAGTCAGGGAAGACGTTCGATATCCTAGGGGCCTGCAAAGTAGATGTGTTTTCCCATCTAGGACCAAAACCGACAGACGACGCCCACTACGACCATATATGCCCACTTAGACAGGCACAGAACTACGATGAGTTAGTTCGACTGTGTCATTATACGAACCTCAGGTGGTTGTCTAAGTCAAAAAACATCAAAAAAGGATCTGCGTGGACTGAGGAAGGCGCTGAACTCTGTCGCCGGCTGTTAGGTCGCGAGTGGGTGTTCAAATGATGGACGCCATTTCCAGAGAAAAACTTCTAGAACTGGTAATACATGAGCTAACTAATTATGGGGCGCGACAGAAAGGCAAAGACCTAGTAATATTATGCCCGTTCCACGAGGAGAGAACACCTAGTCTCGGTGTCAGTATCGACCCATCAATGCCAGGAGTGTTCAACTGTTGGAGTTGTCCGGCGCATGGCAGTTGGAACGACATTGCTAGAAAGTTAGGACTAGAGCTGTTCGAATATGCAGAGTCAGGGGTGTTCTCTGCCGGTGACGACCCGTTCAACATTCTGTCAAAGGCCATCAAACGAGAAAATGTGATGGAAGGTCCCAAATGCCTGTTAGGCATCGAGCCGTTGCCGCACAACTTCAAATGGCGCGGACTTGGGGCATCGTTCTATCGCCAGTTTGGGGCCGGGTTCTATTGGGACAAAGACCGCGATATTGAGTACCTGTACTTCCCAATCACCATGCACAACCACTACTGCGGCTACACGCTCTGCAAGATTCACCGCGAACCGGGCGACAAACTCAAATACCTGACCTTCGCCGACACCAAGAAGACTCTTTTCCTTTATGATAGCCTGCCAGAGGGCGAGCCGGTTGTACTGGTCGAGGGCATCTTTGATGCTCTTAAGCTTACAGCGGAGGGCATTTACTGTCTTGGCATTTTTGGTACCGAAAATTGGGGTCCGGTTAAGAAGTCGTTTCTGATGGGAAAAATGCCTAGAAAGGTGATGGTGTGTTTTGACGGCGATAGAGCGGGCTGGAGCGCCGCCGAAAGAGTGTTTCTAGATTTAAGGGATTCATTTGACACGGACATATTTTATCTACCAATTGCAGATAGAAAAGAAGACAAAATAGACCCAGGGAACATGTCTCCATCCTTTTTGTCTGACTTGAGGGCGCGACTTGGGTAGCCGTATTTAGAAAATGCACAAAAATCAAGCAAGTGGACCCCAGATGGAGGCCGTCTGTGCGTTCTACTTCTGGGCAGGGAGTGGGCATGAGATATAAAGCTCTACACATCAAGAACAGCCGCGTCTACAAAGATATCGTAATCCCGCTAGCAAATCAGGGACTAGTGGCCATCCATGGCGCGAACGGCGTGGGCAAGTCTACACCCTGGGACTTGATGAACGCGGTTCAGTACCACGTCACACCAAATGGCCATAAAGAGGATGATCTGGTCCGGGACAAGCGCGATGCATTGATTGGTCTGGAGTACGAGTTCGACGGCCACGAAGTGTTCGTCAAACACAAACGAGTCAAAAAGAAGTGGAAGTACGAAATTCTACAGGATGGCGTGGACATCACTCCGCACACCGTGGTTGACGGTAGAAAACTGGCCAGAAAACTCACTAGTCTATCGCAGCCAGAGTTCCAAGGCGCTGTTCATTTGACTCAAGGCGCACAACATCTACTGATCACTGGCCAGCCTGGCGAACGCAACAAATACATCTCAGGGTTCTTTGGTCTGTCGGAGTTAGGGTTTGAGGCGCTGCACGAAAAGGCGATTCTCAAACGCGACGAAACTGAAATCATGATCGAGCGGCTGGAGAAACTCATTACCCAGAAGGAGTTGCTGGAAAGTCAACTGCAGCAATTACCAGACGTTGATTTGGCGCCACTTAATCAACAAATTGTTGATGTTAACAAATGCATCGCTGATACTACCACTATACAGATGAAACTAGTCGAGACCTCTAAGGTCTGGCAGACGTACAACACGATGGTAGCGGAGGCCACGCGGTACGAGGACCCGAATTTGAATCTGACCCTCGCATCTGATCAGATTGGGAAACTGGAGGCAGAAATCCAGACTGCCGCCGACCGTAAGCGGTTGAACATCGAGGCCGATGCGGTAAACGCCAAAGTCGCGCAGCTTTCCAAGGCTCTCCAAGATCTGCTACTTAGTCACCCTGGTATTGACTCAGTCAGCACTCAAGTCTATATGGATTTGCGTACCAGGTACGACCAACAACGCGGATCGGAGCACCTAGTTAAGGAATACGAGTCCATCAAGATGTGCCTGCCTGAGTTGCCACTAACTGAGTTGGAGAAGACCGTACAGGACTTGTCGTTGATCAGTGCGCAGCAGACCCACAAGATCAACGCCATCGCTAGCGGAAAGTGCCCAACTTGTGGTGCCGGATATTCTAGCGAGGACCTTCAGGCATTAAATCAAGAGCTGCAAGAACATTTGATGTACCTCGCCGCCGCTAAGGTTGACCTGGTGCAGGTTCAGACACGAAATCGCACAGCCAAGCGGAAGTTGGATCTAGAGCCCATCGTAAATCAGATGAGGCCGCTCATGGCTCAGGAACTAGAGGACTTCGTCAGGATGTCGCAGCTGGTGGAACGTAAGCCATCGTACGACTCACTGGTCAGCCAGCTTTCGACCCTCAAGCCAAGGGAGTTGCTGCATGTGGTTGAGACGGATGCACCAGTCAGGCTAAACGATCTGAAGATTGTCAGAGCAGAACTGCAGCGCTGTTGCCTGGCCAAGCAACAGTGCCCACCAAAGCCAGAAATAGACGAACTCGCAGTTGATATGAAACTGATTGAGTATGGAACCTTGATGACACATTACGGTACCACCAGGAACGAACTTTATAGCCAACTCGGTACTGCTCAGACCCAAATCAGAGCCAAGACCAGTCTGGTGCAGCAAATTGCAGACCTGGCCCTTAAAACGGTTGAAATGCCCAAATTAATGACTGATTACCTCTTTTGGAAAAAAATGGTGGAGGCGTATGGCCCCAAAGGACTGAAAGTCAAGCATTTGTCCAACATCATGGACATGGTAGTGTCCAGGATGCCGCATTATGCTAATGTCCTGTTTCAAGAGCGGGGGCTGACATTCTCCCATTCTTGTGACTCAGATAGCATTTCAATTATTGCCAACCGCACAATGGAAGACGGTGAAATATTCTCCAAAGATATTTCCACTTTTTCGGGTGGTGAGAAAAAACGAGTGTCAGTGGCTCTAGTTCTGACTTTAGCCGACTGTGTGCCAGCACATAAGCGCAGCAACATCCTAATTCTCGATGAGATCGACGATGCCCTTGATGCAGCAGGCCAGTACAGATTTGTTAACGACTTACTGCCTATGTTGAAAAGGGACTACGAGTCGGTGTTCGTGATTTCTCATGCTGAGGAAGTGAAGCAGGCTGCGATTTACGACCAATTTTGGAAAGTCACGAAACACCATCACTATTCGACCATCGACATGCAGAGGGTTTCATGATTTCTGGTATTTTGGATGCTCTAGGCGAGTTTTTCCACTCTATTGGCGATCTTTTCGAAAAAGACCGCGTCCCTGCCCAAACACCTACCCCAGTGCCACCAGTACCATCAACCACAGCTGAGAAACTGTTGATTGCTGAGGCCAACAAGTGGGTAGGTGTGCATGAACAAGGCGGCGACAATCGTGGACCAGAGGTTAAGGCGTTTTTGGCCGACGTCGGAATCACCAGACCAGCGGCCTGGTGTGCCGCTTTCGCGCTATACTGCATTGACCAGGTAGACAAGCAGCGCATGTTTCTTTCTACCCGCCAGCAGCCGACTAAGATTTATAAATCTGCCAGTGTAATGGAAATCTGGGATAAGACGCCAGTTTCGCAGCGGTTGAAACTACCAGAGCCCGGCTGCTTGATGATTTGGCAGAGTTACCATAATGATCTGCCCACCCATGAGGGCCACATGGGCATCGTTACGGCTGTGCCCACTAACAGTACCGTTGCCACTATCGAGGGCAACACGTCGGATAGTTCAACAGTGGACCGTCTTGACGAGGGAGTATATAAAAAATTACGGTCCTTTCCGGCATTGTATCCTGCGATGCGTGTCAAAGGATTCCTAAAGGTGTGGTAAAATGGCTGAAATGACGAAAGAGCAGCGTGAGGCGTTTGAAAAGGGCAAACTCGTCGCCTTGGACGCTATATGGGAGTTTATCAACCGCCGTGGTGGTATTGGCGCCAGCCCTAGTCGGGCTCTCGCCAGACTTCTAGATGTACCATACGCAGATGCCGTTGAGCATCATATCTGCGATATCGGGAACTTTGTCGATGAGGCGGTCAAACTATGACCGGTCTGTTTAGACATAAAGAGTCCGGAGCGTTGTACGCCAGAACTGGCACTTGTCGTATCAAGACCAATAAACCAGTGGATCCAGACGTCTATTGCTCCGACCTTAAGCCAGGCTGGGAGTACGGCGTCATCTACGTCGCCATGGACGATCAAGGTGAGAACTTCGTTCGGACAGACGACGATTTCGAGGAGAAGTTTGAGCAGGTCCACGTTGGCGACCCATTTGGTGTGGACGTCTATGCTATACTTCATCAAGTGCTCAATAAGAACACCGCTTATGAATATGCAGTGAAAATTACACAGGCAATTCATGCGGCTCAGTTTATCAAAGAATATGAAGAAAATAGCGGCGATAAGTGATGTCCACGGCTGTGTAGATGAGTTGAAATCCCTCTACAATGCATTATGCTACTTATCTCTAGACGCTATTTGGCACGTTGGCGACCTACTGGATAGAGGCCCGGATTCCGGCGGGGTCGTGGCGTTCTGCCGCGAAAACGGCATCCAGGGCGTCTGCGGCAATCATGAGCACAGCATCCTGAGCCGTATCAAGTCCCAGGCCAACAAACAGAACGTGATATTCAACCCTGCCAAGGACCAGACCATAGCACAACTGTCCGAGGCTGATATTGAATATTTGAAAGACTTGCCACGGTTGCACGTCTTCGACGACTTAAACACAGTCCTGGTTCATGGCGGACTGTGGCCGGTTTTGCCTCTGTGGGCTCAGCCCTTTAGTATCCACCACCTGCAACTCATACACAAGCATCGTTACCCAGACTCCAGGTGGTGGGGTTATGATAAAGTCCACGACCGGACTGAAGAGCAGAACACCGCCGATGGGTGGCATCGTTGGTACACGGTGCACAATGGAGCGCAACGGATAGTCTATGGGCATTCGGTGTTCAGAGAACCTATGGTTGTCAACAACACTTATGGCATTGACACCGGATGTGTGTATGGTGGTAAACTCACTGCGGCCATTATTTCGGACGTAGAAGAAGTTAAGTTCGTGCAGGTACCCGCGAAGCAAGCCTATTTTATCCGAGACCCACGATTATAACCAAGTGGCCTTGTAGTTGTGTGTCTGTTTCATCTTACCAGACAAAACTCTAGACAACGCCTGCTGTGGCATACCAAGCGATGCAACACACTCAGCTTGGGTAATCCACATTAACTCCCGGCCGGTTGCTAAATCAACAGTCTTAAAAGGTCGCTTCCCTGCTTTGATAGCTTGTTCTAACTGTCCCTCTTTGGTATACAACCAGTGTTTTGGCATGTGTTCGCAGACCTTTTCGAGAATGCCCGTGTGCACTGCCGTTTTGTAAGCACCAGGCGATTGTTTGCAAAACTGTTTGCGTCGTTGATACTTCTTAGCCTCAGCAACTATTTTGTCCTCTGAGTCCCAGATCTTGTTAGTCCCACCAAGGTCACCACCTGCCTTGCAGTTCAGTACAACAAGACCGCTATCCCGGTACTGTTTGATTGTAATGGTTTCCATTTTGGCCGCTTCATCTTTTGGTAATAATTCAGTTAGAACGTTCAGGATCGCGCCAGACGATATCAATTGACGAACGACTGGTTTACCGCGTAGCTTATGCATCTGATATCTGGCTTTGGGGTTCATGGAAAGCCCAACGTAAACGGTTTCATCTAGACGAATCTCATATACTTGCCTGAAGTATCTGTTGCCAGACCTTTCCATGTGAATAGTGATACTGGATAAGATACCAGCCCTAGATGCAGCCAGATATGCACTAAAGTCTTTGGACCGAAATTCATTGACCGTTTTGTAGTAACTAGCAATATCTTTCAGGCCTATCAAAGTGTGATTAGACTTGATGGCCTTGGTCTCTACACCGCGTTTGTGTAAATATTTTGGAGAACCGCTACCAGATATAACCTTTGTTGGTGCAGCTAAAAACCGCTCAGCTTCGCCATAACGGTCGTCTATGAACCAAATTTTGGTGTGCATAGTTTTGTATTTGTGTAATTCTTCAATCCAGATTTTGCCAGAATGGGTCTCTTTGATAGCTATCAAGAGGTTTTGCAGTGGTCTCCTGCGAGCATCCTTACCATCAAAGTCGGTATCGCCTCTACGAAGTGCCCTAAGCCTGCGCCTAGAAAAGTTTCTTTCAGCTTTTTGTTCAAGTGTTTTGAAGCGGTTGCACATAATTTCACCCAGAAGTCCATTACTATTTTTAAGATACACCATGGAGACGATCCGATGCATCGCACTAGCTTACCAATTAAACCCATAGATACGAGTAAGTTCTATGTAATAGCAGTTATCAGTAATCCAGTGCGTTACCGTGTAAGATACGACTTGTACCGAAGATTTGCTAAACATGTAACTGACTCCGGTGCACGACTTATCACTGTTGAAGCCGCATTTGGAAACCGACCTTTTGAGGTCACTGAGGCTAACAATCCTAGACACATTCAACTTCGAACTAACTCTGAGGTCTGGCATAAAGAAAATATGATTAACATTGGTATCTCTAGACTGCCCAGCGACTGGGAGCAGGTGGCCTGGGTCGATGCGGATATAGCATTTGTACGCCCTGACTGGGTGCAGGAGACAGTTCAACAGCTTCAACATTATCAGGTCGTTCAACTTTGGTCCATGGCCCACGACATGCTACCAAACGGTGTGTCGTTCCGGACTTACAATAGCTTCTGTTACTGCTACAACCAAAGCATCAACATGCCTTACGATGCTGAGGTAGATAATGGGCCAGGCGTCGGCGGGGAGGTTAACAACAATGGCATCTCCGCCATGCGGGTACCAACCGGTGCCGCTGGTGAGTACATGGCCGGCGGTTCTAGGCCATATTGGCACTCAGGTTATGCCTGGGCGGCCCGCCGTGAGGCTATTGATAATTTAGGCGGGCTGATCGACTGGGCCGTTCTGGGCTCTGGTGATCACCACATGGCTCTGGCATTGATCGGTGAAGTTGACAGATCGGTGCCGGCTCAGATCGGCCAACGGTACAAGGACTGCCTCAAGCGCTGGGAAGCCAATGCTGAGGCTTACATCAAAAGGAACATCGGTTACGTCGAGGGGACGATTTTCCATTTTTGGCATGGGGCGAAGAGCAAACGACGTTACAACGATCGTTGGAAGATCATTACTAAACACAATTACGATCCAGACCTAGATCTAAAGCAGGACTGGCAGGGTCTTCACCAACTGACCGACAAAAATTTTAGGCTCAGAGACGACTTAAGATTTTATCTGAGGGGTAGGGAAGAAGATTCCATTGACCCTGAGTAGGAAAAGGGCGGCTCAGAATTCTGAGCCGCCCTGAACACTTCTGCCATCGCAGCATTTAGCATCACTTGGTGCAACACAACCGCTACCCAACTCTACCAGACTATTCGGAACCCTACCAAAGCAAAACCCAGAAAATACACAACGTCACCGGAACCCCACTGAACAGTGCCAAACTCTACCAATGATTGACGTAACACCACCACAACGAGATGTCGCA
>Ga0315291_10008306_pt1 | contig 12764 bp, 11 predicted proteins | sample YL17G12_20_MG_FD_203070 | JGI IMG/M metagenome (GOLD analysis project Ga0315291, IMG submission 203070) | Sediment microbial communities from Yellowstone Lake, YNP, Wyoming, USA - YL17G12_20 | ecosystem: Environmental > Aquatic > Freshwater > Lake > Sediment | place: USA: Wyoming | collected... | reverse complement strand
ATCCAAAGACGAGGAGCTCTTAAAACTCATGCAGCGCTCGGGTTGTAATCAGGTCTATATCGGCCTTGAGTCGATAAATCCCAAGACGCTCGAATTTTTCAAGAAGAGCCAGACAATAGAGGAAATGGAGAGCGCGATCCGGATCATCCATGAATACAACATAAAAATCCACGGGATGTTCATCTTCGGTTCCGAGCACGACGACGTCCACACGATCCGCGAAACGGTGAAATTCGCAAAGAGGATGCAGATCGAATCGGTGCAGTTCATAATGCTGACGCCGCTCCCGGGCACGCCGGTCTTCAAGGCGCTGGAAGAGGAAGACCGCCTCTTATCGCGCGACTGGAGCTACTACGACGGCCACCATGTCGTTTTCAAACCGAGGAAGATCAGTTTTCTCGATTTACAATTGGAAACTATAAAAGCGACGATCCGCTTTTACTCGTGGCCGCAGATTTTGTCGCGCTTAAACCGCTTCGATCTCTGGACAATGGTGATCCGCGCCTATGGAAGAATATATACGCGCAAATGGAAGCGCAATAACAGCGATTTCATCGACCACCTGAAGCAACTCTATCACACCGGCCATACCAAACTGGAATTACGCGCTAGAAAGACATCAGACGATCTGAAGCTCATGTTCCAGCGGGCGAGGTCTACAAATAAGAGCGCGAAAACCAGTCCATAAGGACGTTCGACGCCGCATGGAAAAGAATCGGCGCGGTGATCGAGCCGGTCCTCAAACGCAGATAACCGAAGAGCAATGCCGGAAAAAATATTGAAAAGTGCCACCACTGGTATGAAACCATGGTGTGCGAGAACGCGAACACCGCCGCGGTTATGATCCATCCCCAGCCGACATTGACGCCCAGGAAACGCCGGCGCGCCGTAAACACCTTGTCGATTGCAGACTGAAAATAACCCCTGAAGAAAAATTCTTCGGGGAGCGCAATCAAAAGCAGCTGGAACAGCGATGCATTGATGAGATTGGGAAATGGAGCTGCTTTAAATGCTTGTTTCCCGAAGACCAGCATCTGCCAATGATGCGCCAGAAACAGAAACGGCGGAAAAACGATCAGCGCCGCAATGAAAAAAATAAGAACCGACCTGAAGAAGGATTTCAAATCGCGATCCAGAAAGTCGATCGATCTCTTCCTCTTCCAGATGACCAAAACCGGGACATAGAGAAAAAGGATCGCGACAATTGTAGAGATCGCCCTGCCTATCCATTCAACATTGCGGAATGCAAAAAGGATGTGTGAAATTGCAAGAAGCGAAGCGGTGACGATCGCAAGCTCCCAAAGCAACCCCTTTGGCCTCCCCTTTGTAAGGGGAGGATTGGTGGGGTAGACCATAATCTACCTCCCCTCTCCCCTCCTTACAAAGGAGGGGAACGATATTTTCTCCACTGTATTATATAGAGCGCGACGCCAGCGCAAAAAGAGATGATCATAGCAATCTGGCCCGTAGAAAGCGTCTCTCCGAAAAACAGCCCGCGGTCCTCGTCGCCGCGCAAAAACTCGAGCAGAAATCTGCTGATGCCGTAATAAATAAAAAATGTTGCGAGCACCTGCCCTTTAAACTGCCTGTAGCGATAAACAAAATACAAGATGACGCCCATGACAATTGCGTTGAGCATGAAATACGGCTGCGTCGCATGGAGCGCGACGCCAGGATGGTAGTAGCCCGCCGCCGAACCGGAGTTTTTGAATACCAGATGGATGAAAAATTCGGTGGGCTTTCCATAACAACAGCCTGCGCAGAGGCAACCCAGCCTCACAAAAAATATCGCAAGGGGAATCGCGGTAGCGGTGATGTCAAGATAACGGAACATGTCCAGATGGCGGACGCGCAGATAAATGAGCACGCCCGCAATCGAAAAGACAAACGCACCGATCGATACGAACCCACCCTGCCAGAAATAAAAGACGCGTATCGGATCTTCAAGATAGTATTGGGGATTTTCGATCAGGATGTGGAAGACGCGCGAACCGACGACGGAACAGATTATCGCAATAATTCCGAAATCGAGCAGCACGACGGGATCCGCCTTTTCGCGTTTGGCGAGCCAGTAGCCGTAGAATGTGGCGGCAAGCGTTCCGACCATTATCATCAGAAAAAAAGCCGGCACGCCGATTGAGCCCAGATGAAAAAGGATCGGCCTCATCCCTCCCTCCTGTCTGATCTGAATGCGGTGATTATGAGCATAATCATCGCAACCGTGATGGCGCTGTCGGCCACATTGAACGCCGGCCAGATGAGCTGGATGTGAAGGTCCCATTTCACAATTGTCCAATTCAAAACGACATCCCGTATATGAACCGAAAGAAAATCGGTCACCTCCCCGAAACGGATGCGATCCAGAATGTTCCCCGCGATCCCGCCGAATATGAGTGAAATCGCAACCGGCAACATGCGGGCCTCTTTTTTGAGACTCACATAAAAAACGGCTAAGAAGACAACAGCTACAACCGCGACGATGAGAAAGAATATTTTTCTGAAGTCATCGCCCATGCTTGCAAACATTCCGAAAGCCGCGCCGGGATTTCTTAAAAAGACGATGTCCACATACCCCGGAATTACGGGAACCGAACCGCCGTAAGGAATGCTGCCGGCAACCAGCCACTTTGTGAACTGATCGAGTACGAGAACCAGCGGGGCGATGATAAACAGTGCCTTGTATTTGAATGTCATGGGATTCTTCGCTATGCTCAGAATGACATCACGTTGTCACCACGGATGCGCATCTTGCGCAAATCTCCGGATGATTTGTATTTTTACCGACGCTTGTGCTTATCTTCCAGCAGCGCGAACACTTTGACCCCTCCGCGCGGACAACCGCAACCTTGAGCCCTGAAACCTCTTCGCTTGCAAACACATGGTCGCCTTTTGCGGCTCCGAACTCCACTGCCGAAACTATGAAAAGATCGAAAAGCGAACCACCGAAGCTCTCAAGGAATTTTCTCAATTCATCCGGCGACTCGATGACAACCTTGGCCTCGAGGGAATTCCCGATTGTCTTCTCCGCGCGCGCGATCTCCAGTGCCTTCGTGACCGCCTCGCGCACCTGCATGAGGCGCATCCAGCGCTCACCCTGCGCGTTATCCAGATATTTTCCCCGGGCTTCGGGCATCCTTGCGACAAACACCGAATCCTGCTTCCCGTTATATTGCGGCAGATACCCCCAGAGCTCATCTGCGGTGAACGAGAGGATCGGCGCCATCGCCTTGACGATCGCGTCTCCGATGCGCCAGAGAACGGTCTGGGCGGAGCGCCTTAAAGACCCGTCTTTCTTTTCGCAATATAGACGGTCCTTCATTATATCGAAGACGAAGGCGGAGAGATCGACCGTGCAAAATCTGGTGAGCGCCTGTGAGATGGTGTAAAACTCAAAATCCTCATAGCCCTGCCTCACCTTCCCCGTAAATTGCTCGAGCGCATGCAGGGCAAAACGGTCGATCTCCGGAAGCTCACTATCTTTCACGGCATCTTTGTCGGGATTGAAGTCATAGAGATTTGCGACAATATATCGGCACGTGTTTCTGATCTTGCGGTATGCTTCAATAAGGCGCTTGAGTATCTCATCTGAAAACCTGATGTCGTCGCGGTAATCCTCCGAAGAAACCCAGAGTCTCAATATTTCAGCGCCGTGTTTGTTGATCAATTCTTCGGGCGGGACATAATTTTTTGCGGACTTGGAATATTTTTTGCCCTCTCCGTCGACGACGAAACCATGCGTCAAAACGCGTTTGTAAGGCGGCCTGCTGCGCGTGCCGATCGACGTCAGAAGCGAGGTGTGGAACCAGCCGCGGTGCTGATCGCTCCCTTCAAGATAAAGATCCGCCGGCTCTTTTATCCCCTCTTCCCCTTCAAGGACCGCAGCATATGAGACGCCGGAATCAAACCAGACATCCAGTATATCCTTTTCCTTGCCGAAACTCTTCTGCTCGCCGCACGACGGGCACTTGAATCCCTGCGGTATAAAATCCTCCACCGGCTTTGAAAACCATGCGTCGGAGCCTTCTTTTTCAAATATCTTTACGGCATTGTCGACCAGCTCTTTTGTCGTGTGTGACGTCTGGCATGATGCGCAGACGAGCGCGACGATCGGGACCCCCCACAACCTCTGCCGCGAGATGCACCAGTCGGGCCTCACCTCCAGCATTCCACCGATGCGGTTTTTCCCCCACGGCGGAATCCACTGCACGTCCTCGATGGCCGCGAGCGCCTTCTTCCGCAACCCGTTTTTTTCCATCGATATGAACCACTGCTCCGTGGAGCGGAAAATGATGGGCTTCTTGCAGCGCCAACAATGCGGATATTGATGGGTCACCTTATCGCTCTTCACAAGGGCGCCGACTTCATTGAGCTTGGCCACGACCCTGTCATTGGCATCTTCAACGAATATGCCTGTGAGCCAATCGAGCCCCGCTTCTTTTGTGAATCTTCCCGCATCGTCAACAGGCGCCAGCACGTCGAGCCCGTAACGGAGCCCCACCTGATAATCTTCCTGTCCGTGGCCGGGCGCCGTATGCACCGCGCCTGTCCCGGCTTCCAGCGTGACATGCTCGCCCAGGATTATGAGCGAAGCCCTGTCAATGAGCGGATGCCTGCAATGTTTGTGTTCAAGATCCTTAGGCTTCGGTTTGCCGATAACCGTCGAGTAACTCTTTCCGACTGCGGCCATTACCGCGTCCATCAGACCTTCGGCCATGATCCAGACCTCGCCGTCCACCTTGACCGCGACATAGGGAAGATCGGGATGGAGGGCGATCGCAAGATTGGCGGGGATCGTCCAAGGTGTGGTCGTCCAGATCACAATGTAGATTTTTTCGTCTTTCAGCCCCCACTCTTTTCCGAATTTGCCGTCGTCTTCGAGGCGGAATTTCACATAGATCGACGGCGCGACATGATCCGCATATTCGACTTCCGCCTCGGCAAGCGCCGTCCTGCATGAAGCGCACCACAAAATCGGTTTCTTCTCCTTGTACACGCCGCCCGTGGCGACAAATTTTCCGAACTCGCGCTCGATTGTCGCCTCATAATCAAAAGACATCGTCTGATACGGTTTTTCCCATCGCCCTAGGCAACCGAGCCGTTTGAATTCCTTGCGCTGGATATCTATGAAATGGGCCGCGTGTTCCCTGCACGCCTTCCTCTTCTCGATCGGATCCATCGCGTTCTTTTTCCCGCCCAGTTTTTTGTCCACTTCGATCTCGATGGGCAGGCCGTGGCAGTCCCAGCCGGGGACGAACTCACAGCGGAAGCCCGACATGTTTTTGTATTTGACGACTATGTCCTTCAAAATTTTATTGAGAATGGTTCCAAGATGGAGATGGCCGTTGGCATATGGAGGGCCGTCATGGAGGATATAGGATGGTCTTCCCTTGTTCGCGTCCACCATCTTTTCATAGAGGCGGTTTTCGTCCCAGCGCTTGAGCTCCCCCGGCTCGCGTCTGGCCAGATCGGCCTTCATCGGGAAATTCGTCTGCGGCAGATTTAATGTATTCTTGTAATCCATGCTTGGTGTCATCCTGCGGCGCGGCCTGCGGATCTACTCCCCCACCCCTATATTGGTAAGTTCCGGCTCCGATGTGCGGAGATAATTTCCGATTTCGTTCAAAATCTTTCTCTCCTCGATGCCTGTCGATTTCAAATTTGCAACGAGCGCCTTGAGGCGCGAACCGACATCCACGCGCGTGCGGCCGTCCTCGCCCGACACGTGGACCTCAAGCTGATGATAAGCGCCGTTCGCCCCGAAATCACGGCGATTGAACAAATTTATCGCGTGCGAATCCGACGTCGTCGGAAGCCAACTCGACGTTATGGTCCCTTCGCCGGCGTTCTCGTTCGCGATTGAATATCCGTTGATCTTCAGCGCCCAGCGGACCGCCGCAAGCGCATTGGTCGAGTCCGTTGAAAACGACTTTGACACATACCCCACATCCGGTTCGACCCGGGCAGTCGCAAGCGGCTTGCTGCAAGCGGCAAAAAACAAAATAACCACCAAGACACCAAGACACAAGAAATCCAAATTTTTAATTCTTTCTTTTTTTATTTTCATCTCTTTGCGCCCTCTGCGCCTCTGCGGTGGAATTTTAAAATATAAATTGTTACACCTGCTGCAAACATCAGAATACTTATAAACGTCGAAGTCGAGATCCACGGTTCGATGACAAATCCGCGCGACACATCGCCCCTGAAATACTCGACGAATGCGCGGAGAATCGAATAGGCAATAAGATATGTGGCCAAAAGCTGGCCGTCAAATCTCTTGTGCCTGCGAAGGAAGAACAGGATAAAAAATATGACAAGCTCGCCTGCGGCCTCCATGAGCTGCGTGGGATAAAGAGGAACCCCCGTCGGCGCAAACGAGCTGGGATTGGCCGGAAAAACTATTGAGAACCACGTTTTGTGATCGACGACGCGGCCGTGGCAGCAGCCGGCCATGAAGCAGCCGATTCTCCCGAAGACATGGCCCAATGCGATCGCAGGCGAAAAAATGTCGCTTATTATCCAGAAAGAAAGATTGTGGCGCCTTATATACCATATAGCGACAGCAATACTGGCAATCAGGCCGCCGTAAAAGACCAACCCCCCCTCCCAAATTTTGAAAATCGTGAGCGGGTTTTGCAGGAAGCGGTCGCGCTCCGAGACTGCCACATGCAGAATGCGGGATCCGATGATGGCCGCGACTATAATATAAAATGCAAGATCCATGGCCTTGGCCGGATCCTGACCCACACGCCGGCTCTCACGGCTGACCCAGATCATGCCGACCACAAAGGCCAAGGCCACCATGAAACCGTAGGTATATACTGTAATAGCGGCCCCGCCGAAAAGCGGAATTTTGAATAAAACCGGATACATCTCGGATTTTTATAGAGAATGGAGGGCGAAATGTAAAGTGTTTACTCCTGCCTTATCAAAACCCCAAAGTCAGACCCGTTCCCGGTTCCGCTCAATGCCATTTGCGAAGGTACAGAGGTGACATCATAGAACTTCGCTGCGGCGCCGGCGATGGTCGCGTTGCTGGCACCATTGTACGCGCTTTTCGCAACACCGTTCAGGATCGTTCCGCGTCCGTCATCCGCATCGCACTTAAGGCAAACTCCCTTCCACTGCCCCGTGACACTGCTTTGGACGCGCGGCCTGTAAATATAGCGAAGATCCTGCGTGACGCCTTCGTCTGTAAGCGCAAGCGCCGCGGTCCAGCGCCCCAAAAATTCATGGAATTTCGAAAAACCTGCCGTGCCGTTGAACGCCTTCTCCAGATTATCAACTCCCAGCGACGCGCTGTTTTCGAGTTTCGCCAAAAAGGCATCGCCGTCCGCCGCCTGCTCATAAAGATAACGCAGGAAGAGATAAGAAGCGCCGCGTTCATAGAGGTTCGGCTGATGCATGGTCACGACACCGCCCTGCGCGGTGTTGGCAAGATAAATGGCGTACCGTGAAGGATTCTCCTGACCGTACCCCATGAGGTCCTCGGCCAGGTGCGACAGTCCTTCGTTGAGCCAGTTCTGTTCAGGCGGGGAGCCGTTCACAAAGACGTGTTGATTGTAGCTGATCGCGTGCTGTAACTCGTGGGGCAACACAGCCGGAAGCAGATTGCCGAGGGCAAAGTCCTTTGTCGTCGCGGTGCCATATGCGCCGGAGGGATCGGGAATCATCGTGTAAATGATCTCTCGGAAATTGCTCACGGGGTTCGAAGAGCTCTGCTCGTAAAGATCGCCGGCCCAGAAATAACCGGTGATGATTCCGCCGCCCATCGCGCCAAGACGGTTGACCTGCATGGTCATAAGAATTGAATCTTTTCCATCGGCGTTGACATCCGATGTCTCACCAAGAAGTTGCTGCTCTTTCTGTGCGACGTCGTCAAACTCATAGCACAAAGTGTTGATGTCGCTGTCGCTCAAAATATCGGAGCTGACCCGCGTATCCACATAGAAGACGACTGCGTCACCGACACAGCGCACCTTCGCATCCACGATTGTATAGGACGTCGTTGAAGAGAGGCTTGAAAGGACGCGAAACGATTCAGTGTCCCCCAAGGAAACCGCCTTGAAATTTTCAGATGCCTTAACGCCCATCGCCTTCCCGAATGGGGGAGGTTCCGTTGCGGAAAGATCATATTCCGCAGCGCGCAGCCACGCCGAAAGGATTTCATCCGGACTGTAATCTTCGTCGCCTGCAATCTCCGCGCTCACATCCTTTTCTACGACAGCTGAAATATCGGATGAAATCTGGAAGGAGGTGGAAGCGCCTGTTTCGTTGGCCGAACCGACAACCATGATGAATTTTGCCGACGGCTCAACACCAGAAAAATTAAGGGTGGCATTTCCGGACTCGTCAAAATTCACGTACATGAGATCGCCGACACCCAGCTCACCGGGGGACGAATATTCGTTCGTGAATTCAACGCCACCTCCACTGCTGGTATCATAAGAGTCAAATGAAGAACCGCCACCGCCACATGCTGCTACTAAAGCCATCGAGAGGATGATCACCGCTAACTTATTGTATTTATTTGTTTTTCCCATGGCCGCCTCCCCTTCCCTTTTCTCTCACCCGTATGAAGAGCAAGAGGCGTGCCATGAGATAAAATTTTTAGACTGGCTTATTACTGTATAATTTCATATAGATACACAAGTGCGCATTTTGTCTCCAAGTGTTTATGGGGTAATTATAAACCCATAGATTTCTATTTAGGAGTGATCAAAACGATAATTACTTGATAATGCCCTTGAATTACGCGACATATTTGGCAGTGGTCAGAAATTGCCACTCTTAATATTATTTTACCCACCATATAACTATGGTTGACTGGGATAAAATGAAAGGATTATGAGGGGTTATGGCCTTGCCGCGCTACAACTCGATAAACGCCGCTTTGAAGAAGAGGTTCGGATGCAAGGTCTTCAAGGTAAGTCTGGAGGGTGGATTCGGCTGTCCAAACCGCGACGGCAAGATCTCAACTTCCGGATGCGCATTTTGCAACGAGGAAGCATACCTGACCAAAACATTAAGTCCCAACCTTCTGGATGGAATTGAATATGTGAAAAGGCGGCACGGAGCTGCAAAATTTATCTCCTATTTTCAAAGCGGCACCAACACGTATGGCCCGGTTAAAATATTAAAACCTCTTTTTGAAGCCGCGATCGATCATCCCGATGTAGTGGGGCTCGCAATCGGAACGCGTCCCGACTGCATAACGGCTGAAAATGCCGATCTTTTAGAAAGCCTGTCCGGCCGGACGATGCTATGGGTCGAACTGGGGCTTCAATCAGCCAACAACGAAACGTTGAGGCGCATAAACCGCGGCCATACGGCTTTTGATTTTAGAAATGCGGCCGGAATATTGAAGCAAAGAAACATTCCGGTTGTGGCTCATGTGATTTTGGGACTGCCGGGTGAATCAATACAAGACATGCATGAAACCGCAAAGTTCATAAATGAAACGGATATCGACGGAGTGAAGATACACAATCTTCATGTGCTCAAAGGGACGGGGCTTGAGAAACTATACAATGAAGGGAAAATCGAGTTGCCGGCGCTTGAAACCTACGCAACGTGGGTCGCCGATTTTCTTGAACAGTTAAAGCCGTCCATTCTGATCCACCGCGTGAACGGACATGCGCCGAGGCATCTGACAATTGCTCCACAGTGGTCGATTAATAAACTGGCGATATTCAACGCTGTGGAAAGAGAACTGAAGCGGAGAAATACTTATCAAGGTTGTCATTCTGAGGCGTCGCCGAAGAATCCCAGAAATCCACGGGATTCTTCACTTCGTTCAGAATGACATGCTACTGCCTTGCCGTAATCTCGAATGTCGTCCCGAGCGAGTTGATGCGGACAACCAACTCCTGAAATTCCTCCACCGGAACATTTTCCGGCACAAAAAGATCGATCACCTGCCGCGCACCGATCGGAAGCAATAGCGGATAAGTTATCATGTTGCGCGCCCTGTCCGGGAGCAAGTTCCACGCCACCGGATCTTCGCCTCTAAGATTGCCTATCACGCGATACTTTTTCCTCTTATCTTTCGTTTTGATCCACCACTCATCTTTCTTCGGATCCATCTCAATAATATCGAACGAATTGTTCATTATTGCGACGTTGAGCATCTTGTAGCCGGGCGCAAACGTATCGAGCTTCGGATCGTAACTCGCATCTATGATGAGGCTAAGGCCCGGAATCGGCGTTCCGCCGATCGCTTTGACGACCCTGTTTTTTTTGGCATCTGCGGAACTGCCCGCAATAGCGAAGGCGCAGACAAGAACTGCGATCAAAATTCTTTTCTTCATAGACACCTCATTTCACGAATAAAATGGCACGCGGCAAAACATTCATCTCTATATGATTCATAAGCCGGTTCTGTATTACGGCATATATCTTTAGCATATTTGCAGCGCGGATGGAAAGGGCAACCTTTCGGCATGCTGATGGGCGACGGGACATCGCCCTCAAGTATGATCCTCTGTTTTTTCGCCCTCGGGTCGGGAATCGGGACTGCGGAGATCAAAGCCTGCGTGTACGGGTGAAGCGCCTCGCTTATCGAAGGCGCGGGAAAGAGTTCCATGATCTTGCCGAGATACATGACCGCGATCCGGTTGCTTATGTGTTCGACGACCGTCAAGTCGTGCGATATGAAAAGATATGTGAGGCCGAACTTCTCCTGAAGATCCGAAAGCAGGTTGATTATCTCGCCGCGGATCGAAACGTCGAGCGCGCTCACCGGCTCATCGGCGATGACAAGTTTCGGTTTGAGGGCAAGCGCGCGCGCGATCCCTACGCGCTGCCGCTGGCCGCCTGAAAATTCGTGCGGATATCTGCCCGCCGCATCGGAAGGGAGTCCAACGAGCCTTAGAAGTTCCGCCACCTGCGAGATTCTTTCCCCCTTCGTCCCCATGTGATGGACGATGAGCGGCTCTTCGATTATCTCACCGACCGTCATGCGCGGATTGAGCGACGCAAACGGGTCCTGAAAGATCACCTGCATCTGCCGCCTCAAAGGGCGGAGCATCTTCTGGCTCATCTGCGTTATGTCCGCGCCATCGAAGATTATTTTGCCGTTGTCGGCATCCATGAGGCGCAAAATCAAAAGCCCCAGCGTCGATTTGCCGCAGCCGCTCTCGCCGACGAGCCCCAGCGTCTCGCCCTTGCCGATATGAAGCGAAACCCCGTTGACGGCGTGGACCTTTACCCCCTTCGAGCCGAACCATCCGCCCTCCACGGGAAAGTGTTTTACCAAATTCTGTATGTCGACCAATTTTTCCATGACTACCCCGGATAATAACATCTTGCCGTGTGGCCCTTTTCCTTTTCCTCAAGGACGGGCTCTTCAATCCTGCAGCGCGGCTGCACTTTCGGACAGCGGTCCTGAAACGTGCAACCCCGCGGCAACTTGATCAAGTCCGGAACCGAACCCGGAATCGTGGCCAATTTTGTCTTCTCTGCGCTCTTTTTGAGCGGAGGAATCGCGCGGAGCAGCCCTTGAGTATAAGGATGAAGCGGCCTTGCAAATATCTCTTCAGTCGGCGCCTCTTCGACAAACCGCCCTGCATACATGACGATCACCCGTTTGGTCACCTCTGCGATCACGCCGAAATCGTGCGTCACAAGTATCACGGACATGCCGAGGCGCTTTTGCAGCTCCGCGATGAGATCCAGAATCTGCGCCTGAATCGTCACATCGAGCGCGGTCGTCGGCTCATCGGCGATCAAAATGTCCGGCCTGCAGGAAAGGGCCATCGCGATCATCACGCGCTGCCGCATTCCGCCCGACATCTGATGCGGATAATCATCGATGCGTCTCTCCGGCGCGGAAATTCCCACAAGCTTCAGCATCTCGATTGTTTTTCCCCTCACCTCGCGCCTCTGCCCTCCGGTGTGAAGCTCAATCGCCTCGCCGATCTGATCGCCGATCGTCAAAACGGGATTGAGCGAAGTCATCGGCTCCTGAAAGATCATCGCAAGGCGTTTTCCTCTGATACCCCTCATCTGATTTGGAGTCAGCATCAGAAGGTCGACCGGCCCGCCGGTTTGCGTGAGTTGATACCAGATCTTGCCGCCGACGATCTTTCCGGGGGGATCCGGAATAAGGCGCATAAGGGATAAGGCCATCATCGTCTTACCGCAGCCGCTCTCCCCGACAACGCCAAGCGTCTCGCCCTTATTAAGAGAAAAGGAAACGCCGTCGACCGCCTTCACGATACCGGCGTCGGTAAAAAAATGCGTCCTCAAATTTTCTACGTTCAAAAGTGCCATTATGTTTTTAAGTTCGGGTCGATTGCATCCCTCAACCCTTCGCCTACAAGATTATATGCCGTGACGGTTAAAAAAATCGCAAAGCCCGGCGCCAAAGTCAACCACCATGCTACGTCCATGAAGTCCTGCGCCTGCGAAAGGAGGCTCCCCCAGCTTGCAGTTGACGGCGGGACGCCGAATCCCAAAAACGACAGCGACGCCTCGACCAATATTGCGGATGCGACGCCGAACGTCGCGCTCACAAGGACCGGCGAAAGCGCGTTGGGAAGCAGGTGCCGAAACACGATCCGGCGGTCACGCGCGCCTGCGACGCGCGCGGCGACCACGAACTCTCGCGAACGGAGCTTCAAGCACTCGCCGCGGACCAGCCTCGCAACCCCCGTCCAGCTTGTGAGGCCGATCACTATCATTATGTTGTATATCGACGGCCCGATGAACGCCAAAACCGCAAGGATGAGGAAAAACGTCGGAAAACACATCATCACTTCAATGAG
>Ga0315291_10008304_pt1 | contig 12766 bp, 8 predicted proteins | sample YL17G12_20_MG_FD_203070 | JGI IMG/M metagenome (GOLD analysis project Ga0315291, IMG submission 203070) | Sediment microbial communities from Yellowstone Lake, YNP, Wyoming, USA - YL17G12_20 | ecosystem: Environmental > Aquatic > Freshwater > Lake > Sediment | place: USA: Wyoming | collected... | reverse complement strand
CGGCTTGACGACTAAGAGTCTTTTCTAAAACTTTCGCTGGATCTGTCATGATTCCTCTTTCGCTCCCGTATCGATCTGAAGTGTGCCCGCTTCCCATTGGGCAAGCTTGTGCATTTGCTCTTGAAGCTGAATTCTCTGATCCGTAGTCAAAAGAGGGTTGGCGAGAGCGCTCTTGAGTCGTGCTCTCGCAATCTTTGCCCCCTCTTTACGGTGTTTCGGGGATAGATCTAGATATGTCCTACGGATGATTGTCATGGACTAGACCTCTTGGACAGGGCAATGGTCGCCGGGTCAATGTTCATGTGTACGTTGTTCCTGGTCAGGGGATGTCCATCAATACGGTATAGGTCTGCGGCGGCATAACCTTCACCAGATCCCTGAGTGCCAATAGTGAGGTCCCCCGGTACCGGAGCACCAGGAGTGGGTCGGACGACATTTGTGATAACAAGCAGCATCAACTCGTCACCCGCCGAGACTTCGGTGGCCCCTACATTGGTAACAGCGTTTCGGACCAGCATTGCCCGTCCCACCAGCACGTTGGTATGGTTGCCGGTTACGAGAAGCGGTTGCCCTTGTAACGAAACCTCGCCGCCCGGATGAGCCCCATTGCCCGTAAACACGGAACCGCCACGCTGAACACGGAAGTTGGTCAAGAGCGAGTAGTTGCCAGGTTCGCCGTCCACATGGACCAGCACGTCCCCGGGGGAGCCTACACCTGATGAGGCCGTGTCTATCAATGCCTCGTACTGCTCGCCACCATTGACCGCCAGGCCCGTGCAATGACCGACCCCGACATCATTCGAGAACACAAGCGGGGAAGGGGTAGCTCCAAATACCTGACCCCGAAAATCCTTGTCCCGGAACAGCGAACCGAGAGGAAGCCGCTCGGAACAACTCAAGTACTCCGACCCAATATTGGTCAGATCTGTGGATTGAAAATTGCCGGGTAACGAATTGGGTCTTGGATCGATGCCCGTGGTGGGTGGGAATGCCGTGGGATCTTCATACGCTACGTCCTTGAAGTCCAAAAGGTTCGTGGTCGCGTCAGCGGAGTACCGACCACTACCAAGAGTCGTGGAAAAACTTTTGGCAGCGAGCACTTCCAAGACCTTTTGATTCGGCCTCGTGAGAGCGCTTTGATTCAAGCGTGTGGAAGCGAGTTGGAAGGCATCAGCGGTCGTTAACGGACCCGGATCGTATGGAAGATCGATATATGTGGACTGAGATCCCCATGGATCTCCGCCGTATGGGGTACGGGTGTAGTTGATGACCACTTGATCGGACGGCTCGGCGGGACCGGGTAAGCAAGCCGCAGGTCCTGCCACTTGCCTGTTGATGTTAAGAGGCCGAGTGCCCGGGTTAGGAGCTAGACCGGCTACTAACGACCAACTATTACCAGAAGGTCTAGTCAAAACCAGTCTGGCTTCCGAATTCAAATCGAAAGTTCCGCGATCGAAGCCGAAAATGGACGCTTCGATTACGTAGTCACCAGCCGCAAATGAAGCGAGTGGGTTTGGTGAACGTGTGATATCGATGGCGTTGGCGTTGAGAATGAAAGTAGAATCCCCATCATCGTCAATCTCAATCCACATGGTCGGACCATCGGCTTGAGTCATGTTCTGACGAAGCAGATTTGTGGCGGCCCCACCAACGAATGCCCTGGTTGTCGAGTTGAAAGGTGACCCACCGTTCACCTTATAATCATTCGCTTCGTACACCCCAAACAACCTGGCCACCCCATAGAACGGAGGTAACTCCAACCCTTGACGCTCAAGACCTCTAGTGTCAGTGAACTTTCGCATTCCTGCAAATGTATTCGTGTACAGGAAGGTCCCATTATAGATTGAGGGCGTTGAAGTCTGGAGATCCAACGTGGAGAAAGCAGCGTAGGTGAATCCTGTGACGGGATTGTAGTTAACGTAATTCTTGTCCGCATCACTGAAGACGCTACCACTCTTGCTGACCGACCCAAAGTTGATGCCTTGAGAGAACGTCCCGGAGAGAGCAGCAACGGGTAGAATTGGAAGACGTACTTCGCCCCAGCCCGGCACAAGATGGCGGGGTAAGCTGACGAAAATATTTTTCTGGGCCGCTTGCGGGAAAGTAGTGCCGCAAAACATTTCGAGTGGATCCGTTGTGGTCCACTTAGGAGCAAATGTCTTAGTAAGCAACGGCATTACACCTTGTGCCTGATGGACCGTGAATACGACTGGACCACCCGGAGATCGAATAGGCCGATCCACTGTGATTGAGGTGTTCACAACAAGACTCAAAATTGTATAGCGACCAGCGCCTGGACCACTAGCTATAATCAAAGCATCGCCCACCGCTGTAGTTCCCGTAAAAGGAACTGCGGTCAATGTGGGTGAATTCAGACCTTTGGTGCCAGTTGTTGCAGACCCGAACCGAGGATCTGGGCCCGGATTTGCGGCATCCCCATCCACTGTGAGAACCACTGGGAAATCAATTTTGCGGAAGGGAGTAAGCAAAAGCGACTTGCTGCCAAGGTCCGCGTAAACCTCAGAAGTGACCGGCAGAAGATTATTAAAAGGGGCGCTCCGGAACTTAGACCACAACGGGGTCCAAGCTATCCGTGATCCCTGATTATTTGACGGGACACCGGATTGCTGGACAAGCAAATCCGCCGACGGGTTAATGTACGACACTGAATGCAGCATGTCGGGGCGACGTGACACACCACGGCCAGGACCGTAAACCGCATTAACTTTGATGTGGAGCAACGCGGGGGTTGCTGCCGTGATAACGCCGGTTTGGGCTGGGAATGTGGGGCCAAACACGATGAACAGGTCATCACTAGGGCCAGGGATGGCCGGGAAAACCGAGTACATCGTAGAAGGGATGTCACCTGAATCGCCATCAAACCTGAGGCTTACAAAACCCGGAGCATCATTCACCCACCGAACCTGATCTGTGTCCCCACCCGGTAAGCCATTCTTTAGCTGGTTCACTGGGATTTGCAGAATATCCCCGGGGGAAAACTGATTCGCGGTTGTATTGGAGGTCGGAGTTTCATCGTAACCAGTGCCGGACGAGTTACCGATGAGTTTGACTGTTAGTTGTAGATCCCACGTCACATTGACGAGCAGACCCGGCCCGGGGGGCACGGCTGAACCGATGGGTGCTACCATAAGCTCAATCGGCTGAACCGTGGCGGCATCCGAAAAGACCATGCGGATGTTGTCGGGGGCATCAAGCTTCGTCACACCCAACGAGACGCCACCGGACTTGATCGCATCCTGATAGAACACCACGGGCCCTTGTGGGCCAGCACCGCTACGCTTCCAGTTGGATCGAAGCTGCCCACGAAGCAGTTTATCAAGGCTCCCATTAAGCAAAGAGTCATAGTCAAAGCCATTGGGATTCACACAGTGACGGAGATCCAAGATGTCCGTCAGGGCAATTTGATCCGAGAAAAGGCCATCGGGACGACCCGACATGATCCTGACCACGGATCCGGCCTTGTGGAATTCACCCACCGTCCCATTCACACCACGGGCCAACGTGTTGATCGTGTTCGTTCCCGTGTTGATAGACGCATAGGTCATCAACTCATCACCAATCTGAATCAGAACCGGGGTCGCAGGATTGATTGGCAACGGAATATTGAGTGCCGAAACCAAGCTCGCCGACGTTGCCACCGCTGAAAGGTTAGCAGACAGCGTAGGAACCGTAGAGAACGTCTTGATTCCAGTGCGATCTACCGCCGTGGGATTACGCGAGAACCCACCATTGAGATTCTGCGAGGGCTCGCCCAGCCAAGAAACCGAGTTGCGGCGGAAGATAGCCGAGATCGGAATCGCGTAGGAATACCCGTCCACGGTTCCGAGCGCATTCTGGGTGCCGTCACCCGCTCTCCACAGCCCTGGGTCGCCCAAGGCTTGCCGCATATTCGTGAACGTGTAGGAGGTCGGGGTAGTGGCAGCGCCCTGAGCCTTGACAACAACTGGATCGAAACCATCGGGATTCGAGGTGAGGCCAACCAAACCCTTCACAACACGGATTCGGTATTGTATTTGCGTGCGTTGGGTAGTTTCAAAGCCCAGCGTCGGATCTACTAAATCATCGGCCAGAAAGCTGAAGCCGCCTTCCACATTGCCGTAGCGATAGATAGCACTGCTAGCTGGTTTGTTGGTAGCGGACGGGTTGGGTTGGATGCGAGCTTTCCAGACCTCAAGAAAAACGAAGTCGATTCTGAAATCGCCGCTGTTAGCCGGAGGTGGATCCAACGCAATGATGTTGGTGCTGTCAACGTTATTGGGGCTCCCGGGCGGAGTTCCTGTACGAGTACCAGTTACTGGAATTAGCCAGCCATGCACATTAGCCCACTGAACAGATTGAAGTTCGCCAGTGCGTTGGGGACCAAACTTGAACCAGTTTGACCACAATGAATTTGTCAGATATGCCGATTGTGTATTTGTTTCATTACCCAAGAAACCGGATGGCACCCCTCGAAGCACATCCGAACGCACGGCAGTTGTAGCAATATCCCCTTGAAGGATAAATTCAGCGTCACATGGAGGCTTACCAGCTTGGAACACCACATCTTCAAAAGCTGTATCGGCAGCTTCCAAGACTCGTGACACTCCGGGACCCAAATTTTCAGCCATTTTATACCCTCTGATTCGATGCAGTATGATGGCCCCACCTCGTGGTCCATCACGTTGTCAAATGGGCTGGCTTATAGGGAGAATCGTAAATCCGTATTTTCACAGCTCTTTACCACTAGCCATCCGGTTCTTGCCACTATACCAATGTGTAGGTGTTGCCCCTCCAAATCAGGACAAGAGGGCTTGATCGCGTTGAATTAAAGCCGTTCACTGTGTAGTACATGCATGAATAGGCTCATTTCACCCATTGTCGGCCTTCTGCTGATCGCTTGCGGAAGTTCACCAACCGCAGCACCTACACCAGAAACCAAGGATCCTGAGCGAATTCAGGACGCTGGTTCATCGCTTGTAGACGGTGCTACCCAGAATACGCCGATGCCGATCCCGGATGCTGGTTCCCAACCACCGGCAACCGACGCGGCACCCATGGATGCCGCATCTCCAAATTCTGGATCCCCGGACTCCGGATCCCCAGCCAATATTCCGGATTCTGGGTCCCCGGATTCCAATATCCCTAGTCCGGATTGCACCCCCTTGGATACAAAATGTGAAGGCTTGGTAGCATTTACTTGCGGTTCCGGATCGACTTGGAAAAGCACCCAATGCCCATTCCTCTGTTCAGACGGGGCCTGTGTGGGAGTTTGCAATCCGGGAGATTTGGATTGCCAAGGCCTTGTTCCCAGGGCCTGCAACTCCAACGGTCAATGGGTTCAAAAGCCCGCTTGTTCATTCGTATGCGAAGCGGGTAGCTGCACGGGCTCTTGTGTACCCGGTGACCGGGATTGTTCTGGCCAGAACCCACGAAGCTGTAACCAGAGTGGTGCTTGGGTGAATGAGACACAATGCAGTTTCGTGTGCGGTGGTGAAGGCGTGTGTTCAGGATCGTGTAGCCCTACAGCCAAGGATTGCCAAGGCAACATCCCGCGTACCTGTGACCAAGCTGGCGCGTGGCAGTCAGGTTCCGCTTGTCCATACGTGTGCGGTGGGGCCGGGGTTTGCCAAGGGGTCTGCACCCCATTGGCTACCCGTTGTAACGGCAATGGTTCAGAGACTTGTAATGCTTCGGGGCAATGGGTCTTGAACCAAACTTGCCCCTTCGTGTGCTCAGGTGCTGGGGTTTGCTCAGGAAGCTGTGCCCCAACCACTAAGCAATGCTCGGGTACAACCCCTCAGACCTGTGATGGTTCCGGTGCTTGGCAAAGTGGCTCGGCTTGTAGCTTCGTGTGCCAAGCGGGAACTTGTGGCGGTGTTTGCATCCCTGGGGATCGGGATTGCTCGGGACTGATTCCCCGGAGCTGTAGTGCTCAAGGGCAATGGGTTGCTGAGACCGCTTGTCAATTCATTTGCGGTGGCGAAGGGGTGTGTTCAGGATCGTGTAGCCCTACAGCCAAACAATGTTCGGGAACCACGCCACAAACTTGCAATGCCAGTGGTCAATGGGTTTCGGGTTCAGTTTGTCCATACGTGTGTGGTTCGGGAACCTGTGGCGGTGTTTGCGTGCCAGGTACCAAGCAATGCTCAGGCGCTTTGATCCAGACCTGTAATGGTTCGGGTCAATGGGACACGGCGATTGCCTGTGGTGCCGTCCAGGGTGCCACCGTGGCGTGTGATTCGGGTACCAAAGCTTGCATCGCTACCTGCACGGGTACCAACTTCGACTGCGACCTAAACATGGCCAACGGCTGTGAAGCCGATGCTTCTTCGGACGCAAACAACTGCGGTGTGTGTGGCCACAGTTGTTGCGGGGGTGCTTGCGGGTCGGGGACTTGCGGGGTCTACACTTTCATGCCTGCTGCCCCACCCTACCGTTATGACGTGGATGCCAACAATATTTATTGGTCCTGGGGCACCGAAATCAACAGCATGCCCCGCACGGGAGGAGCTACTACGGTCGTTGCTTCCAACCTCCCGGGAGGACTAAGAACCTTTAGCGTGTTCGGAACCAACGTGTTTTGGAGCGTAAATGGCACGGTTGCAAACAATTATCAGGACGTTGGGATTTACTCGCAACCCATTAGTGGTGGCACACCTACCCATTACATGCCGCTCATGGATTCCGATTCTTTGCTAATCACCGCCACGGACATTTTCACAAAGCGGGTAGACAGTGCGGGTATCTATTACATCCCACGCAGCAACGATGGCTCCTATAACCTGCTGTTCGGCGCTACACTTCCGGACGGATCGGTCAACGTAAACGCAACTTACGCTGCACCTTTTGTCACGGACGGCACGTATCTCTACGCGACTTACTCGAACTATGCGACAAACCTGTTCCCAGTCGTCAGGACACCAATCCACGGTGGTGCAGTCACTACGTTCGCGTCTTGGACCCCCGTCTCAGGGTCGGTCAGACACCTGGCTCTCTCCACGGACGGAATCAACCTCTACTATATCCGAGCCATCGGTGCCGACGCTGCAAATACTGGTATCTGGAAGCAGCCATTTGCCGGTGGCGCTGCAACGCTGTTGGTGGGTAATGGGTTTGGATTCAACCAATCCACGGCTACCGATGGCACCAACGTCTATTATGAGGTGAATAATCAAATCCGTAAAATCCCAATCAATGGTGGGTCTAGCTCGTTAGTTGCGCCATCCTCTACTGGTGGAACGGTCAATTACAACATCAAAGTTATCAACCAATGTGTTTACTGGAAGTCGGACACTCTCCACGCTAGTGCGGTGAGTCCTTGAATTGCCTCCACTCCCGTACCTGCTAAAGAACTGGCCTATGACAGAAGAATCTTCAAACCGAGTGGCCGAACGTTTCGCGATGTCCCGAGGGGTCCTCGTGGTCGATGAAAACGTACAGGCATTGGCTCACGCTCTCAGAGCAGCTAACATCCGAGTGATCATTCCACGTAGCGGGATGTTGGACCCGGACATCAAAACCGAGCTGCTCCCACGGCGTATCTTTGTCACAAAGAATACCAGGGATTTCAAGGATGACGCTTCATCGTTTGAATACGGGATCATCTCGCTAGACAAGTTGAAGTTCATCGATGCTGAGCCAAATCCAGCTAAAAACGTGACCGTACGGCTCATCTCGAAAGCCATCATCGATCACCATCTGTGGCAGAAACAGCATGGCTTCTTGCTCACCCTGGAAGACTCTGGCAATCACAGGTATGAAGATTTGGTGGAGTAGTACTGGGCCTTTGAGATCGGGAAACTGCTAAGGATCACGACCCAAATGACCAATAAAGCAGCCACAAAGCGGGGAATGGTCGAACGCATAGTAGCCAGAGCCTCTGGGTTCGACCTGATCGCCACGGCCAAACCAATAGTGTCAGCTCTCTTACGCACACGGACGCCCTATTGCAGGAGCAACAATGAGCTATTTCACACATGAACAGCTCGCAGTAATAGCGAAATGCTTGGCGGAAAGCTGCGAAAATTTGATGTTGCCCGATGAGGACCAGACCGGTTCAGTAGAACCTGAGGAGTGGCATGATGCCGCTTGGGTTTTCCTGCGCGAATTGGAAGTTGCCGGGTGGTCCGTGGTACGAACACCCTAACGGGCCGATACCCACCGGCCAGCCGTTCAATATCCAAATCGAGGTGCGCGGGGATGCTGAAGCAACCATTCCTCGGCTTCTTGCTTGCTGTGGAACGGCTTACCGCCGGTACCCACCGTGCCGTCGTACCAGCCAATCGTCCAACCCACCGTGTCCAGCCTCCAGTTCTCTTTGCGGTCACCGGGGGCCCCAGACCAAGGTACGGCACCATAAAGGCTGGCCGTCGCCCCCGTGTCCTTGTGGGTCCAGTGCTTGGACTCGATCACTTCGCCTTCGCCACGACTACCAATTTGAGCACCCGAAGCTGTAGTTTCGACCCTTTGGGCCAGTTGACTCAGATCATGAGCAAGTTTCTCACGACTTGGGTTCTTGGTTTTAGAGTACGCAAGCAAACTCCGTAACTCCTGCGTCAGCTCATTCGGTGAAGCAATCTTTTTCATGTCTCTGCTCTCTGCCATTAGGCGTTGATTCTTGTATCCGGAGGCCATTCGGAGTCCTGATCGATACACACGGTAGGCGGCGGCAACGTGTTCCGGGTGTGGCTCTGAAGGGTCATGCATGGGCCGTGACCCTCGATACCCCGACCACGCTCAACGTAGAGCATCTCGAAGCTCGCGGCTCCCAGGCCTTCCCGAAGCACCTCGTGGGCCTCGTTCGGATCCCCGTCACCGCACGTGTAGAAGTCCACAGCGGCGTAGCCGTACTCGGGCCAGGTGTGGATAGAGAGGTGCGATTCCTCGACCACCACAACTCCCGAGACGCCTTGCGGTACGAAAGGTTTGAACTTTGAGAATACGACTTTCGTACGTGCAGCGATTGCAGCCTCAAGCATCAAGGCTTCAATCTTGTTGACATCATTAAGTACATCAGCATTGCAGTTCATGTACTCGACTAAAAGGTGGCGTCCGTGGGTATCCAATTCACAAACCCTCCATAGCCATAGGCTCAGGTAGTAACGACACTCTACCCTTCCAACAACTCACAAAAACAACTTCAAAAGATCAGTGCCCACGAACCCAGGTACACCCGATAGCCAGCTGGGTTGAAGAACTGAACCTGGAGGTCGGGACCTTGATCCGGGACAGGGATATTCAAGACAGCCCCATCCGTAGTGGGATTGAATGTGACACCACCATTGAAGCTGACTTGGCAAGTCAGATCAGCGGTTTCGTCATAAACCCTCTGGAAGCGTTCTGTGCGGTCATCGTTGTCCGTGAACCTGTAGCTCTCCCACGTCAGCACAGCTTGGGTTGGAGCCGGGGCTAGAGCCCCTAGGAACACCGTAGAGAAGTACACGCCATTGGACAAAAGACAGTGATTGACGAAGCCACTGCTCGCCAACAATCCACTGCTAGCTGCCAAGTCGGCCGTCAAAACATCCATGCACGGGTCGGCAAATATCTGAGGAAACCCCGCATAGAAAGCGAGTAGCCCGTCGTACTTCTCTATGAATAACCCGGCGAGATTAGTTGGATTGGTGTGGATCGCCACACCATCCGGGACCCGAATGACGGTTGAACCCGTGGCATCCGTTAATCCGAGTTCAGCGGTCACGACATCGATGATGTCGCCGTTGGTCGTGAAGGGGTCTATTTGGTAGTGGGTGGACATAGATCACTCAAGTCGCATTGTTCCCGGCCAGAGTATCACCACCCACGCTCGCAATAGTGCTTGCGGTTCCAGCATCTCGATTGTGTGAAACGTTGCCAACGATCACACCCCGAGATCCGATGTAACTGACGATGCCGATGGTGCTGTTTAGGGTGCTATGATCCCCAGTCACAGTATTGCCAGTGATGTTGCCAGTAAGCCCACGGGAGACAATAGTGCAAGTACCGGGGGAAGCTATAGGGTTGTCACAGTTGTTACCTAGAACCGTATTGAAGTCCCCTAAAATCACGATGGGACACCACAAGTCCCCGGCATAGGCAATTGATCGATGAATGATATTGTTGCGAATGATGTTTCTGAATGAATTACCGAGGACATGAATAGTCCCAATTTCTGCCGCTAGGGCAGAGGTCTCACCAATATCCAAGATATCGTTGTCTGCAATGGTGTTGAAGTCTGCGCTCGTTGCGAGAACGGCCGTGAGCCATGTTGAACCTGCTGCACCTTTAATAGAGTTCCCAATGATCTTGTTTCTGAACCCATCAAGATGGATTGCCGGTTCAGTTGTGGAGTGATGCGTGAAGGAGTTCGACGTTGCCGAGCAGTGATCGACGTTGTTAAGCTTGAGTCCGATACCCCCCGTGCTTAAAGTGAGGATTTGATTGTGCTCAAGAATTGAGTAGTCCGCATCGTTCGCGCCGCTGTCTAGAAACACAACGGGCACAGCGTTGGCCCCTGAAAACACACAATCCCTAAAACTGGCCCGAGCCGTGCAGTACACTACGGCTGTTGACGGAGCCACCAAGGCTGAGGGCACTTGGGCTGTCACCCCACTCAAATCAACAAACCCGTCGTCTGCCCAGAGTAGACTGTGGGGTGTAACGGCTATATCGGGGGCTCCGATCAGAACATTACTTAGGGTCATATCCTGTCGGCTACCCGATAAGAAGGCGAGATACAAGTGGGTTGCACTAGCGCCTGACACTTTCACACCGTTTGCACCACCAATGACAAAGTCTGAACAAATGGTGGGGGCGGCCAAATAGACACACTGATTGGAGAAGGACCCCGCACCGTGCGTTCCACTTCCCGGGCCCAAGATCTGCACATTAGAGAAAGAGGTGTACCCCTGAGCCGTCAGAAAATGACGGCCGTCCGAAATAGCATCCTCTTTGATATTGACAATTTTCAAACTCTCGAATGAAGTTGGGATGGCGTATCCCGCGTTCACCCCAAAAATAGCCGCATCCGTTATAAAACCACTTGTACTGCGTCCTGTGCCGGATGCTGACCACGTGATTTCTTGTAGATCTATCTCGATATTTCTAAAGAGAGCTTGATTCCGTTGCGTGTAGTTTGAGGGAACGGTACCGGCTGTGTCGATCAAGAGAATACTGTCGCGGTGTTGATTCACGACGGTGAAGCTTGTTCTAATCCGCAAACCATCCACCATGATTGGACCATGAAACGCGGTAACACTGCCAAGAATACCACCGAGGAAGATCACGGGTTCCCCCGTACCAGATCCCGCTGCCGCGTTACAGTTGGAGTCCCCATACTCCATAAGGCAGTCCCGGATAATCAGCGGTGCGGCTCCGCTTCCGGTACGCCCCCAACCTGTGAAGAGCTGGGTACCCGCAGAGGGGGCCCCAAATCCACCAAGGAATGAAACTCTCTCTAGGGTGGCACCCGAGTTGTTGACATGGCCTGCACGACCACCCTCAGCGTAGAACGTAGAATCACTTACCACGACATTCACGGAATCAAGGATGCGCAGACATTCTTGTCCTGCGGCACCGTTAGAGGGCGCATAGACTCGTACGTTGGAAATGGTAGCGCTCAGCGTAATCGATTCAACCTCTAGTCCCATTGTCGAAGACAGTGCAGATGTCGCCTCAATTAGAACATCATCAACATAATCACGGCGGCCGGAGGCGGTGCCCTCAAGGCGTAAACCAGCTCCCAACCTGGTGCCGGATCCGCTGTCCGACATCACGGCTTTGGTTAGAGTGGAGCCACTCATACGACATAAATGACTGAAGACTGAACCTGCAACCCCTACGCGGATATCCACTGTGTCCACTAGGCTCTCATAAAGGTAAAGATACTCAATAACAGTGACAGGGGCCACAAGCTTGAGTTTGATTCCTCTTTCGTACCCTATGCGAATGTTCGATGCCTCACATGCGTTCAAGAATACTAGAGACCCACAAAAACCATTGGTACCGTTTACCCCCGTTATGGTTGGCCCGTCCAGAATCAAACCATTTAGCTTGACCGCTAGGGCTCTAAAGATGGTGCGTCGATCATCGAACCCAATGTCGTTTTCCTTGATGTTTTTAATTGCCAGGTTTTCAACCAAGGCTGATCTACGGAAAGAACCATCACCATTAGTGGCGTTGCCATTAATGGTGAAAACCGCGCCCCGTCCAAGTCCAGTCGCCGCCCACTTGATCTCTTTTAGGTTGAGGGTGATATCTTTGTAGACACCAGGGTTCGCTGCCTTGTTTTGAGAGACCAAGTCAACTAGGACCAAACCATCCCGATGTTGGTTTACGACTGAACTTCCGGGAGCAATGGACAAACCGTAAATGTTCGTCGGACCGTGGTTAGTTGTGGCTGTCCCTCCGACGCCACCGAAAAAGATGACTGGCTCCCCGGCTCCAGTACCCAGGAGGGGGTCCGTGTTGGACGACCCATACTCCATGGTGCAATCAACCAAAGAGAGCGCTTGAGTCGGGTTGTTGGGCGCAATAAGACTTGAAGATCCGTGCCCCGTGAAAAGCTGGTTCCCAGCATTCGGGACAGAAGACCCACCGATGAACTGACACTTGGTAAGCGTGGTCCCCGAGTTCTGGGAGTTACACGCCTTACCGTTACCAGCCGTAAACACACAGTCGTTACCCGTAACGATCCGACTGTTCAGCACATTGATGGCAGGGGCACTGGTCGCAAAAGTCGTGCTGACCTGCACACGCTCCAGCACCACCTTGGAGCCAGTAGAGATAC
>Ga0315291_10008300_pt1 | contig 12769 bp, 10 predicted proteins | sample YL17G12_20_MG_FD_203070 | JGI IMG/M metagenome (GOLD analysis project Ga0315291, IMG submission 203070) | Sediment microbial communities from Yellowstone Lake, YNP, Wyoming, USA - YL17G12_20 | ecosystem: Environmental > Aquatic > Freshwater > Lake > Sediment | place: USA: Wyoming | collected... | reverse complement strand
GCCCGACCCGATCAAGTGTCGGCTATGGGAGAAGGGAAAGTAAAGATTGATTTTTTGCGGGGATACTCGTCCCCGCCGGAGCGTATAACAGAAGGAGGTTAAGGAATGATCTGTCAGCCTGATGACCCCCGCAAGGGGAAGGAACTATGGGATCGTTTCAGGAGAGGCGTCTCTCCCGGGGGGACCGCGCCCTGCCCTGATGCGACCGACCTGGCGGCGTATGCCGATGGAGGGGCATCCCGGAGGAAGGTGCGTGAGATGGAGGAGCACCTCGCCGCATGCCCCACATGCCTTGATGCCCTTCGCGATCTCCGCTCCCTCCCGAAGACGGAGTTCCAGGATATCCCCGCTGATGTAATTGAAAGGGCAAAGGGCCTGGTGCGCGAACCGGCACCCGCTCACGGCCTGTCATGGATATGGCTGCCCGCTCTCAGCCTGAGGAGCGCGCCGGTGTGGGCGGCCGCGGCGGCGCTCGTTCTCGCTGTGTGCGCGGCCGGCTACCGCATGGGACAGGGCTCCGCTCCCGAAGGCGGAGCGGGCATTCTCTCGAACTACATGGCGCCCGGATTCAGCCTGAACGGCACCGATGAAACAGGCCAGGGGCACGTGAGCTCTTACATTTTTACGGGAGGCGCGCTATGAGCACCGGACGCGGGGTGGCGTTGACTGTTCTCCTGGTTGTCTCTCTTTGCTTCAACATTTGTTTTATCATCGGCTTTGCGCGGACGCGCTCAGTCCTGAAACAGCTCCGGACGGACGAGGGCCGGATCCATCTGATTGCGAGGCAGCTCAATCTCTCGGTGGAGCAGGAAGCGCAGTTCGTGCGGCTCAGGGCGGAGCTCCAGAAGGAGATGGACAGGTACCAGAGGGAGAATGCGAGTGAGATCGATGCCTTCTGGGCGGAGATGAGCAAGGACAACCCGGATATGGAAAAAATCAAGGCGCTTCTCCATGCATCGGCCGGGAAGAGGGAAGCGCTCAGGTTGGTGACGATTGAATACATGCGAGAGGCTTTCCCTCTGCTCACTCCCGAGCAGCGAAAGGCCCTCGCGAGGATGATACGCGAACGAAGTTTCTTCAAGCAGTTGTGAGCGGGCGCGGCGAAAAGGCCGTGTTCCCGCCCAACAACGGAAAGGAGGTTGATGAGCGTGAAGAAGGTGATCGCTTTAATGGGACTGTTGATGGTCATGGTCGCGGGACCGGCGCTCTCAGGGGATGGACACGGTCATCAAAGGCACAGTGCTCCCCGCCACCATAACAGGGGATTCCACAGGCCATGGTCAAGGTCAGGCTCGTACAACTGCTGGTACCCCTATGCGTACAGGTGGCCCGGCTACGTATACTACCAGCCTCCCCGGTGCTACCCGATCGTCTACGAGCCGCGGCCTGTGTACCAGCCGCCGTGGCAGTATCCCAACCCGTGGTGGCGGTGAGCTACAGTCTGAAGTTAAAGGACTAACTTGAATTGCCAAACTGACGTAATGGGACAGTTATAGGGGGTAGCCGCAGATTTACGCAGATGAACGCTGATACACCTATATAAAATCAGCGTGTATCCGCGGCAAGAAACCTTGACCACTCAAACAATCCTTTTTAGCTGCGGCAATTCATTGCTGGATTCACCCTGTAAGTGAGAAGGTGTGAAAAAATCATATTTTCGATGCATGTACACTGATATAAAAAATTGTCATTGCGAGCGTAGCGAAGCAATCTGTTGTCTACCATAGAGTTGAGATTGCCACGTCCTCCTCGTCCCGCTTAGCGGGACGGGGATGACAAGTGCACTGAACACCCCTCCGTAACTAACCCATTACAAACTGACACATTTTTGAATTGACGCTGACGGGCCTTTGTTATAGTCTATAGTCGCCCAGTATTGCTGTTTCCGGAGAGTGGGAATTTCCCACTCTTTTTTTTGGTGATTGACTGAAAATAGAATGAAACCACTGAAGGAACAGAAGACGCTGAAGAATCATTAATCCTATGCATTCAGTGTCTTCAGTGGTTTATAAATTCGAGATGGCAGGGGGATACAATGAATGGCGAATTGCTTGCCGGCTTTGAATACCTTGAGCGGGAGAGGGGTATCAGCAGGGATGTTCTGATTGAAGCCGTGGAGAGTGCACTGCTGTCCGCTGCCAGGAAGAGCGCCGGCCAGGTGAAGAACCTGAGCGTTGAAATAGAGAGGGAGACCGGCAGGATCAAGGCCTGCTGCGACGTCCTTGTCGTGGACGAGGTCAAATCCCATGAAGAGGAGATCGCGATCGCCGCCGCCAGGAAGATCAGCCCCGATGCGAAGATCGGCGACACGATCCGCAGGGAGATCATGGCAAAGGATTTCGGGCGGATCGCCGCGCAGACCGCGAAGCAGGTGATCATCCAGCGCATCAAGGAAGCAGAGCACAAGATCATGTTTAACGAGTACAAGGACCGAGCAGGGGAGATCATCACCGCCGCGGTGCGCAGGTACGAGCGCGGGAGCGTCATTCTCGATCTCGGCAAGGCGGAGGCGGTTCTGCCGCAGGCCGAGCAATGTCCGCGGGAGAGCTACGGCGTGAACCGGCGATTCAAGGTGTACATCGTCGAGGTGAAGGATAGTCCCAAGGGTCCCGAAATCGTCGTGTCGAGAAGCCGCCCCGAGTTCGTGCGCAAGCTGTTTGAACTCGAGGTGCCTGAGATCAGCGAGGGGACGGTGGAGATAAAGGCTGTTGCCCGTGATCCGGGCTACCGCACCAAGATTGCGGTCCATTCGAAGACAGAAAAGGTTGACCCGGTGGGGGCGTGCGTGGGGATGAGGGGTGCGCGGGTGAAGGATGTGGTCCATGAGCTCAACGGGGAGCGAGTTGACATCATCCGGTGGAGCGAAGACCCGGTGGTGTTCATCACAAACGCGCTCAGCCCGGCCAAGCCCAGGGAGGTCAAGCTCATCCAGGAGGGAAGCGCGGAGATAATGGTTGACGACGACCAGTTCTCCCTCGCCGTGGGGAAAAAGGGGCAGGGTATGCGGCTCGTGTCGAAGTTGACGGGCTTGAAAATCGACATCAAGAAGGTGAGCGACAAGGATCGCGAACAGAAGGAATCCGGGCTGGCCGTCGATCAGCTTGAGGGGCTCGGCAAGAAGGTCGTCGGTTCCCTGGTTGCGAGCGGCTATAAGACGCTCGGCGCCCTCCGTAAGGCCACTGCCGACGATCTCATGAAGATCTCCGGAATTGGCGAAAAGACGGTAGAGAAGATTATACGGGCCGCGGCGGATTTCCGGGTCGCGGGAAAGGAAGAAGCCCCGAAGGAAACCATACCACCTGCGGAGCAGCCAAAACATGCGGAGGGAGAATCCACTGGCGGGGGATCGGTGGACGGTGTGAGCGAGCCTCAGGAAGGCAAGCGGGATGACGATCATGAGGCGGAGGGAGAAGGGGAAGCGCCGCCCGGAGAAACGACAGCCGATCAGCAGGGAGAAGTAAAAGAAGCTGAATAGGTGGTAACTGCTCAGGAGCCAGAATTCAGAGTCAGGAGCCAGGAGTTAGAATGAGGACGCCAGCGGCGACACAGTAAATAAACCGTATTGTAGGGGCTTGATTCATCAAGCCCGTTGCATTGGCTGTAACTTAGAACTTCGGGTTTGACCCTGAGATGACTGACTACCTGAGTAGTTACAATAGGTGAAGGGGGTGGCTCGTGCGTGTTCGAATTTATACGTTGGCCAGGGAGATGGGCATAGAGGCTCAGGATCTCATTGACCGCTGTGCCGCTATGGGGATCAAGGTCAAGAGCCATTCGTGCAGTATCGAGGAAGCCGTTGCTGCGAAATTAAAAAAGGCGATGGGGCCTTCTCCCAAGAAAGAGGCGAGGCGAAAAGCCGCCCCCGCCGCCGGTGCCAGGCCATCGGCGAAGCCGAAGGCTAAGGAGACTGCCCGTGTGTCGAAGGCCGCGCCCCGGCCGGTGAAACCGGCGGCAGCGCCTCCGGTTGCCGCACCGCCCGCCGCGGCGGAGAAAAAGCCTGTTTCCTGCGGGAAGACGCCTCCGCATCCGGCTGTTGTGGAGCCCGCTGCCCCTCCCGTGGCAGGTAAAATCACGGTGCGACTTCCGGTGAACGTGCGGAGCGTGGCTGAGATCCTCCACGTCAGGTCGGAAGATCTCATCCGCACGCTGATGAATTTCGGCGTCATGGCCACGATCAACCAGAATCTCGACGGGGAAACGGTGGAAATCATCGCCCATGAGTACGGCCGGGAGGTTGAACTGGTCAAGGAGCCGGCGGCCGCAGCTGGGGCGGCCGTTGAAGAAGAGCGAGACCGCGCGCCGAGGGCCCCGGTGGTGACATTCATGGGCCACATTGACCACGGGAAGACCTCTCTCCTCGACGCGATTCGCGAGACGAAGGTGGTGGCGCAGGAGGCCGGCGGCATCACCCAGCACATAGGGGCGTATGAGGTTGAGCTGGAGAAGGGGAAGATCACATTTCTGGACACGCCGGGCCACGAGACATTCACGGCGATGCGGGCGCGGGGCGCCAATGTCACTGACATTGCCGTCCTGGTGGTGGCTGCCGATGATGGGGTGATGCCTCAGACGAGGGAGGCAATCGACCACGCGCGGGCGGCCAAGGTTCCCATTGTCGTGGCGGTAAACAAGATCGACAAGGCCGGGGCCTCACCAGAAAAGGTGAGGAGGCAGCTGATGGAGCTCGAGCTCGCCCCCGAGGAATACGGCGGGCAAACAATATGCTGCGATGTCTCGGCGATCACCAAGCAGGGGCTCGATCATCTCCTGGAGATGATCATCCTCCAGGCAGAGGTGATGGAGCTCAAGGCGAGCGCGACCGTACCAGCCCGGGCGGTGATCATCGAGGCGAAGATGGACAAGGCGCGCGGGGCGGTGGCGACGGCATTAATTAAAAAGGGTACGATACGCCTCGGGGATCCGATCGTGTGCGGCACATGCGCAGGGAAGGTAAAGGCCCTATTCAACTATCGCGGCGAGCGGGTGCGAGAAGGGGGGCCGGCGAAGCCTGTGGAGGTCCTCGGCCTCAATGGGGTGCCGCAGCCCGGCGAGGAGCTCAGGGTTGTTGAGAGCGAGCGGGAGGCTAAGAGAATGGCTGAATCGCTGGGCATGGAGCGGGGCGCCTCGGGAGCGAGAGAAGTGGCGAAGATGACGCTCGAAGAGCTCTATTCCAAGATCGCCGCCGGAAAAGCAAAGGAGCTCGATCTCATTCTGAAGGGGGATGTCCAGGGATCGGTCGAGGCGCTGAGGGATGCGCTGAAGACAATGGGAAACGAGAAGGTCTCCGTGAATATCATCCGGTGCGCGGTGGGCGATGTCAATGAGAACGACGTCATGCTCGCCTCCGCATCAAACGCGGTGGTCATCGGTTTTCACACGCGCATTGATCTTGATGCCAAGGAGCTGAGCCGCAAGGAGAACGTGGAGATCAAGCTCTACGATGTGATTTACGAGGTCATCGAGGACGTGCGGAAGGCGCTTGAGGGGTTATTGGAGCCTGCCATCAAGGAGACGATCGTGGGGCGTGCCGAGGTGAAGCAGCTCTTCCACGCCGCAAAGGGGGAACCGGTCGCGGGCAGCCTCGTCCTTGAGGGGAAAGTCGTTGAGAACGCGCGGGCCCGTCTGATCCGCGGGGATAAGATTGTCCAGGAAGGATCGATCGTATCGATCAGGCGCTTTAAGGACCCCGTGAAGGAAGTGAAGAGCGGGACGGAGTGCGGCATATGCCTCGCCAACCTCACCGATCTCCAGGAGGGTGATATCATCGAGGTCTTCAAAATGGAAAAGGTTCCGCAAAGATTGTGAGACGTAAGAAGTAAGACGTGAGATGTGAGATGATAAGAGGGAGATCGGGCCACTCCCTGAAGATAAGGGGTCAATTATGGGGGGAAAATGCAATATTTTGTGGTGTAGGGGCGCGATTTATCGCGCCCGGGTTCGATGAATCGAACCCCTACGGATCTGTACCCCCCATAGCTGACCCGTTACCCGTGGAGTGCATTCTTCCCGTACATAGCGCAAGCGCGCCGAAGGACGTTATACACATTCCCCTCCACCTCTTTATACTTTACACCTTACACTTTTGGCTGTCGTTATGGTCATCGGGCTTCTTGAGATGAGGTTGAGCATGCCGGGGAATCATTCGCTCAAGGACAAGCGGATGGTGCTCCGCTCGCTGAAGGATCGCGTCCACAACACGTTCAATGTTTCCATTGCAGAGGTCGCGGCGCACGACCGCTGGCGCGCGGCGCAGCTCGCGGCGGCCGTGGTCAGCGTCGACCGCACCCATGCCCACCAGATCCTCGAGTCAGTGGTGAAGTACGTGGAGGGCCGCGGGGATGCGGTGTTGCTCGATTATCAAATTCAGATGCTCTAAAAACCAACTACGGAAATCAATTTTTTAACCACAGATAAACACAGATTAACACGGATGAATACTACGGCCAGAGGTTTAAGACCAAAAGTTCAAAGAAGTAATGTCACTGCAAGCCCGCAACTTTGAATTTTTAACAGTATTCGTATCTGTGTGCATCTGCGTGCATCCTGTTTCACAACATATCTCTGTGTCCATCTGTGTTCATCTGTGGTTATAGATTAATTCACATAGAGGAGAAGCGATGAGTGAGAGACGAGTCGTGCGGGTTGAGCAGCTTCTAAAAAGGGAGCTCAGCACGATCCTCCAGCAGGAGCTGAAGGATCCGCGCATCGGGTTTGTCACGGTGACGAGGGTCAAGGTGAGCGCCGATCTGGGGCACGCCAAGGTATTTATCAGCGTTATGGGAGACACAGAAGCGAAAGAGAGAACGATGAGCGGGGCCGCGAGCGCGGCCGGTTATATCCAGAGGGTGCTGGGGTCACGGATAAAAATGAGGTCACTCCCGCGTATCGAGTTCTGCCTGGACGATTCCGTGGACCAGGGTTTCCGCATCATTGAGATTCTCAATAAGATTGACGCGGAGAAGAAACATGACTGAGAAGCGCGCCCCCCGCGACATCGTCCGGTTGATAGGGGCTCATCAATCCTTTGTGATCTGCGGCCACATGAGGCCCGACGCGGACTGCATCGGCTCACAGCTCGCCCTCTACCATGCGCTCACGCGGCTCGCGCGCGAGGCCGCGATGTGGCTGCCGGACAAGGTCCCTTCCAACTGTCTCTTCCTGCCGGGGAGTGGCGCTATTCGCTCCACGCAATCCCCCGCCCCACTGTCAGGGGTGGCCATTGTCCTGGACACGCCGCGGCCGGAGCGACTGGGCTGGATCGCTGAGTATGTGAGCTCCCTGGCGGTGGTGGTAAATATCGATCACCACGAGAGCAACACCTCCTGGGGCACCCACAACTGGGCTGACGCGGGGGCGGCGGCGACCGCGGAGTTGATTTACCTCCTCCTGAAGGAAATGAAAGTCGCGATCGATCTCGATATTGCCACCTGCCTCTATGCGGGGATTATCACTGACACGGGGCGATTTTGCTACAGCAACACAACGCCTTTTACCCACCGGCTTGCCGGCGAGCTGATCCAGTGCGGATTATCTCCGGAGGCGGTAGCGGAGAAAATATACGCCCAGAACCGGCCAGAGAAGATGCGGTTTCTCGGAGAGGTGTTGAACACGCTGACCATTGACGCGGGGGGCGCGCTCGCGTCCCTGCGGATCACCGCGGAGATGTATGAGAAGAGCGGTGCCCTCTCCGAAGACACGGAGGGGTTCATCAACTATGCGCGGGACCTCGCGGGCGTGAAGGTTGCGGTGCTCTTCGAGGAGGCGGCGGATCATAAGAGCGTGCGGGTCAGTTTGAGATCGCGGGACAAACATATCAATGTGGACGAGATTGCCGGAAAATACGGGGGAGGGGGACACCCCGCTGCCGCAGGCGCCGTGATCCAGGGCGAACCGCGGCGTGTTGAGGGGAGGTTTCTCGAAGATGTCAGGGGAGCGATCGCCAGGGCGCGAGAGGCGGAGCGGATTTCTGGTGGTAAATAAATCCGCTGGCATGACGTCGCATGACGTCGTGGCGCGGGTGAGGCGGCGCTTCGGCTATCAGAAGGTCGGCCATGCCGGTACGCTCGATCCGATGGCCGAAGGGGTGCTCGTCCTCGGCGTGGGTCGGGAGGCGACGCGGCGCCTGAGCGCGATCATGGGCAATGATAAGGAATACCGTGCGGTGATGGTGCTGGGAGTGGTGACGGATTCACAGGACGCTGAGGGAAAGGTTGTGGAGCGGAGGCCGTGGAGCGGCGTCACGGAGGAAGCAACTCGCGCGACGCTTGAGCGCTTCACAGGGCCCCAGGACCAGGTCCCCCCCATGCACTCTGCCCTGAAGCACCGCGGGCAGCCGCTCTACATGCTGGCGCGGCGGGGAGTGGTCGTCCCCCGCGAGGCGCGGCCCATTCGCATTCATGAGCTTGAGCTCTGCGGTTTCGACGGCCCGGAGGTGCAGCTTCGGATTGTCTGCTCTAAAGGGGCGTACGTGCGGACCTTGTGTGCGGACATCGGCGATGCCCTCGGCTGCGGGGGGCACCTCAAGCACCTGGTGAGAACGCGCGTGGGGGAATTCTCTCTCGAGGACGCGCTCCTCCTGGATAAAGTGCTCCGCATGTCTCTGGAGGAGCTCGAGCAAAAACTTGTGCCTGTCGCCGAAAAAGGTTGAAACCGCGGATAGGGCGGATTGTGCGGATTGCGTGATAGAAGTTTCACCACGGAGAGCACAGCGCGGCCGTTGGTCGCAACCAAGATTAAAGTAACCGCAGAGAGCACAGAGGACACAGAGATTGACGTGTGACACAGATTCACACAGATAGACACAGATGAACACAGATTACTCAGCGGTAAAAAGATCATCATGCAGTTCGAAAAACTTTCTCAAATAAAAAAGTTTTGCACACTTGTAATACGGAGGCCGCGGAGTCAGAGTATGGGTTATCGGGAATAACCACTGAGGGCACCCGAACCACCAATGACAAAATTCAAATGACAAAACTTGATATTTGTCATTTGTGCTTTGGTATTTGTCATTTCTGCAACATTTCAGTGAATTCAGTGGTTAAGAAGCGAAACAGGAGTCTCATCTGTGTTCATCCGTGTGTATCCGTGTTCATCTGTGGCTAACGTAGAGAGTTAACCACGGAGCCGTGGTGAAGCAAATGCAACCGCGGATGGGGCGGATTATTGGCGTTTCATTGAGAGGACCAGGCCGATTTTTTAACGTTTTATCCGCGCTCATCCGCGGTTAAAACCGTTATGGGTGTATTGTGAAGGTTGTCAGGGGTCTTGATTCAAGCGAAGTGCGTCAGGCGCCCTCTGTCGTGCTCACGATGGGGGTTTTCGACGGCGTGCACCTGGGGCACAGAAAGGTCATCGAGACGCTCGTTTCCGAAGCGAAGCGCGTGAGGGGCACCGCAGTGCTGCTCACATTCCATCCGCATCCGCGCCAGGTGCTCGGCGGTGAGGAGCCGCTCCTTCTGCTGGCATCGCTCGAACACAGGATCAGGCTCCTGGGCGAGACGGGGCTCGACACCTGCATCGTCCTCCCGTTCGATCGGCAGATGGCCGGGGAAGATGCATCGGCATTCATTGTTGACCGTCTTCTCCCCAGGATGCACCTCCGCACGATCTGCGTCGGGCCGCAGTTTGTATTCGGCGCGCGAAGGAGCGGGGACACCGCGCTCCTCCGCAGGCTGGGGAAGGCGCATGGTTTTTCAGTGAAAGTGGTGGAGGGCGTGACGGTGGGCGGCGTGCCCGTCAGCTCGACGGGGATCCGCGAGATGGTGGGGAGCGGTGATATCCCGTCGGCATCGCGTTTCCTGGGGCGGCCATACGCCATCTATGGCACTGTGGTCAAAGGCAAGGCGCTGGGGAGGGAATTGGGAATCCCCACCGCAAATGTGTCGGTGGAGGGAGTGCTGCTTCCCCCTCCGGGGGTCTATGCGGCCCGCGCGGTTCGTGGCGAGCAGCGCTACGATGGTGTCCTCAACATTGATCGCCGGGGAGGTGTTGAGGTGCATCTCTTCACGCTCCGCGAATCTATCTACGGCGAGGTTCTCGAGATAGCTGTGGGAAAATTGATCCGCGAGGAGAGGGACTTTCCCCGCATTGACGCGCTGGCAGCGCAGGTGAGATGCGACATTGAAATTGCGAAGGGAATGCTGCATAATAATGCAGGGACAAGTGACAAGAGATAAGGGAATAGAGAAAAGGTGGCGGGATACTGCGAAACCCTTCCCTCTTCTCTCTTCTCCCTGCAGTTCAACCCCCCTCTAGGCTTGCCGAGTCGCCGACGGCTCGCGTGGAGAAGGGAGAAAAAGGGAGGTGTGCATATGGCGCTCGACAGAGACAAAAAAGGCGTGCTGATGAAGGAGTTCCGATTGCACGACAAGGATACCGGCTCGGCCGATGTCCAGGTTGCCCTGCTCACCGCGAGGATCAACGATCTCGCCGAGCATCTCAAAGCCCACAAGAAGGACCACCATTCACGTCGGGGGCTTTTGCGCCTGGTGGGCAGGCGGCGGAAACTCCTCGATTACCTTCAGCTGACCAGCGAGGATCGGTATAAGGGGGTAATCAAGAGGCTGGACCTCAGGAAGTAAACTGTATAACCAATGGTTGAGGGTTGAGGATTGAGCGCTGAGTGCGCCGTGAATTGGTGAGCGATACGCAGCGCTGAATTCTCCGCCCTCGGCCGCAGAGAGGAGCGTGGTATTGCCATGGTACATAGAGTGAGCACGGATATTAACGGGAAAGAGCTGATCATCGAAACAGGCAAACTCGCGAAGCAGGCGCACGGGGCGTGCACCGTCCAGTACGGCGACACGGTCGTGCTGTGCACGGTGACGGTGGCCCCCGAGGTGCGGGAGGGGATTGATTTCTTCCCGCTCACCGTTGACTATCGGGAGAAGCTGTCCGCGGCCGGCATGTTCCCCGGCGGCTATATCAAAAGGGAGGGGAGACCCACCGAAAAAGAAATTCTCACCATGCGCCTCACCGACAGGCCCCTCAGGCCGCTCTTCCCCGATGGATTCAGGAGAGAGGTGCAGATCATGAATGCGGTCCTCTCCGCTGACGACGAGAATGATCCAGATATCCTCTCAGTGGTGGGTGGCGCGACCGCCTGCCTGCTGTCGCCGCTCCCGATCACGACGCCGGTGGGGTGCGTGCGGATCGGGAGGATCGCAGGGAAATGGATCATCAACCCAAGCTACGCGGAGCTGGACCAGAGCGATCTGGATCTCGTGGTCGCGGGAACTGACGAGGCCATCATCATGGCTGAGGGGAGCGCCCGCGAGGTACCGGAGCCGGACATGCTCGAGGCCCTCACCGTGGCCCACGAGCACATCAGGTCAATCACGGCGATCCAGAAGGAACTCCTCGCGAAGGCCGGCGCACAGAAGGAGGCGTGCGAGGAGCCGCCCGTTGACAAGGCGCTGCAGGGCGCGGCTGATGCGTTTCTCGAGCATACGCTCGAGCGCGCGGTGCTGGTCAAGGGCAAGAAGGACAGGGAACAGGGACTGCGGAAGCTCTTCGAGGAGCTCGCCGTGAAAATCAGGGAACAGTTTCCCGAGGCTGGCGATGCGGCGATCGCCACACTTTTCGGAGACGCTGAAAAAAAGAAGGTGCGGGAGCTCATCCTCCGGAAGGGGCTGCGCGCGGACGGCAGGGGCGTTGATGAGATACGCCCCATCAGCTGCGAGATCGGGATACTGCCGCGCACGCACGGCAGCGCCCTCTTCACCCGCGGGGAGACGCAGGCCCTGGCGATCACGACGCTCGGGACGACCGCTGACGCGCAGCGCCTGGAGGCCTACGAGGGGGAGAGCAGCAAGAGCTTCATGCTGCACTACAATTTCCCGCCGTTCAGCGTGGGAGAGGTCAGGGCGGTGCGCGGACCCGCGAGAAGGGAAATCGGCCACGGCAACCTCGCAGAGCGCGCGCTCCTCGCGGTCGTGCCGAAGGATTACACCTACACCGTGAGGATCGTTTCAGACATCCTGGAATCCAACGGCTCATCCTCGATGGCCTCCGTGTGCGGGGGCAGCCTCTCGCTCATGGATGCGGGTGTGCCGGTCACGAGTGCGGTCGGGGGGATCGCGATGGGCCTGGTGCACGAGGGCGACAGGGCGGTCATCCTGAGCGATATCCTTGGTTCCGAGGATGCGTGCGGCGATATGGATTTCAAGGTGGCCGGAACGAGGAGGGGGATCACCGCATTCCAGCTGGACAGCAAGATCGAGGGGATACCCGCCGCGGTCCTCAGGGAGGCCCTCGAAAAGGCGCGGGTAGGACGGATTGCCATACTGGATACAATGGACGCGGCGATCGATAGACCGCGGCCGGAGGTGTCGAAGTACGCGCCTCGCATCGTCAAGCTGAAGATCGCCCCGGACAAGATCGGCCTTCTCATCGGCCCCAAGGGCAAGACCATCAAGAAGATCTGCCAGGACACCGGCGTGGAAATCGATGTGGACGATGACGGCACGGTGAGCATTTCCTCGAACAGTGAAGAGAACCTCAAGAAGGCGGTGGATGAGGTGACGATGCGCACCGCCGACGTCGAGGTGGGGAAGGCGTACCGCGGGGTCGTCAAGAACGTCCTCGACTTCGGGGCGTTCGTGGAGATCATGCCGGGCAAAGAGGGCCTGGTGCATATCTCCAAGCTCGCCAACTACCGCGTCGCAAAGGTCACGGATGTCCTCAACGTGGGCGATGAGGTTATGGTAAAGGTCACGGATGTAGACGAGCAGGGGCGGATCAATCTCAGCCGCAAAGCCCTGCTGGA
>Ga0315291_10008299_pt1 | contig 12769 bp, 9 predicted proteins | sample YL17G12_20_MG_FD_203070 | JGI IMG/M metagenome (GOLD analysis project Ga0315291, IMG submission 203070) | Sediment microbial communities from Yellowstone Lake, YNP, Wyoming, USA - YL17G12_20 | ecosystem: Environmental > Aquatic > Freshwater > Lake > Sediment | place: USA: Wyoming | collected... | reverse complement strand
CCCGCCGCGGCGGACCCTCGCCACGCCGCGATGATGAGCCGACTTAGGGACATTGACTACATTGCAACGCAGTCCGAGATCGAGGCCCTCATCCTGGAGGCCAACCTCATAAAGCAACACCGTCCCAAGTACAACATAAACCTCAAGGACGACAAGAGGTATCCCTTTCTCAAGGTGACGATAGCCGAGGAGTTCCCGAGAATGGTCCTAACGCGCAGGCTCGACGACGACGGCTCGCGATATTTCGGCCCTTTCACGGACGTGAAGGCTGTCCGGCAGGGGATAAGGCTTTTGCGCGGAGCCTTCAGATTGAGAAGCTGTCCCGGCGACGAGCCCGGCCGACTGAAAGACAGGGAATGCCTTGACTATCAGATAGGAATCTGCTCGGCGCCATGTACGGCGAGGATAGACAGAGAAAACTACGGGTTGTTTGTGAATGAGCTTCTCATGTGTCTTTCAGGACAGAGCCAGGACGTTATTGATTCTCTTAGGCAGAGGATGGAAACCGCATCGACGGAAAGAGAATATGAGAAATGTATGAGGCTCAGAGATCGGATTGGCGCAGTACAAAGTGCCCTGAGAAAGCAGCGTGTTTTCGTCCTCAGGGATTACGACTCGGACGTTTTCGACCTCGCAAGACACGGAGACCTTGCCGCGGTGGTGGCGCTCAAGGTCAGGGAGGGAAAGGTTCTTGGCAAGGAGGCCCTGGTCCTGGAGGGAGTCGCTGCAAAGACCGACCAGGAGGTACTGTCGTTTGTAATCTCACAGTATTATCTGAATGCCGCCGTGATTCCGAAGGAGATACTCTTACCCATTTCTCTTGAAGATGAGGAAAGTGTGGTGACGCGGTGGCTCTCGGAGAGAGCCTCAGGAGAGGTTGTCTTGAAAGTGCCGAGAAGGGGAGAGGGTGCGGCTCTCCAGAGGATGGCCAGAGACAATGCGCTCCTTAGGATAGAGGAATCCAGGGCCGCTGGCGGTGACAAGGTAGAGAGGGTAGCGCCGGAGGTTGCGGAGCTTCAGAGAGCGCTTGGCCTGCCAGCCCTCCCCGTAAGGCTTGAGGCCTTCGATATTTCGCAGATAGCAGGCCAGCAAGCAGTGGCTTCGGTCGTAGTATTCCACAACGCCCAACCGAGGCGGTCGGAGTATAGACGAATGAGAATCAAGGGCGTCGTGGGCCAGGACGATTTCCGTATGATGGAAGAGGTCGTGAGAAGAAGGGCGGAGCGACTCTTGAAGGAAAAGAAGACCCTTCCCGATTTTATTCTTGTCGACGGCGGAAAGGCTCAGATAGGCGCGGCAGTCAAAGCGCTCAACCAAGCTGGAGTGGGAGAGCTCGGGGTCATCGGTCTCGCCAAAGGCAGAGAGGAGCTCAATTTCTCCTGGCGCAAGGGAAGCCTGCAACTTCCCCTCACGTCCAGGGCGATCCGGCTTCTTCAGAAGATTAGAGACGAGGCGCACAGGTCAGCAATCATGTACCACAGAAAGCTGCGCACAAAAGCGACCATTCGCTCAGAGCTGGACACGATAGAAGGAATAGGCAACGAGAAGAGAAGAGCCTTGCTAAGGCATTTTGGCTCAGTCGAGTCTCTCAAGGCCGCGTCGATGGAAGCGATATGCGCGGTACAGGGAATCGGTCCAGTTCTCGCTCAAAGGATCGTGGAGGAGCTTCGTACGGTTCAGAAGGGAAGCCCCGAGCATCTTAGTGGAAACAAGGGGAACAAAGGGGGCTCTGAAGGACGAAAACCAAGGTGACGAGGAGGAACCGGGATGGATGTTCTCAGGTATTCGACTATTGAGACGAGGTTTGGGACAATCTGGTTTGCAGCAAGTGCAAGAGGGTTGAGCTTTCTTCGTCTGAGATACTTCAACGAGCGCCGCGTGGCTCAGGAGCTGAAGAAGGTTCGAGGGTTAAAGATGCTGAGGGACGATAAGTCGCTTCGTCGCCTTGCAAACCAGCTAACGAGATATTTCGAAGGGGAGAGAGTTCCGTTTGATTTCGAGCTTGATCTCACGAGAGGAACCGAGTTTCAGCAATCGGTCTGGAGAATCGTCAGGAAGATTCCGTACGGCTCTCTGGTTTCGTACAAAAAGATCGCCCAGGATTACGGGAATAGCCTTTGCGCGCGCGCCGTCGGCAACGCGCTTGGGTCGAATCCGCTTCCGATCGTGATCCCATGCCACAGGGTTATCAGAAATGACAAAAGCCTCGGGGGTTTCTCTGGAGGCGTCAGATGGAAGAAGTTGCTCATAGCGCTCGAGCTCGGCCAGGAGGACATTGAGTTTGGGGAGCTTCGCTGAGGTCGTGGAAACCTGATATACCTGGCACTGCCATGCGCCACCTGGTCTCTGGCGCCCCGGACTCGGATTTCCTGAACGTCAGAATGAGAGAGATTTTTTGATGAGAGAGATGCTTCTAAAGAAGATAGTCGTGGGAGATTATGAGACGAATTGCTATGTGTTGGGTTGTGAAGCAACTAAGGAGGGGCTTGTCATAGACCCGGGCGGAAACGCTGACGCAGTCCTACATGCAATAGAAGACATGAATCTCAAGATTGGGATGATCGTAAACACTCACGGACACGCTGACCACATCGGCGCTAATCAAGATATCAAATCTGCTACTGGAGCGGAGCTTCTCATCCACGAGCGCGATTCTTCCATGCTCCAGGACCCCGTGATGAATCTCTCTGCACTTATTGCAGATGCGGTCATCTCGCCTCCGGCGGACAGATTTCTCAAGGAGGGTGAGATGGTAAAGATCGGAAACATATTGCTGAATGTTGTCCACACTCCTGGGCACACCGAAGGCGGGATCAGTCTCGTAGGCTCAGGGATTGTTTTCTCGGGCGATACGCTGTTTGCAGGTTCTGTGGGTAGAACTGACTTTCCTGGAGGGTGCTTTGAACTCCTCGTTCACTCAATCAGAACCAAGCTCATCTGTCTTCCGGCTACGACGACCGTCTTTCCAGGACATGGACCAAACACAACCGTCGGGGATGAAAGGAAGCACAACCCATTTCTATGAAGCGAAAGCCGACTTCAAATGACAGGAGTCTTGCCAGGCATGCGCTCAGGGCGAGCGAAAGCAGCTCTATCAGGGGCGGGTTTGACCCGGGGCAAAGCCACCCCGTGGCTCGTGGCCCAAGACCGGACGGAAGTGGCGCAAAGCAGATCAGGGCGCTGACCGAGGACTTTAGGCAATATCTTTTGCTAGAGCGTAGATTGGCTGGAAATACGGTCGACAGTTACGCAGGGGACCTGCAGAAATTCCTGCGATTTCTCGTCCACAAGAAAAAACTCCCCGCCGAGGCAAAAAGGGCACATGTGGCGGAGTACCTATCTACACTCTCAAAGAGAGGATTCGATCCTTCCTCGGTGGCGCGGAATTTGTCGTCTGTTCGAGCTTTCTATTCGTACCTCATTGCAGCACGACTGGCCACGTGCGACCCGACCGAGCTTCTGGAACGTCCACGACTCTGGAAGAGATTGCCACAAATCTTGAGCGTCGATGACGTAAAGGAGCTGCTCGGTCAACCGGACTGTTCGACTGGCCTTGGCCTCAGGGACAAGGCCATGCTGGAGTTCATGTACGCAACGGGATGCCGCGTCTCTGAGCTACTGACGGCCACGCTTCAGAGTATTGATCTTGAAGAACGCCAATTTAGGTGTCTCGGCAAGGGCGGAAAGGAGCGAATGGTGCCCATCGGCTCCCACGCTTGCAGGGTACTCAGAGAGTATCTGCTTACCAGCAGGCCTGCTCTCACCAAGGGCAAGGGTTCCGGGTTTCTCTTTGTGAACGCGCGGGGACGAAAGCTATCGCGCATGGGCTTCTGGAAGATCCTTCGCAAGTACTGTCTACAGGCGAGACTGCGCATAACGCCGAGCCCTCATGTCCTGAGGCATTCTTTCGCTACGCATCTACTGGAAGGTGGGGCAGATTTGAGGGTGGTCCAGGAGCTGCTGGGACACTCTTCGATTTCAACTACTCAAATCTATACCCAATTAGACCGCGAGTACTTGAAGAGCGTTCATTCGCGATTTCATCCGAGGGCTACCGTTTCTTCACATAAGGGCAATTGAATCGAAAGGAGGAGAATGGTGAAAAGCCAAACGAGAATGGTCCTTTTCTGCGGCCTGGCAATGCTTGGGGCCCTTGTTCCATCGGTTTCCTTGTCCGGTCCAATTTTTGAAGAAAAAGGAACGCTGACGGTTGGGGCTCTGGTGCAGCAAGGTATGTTGGTGGGAGACGCGGCCCCTACTGATGAGTTTGACACCGGAACTGGCTACGGAATGAGGTTGAGGTACTACCTGGGTTCGAGCAGGGCATTCGGCATTTCCTTCGAGAACCAAGTTTTTGACGCAAAACCGTCCTCCCTCAGCGCGGATCAGCCGAAGGAGTTTAGGGCGGCCGTCGTCACGCTGGACTATCTGTGGTATTTCGATAGAAAGAGCACTCTCTCGCGATACGCCACGGTGGGGCTTGGAGTGCATCACCCGGTAAGCGAGTACAAACTGGACAGCAAGCCGGGACGGGATGGCATTGTAGGGTGCATCGGCGGGGGGCTCGAGTATTTTTTCCACAGATCCACCTCCATAGACATTTCCGTGAAGGGATACGGTCTTCTGGGTCAGGGTGGATTCCTGGGTAGTGTTGAAGTTGCCGGGGGGATAAGTTTCTACATAATCGATTAATCGCAAGGTGGGTAGCGACAAGAGCTCTGCGTTTAGTTCTTTGTGACTTGAGCAAGGTACCGGCGAGTCATGGGGAGTTCGAGTAGAATTGAGTAGCCAGGAATTCATCGTTGGAAACAGAGTGGTACACAGGCTATTCGGCGAAGGGCTGATAGTTGACGTGCGCAAGGGCATACTGCACGACGTTCTTGAGGTCGTGTTTCCGTGCGGCGTCAAGAGAATAGTGTCGACATATCCGCTCGTGGAGACAAAGGGAGCCCCCGCAAAGCCCGAGGCGCAGGAGGGTTCCGCGACCCCGAGCCAGGGCCGGGGTCCGGAGGAGAAGCCCGCGACTCTGAGGGAATCCTTGGCAGCGATTGCGGCGCGGGAGTGGGGAGCTTTCGAAATTCTCGAGTGGGACGAAAACTGCACCGAGATTCTCAAGGCCTACGAAGAAGGTAGATTCGATTCGCCTCAAGACTTCTCGCTACGCATGGAGGCTGAACGCTTCGCACTCGACAGAGGATTCACCCAGCTTGTAGCGTTTCAGTACGCGAGGGACGTTGATAGGCATGCGCATCAGGTGGCGGTCTGCCTCAAGGTCCTGAGGGAGCTGGGCGGTAGGGCGCTGCTTGCGGACGAGGTCGGTCTCGGTAAGACCATTGAGGCAGGGCTTATCCTGAAGGAATATCTGTTGAGGGGGCTGGTGAAAAGGGCTCTAATTCTGGTGCCTGTTTCACTTCTCACGCAGTGGAGAGAAGAGTTGTGGAATAAATTCATGCTGAAAGCGACTGTTGCGACCGGGCCGGACGACTGGGGCAGGGGACCGCTGGTGTTGGCTTCTATCGACAGCGCAAAAGGTCTGAGAAACAGGGAGAGAGTGCGGGAACAGGTCTTCGACATCTTGATTGTTGACGAAGCCCACAGGTTACGCAATCACAAAACCGTTGCATGGAGATTCGTACATGGTCTGGACGTCAAGTACATGCTTCTTCTCACGGCCACACCTGTACAGAACGACCTTAGAGAGCTCTTCAATCCGGTTACTCTTTTGCGGCCCGGCACACTTGGCACGTATCGTTCTTTCCGGAAACAGTTCATGGTCAGAGGCGACAGAAGGCTCGCCAAGAATACGCACAGCCTGAGCCGGCTACTTTCCGAAGTCATGGTTCGCACATCCAGAAGTCAGGCGGAGGTTCCTTTCACAAAGAGAATTGTGCAGAATGTAGCCTTTCATCTTTCCGAGAACGAAAGACGTCTCTACGGCTCGGTGTCTGAGCTGGTGAGGGAGATGTTTGGACACGAAGAGACCAATATCGAGAGACAATGGCACTTCACACTTCTCGTCCTCCAGAAGGAAATAGGCAGCAGTAGCTTTGCCGCACTCCGCACGCTTGAACGGATTTGCTCGAACCCGCTCTACAAGGCGGCCAGAGACAGGTTCACGGAGCTATACGACATCGCTCGTTCCATCGAGTACAACGCAAAGTGCGAGGGTTTACTCAGGCTTCTGGAACAGAAGAAAGAGAGGGTAATCGTCTTTACGCAGTTCAAGAGCACTCTTGATTACCTTAGGAGGATCCTGGAGGGCGCCGGTGCATCGGTGTCGGTGTTTCACGGGAGCCTCTCCACTTCCGAAAAAGACGAAGCAATAGCCAACTTTCGGCGTTCGGCTCAGGTGCTCTTGAGCACGGAGGCAGGAGGGGAAGGCAGAAATCTCCAGTTTTGTAGGAGGGTGATCAACTACGACCTCCCATGGAATCCAATGCGCATCGAGCAGAGGATCGGAAGGGTACACAGACTCGGCCAGAAGCAGGACATTCACATTTTCAACTTCACCACAGAAGATACGGTCGAGTCCTATGTACTCGAGATTCTGCACAAAAAGATAAGCATGTTCGAGCTCGTGGTTGGCGAGATGGACTTGATTCTTGGAAACGTGGATGATAAACGTTCCTTCGAAGAGATGGTTTTTCACATCTGGGCAACTTCCAAGGACACCGAGGAGGTTAAGCGTCGCTTCTCTTCCTTCGGCGCAAAACTCCTGTACGCCAAGAATAGATACGAGAAAGTCAAGGATCTGGACAGGAAGATCTTTGACGTAGAGTCCGGGAGAAGCACAAGATGATCTCCGAGCAGGGAAAGTTGGAGGATTTCGTCCGCAGGTTTCTATCTCAGAGGGGGGCCACGGTGGTCTCGGTGGGGAAGAATCTACTGGAGGTCAAACTCGGTCTGCATTTGAAGCAGAGGTTCAAACGCGAGAACCTGCTCCTGGCGTTCTCCGAGGAAACTGCCACCCAGGTTCAGGAGGCAGAACTCGCGACCCCAGGGAGTTACCTCTTTTCCCAACTTCTTTCCCTGGCACGGGAGAAGGGTACAACCTGCAAGACCGTTGCCAGCGAAAAAATGAAAAGCTTGAGCCCATTCTTGAAGCAGATGAAATTCGACAACTTCAATGTTGAGATTGTTGACAGAGAAAGCTATCACCATAGTTTTGTCAGATTTCACATCTTGATCTCGTATTGCACCGTAGATTCGACTCACGAGATTAGAAGCATTCTTTATGACATTGCCTTAAAGAGAGTTTCCCCTGAGGCCGACGGCTCCTGGGACCGCATGGCATTCGACGGTGCAACAGAGCAGGGTAAGTGCTTGCCGTCTATCGGGCACGATGCTCTGACGGCGGCCCTAGGCGAAGCTTGCACGTACCTTGTTGCACGACTCAGACACAAGGTGCTGGCACTCACAACGCGAAGTAACAGTCTTCTCGAAAGCGAACTTGAACGGCTCGAATCATACTATAGACGCCTCATAGAGGAGCAACACGGTTTGACCATCGAGGCGGACGCAAGAAGTCTTGAAAGCAGGGAGCGCGTCGAGAATTGCAAGCTTGAGTGGCAGAGAAAGGCTGCCACTGAGGCAATACGTTTTCAACCCAGGGTCAGGTTTTCATTGATAGGTCTGGAGGAGATCTGCGTGCCGAGAAGTCTTCTGACGCTGAGGGTTGACACTCATCCATTCACCGAGTTCTACGGGCTTTTTGACCATGCCTCGGGCACGGCGAAGGGTGCGTTTTGTCAAGGCTGCAATGAGCTTTCCATGATAATGAGGTTGGATCGATCGGGTGCAGTGATGTGCGGAGACTGCGCGAACCACCCTGAAAAGGAAAGCTGATATTGTCCGTGTTTTTTGATATAATAAGCGTTTTGGGGTAGACATGGCACCAGGCCGCGAGAAGTAGGAGGCGTGAGACGAATACGGTACCGGTTTGCCAAACCGGAAACATGCTTTGGGGTGAACAATCAAGCTGGTTAAGGCGAGCGTCAGTCAAGGCACTTAACGTGGAAACCGTTACCTAGTTACTGCCAGAGGAGGGAGAGACGTTGCCCAAGAAGAAACCCAAGATGAAGATGACCAGAAGAGAGATGAAGAAGGATCCCCTTGTGACTTTTTCTCTCAAGGCTGCCGATTTTGTGCGAAGCAATGCCAGGGTTCTCGCCATCGTTGCTGTCATTGTGGTCGCCTCAGCGGTGGTTTCTGTGATGATGACACGTGACAGAGCGAGGGCAGAGTCGGAGGCGGAACTCGTGCTTGACCAAGCCAACAAGGAGCTCCTGAGGGGAAACGCAGCTGACGCCACGACCCTCTATAATGAACTACTCGATAGGTATGCAGGGACCAGCAGCGGCAAGCGCGGGCTTTTGTTCAAGGGTGATGCTCTACTTCAGAGCGGGAAGTACGATGAAGCGATCAGTGCCTACGAGAAGTTCCTGAACAGGGAGAGAAAGGACGAACTGCTTCGCAGCTCTGCAAAGAGGGGAATCGCCACCGCCTTGGAGGATAAGGGTGAATTTGCCAAGGCCGCGAGCGTGCACGAAACTCTTGCTACGCTGCTAGAGGGGAACGACGCAGCCGAGGAGCTGATGAGTGCCGCGCGCTGTTACCGTGCTTCATCCGTGTACGGAAAGGCCATAAGTCTTTACGAAAAAGTGATCTCACAGCACCCCGACTACTGGGGAGCGGAAGAGGCAAAGGTCTCTCTTGGGGAATTGCGGACCAAGCTAAAGCTGGCTATGCCCGGTACTAGCTCGGAAGTGAAGGGTGCTGTCCCACAGAATAGATAAGAGCGATGTCCCTTGCTTGCCAGAAATCATGCCCTTCGTCAGATGGACCCCGGGATTCTAACCGTTCCTGTCTTAACAACTGAGGGGAGCCAATCGGTATGTCCGCCAAAACTGTCCATGTTGCCATAGTGTGGCACATGCATCAACCCGTTTACAAAGATCCTAGGACCGGCGTCTATGTGCTTCCTTGGGTCAGACTCCATGCGTCGAAAGACTACGCTGACATGGTGCACATCCTCCGAAAATTCCCGGAGGTGCGGGTCACGTTCAATCTTGTTCCATCTTTACTGGAACAGGTGGAAGAGTATTCTCGCAACGAGGTGAAGGATTACTTTCTTGAAGTCTCGCGCAAGTCGCCCGAGTCTTTGTCCGACTCCGAGAAGCTCTTTCTTCTCAGGAACTTCTTCACGGCACACATGAAGAGTTTGGCAGGTCGCTACCCTTACTACTACCGACTCTTTCGCAAAACGCTGTCACTGCAGGAGGGGCTCTCACGAAAGGAAGGGCTGGGAAGATTCACTTCGCAGGATTTCGTCGACCTCCAGGCTCTGTTCAATCTAGTGTGGCTTGATCCTTCCTATCTTCAAGATCCTGACATGGCCGCGATAGCTGCAAAGACATCTGGCTTTAAGCTGCAGGAGAGGGATGCCATCCTTGAGAAGCAACTTGCCGTAGCGGCGAGCGTGATCCCGACGTATCGAGAGGCCCTCTCAAGGGGACAGATAGAAATATCCTGTTCCGCCTATTACCATCCAATCCTGCCCCTGCTGTGCGACATTTCAGTTGCGCGTCAATCCATACCTGATGCGGCACTGCCAAAATCTGAGATCAAATGGTCTGAGGACGCTCTGGCTCAGCTCACGGATGCCTTCAGCTACTACCAGCAAGTATTTGGCAGTCCTCCAAAGGGCCTCTGGCCCTCAGAGGGTGGCGTGAGCGAGGAGACGCTCGCATTAGCCAGAAAAGTTGGCTTTCAGTGGGCAGCAGCGGACGAGGACATATTGGCTAGGGTCAAGGGACTACCAAGAGGGGGAAAACGCGAGGTCAGGAACTTCCTCTACGCGCCATACCAGTTTGATACGCCTTCGGGACCGATCTCGATGGTCTTCCGCGACAGAGTCCTTTCTGACCTCATCGGTTTCACTTACATGAACTGGACTGCAAAGGCCGCCGTATCGGACTTCATGCTGCGACTGTCGAGAATCGCTGAACGCTCACTGGAGCCCGATGTGCTCGTCACGGTCATACTCGACGGTGAGAACTGCTGGGAATTCTACGAAAACGACGGACAAGATTTTCTTGAGCTTCTATATCATAGACTCTCTTGCGAGCCTGGTATCAAGACGACGACGATTAGCGAGTACCTTGAACGTTTCCCCGCTTCCAAAAAACTGGAGAGCGTGCCCGCCGGTTCCTGGATTGATAGTAACTTCCGCATATGGGTAGGGCACCCAGAAGACAACACCGCGTGGGAGCTCCTGGCGGACGCGCGCAAGGCCCTTGGCGATTATGTCCAGTGCCATTCTGGCTCAGAGGACAGTGAACCCGTGAAAGCGGCGTGGCGCGAAATCTACACTGCCGAGGGAAGCGACTGGTTCTGGTGGTATGGTGAAGACAACACTTCGGCATTTGATTTCCAGTTCGACGCGCTTTTCCGAAATCATCTCGTAAAAGTTTACGAATTGCTCGGTCTCGAGGTGCCTTCGCAGCTCTATTCTCCAGTGATTGGAGCTGCCGGCACAAAGCCTCAGGCGATCGCAGCCCACCCTGCGGGACTCCTCAAACCGCAGATCGATGGAAAGGTCACGCACTACTATGAGTGGCAACTGGGCGGATACTGCGACCTCTCTAAGAGCGGCGGGAGCATGCGTCAGGCACTCACCGTGGTCCGGGCTCTTTATTATGGATTTGACGTCGAGAATCTGTATGTCAGGGTGGACACGACCTCAAAGCCCACCTCGCAGGAATTCTCCGACATAACACTCGTGTTCGAGGTGGCGGCGCCTGTCAGGGTGAGAATCAAAGTGCGACTCGGCCCCGACGGAAAGGCGGAGCCCAGAGTTTCCGTTGAAAAGAGACTGGACTCCACCTGGCAGGCCATTCCGGCGGCTATCAGATGGGCCCTTGCCGACATAGTCGAACTTGCGATACCATTTGCGGATGTAGGTCTTGCACCCGGTAGTAAAGCGGACGCAATCCTGCTCGTACTCAGAGAGGGCATGGTGGTGGAGAGCTGGCCCGCCCAGGAAAAGCTTTCTTTTCAAGTGCCGTCTCGTGAGTTTGACAGTGATATGTGGTCCGCGTGATGGCGGGCCGAACGCCCTTGGTCCCAGTTGCCTAACGGAGGTGAAAGGTGAACGAACAGCCCGAACTCAAAGAGGCAAGGCTCCTTGGCGCTGCTTCATACATCTTGTTTCTCTGCTTCCTGCCGCCACTTCTTTTAAAGGAAAACAAGTTTGCCATGCATCACGCGAGACAGGGTTTCCTCCTGTTTTTTTTGGAAATCGTCCTGGCAATCCTCGTCTATATTGTCGAGCATTCAATAGGTCTAATCCCGATCCTAGGCTTCCTCATCGTGGTCCTTCTCAAGTTTGTGGCCGGTGTCGCTGTCCTACTAACCGCCGTCATAGGCATCGTCAAGGCCGTATCGGGTCAGTACTGGACAATCCCGGTCGTGGGGGAGCATAGCTCCCGGGTGCCATTCTAGGCCAACCCACCGCTGCTTGTGCACTCGTTTCCTTGCAGAAACAGCCAAGTTCCGGTTCGCATCTGAACGCGTGCCATATTCTGTTCAGTGCCCTCCGGCTCTGATCTCAGACGCGTTCCAGAGCTAAGTGATTGCGGAAGCTTACACAGACTCCGCATCTACAAGTCTGTGTCCAGCCTCCCCGCACTCAAAGAGCTGCGGTCGATTGTGAGATACTGACGTTTGGAGAAGGATCTTCCAATCTACCAAGCCGTTCCGAAACTTCGTCCTTTTCAACGTCGCATAATATCTATTATGTAAACTATCGCGGGACACGTCTCGTCTGACCTCCGTCCCGGCCTCTGGGCCGCGCCCGGACCAGATGAACCTAGGTTGTGACCACATTCAGGAGTCTGCCCTCGACGTGGATAATTTCCTTGATCTGCTTCTGTTCTAGGTGCTGTCCAACCTTTGGGTCGTGCTTTGCAAGGGTCTCCAGCTCGGTCTTGGGTGTGTCTTGCGGCACCGTGATTCTCGAACGAACCTTGCCGTTGACCTGGACAACGAGTAGATAGGTTTCCACTTTGAGCGCCTCCTCGTCCCACTTGGGCCACGGTTCCAGGAAGACGCTTTGCTTTTGGCTGGATTGAAATGCCACTGGACTATGGTCACTGGTGGTGGCGAAGGTCGTCCCGGCGCTTGTGGCGTAGCTGCGGCCGGGGCGGGTCGACTGCAGGCTCACGGCATCAGGCAGTATTCGCCAAAGTTCCTCGGCGATGTGAGGCGCCATCGGTGCCAGGAGCACCACAAGTGTCCTCATGGCTTCGTCTACGACCTTATCCTGAGCCTTGCCTGGATTGTCGCGGATATAAGCTGCGGTCTCGTTACTTAGCTCCATTAAAGCACTTACAGCCGTATTATGATGAAAGTTCTCAAGGTCCTGGCTCACCTTCTTTATGGTCTGATGCACCTTGCGGCGCAGCGCGATTTGGTTCGGTGTCATCGTGTTCGAATCCGCTGTTCCGGTACCAGCAGCTTCCGCGGTCCCGGCACCATCCTCGGCACCAGCAGCATCCACGCAAAGGAGCTGAGAAATAGGGACAAGGTGCGCGAACAGGTCTTCGACAGGGCCGGATGGTCGGGCCTTCTCTCCAACGGCGGCACGCTCCCGATCGGCGTAATAACCAGCTACAAGGTTCCATATCCTACCGAGAAAACGATGTGCGCCCTCGACTCCCCTTTCAGTCCATTCCGCGTCCCTTTCAGGCGGCCCGATAAAAAGTGTGTA
>Ga0315291_10008298_pt1 | contig 12770 bp, 14 predicted proteins | sample YL17G12_20_MG_FD_203070 | JGI IMG/M metagenome (GOLD analysis project Ga0315291, IMG submission 203070) | Sediment microbial communities from Yellowstone Lake, YNP, Wyoming, USA - YL17G12_20 | ecosystem: Environmental > Aquatic > Freshwater > Lake > Sediment | place: USA: Wyoming | collected... | reverse complement strand
CCTGGCAAGGGGGTAGGTCTGTACTACACGCCCTTTTGAAAATTCAGCCCTTGCCGTGCAGCCAGTTACATAGATCGAAACCCCGAAAAAGGCGATTTTTCATGTCCAGTTGCGAAAGTCGGGCTAACGACGGAATTGAGCGGCAACCGCAGACGGCGCGGGAAGGGAGCGAATGCGGCAAAGCGTTCGCGCATCCGCGCCGGCAAGGCGTCAGCCCCGCAGGGGTTGTCTGCTCTCGCCACGCATGGGACTTCTGCTCATGAAACCCGCGTTTCTCAGGTCGGGTGCAGTGATAGGTTAGCCGTTGCTTTGTAAGTATTTTTCAGCACCTTTTCGCCACTTAAAAGGAATATTTTCATGTTTTAAGCAACTCCATTATATCCAAGATCTGAGAATTCTTTCTTAATGGGGTCGAAGAATACTTGAAAATAACAGCTACCTCCATCCATCACAACGACCATTGCCTTTCTCTTGAGGTGCTCATCAAAGCTTTTTGGATCGCAGAAGGCGTTCAGAAAAATGAACTTCTTCCCACCTTTTGTTACCCCATAGTATTGTCTACCATATCCGGATAAATTGACCTCCCGTTCATGTTCGGGAGGATGATTTTTTAAAAATGGAACGATGAGCTTTTCGAGTTCGGTGATCTGATCCTTGGTGGGAGTCCAAAATGGAGCCTCAACCCCCAAATGCTTTAGGTATTCCTCATTCGCAGAATCGTCCTTAGAAATAATTACAATCCCTGATTGATTATCAGCACCATTTATAACGTTGGCAACAAGGGAAATCACAACGGCAAAACCTGGAATCATAGTATTTAACCGTTTCATTTTATTCCTCCCATCGCATAATGTGAAGCTCAGCGGTCGCGATAGCGATCGGCTGGAGCAAGTGGTTAGGCGTCTAGCTTTTCTATTTTCCTTCTACAGCTTTTTTGAGCTCCTCAACTGAATTAGAAATCTTTACAGCGTGTCTGAGCTCTCCTAGCGAATTGCATTTAGAAGATAACGGGATAGCTGAATAATCAAATAGATCCCCTTCACGTTCTTTACGATGAGCTATGATGCCCACATTGGTTTTTATGTTTCTTATGCCACCTAACTTATTCTATTTGATAGACTGCAACCAAAGCAAGCACAATTGATGACGGCAGGATCGAGTTATGAGAGCAGTAATACAGCGGGTGAAGAAGGCGGCAGTCCGCGTGGGGGGAGAGACTGTCGGCGAGATTGGGGCCGGCCTGCTCATTCTCCTTGGCGTGGCGGTGGACGACAGCGAGGCCGATGCCGTGCATCTCGCAGGAAAGATCGCCCACCTGCGCATTTTTGAAGATGAGGCGGGCAAGATGAACCTCTCGCTCAAGGAGACCGGCGGTGAGGCGCTCGTGGTCTCCCAGTTCACGCTCTATGGTGACTGCCGCAAGGGCCGGCGCCCGAGCTTCACCGGGGCAGCCGAACCGGGCACGGGAGAGGCGCTCTATGAAAAATTCATAGCGTGTATGCGAGCTGAAGGGGTGACGGTGCGCACCGGCCGGTTCGGCGCAAAGATGGTCGTGGAACTCGAGAACGACGGTCCGGTGACGCTTGTAGTTGAGAGTTGAGAGTGAAGAGTATAGAATTGGCACCTGAATGGAGACGGTTGCGGGAATGAGAGTGCTGCTCACGAACGATGACGGGATTCACGCCCCCGGCCTGTATGCGCTCTACCTCGAGATCAAGAAGCTCGGCGAGGCGGCGATCGTCGCGCCGGAATTCGAGCGGAGCGCCGTGGGGCACGCCATCACGACCGTTGACCCCCTGAGGGTGAGCGAGGTGCGGAAGGACGGAGAGCTCTACGGCCTGGCGGTGTCGGGAACACCCGCAGACTGCGTCAAGATCGCGATCAAGTCCCTCCTGCCGCGCCGCCCGGACCTCCTGATCTCGGGCATCAATCAGGGGCCGAACACGGGGATGAACGTCATCTACTCAGGCACCGTCTCTGCGGCCACGGAGGCGACCATGCTGGGGATCCCGGCCTTCGCCATTTCCCTGGACAGCTTTACCTCGCGGGAGTTCGGGTATGCCGCCGAGTTCGCCGGTCGGCTGGCGCAGTCCGTCATCCGGAAGGGTTTGCCGGCGGGGACGCTCCTCAATGTCAATGTGCCTGCGCTCCCGGGAGAGAAGGTGCGCCGCGTGGAGGTGACGCGGCAGGGGATGGCCAGATTCACTGAGGAGTTCCACAGGCGCGTTGACCCGAGGGGGCGGGCCTACTGGTGGCTCGGCGGGGAGCTGATGGAAACCGACGAGGAGGAGGGCACCGATGGGGCGGCGCTCAAGGATGGTGCGGTATCGGTGACGCCCATTCACTACGATATGACTGATTATGCGAATCTCGACATGATTCGCGAGTGGAAATTGACGAAATAAGGGTTAGACCGTCGGAGGAGCGGTGTGCTATCATTTCCACCGTCTGGAAAATCCGTGACAAGTTGTTTTTTATCCTGAGGTAACACAGTCATGAGAATGCGGAAGTGGCTCATGGGTGTATGTGTGGCGATAGTTCTGTGCGCATCAATCGCGGTTGCTCCTGTCCGGGCTGATATTGAGACCGCGGACACCGTCACGAAGCGCGCGAGCGGCAAATTCGGACGGGGCATCGTCAATATCACCACGGGCTGGGGCGAGATGATCTACTGCCCCAGAGAGATCACCAAAGATCGGGGATATCTTCTGGGGGCCACGTGGGGGCCGCTCAAGGGTGTCGCCATGACGGTCTTAAGAACTGTCGGCGGGGTCCTCGAAGTCGGCCTCTTTTTCTATCCCTTGCCGGGCAACTACGATCCCTACTTTACCAGGGAATTCGTCTTCTCAGAGCCGTGTCCAACCGTCCCGCCGAAGTGAGCAGGTCGTTGTCGAGGAACCGGACTGCGGCGGAATCTCGCCTGACGTCCGGTCATGCATCCCGGAAGCCGCTCCTGGGCGCCCACATGTCCATTGCGGGGGGAGTTGATCAGGCTGTCCTCCGCGGATACCGCCTCCGCTGCGACACGATCCAGATCTTCGTCAAGAGTAATGTCCAGTGGAAAATGCGCGCGCTCAACCCGGAGGAGCGCAGCCGCTTCGCCGCCGCTCGGAAGATGAGCGGCATCAGCCCCCTATTTGCCCACTCGTCGTATCTCATCAATTGCGCCTCTGCCGATCGCGATGTGCTGCGGAGATCGGTCTCCTCACTCAGGGAAGAGCTCCGCCGCGCCGCTGAGTTGGACCTCCCCTTCATCGTGCTCCACCCCGGCGCTCACGGCGGCGCGGGGGAGCGTGAGGGCATCAAAAAGATTGCCGGCGGTCTCGATGAGGCACTCGCCGGATGCCCTGAGGGAGCGCCGAAAATTCTTCTGGAAACGACAGCGGGCCAGGGCAGCAGCCTGGGCTGGCGCTTCGAGCAGCTCGCGGAGATCATGGCGGCGGTCGAGCGACCGGAGAGGCTGGGTGTGTGTTTCGATACCTGCCATGTCTTCGCTGCCGGTTACGATATCCGAACAGGGGAAGCGTACGGGCGCGTGATGGACGCATTCGATCGCATCCTCGGCCTCGGGAGGATCATGGCCTTTCACCTGAATGACTGCAAGGGGCCGCCCGGTTCGCGCCTCGACCGGCACGAGCAGATCGGGAAGGGGATGCTGGGTGTGAGGGCGTTTGAGATTCTTCTCGGCGACCGGCGCTTCGCGGGAGTGCCGATGGTCCTTGAAACGCCGAAGGGCACGGGGATGGCGGCAGACAGGCGGAATCTCAGGATACTGAGACGGATACTACAGTCGAAAGTTTAAAATTGAAAGTAAAAAGGGCTCATGACGGATTACTGTGATCGAAAAAACAGAATCTGTAGGGGCTTGATTTATCAAGCCCGTAACGCAGGTCGGATGAATCCGACCCCTACATTACCCGCCATTTCGGGCAACTGTGGCACATTGAGAAATACAGTCCGAGCTGGTACAATATGCTCGTGGATTTCACAAGGGGAGTGCCCATGAGAGGAGAGGAGCGCGCGATGGACGAGAATCTCCTGGTGCTGAGGCTGATGGAGGAGAGCAAGGAGGGGGGCATCGCCTGCACCGCCGCGCTGAGACTGGCTGAGGAAATCGGGGTCCCTCCGCGCGCGCTCGGGGATGTCGCGAACCGGCTTGGGATAAAGATACGATCCTGCCAGCTGGGCTGCTTTTAAGGGCGGGATGATCCCTCTTGTTGGGATTTGGGGTTTGGGATTTGGGGTTTGGGATTTGGGATTTAGGGTTTGGGATTTGGGATTTGGGGTTTGGGATTTAATTGTATGCCTATATACGAATACGAGTGCCGTCGCTGCGGGAAGGTGACCGCCTTGATGGAGAAGGTGGATGCGTGGAATTTCTGGCGCAGGAAGTGTGCCTCCTGCGGGAGCCGGCGTCTGAACAAGGTGTACTCCAGGTTCTCCACGGCAAAGAAGCAATCCATGGCTGACCTGATAGGCGAGATGCGACGGATGGGGCCTGTGAATTTTGTCCCCTCTCCCCCCCGGCCTCTTGGACCGCCGCCCGGTGGTTGTCCCTATGCTCAGGGTGAGAAAACAGCCGCGGGGCTCGGTGGGGGAGATCACGAGAAGAAGGCTACCTGAGGCAAAAATGATGGAGACCGAATGGAGGCATGCGATGAGATATCTTTTATGCGCTGCGCTTGCGGTTGTCGCCCTGTTCATCTCAGGCTGTGTGAATGTGGACCTGGGCCAGGCGAGCAAGGATTGGTCAGAGGTGGGCAAGAGCTTTGCCGATCCCTACAAGGAGGGCGGAAAGCCCCCCGCCGGCGGCCAGGCGCCACAGCAGATGCCATAGAAAGCGGCGGCGCGATCGGCGCACGGCCAGAGCGGCTACAGAACGACCCTAGTCCTTGAAGTTGGTCACGATATCTTGAACGACCGCCGTCTTGAGGTTCTGCAGGACGAGCGGCGTGAGCATGCGGCGGACGAAGTTTTTATTGGTCTGCCGCTCGGTGCGTTCCTCCCATATGCTGAAGTTCCTGTATGCCACCGCCTGCACCCGGCGGGCGAGAAGAACCTTATCCGTCTTGATGTCCCTGATCCGGTAGATCACCTCGGCCGCCCCCTGCCATGTCTGCGCCTTGATGTCGAAGCCGATCGGGATGCCGAGTACTGTCCCGATCAAGAGGTACATCGGGATGCCCAGCTCATTGCTCCCCACGAACCTGCACAAGGACTCGCTGAGCTCTCCTTCCATGATCAGGTTTGCCTTCCCCGCGAGCGCCTTTTCCTCAATGGCCCTCCGGTCGTCTTTCCTGTCAATGCTCACGCTAAAGACATTCATAAAAACGCGGTTTCTCTCGAGCTCGTACTGGAAAAGATCCTGGAGGTCGCTCCCCGTGATGAAGAGGGAGTAGCGCGCGAAGCTCTTGTCCGTAAACCTGCCGATGGCGAGAGAATGGCCGAACGGCTTTGTGCGGGGCTGGTTAAAGGTCAATGGTGGTGGCGGGGTCATCATTCCCCCGCAGCCGAATACGAACACGAAGAGGAAAAGCTGCACGCACGCGATTATTTTTTTCACTGGCTGGTCTCCTTGGATCGAATGATCTCTTGTGCTGCCGATGGTGCAGGGGCGCTCACGCATTCCAGATTGAAAACGGATGCTCCACAATGTATCATGTGCCCATGGTGAAGTCAAACGCAAAACGGGTCCTCGGCGCGCTGCTGGCGCTTGTGGTGTGCGCGGTGATCGCGGCCGGCATCTACGTCTACCCGCGTCGTGCGGTCCCCTCGATGTTCAACCTGGTTCCCCCGGGGAGGATGGTCGCGTGCGTACGGGTGCGCGGTCTCGCATCCGTGTGGCGCGGGTGCGCGGGATCGGCGTTCGTGAAAAATCTCCGCGCGGGCGGCATCTACCCGATGGGCGAGATCCGTGCCGGGGATGAGCGCTTCAAGAGAGTATGGGAACGCATGGACAACCCGTACTGGCCTGAGGTGCTCGGCCGCGATTGCGTGCTCGCGCTTTACCTCGACAGGGACGGAGGCGTTCTGTCCGGAGCGGTCTGGAGCCGCGTCGGGTTTAAAGCGCGCTGCGTTCACCTGTGGGAGCTCTGTCGCGCGCGTCTGCCTTTCTGGAAGGCGAGGAAACTGGAGAGCCGGAAAGAGGGGAGGCTCACCGTGACGACGGTTATGGATCGGAAGCGGAACGCGCCGCGCTTCAGCTACGCGCTGATAGGCGACCTGGCCATCGCCACGATGGGTTCCGGCGAGGAGTTCTGGAAGCGCGTTGACGGTCTCACGGCGGGGCGGGAGCGCGGCGCCCTCGCGACAGTGGGGAAAGGCATGGTGGAAGCGAGGCCGCAGGGAGAACGCCCCGGCGGCGGCTTCTTCGTTGACCTCCGGGAGCTCGGTGATTACCTGGATGCCCGTCTGGACGCGATGCCGCTGGCGGCTGCGGCGGAGACACGGTCCCGGATGAGGAATCTCTGGGAACGGGTGGCGGGAGCCGCCGGGGACCGGAGATGCCTGCGGGGCACGTTCGATCTGGACGGGAGCCGGATGGAGACAGACGTTTCCATCATGGCCCGTGAGAGGGCAGCGGTAAAGGAGTGGGGCGGCGCGAGCCGGCGGGATCCCTCTGCCGATCCACTGGCCCGTCTCATGGAGCAGCGGGGGCTCCTCTATTTTGGGAGCCGCTGCGATCCCCGGGAATTAGTCAGGCAATTTCACCGGGAGAGCGGCGCGGGAGCGGTAGCATTCGCCCGTCGGGAAGGGACGACCGTCTTCCCCGCTGATCATTTCTCTTTTTCATGGCTCGGGGATGACTTTTCCCTCCTCCTCTATCAGGATGAGAACGGCATGGTGAACGCGGCAGCGTCACTGCTCGTGAATGATCGTCGGCTGGCCAGAGAGAGAATAGGCAGATTTCTCAATCGTGCGCACGGCACGAAGCTCTGCCTCATCGACCAGAACGGCAGGCAGATAGCGCGTCTAAAGAAACCCCTCGACGTCGAACTGAAGCGGCATGGCGGGGAGCCCTATTGTCTCGTGGGAACGGGGCACCCCATTGAACGCCTCTACAAGACAACCCTCGCGCTGTACGGCGACCGCCTGTTGATCGCGACGGCGGATTCCATCCTCGGTGAATTGGATGCCGCGAAAGCTCCTCCCGCGCGGGGCTGGATGGCACCCGCACAGGCCCATTGTGTGGTGAAGGGGAGCGCGTCGGCGCGCGCTGCGGCATCCCTCAAACAGATACTGGCGATCATCGCCCCCTTCGTGGAGCAGCAGGAGATGCTTGCGAGCGCCCGGCAGATGCTCGGCGCCATGGAGTGGCTCGCGCCCGTGCGTGAGGCGTGGGCCACGGCCACCCGTGAGGGGAGGGAGATTCGCGTGAGAGGCAGAGCGCGGTTCGCTGACATCGGGAGCCACTAGGCGGTGGCGGGATGACCACTGAAGACACTGAATACAGTAAACTAGTGATTTCGCCGCGGATGAACGCGGATGGACACGGATAAATTGTTTAAGGATCAGCGTTAATCAGCGGCTATAGTTGTTCAACCACTGAAGACACTGAATGAAACAGTATCTCAGTGTAAGACAATTGCCGCACTTTCTCCATGTGCTCCTGCGTTTCTCCGTGGCCTCTGTGGTGAAACGTTGAGGGCACTGAGAATATTTCTCCCCGCGAGTGGCGGCTCACTTCTCCGAGCCCACATCCGTCAGTTTTAGCGCGTTGACCGGCCCGAATTTTTCAAGCGGCGGCTCAAACTCCCCCTTTGTGCCCAAAACGAGGATGGTCGCTTTTTCAGGGTGGAGGTATGTCTGCGCCACGCGGAGCACGTCGTCATCCGTCACGGCTGAGACGCGGGCGAGATATGTCTTCAGGTAGTCAGGGGGGAGGCCGAAGAATTCCAAGTCAACCCGCTGGGCCACGACCTGCGGGGCGGTGGTGAAGTGGAACACGAAGCTGTTGATGAACGAGTCCTTGGCCCGCGCGAGTTCCTCTCTCGTGACACGCTCGGTGCGGATGCGCTCCAGCTCATCGAGGATGAAGGAGAGTGCCTCGGTCGCGGACTTCTCTTTCGTCTGGCATACCGCGTAGAAGAGGCCTGTCTGCACGTTCGTGGTGAACTGCGTTGCGACGTGGTAGGCGAGCCCCTCGTTCACGCGAATGCGCTCGAGCATCCTCGACGAGAAGGCGCCCGCCCCGAGGATCTCGTTCATGACCATGAGCGGAAAGTAATCGGGGTTATCCCGCCTGATCCCCGGATGGCCGACCATGAGATGGGCCTGTTCGGTGTCTTTCTCAATGTAGTTGACCGAGCGTTCCGCGCGGTCCGGCGCGGGCGGCAGAGAGGGCTGAAGGGGAGCATGTGCTGAGCCGAGGGCGCCGTTGAGCTCTCGCACGACCGTGTCCCGGTCGAAATCGCCCGCGACACCGATAATCATCCCCGACGGCCTGATGTAATCTCGGTGAAAAGCGGTGAGGTCTTCCCGGGTGATCCTGTCCATTGCCCCCGGCTCCCCGATCACCTGATGGCCATAGGGGTAGGACCCGTAGACGAGGCGGTCGAACTCGCGTGAGACAATCTGCCCCGGTTCGTCGTTCCGTCGGCGGATCGCCTCGCGGACCTGCCCCTTGCGCAGGGTGATCTTCTCATCGTTGAACGCGGGGTTGAGGAGGATGTCGCAGAGGAGGCCGAGGGCCCTTTCGGTGTCCTTGCTCAGGCACGAGAGGGAGAGCGAGCTCGCGTCCTCGTTCGTGCCCGTGCTGATGTCCGCCGCCATGAACTCGAGCTGGAGGTCGAGCTCATCGGGACTCACGTGCCGCGTGCCGCCGGTGCGCATGACGCTGGCGGTCAGCGCGGCCAGGCCTTCCTTCCCGGGCGGGTCATAGGCCGAGCCCGCCCGGGCGACCGCGTACAGGCTGAAGAGGGGGAGGGTGTGGTCCGGAAGCAGGTAGAGCGCCGCCCCGCATGCGAGCGTGACCCGCTCCGGCTCGGGCGGCGTGAAGGAGAGCGGGGGCACGGTGAGCGGTGAGGGGCGCGCCGGTCTCCCCTTTGCCGCGCAGCCGACGAGTGCCAGTGAGAGAAAGAGTATCGAGAGCGACGCGACAGCTCTGGCTTCTGCTGCTGGAATTCGTTTGAGCAATTTCCCTCCTCCAGGAGTTGCGTATCCCTATCTCGTATCGCGTATCACCACTTTCGTGCAGCGCTCCTCCCTGAGATACGTGTTGACCACGCGCGTGACGTCCGCCGCGGTGACCGCGCGGATCTTCGGGATGTAGCGGTTGAGGTACTCCCAGCGGTCGATCGATTCGTAGCTCCCGATGAGCGACGCGAGGTTCTGTGCCGATTCGCACTCCCGCACGAAGTCTGCCTCGATCTGATTGCGCGCCTTCTGCATCTCCCACTCGCCCGCGGGCTCCCGGGAGAGCCTCTCGATCTCTGCGCGCAGCGCGCGCTCGACGTCGTCAGTGGTGTGGGGCCGGCGCGGGATGGAGTAGAAGATGAACAGATAGGGATATTTCGACGGCGGGCACGAGGCGGTCGCCGCGACCGCGACCTGTTTCTGCTGGACGAGACTTTTATAGAGCCTCGATGTCCGCCCGCTGGACAGGATGTTCTCGAGCACGTTGAGCGCGATATCGTCGTCCGCGCCCACCGCGGGCTTGTGATACGCCAGCGCGATGCGGGGGGACGCGTCGAATTTCAGGTATGCCTCCCTCTTCCCGCGCTGCTCGGGTTCCCGCGTGACGATCGGGGGAGGGGGAGGCTGGGGGGGGATCGGCCCGAAGTAGCGGTTGGCGAGCGCGACGACCTGCTCGGGCCTGATGTCGCCGGCGATGGCGACGATCGCATTGTTGGGGGCATAGTAGCGGCGGTAGAACGACCGGAGCAGGTCGGGGGTGATATGCTCGATGTCCGATGCCCACCCTATGATCGGCCAGCGGTAGGGGTGCGCGATAAATGCGGTGGCGAAGAGCTGCTCGCTGAAGGCGCCGTCGGGGCTGTCGTCGATCGTGAGGCGGCGCTCCTCCAGTATCACCGCGCGCTCCCTGTAGAATTCCCTGAAGACCGCGCCGCTCATCCTGTCGGACTCGAGCCACATCCAGAGCTCGAGCCTGTTGGCAGGCAGGCTGCAGAGGTACTGGGTCCAGTCGCGTCCGGTGTGGGCATTGAGCCCCTCGGCGCCCTCGCGCGTCAGGATCTTCCAGAACTCATTCTTGGTTGTCAGGGAATCCGCCTGGCGCTCGGCGTGCGCGAGTTCGTCTTTGAGCCCTTTTGCCGACCCCGCGTCCTCGCTTCCCCGGCCGGATTCCGAAAGTCGCTCGTGGAGTTCCTCGATCTTCCTGAGGAGGGGTTCTTCGCGCGCGTGGTCCTTCGTCCCGATGGTGCGCGTCCCTTTGAACATCATGTGCTCCAGGAGGTGCGAGATGCCGGTGCAGCCGGGCTCCTCGTTGACCGACCCGACGCGATAGAATACCGAGCAGGAGACGATGGGCGCCCGGTGATGTTCCAGCATGAGGAGCGTGAGGCCGTTGGGGAGGCGATGTTCGATCACATTGAGCCGGAGCGGCGTCTCCGCGAGGGCGGATGACTCGATCACGCACACGACGACCGCGAGGATAATCTTTCCGAACATGCTATAATTCTAATGTGCTCAGGGGATCAATGCAATAGAACTCGAGTGAATCTGTTCTCACAGAGATAGATTCCTCCCGCTTAGCGGGACGGGAATGACGGGTTGCCCCATGTGTCACTCCTGCCCCTGCTTTCGCAGGGGTAAACTCCAGCAGGAGTCCAGACTATTCGCCTTGTCTGACATGCCAGTTGAAATGAAAGAGTACTTGAAAGGAGGTGCGTATGGACACGTTGTTTGCGATCGTCATGCTGTCGTGTGTGGGGCTTGTCATGGGCAAGAGCCCCGATAATGAGATTACCCTGCCGGCCCCTGCGCTCAAGGGGAAGCTCTCAGTTGAGGAGGCGTTGCACCGCAGGAGATCGGTGAGGGACTACACACAGGGAGCGCTCTCGCTCGCGCAGGTATCGCAGTTGCTGTGGGCCGCCCAGGGGATTACCCAGCGCGCGGAAGGGCTCCGGACCGCGCCATCCGCCGGGGCGACATACCCGCTCGAGATCTACCTGGTGGCGGGGAATGTGAATGGCCTCGCCGCGGGCATCTATCGCTACATTCCCGCGAGGCATGCGCTCCTCCGCACCGCGGAGGGGGATGTGCGGGCAAAACTGCGCGATGCGTCGCTCGGGCAGCCGTGGGTGAGGGAGGCGCCCGCCACGCTCGCGATCGCGGCGGTGTATGCGAGGACGGCGTCCCGATACGGCGGAAGGGCGCAGCGGTACGTGGATATTGAGGTCGGCCACGCGGGTGAGAACGTCTACCTCCAGGCTGAGTCTCTCGGCCTCGGGACTGTCGCGGTCGGGGCGTTCAATGACGGTGAGGTCAAGAAGGTCCTCGGCCTGAAGAAGGAAGAAGCGCCGCTCTACCTGATGCCAGTGGGGAAAAAGTAATTAGCTATCGAGCTATCAAGCTATCGAGAAGTAATCGCGTGGTGTATCGGCGTGACGGCCTAACTGCATTTTACGAGAAACGAGAAACTAGGAACTAGCAACTGCTTTCACGTCCCAATTATTCGCCACGAGGAGGGCGGGGTAACCGGTGACGCCCTTTTCAACCTGCACAAGCTCTCCGACCGCGCGGATGCGCTGGCCCACCTCAAACTCGCCCCTCACGTAGCTGTCGGCCAGGATCATGGCGAACCGGTCGTGTGATTCCCCATTGAGCTTCACGTTCTCGAGCGGGAAGATGAGGGGCATGTAGATTGAGTGCTTGATATCGGCGATTCTGCCGGTGATCGTCGCCTGCCTCTTTACCACGCGGATCGTGCAATCCAGGAGCGGGATCTCCTCCTCGCGCGCGTACACGAAGAAGGGGCAGACGAGGATGCCGCCGTGGTAGAAGCGGAGCGGCCAGAACTTTCCGAACTCGTGCACGTGGCGCTTCGGATCCTCCTTTACGATCCGGCGTATCTTCTGCATCAGCGCGTAGTTCTCCTCGACCGTGCCGTAGAAAATGATGTCGGTATCGTCATCGTGTTCCTCGAGCCGGCCGTACTGAAGCGAACCGGTGAGGCCCATTTTCTCAGCGGGGGCGCCGAGGATGTCGCTCGCCGCAGCAATCCCATCCCTGATCTTGGGGTAGAGTTCCACGCAGAGTCTGAGGGATTTCTTTGGGTCGAAGAAGCCGGCGAAATCGCCGAGGGGAAGCAGGAGGTTGTTCTTGATGATCGGGGCAATAGGGGCAGTGCGGACGAGTTCGGGGAAGAGATCGTAGTGTTTCTTGAGCTGGTCCGGATTGGTGTAGGAATACATCTTCCCGTTCCGGTAACTCTTATGCATGCACTCGTACTCACGCCCGAAGATGTCCACCCACCCTCCCTTCGCGGGGTAGTAGATGATTTTTCCGGAGATCGCCCCTCCGGGGTGGTGATATCCCTGGGCGAATGCGAGGCTCCCGTCTTTCCGGAGGAAATAGGTGGAGTCGGTGACCCGTCCGCCGAGGCCTGAGAGCGGGACGAGGAACTTATCCATCATCTGGTCGAACCGGTCTTTCATAGGGCGGGGATTATACTAAAGACCCCCGTGGGGCGCAATTTCCTTCCGGGCAATCCCAAAATGGCGGATAACAGATTGAAACGTTCACCTGATGGGTGAAATGCAATCAGAAGTACTTCTGCCTGTAGGGGCTTGATTTATCAAGCCCGCCAA
>Ga0315291_10008296_pt1 | contig 12771 bp, 9 predicted proteins | sample YL17G12_20_MG_FD_203070 | JGI IMG/M metagenome (GOLD analysis project Ga0315291, IMG submission 203070) | Sediment microbial communities from Yellowstone Lake, YNP, Wyoming, USA - YL17G12_20 | ecosystem: Environmental > Aquatic > Freshwater > Lake > Sediment | place: USA: Wyoming | collected... | reverse complement strand
ATCAAGCTTCTTGAAGATATTGGTCTTGATGGTTTAATACTCATTCCCTTCGATCTCAATTTTTCCAAGATGACAGCCGAGGAGTTCGTCTGTGAAATTCTCTGGGATAAACTTCACATCAGAAAAATATTTGTCGGCCATGACTATAGCTTCGGGAAAAGCAAGACAGGAAACAAAATATTTCTCGCAGAATTCGGGAAAAAGCTTGGATTTGAGGTTGACATCATTAATGCTATCAAGCTCGATGATGAGACCATTAGCAGCACCCACCTGAGACACTTGATTCTCGACGGTGATGTAAGGACGGCTGCGAGACTCTTAGGAAGGCCTTACAATGTCAGCGGTATTGTAATCCCGGGGAAAAAACGGGGCAGCATCCTCGGAATTCCCACGGCTAACATAAAGCCCGAGAAGGAATTAATCCCTGCCCAAGGTGTCTATGCCGTTATTTCCCATTTGGAGAAAGACCGCTACAAGGGTGTCTTAAATATCGGGTTCAGTCCCACCTTTTCTGATACTGACCTTTCTGTTGAAGTTTATTTGCTTGATTTCAGCGAATATATTTACGGGAAAAAAGTGGATGTTCTTTTTATCGAAAGGATACGGGATGAAGTAAAATTTGAAAATTCCGAGCAGTTGGTCAAACAGATAAGGAAAGACATCGACCTAGCGCGGACTATACTGAAACCGTATTCTTAGTACATCATTTCATTATTAAGGTGTCATATCGACCCCTTCGGTTTACTCAGGGTAAACTCCGGGAGATATCTTTTTTATATTATCAATAGATTTCTCAGTCGCTGCCCCTTAGCGATGCTCAGGGCTTCGGCTCACCGAAATGACACGTTAAATTATGTATACCAGCAATATTTCTCCTTCATCATGAAGATCAAACATCTCCACCATTGGGACATTACATATAAAGAAGCCGTCAAGATCCAGCAGGAACTCAAGGGGAAACTGATCCTTAATGACAAAGAATTCCCCAGGCGGATCAGTACCATCGCCGGCGCTGATATATCCTATTCTAAACAAGACGATATGTTTTTCGCAGCCGTTGTTCTGCTGGCATACCCGACCATGGACGTCATCGAAGAGGCCTCCTTTGCCGAAAGGGCTCCCTTCCCATATATCCCCGGGCTGCTGAGTTTTAGAGAAGGCCCCGCACTATTAAAAGCCTTTGAGAAGCTGAAGAGCGTTCCGGATTGCGTTATTTTCGATGGCCAGGGAATTGCTCATCCCAGAGGCCTTGGCCTCGCTTCACATATGGGATTGTTCCTTGATATACCAACCATAGGTTGCGCCAAGAAAAGGTTGGTTGGTGTACATGACGAAGTGGGGGCTGAGGTTGGAGACTATGCGGATCTCACGCTGGACGGACGAATCATGGGCGCTGTCGTCCGAACCAAGAAAAAAGTTAAACCGTTATTCATATCACCGGGGCATAAGATAGGCTTGCGAAGGGCAGTTGAAGTGGTTCTTTCATGTTGCAGGGGCTATAGACTTACCGAACCGGTGAGAAGGGCGCACCTTGCGGTTAATCGAATCCGATCAAAGATGACTACCTCTTGCTGAAATATACGTCACCGATGTAGCTTTCTGCCGAGCTCCTGGTGTTTTGCGTATTGATGTAAAACTCGATACCATGAGTCAACCCGGCAGTTTCGGCGCATTCTACATCTTTTAAAAGCTTTCTATAGTCCTCGTATATATTTCTTTTTTCCGTATACCACTGTCCCAGGCGATCTGTCTTATTCCTGATAACGACATACCTCAGCTTCCCTCCACCGATTGCCGAGCTCCTGCCCGTCCAGCCCCTGGGGGCCTCATTATCCCAGACGTAACCCAGAACGGGGGTGTTTAGAGCCTCCGGAAATCCTGTCGGAGTGAAAGCAACATAGATCTGTATTGCCTGGTCATCCGTGTCGCTTTTTCTAACATCACCTCCGTCAGGAAGCTTGGTAACCTTCCACGTCCAATTCAAATAGGGGTATTCTTTGATATCAACCTTTGTGCCATTTTTTATACCGTAGGATGATTCATTGCTTTTCAAGTGAAGGTAATAAAGCTGCGATCCTATTTCAAGACTGATATTGGGTTCGCCTTTCTTGATATCCAGTAACCAGCCCTTAGGAACGCCCTCCTGCATCTGTGAGGAGTCAAATCGCGCTACCCGGACTATATCCATACCGCGAAGTTTCGCAGGTGCAGGGGCGGAAGTCACGGTTGCGGATGGAGCTCCTGGTTGTTCGGGAGCTGACGGGGGAATTGCAGTCTGAGGTGAGGTTGGCAATGCAGGTGAAACAGCCGACACCTCCGGCTTCTTGGGCTCCTCAGCCTTTTGACATCCTGATAGAGGAACAAACGCTAGAAAGAGCGATACAGAGATAATTAGAGTCAACATTCTTTTCATAATAAATCACTTTGCGCCTTTTGGACGACCTTTATAGAGATTCATGATCTCTGATCTTGTCAATACGGCATCGACCCTGTCTATATATTTTTTTATATTCTCCCTGCCGCCTTCCTCCCTGTCAACAAGGGCAATTACCCGGTCAACTTTGAGACCGGCTGCTCGCGCAATTTCTATGGCAGTAATCGTCGATCCTCCTGTCGTTATCACATCGTCTATGATCGTAACTCTTTCGCCAGGTGTGATATTCCCTTCGATGCCGCTTTTTGTACCGTGATTCTTTGCATCTTTTCTTACGACAAACGATTTGATCGGTTTTTTCTTCTGGTACGAAATGAGGGAAAGGGCATTGGCTATGGGATCCGCTCCTAATGTGAGGCCGCCGGCCGCCGACACATCCGCATCACCAAGCATTTCAAAAAGGATATTCCCTATGAGGTACATCCCCTCGGGGTCCATGGTTGTCGTTTTGCAATTGAAATAATAGTTGCTCGTTTTTCCTGAGGCCAGCGTGAAGGGAGGATTGTCTCTGTACTGGAAAGACCGCTCCAGGATGATTTCAGCGAGTCTATGTTTCATTTCATCATGGGTCATTTTGATATACGCCTCTTTGAAAAGGATTTTATCAGTTGCTCAACTACGCGCACGGCTTCCACACCGTCTTTGGCATAGGCGGCGCCGATAGAGGCGGCATAGGATTTTGTAACGACGGCGCCTCCTATGATGAACGGACATGAATACCCGTTGGCCCGCGCAAGACCAATGACCTCCTCCATGTTTACCATGGTTGTGGTCATGAGGGCGGAAAGGCCGACAACATCGGGCATTGAACGCCTCATGGACTCAATAACGTCCTTGGCCGGGACGTCTTTGCCGAGGTCAACAATCTTGTAGCCGTGATTTTTTAGCATCAAAGAAATTATATTCTTGCCGATGTCGTGGATGTCCCCCTTCACCGTGGCAAGAATGATAACTCCTTTTCCAAGGCTGCCTCTCTTTTCGTGTCTAAGCCTTGGTTCAACGCGCGCCAGGGCCGCCTTCATTGCCTCGGCGCTGGCTATCAACTGCGGCAAAAAATACTTTCTCTGATCAAAGAGTTCGCCCACCCGGTTAATTGCCGGAATCATGATGTCATCCACAAGCATGGAAGGACTCATGCCTGATTCGAGGGCATTATCGACAAGGTTAATAATATTATCCCTGTTGCCTTCCAGTATCGCTCCATAGATATCCTGATCCGGTGACGATTTCACTGCCGGGGCGATGGCCGCGTCCGTCTTAGCGTGCTCAGAAAAATGCCTGATATACGAGACGGCGTCCCTGTCTTTCTGCATGAACACATCGCCCGCCATCTTTACCTTCATGAGTTCCCTGTCGGCAGGATTGGCAATCGCCATGGTCAATCCCGCGGCCTGTGTCATGGCGAGGAATGCGGTATTCATCCACTTTCGCTCAGGCATGCCGAAGGACACATTGGAAAGACCGAGAACGGTTCTGCATTTGAAGCTATCCGTGCACCAGGCGACGGTTTTCAGAGCTTCTTTCACAGCCCTGGGGTTCGAGGCCACGGTCATAACAAGTCCATCGACGACGACGTCATCTTTTGAGAATCCAAGACGTCTGGACGTCCGGAATATATCTTTTATGATTTCCTTTCTCCTCGCTGCTGTTTCCGGTATCTCATTATCTGTCACCGGCAAGAGAATAAACATGGCGCCATATTTCGCGGCAACGGGGAGTAGCTTTTTCAATTTTTGCGTTTCGCCGGAAATAGAGTTTATCAGGGTGCGGCCGGGATAGATGCGAAGAGCCGCCTTTATCGTTTCCATATTGGGGGAATCGATGACCAGGGGCAGGGCAGTGCCTGTCGATAGCAGACGGATGACTTTTCTCATCGCATCGACTTCATCGATTTTATGAACCCCGACATTCACATCAAGAAGGTCGGCCCCCTGCGCTTCCTGCTCCCGTGCCATCTGCCTGACGATGTTCATTTTGCCGTCAAGGAGTTCCTGTTGCAGGGCTTTCTTACCCGTGGGATTAATTCTCTCGCCGATTATGAGAAGCGGACTGCTCTCATCAAATATTTTGAAGGCCCTGGCTGAGCTGACAGCGCTTATGGCCTTTCGCACCGGAGTAATCACCGGGGCTTTGCCTGCTTTCTTCTTCAGTGCCAGGATATGTTCGGGTGTTGTTCCGCAGCATCCACCGATTAGGTTGACACCAGCCGTCGCCAACGCCTTTCCCCATAATGCAAAGTCCCTGGGGTCCATGTCATAGACGGTTTTTTTGCCGGCCAGCCTCGGCATCCCGGCATTGGGCTTAGCCACCAGTGGAACTGTGGCATACGGTTTCATGGCGGCAATAAACTTCACCATTGCTTCCGGCCCCGTTGAACAGTTGCACCCTACAGCATCGGCCCCGAGGCTCTGCAGCGTAATGAGGGCAGTCACAGGATCTGTGCCGCTCAGAGTATAGCCATTCGTTTCGTAGGTCATGGTAACCATGGTGAAATGGTCGGTAATTTCCCTGACGGCGATGAGCGCCGCCCGCGCCTCTTGTATGTCCATCATGGTTTCGATGACAAAAAGATCAACACCGCCCGCAAGAAGGCCTCGGACCTGCTCTTTGAAGATATCAACCGCCTCTTCAAACATCAGGTCGCCGAAAGGCTCTACAAAATGTCCTGTCGAGCTGATGTCACCGGCAATCAGAGCCCTGTTTCCTAATGCACGCCTCGCCAGAACTACAAGTTGTTTGTTGATTTCTTTGACGTTTGTAAAACCATATTGGCCGAGCTTTAATCGGTTCGCGCCGAAGGCACCGGTATAGATAATATCCGATCCTGCCTCTTGATAAGCTCTGTGAATATCCTGAATCGCCGCGGGGTTTTCCAGACACCACACCTCCGGACAGACACCGGACGGCATTCCCCTTTTCTGCAGCTCCGTTCCCGTCGCACCGTCAAGAATTAAAATCCTTCTTTTCAAGAGATTGACGATCTTCTGTTTTTTATCCAATGATCATCTCCCTACCACCATCATGTCATTTCGGTCGTCTTTATGTCATTTCAGCCGTCTCTGTGTCATTTCGGTGAGCCGAAGCCCTGAGCATCGCGAAGGGACAGCGAGAAATTTTATTAAAGTCTCTTAACCGATACACGATCTAAGAGCAAGCGTCGAATTAAGTCATAACTCGGCTCCCTTCACCTACTTATCAACGATTTTCGGTTTGTAATTGAGGTGAGCCAATCGAAACAAATAATATTGGTGTCATTTCCTCATTGCTTTTTATACTTAGGATACAGTATTTCCACACAATCAGGACAAATCCCATAGGTAAATTTGGCTTCAGTGTGGTCGCTGACATACTTCTCCACCTGGTTCCAGTAACCCTTGTCGTCGCGGATCTGCTTACAGTTCGCACAGATAGGCACGATACCACGCAACGTCCTAACCTCATCCAATGCCTGTTGGAGTCGTCTGCGTTCTTCTTCAAGCGCCTCCTCCGCCCGCTTGCGCTCGGTGATATTGCGGGCCACTGCCTGGAAGCCTGTAACATGGCCATCTTCCACGAGCAACTGAGTGTTTTGCCCAAACCAGAGCTCATGGCCCTCTTTCGTGAGAGGAGGATATTCTAAATATGTATTTTGAATCCTCTTTATGAACTGACGACCGAAGAACTTGATGGCTTCATTACGCATGTCCGGGTGGATCAATAGCGAATAATGTTTTCCAATAATCTCCGCTTCTTCGTACCCTGTAATACGGAGCGCCGCCGGATTTACGAAGGTGAAGTGTCCATTGTTGTCCGTCCTGAAGATGATGTCACTCGCGTTTTCCACCAATGTCCGATACCGCTCCTCGCTCTCCCGCATCGAATTGAGTAGATGATCTCGCCTCAGTGCAAGGTAACTGGTCACATAGCCCACAAGCATGAACATAGCGGCTCTGATAAGCACTCCGATCTTGAATGTCTCTGCGGTTGCATAGTCACAGGCAATATGGATCAGACCCAGTGCGGCACCAAGGAAGACCGCGTATCGTGGATACCAGATTCCTGTGAGGATGATAGGAATATAGAAGAGATGGGTGTAAACGATGTCGATTCCGTAGATGACATTTACTACCACTGATAATACCAAACAGATCAGGATGGTCAAAAAAAGAAGAAACAACCTGTAATTCATAAAGTTCCTTAATATTTCAATCATGTGTCCATTGACAACTGCCCGGCAGTGTGCAGATCATCCATTATTTCTGTCATATATACTACAATAATCGAAGAAACAACATCAATGACTTCCACTTGAAATGTTGCATCAAGAATGGAAATTCAAAAAACAACATTACAGGAAGCAGTTAATTCCTCAGCTTATGCTGTCTGTAAGGTCGAGTATCGGTCAGGACAATGTCTGGGTATGGATTCCCGATCAAGAGACTGTGTCATAATAGGGAAAAATGTCATTCCGTAAGAATGTGAGGAATCTTTAAGATCCCTCCCTTTGCTCGGGACAAGGATTTCTCGTTGCCCCTTCGCGATGCTCAGGGCTTCGACTCACCGAAATGACAAAAAAGAGAATTACGACACAGTCTCCAAGCCGGGAATGACGTATTGGAATCTATTTTTGTAATGATGACGGTTTACGGGGCATGCTCGCTGTTTCCCTGTAGTTTAGCTTTTTTGTGAAAGCCTTTTTTCGAAGGAGTGTGATTGAATGCCGGTGATGGCGGTAACGGACTTTTCCGGGATAAGCATGCAGCTCTCTGTTATCTCTATACCGATTCTGTCGAGCTGGAGGAGGCGGTATATCGCTTTCTGGGTTTCCAGGAATAAATCACCATAGCCTGCGGAATAGCGTTTCCCCAGCAATCTCCTGTTTTCTCTCCTCAACGACTGGTTGAAATAGTCCATGATCCAGTCCAGGGCGGCGTCGACTATCTCGCTCGCAGCTGCGTCTAACACTATACCGCGGGTCACATTCGCACCAGTGGCATCTTCCTCGATGGCGTCCATGATTTCCCGGCTGGCTGTGGCTCCCATCAGGACTATCTCATCGCAGTTGGCAAGAAACTTGGCCAGTTGACGACTTTCAAATTCTGCACCATCAGGAAGGATAATCCTGGCACCTTTAATCTCCGTGATAGGTATGCGCAAGCCCGCACCTTTCAGGCGAATCAGCGATGAGGCGTGCCCTATGTACCTTTCGATCTCCTCCTGTTGCGATGTTGGTACTTCTGTAACGCCTTTTACGAATCCCAGACGTCTGTATATATTTTTGCGGGGTACGGGGATTGATATGGATTCGAAAAAAAGGACAGGTGCCATGACAGATAATATGAAGATTCCCTTCCTGCAGGCCTGTGGAACGCCTTTTCGGTTATACTTTTTTCTTTGCGATGTGCTTCATCAAGCCACCGTCGCTGACAAGCTCCTGCATGAACGGTGGAATGGGTTCTATACGAAGCGGACCTCTATTGCTGTCTAAAATTTTGATGCTTCCATTATCACCATCCACTTCAATTTCCTGGGCATCGGAAACCGTATCCCACAGCTCTCTCGATTCAAAAATGGGCAGTCCGATGTTGAAGGCATTCCGGTAGAATATGCGGGCAAAACTTTTGGCGATGACGCATGAAATACCGGCAGTCTTGATGGCGATAGGCGCGTGTTCTCTCGATGAGCCACAGCCGAAATTTTCCCCTGCCGCAATGATGTCACCAACGCTGATTTTTTTCACAAATTCAGGATCGGCGTCTTCCATACAGTGGGCGGCCAGTGCTTTGGGGTCGGATGTCGTTAAATAGCGGGCCGCGATGATCGCGTCGGTGTCTATGTTATCTCCAAATTTCCAGACCCTTCCTCTGAACTTCATAACCACTTACCTTTTCAAGCCTATAACTTTTTCATGTTTGAGATATTTGATAAAATTTATTTAATGTCATTCCGAGGAGTAGCGCGACGAGGAATCTTTAATATCCGTCCCTCCACTCGGGACAAAGATTTCTCCCTTCGGTCGAAATGACAGGGATGGTTACAACTCCTCCGGACTGGCAATACGTCCCAAGACCGCCGATGCCGCCGCAATAGCGGGACTGGCAAGATATACTTCACTGCCGGTATGCCCCATACGCCCGATGAAATTTCTGTTTGTTGTGGAAACGGCCTTTTCGCCGTCCGCTAACACACCCATATGACCGCCCAGACAGGCGCCGCAGGTCGGCGTGCTGACCGCTGCATGTGCATCAATAAATATCTCTATAAGGCCTTCCTTCAAGGCCTGTTTATATATTTCCTGCGTTGCGGGTACAATGATCAAACGGACATACGGCGCCGCCTTCTTCTTTTTGAGAATGCCCGCTGCAACCCTGAGGTCTTCTATCCTGCCGTTTGTGCAAGACCCGATAACAACCTGATCAATCTTGACATTGCCCACCTGGCTGATTCCCCTGACGTTGGAAGGAATGTGGGGGAATGCCACCTGGGGCTCGATCTTGCTGACATCGATATCGATGATATCGGTATATTTAGCATCGGGGTCGGAGTCATAAAAACTGTAAGGCCGCTTTGCCCTCTCCTCTGCATAAGCCTTCGTTATATTGTCCGGGATGAAGATGCCATTTTTTGCGCCTGCCTCAATGACCATGTTAGCGATGGTCAATCTGTCTGCCATGCCGAGCTGCCCTATGGTTTCACCGGTGAACTCCATTGCCCTGTACAGTGCGCCATCGACACCAATGAGGCCAATGATATGGAGGATCAGGTCTTTACCGGAAACCCATTTTTTCGTCTTGCCGTGAAAGACGATCTTCATCGTCTCAGGGACCTTGAACCAGACCTCGCCGGTCATCATGGCGGCCGCCAGATCGGTGCTGCCGACACCGGTGGCAAAGGCTCCCAGGGCGCCGTATGTACAGGTGTGGCTGTCGGCGCCGATGACCAGGTCTCCGGGGAGAACGATACCCTGTTCAGGAAGAAGGGCATGCTCAATGCCCACTTCACCAACGTCATAGTAGTGGGTTAATTCCTGCTCCCGTGCAAATTCTCTCATGAACTTACACTGCTGGGCGGAATCGATGTCTTTATTGGGCGTGAAGTGATCAGGTATAAGCACCACTTTATGGCGATCAAAAACCTTGACACCCCCGGCCTTTCTGAATTCTGAGATAGCTATAGGAGCCGTTATGTCATTCCCGAGGGCGATATCCACTCTTGCGTTTATCAGCATCCCCGGATGTATCTCTTTGAGATCTGTGTGATGGCACAGTATCTTTTCTGTGATCGTCATTCCCACGTCGTTAATTCTCCGCTTTTTTATGCGAGCATTTCCTTACACCATTGTCCTTCTTTATTCAACTTTAACCTTTTTCACATCCCCTTTGAGGAACTCGAGGCGGTTTAACGCATTGATATATGCCTTTGCCGAAGCAACAATCACATCGGGCTCGGCGCCGCGTCCGGCCACGGAGCGCCCGTTATACTTGAGTTGAACCATGACCTCTCCTAAGGCATCGCTTCCTCCGGTAACAGCGGAAACTACATACTTCAGCAGGTGGTAGTTGGTCTTGGTAATTTTCCTGATAGCAGCGAAGGTCGCATCCACAGGCCCGACACCGAAACCGGCGTCCTGAATGATTTTCCCATCTACTTCCATCTGCATGGTCGCCGTAGGTATGGCCACGTTGCCGCTTACCACATTCAGATAAACCAGTTTGTACCTCTCGGCAATCTTATACACTTCTTCATATACAATGGCCTCCAAATCTTCATCAAAGATATCTTTCTTAATGTCGGCCAGTTCCTTGAACCGCACAAATACCTTCTTCACTTCACCGGAGGTCAGCTTATAGCCCATTTTTTTGAGATGCTCGGAAACGGCATGACGGCCTGAATGTTTCCCGAGAACCAGGTGGGTTCCGGAAATGCCGACGGATTTTGGTGTCATAATCTCGTATGTTATTTTTTCCTTGATCAAACCGTCCTGGTGGATGCCCGATTCGTGCGCGAAGGCGTTGGCCCCGACAATCGCCTTGTTCGGCTGAACAGGTATACCTGTTATGTGAGTTAAGAGCCTCGACGACTGGTAGATGTGTTCCGTTTTGATTCCCGTGCGAAATCCGAAGAAGTCCTTCCGGGTCTCCAGGGCCATAACAATTTCCTCCATGGCTGCATTCCCGGCCCTTTCTCCGATCCCGTTGATTGTGCATTCCACCTGCCGTGCGCCGTGTTTAAGGGCAGCCAGAGAATTCGCCACTGCGAGCCCCAGATCATCATGACAGTGAACAGAAACAACAGCCTTCCGGATATTTTTGACTTTCTTAAACAGATAGTCGATAAGGCTGCCAAATTCATCAGGTACAATATAACCCACGGTGTCGGGGATGTTCACGGTGGTAGCCCCGGTTGCGATCACCGCTTCAACCATATCACACAGGTAATCCCAATCCGTTCTGGTCGCATCCATGGGTGAGAACTCGACATTCGGCGTATAGGCACAGGCATGGGCCACAGCGGCACGGGCCTCTTTAAGAACCTGGGCCCGCGTTTTCTTGAGCTGGTACTTCAGGTGGATATCGGATGACGAAATAAAGGTATGAATCCGTGGATGCGCCGCCTCTTTGATGGCCTCCCAGGCGCGATCAATGTCGGCGAAATTGGTCCTTGCCAGAGCGGCAATCTGCGGCCCTCTAACCTCCCGGGCGATCTGCTGAACAGCCAGGAAGTCGCCATCTGAAGCGATCGGGAATCCTGCCTCAATGATATCTACCCCGAGTTTTTCGAGCTGCCGGGCAATCCGCAGTTTCTCATCCAGGTTCATGCTCGCTCCTGGTGACTGCTCACCATCCCTGAGCGTCGTGTCAAATATTAATATCCGCTTTTTCTTTGTATCCATATCTCCCTCCATTCAATCTAATCCAAAAAATAAAAAAGGCCATGAGCTTCTGGAGCCCATGGCCTTTAGGTACGTTCTATTTGGAGTTGACTTAAGGATTACCTAAAAACGACGGGCGCCTGGTATTGAGTAAAAGGCGAAGAAGGGCGAGGCCCAGGAGGGCCGCTCCGCTGTTAAGATTAACTAATGCCTTCTTCATGCCAAACGTCACTTTCAGAAAATCCTTTTAATATTGGGATCAGAATAAATCAGAATAGAACCACTGTCAAGGCATTTTTTCAAGACCAATCAGCCTAAAGTTGATTGTAAATCATGACGGAAAATAAATCCAATATAGAAGGGATGAAACAGAGTGTCGGTCTAAGGGTCGTAGGAAGCCAACCGAAAATGGCAAATTTGAGATGTTGAATCCAACACCTACTTATCCTCACCTGTATTTTACAATGAGAGGTGAAGACTTCGGATTGAAAGGCTCACGGTAATTTATAGATTGGGCTGTCCTTCCCGAAATTGATAATCAGCGGTGTCTGACTATGTCCGATTTCTTTGGATATGTTCGTGGTCATCTTCTTTGAATATTCACCAAGCCCGACAACACTGACCTTCCCATCCTTATTCCTGTCGGCTTCCTTGTTGTTGTTTAATCCATCCAGCAAGGCATAAGTGAAAAGCCCATTTCCCTTATATCCATCCATCGCCGCCTGCTTGTCACTGGCCGATGCATAAATGTGAAGCCCCATCTTCTTGGCGAGGACGGACATCCGGGCATCATATAGACCACTGACGATATAGTCCACGCCCCCTGCATGACAGGTATCAAAGATGAAGAGCTGGGAGAGCGACTTGATCTTCTTGGACATCTCCATAATCTCATTGGAACTGATCATGCTGTTATCATTTACCCTGCCGTTATAATCATAGGTGAGCATGTAATACTGGTTCTGCAAGAGTGCCCCGTGCCCTGCCACAAAGAGGATAAAGCTGTCATTCGGTTTTATTATCATGGAAAGTTCATTAATCTTGCCGGTGATGTTAGTCTTCGTGGCTTCCCGGTCTGTCAGGAGCGCATAGTGGATGTTCTGGGGTTTATAGAGTGTAGCGGACTGCGCTCTGAGTTTATTCTCCAGGTCTTTTGAGTCTTTCACGGCATATTTGAGATTGACCGTATTATCCTTGTACTGGTCGATACCGATGGACAGGATGTGAAGATGGGGGTCTTCAGGCTTGAGTTTTGAATTGAAGTTAGCAGTCTTCATATAACTCTGAACGGTGTTGTTACTGTTAAATGAGGCGACGCTGACTTCGTTCTCTCCCGGAACGGCCTCTACTTCTTTGCAATCTTCAAAGACCTCTCCTTTCGGTTTGCTGGTCACTTGTTGAACTTCAGTCTTGCCCTTAATGATCAGGCTTCTCATGTCTTCATAGATGGCTCTGCTGTTTAACGCTGTGAGTTGAGTCTTTTCAG
>Ga0315291_10008295_pt1 | contig 12771 bp, 9 predicted proteins | sample YL17G12_20_MG_FD_203070 | JGI IMG/M metagenome (GOLD analysis project Ga0315291, IMG submission 203070) | Sediment microbial communities from Yellowstone Lake, YNP, Wyoming, USA - YL17G12_20 | ecosystem: Environmental > Aquatic > Freshwater > Lake > Sediment | place: USA: Wyoming | collected... | reverse complement strand
AAACATTGATCCGGAAATAGCGGTCCTCATCTTTGGTGACTTCGAGCGGTTCGATGGACATCACTTGGCCCTGAAAGCTCTGACCCGGAAAAGCGTCGAGGCGGATTAGGACTTCATTGCCGTCCACATCGCGGACTTTACGGATGTCGAGCTCTGAAACGTCCGCCTGAACTTTGTGACCAGTGGCTGACAGCGAAATGGCCGCCAGAGCGCCGCCTTCACCCGTTTCTGTCAGGCCGCCCGAGGGCTTAAACACCTCGCCTTCTTCCAGCCAGATTTTCATGACCTTGGCGTTAGTAGGGGCCTTGAGAGTCGCTTTATTGATTTTTTCACGGGCCAGCGCGATGGCGCTATCCACTTCTTCAATTTTGGCCCGGGCCGCGGCAATGTCCTCGGGTCGGGATCCTGCTTTAATGACCGCAAGTTCATCCTTAGCGGTTTTCATCTGTCCTTCAGCCAAAGCGATTTCCCTTTCGGCGATTTTAAGCTGGGCGTTCGCCGAATTCAATTCGAGCTGGGCGCTATTGATTGAAATATTATTGTTTAGCTTGGTGGAAGCGATGGTCTGCTGCAAAGCGCTGATTTCAGCAATGGACGCGTTAATATTGCTTCGGGCCAACGTAAGGTTGGCCTTATAGAGGCTTATGGCGGTAGCGCTGAGGTCAACCGACTTATTCACGGTCTCCATGGCTTTTTCCAAAAAATTGCGGATGATAAGCAACTTTGCTTTGGTGTCGGCCAGGGCCTTATCCAAAGCGGCATCGGAAGTAATATCTAAAGAATCTATCAGAGCTTCCAGAGATTTAAGAGTGCTGGTGATATTCCGGCGCAGATTTTTGACATCTGTTTCCACCTGAAGATCAGCTAGATGAAAGGTAAGCTCGGGATCATCATAATCATCATTTGTAAAAAGATCATCGGTTTGCTTGTGGACGGCGTCATCCGCCTGCAAATAAGCCATATTTAGCGTATCGGGGACACCGCTATATACCTTGTCCAGATCTTGCCGTGTTTTGGCTTTCGAATCCGCAAGGTTTTGATAGGCTTGGTCCAGCAGGATTTTGGTTTGGGATTCAGCCGCTTTTTTAGCCCTTATGGCAAGTTCCGCGTTGCGGACAGCGGTTTCGAGCACCCGTATGTCTTCATTCGTGGCTCCGGCAAGCAGTTTGTTGAGATAGGAGGAATTTTGGCTTCGAATGGCCTGAAGTTGCCGAATTTCAAGTTCAAAGTCTTTTGTCTGGAGCTGCATCAGGGGCGCACCTTTTTCAACTTCCTGTCCTTCGGTCACAAAAATTTTTTCAACAATACCTGAAAACGGAAATTCCAGGTCGAATTCTTTTGCGGAAACGACCTCCCCGCGCACCGTGATGGCTTCCTGGACGTCCCCGCGTTCCACGCGGAAGATTAAAACATCCGGGGGCTCGGTGCGAATGTATTTCTGATAAAACCATAGGGACACCACCAAAACCCCGATGCCGATGATTAGCCCGACAATGGCGGACGTTTGCAAGTGCCATTGGGTCAGTTTTTTAAGACCCTGCCTGACCCATGATAAATGTTCGTGAATTTGCTTCATAAATATAATCTTATTATTATACCAAAAAAAATATCGATTGGCAATTTTTTTATTAGGAAAAAGTCCTTTCGCATTTTTCGAAGGTTTTTTAGGCAGTGCTTTACATTTTTAATTAAATATTCAATAATTTAATCCCTATTTAATCATTAATCACTATGAATATGCTGAATGAAAATGTTGTTGAATATCACGAAACTCGCGCGGCGGTAAGCGATTATATGTCCAAAGTCTTTGGCTGGATGGCCGGAGCATTAAGTGTTTCAGCGGGTATCGCCTGGATGGCCGCGCATAGCCCGGCTTTTATTGAAATGATAAATCAGAAGCCTGGTATTATGTATGGGATGATAATCGGTGAACTGGTTTTGGTCATCGTTTTAGTAAGTTTAGTAAAAAGGATGAGCTTGGGCGCGGCTATTTTCGCGTTTCTCGGATACGCGGTTCTTACAGGACTGACTCTTTCCACGATTTTTATGGTGTATACTGAAGCCTCAATTGCCAAAACATTCATTATCACAGGCGGTGTTTTTGGGGCAATGAGCATATATGGTTACACGACAAAAAAAGACCTTACTTCATGGGGAAGTTTCCTGATAATGTCTCTTATCGGACTTGTCATCGCCTCGCTGGTAAACCTGTTTCTGCATAGCTATATGATTGAATGGATCACGACTTACGCGGGCATCATTATTTTTGTCGGATTAACCGCCTGGGATACCCAAAAACTTAAATACTTTGGAGCTATGGGGATGGAAGGGGATATGCTTGGGAAAATGGCAATCCTCGGCGCGCTGACACTTTATCTGGATTTTATAAACCTGTTTCTCATGTTATTAAGGGCATTTGGGAATAGGCGCTAAGCCAACAGTTGGCTCCATGACTGCGGCACGCAGGCACGTCCCGCTATGCGGGACAGGGCTCTGTCTGGAGCCAAGCACTGTCAGGCATATTAAAGGCTCCAGACAGAGCCGCGGAGCCAGCCATCTGTTTTATGAAAAAAATTCTATTAATTATCGCCATTTTTTCACTAACCGCCTGTACCCCAAATGAGGCGGATTTTAAGAGTAAAGTACCGCTCACAAATAGTGGGGCAAGTAGTGGAGCAAATAGTGTAGCCATTAGTGATAATCAACAACTTGCCCAACAATCTGCCCCACAATCGGCTCCACAATATGCCCTACAATTGGAAATTCCATCGGAAATAAATCTAGACGTTCCATTCTTCCCTCAGGCACCGGATGCCGACTGGGGTATACCGTGGCAGGAAGCGTGCGAGGAGGCCGCGAGCATTTTGGCTTATTATTCCGTAACGGATAAACCATTAACAAAAGAAAAATTTAAAGAAGAAATCCATAGTTTAGTCGAATGGGAAAATAAGAATTTCGGCGATTACAAACATACCAACATCTCCCAAACAGCGGAAATGATAAAAGGTTATTTCGGATACTCGGATTATCAGATACTTGAAAAACCGACCATTGAACAGATGAAAGAAGAGCTCTCGAAAGGTCATATAATTGTTGCTCCGTTCGCTGGGCGCCAACTCGGCAATCCGTTTTATTCAAACGAAGGGCCTCTTTACCACATGATGGTAATTAAGGGTTATGATGAAAAACATTTCATAACAAACGACGTAGGCACAAAACGCGGACAGAATTTCATTTATCCGTATAACGTAATAATGTCCGCCATGCATGAATGGAACGATACGGATATGAATTTAGGGGCAAAAAAGATTATTGTGCTGTATTAACTAATCGATATCATCTTCAAAATATTGATCACTATTCTCGGTATCAGATTTTTGCAGTTCCACATTTGGGATTAAATGATACAATTCTGAATTAACAAATTTCCCTTTCCTAACCTCAGACTGACCCAATATTGCATTAAAATAACCCTCAAGCGTCAGTTTGTTGTTAGCTAAATATAAATCAATTCTTACGCCATTAACTGAAAGAGCCTTTTTGGTTTCTTCTTTGGCTTCCATAATCAGAAAAATCCTCATTCTCCGCGCGGCTTCAGCTGGATTTTCGCTGGCTAACTTAAGCATGTCTTTAACCTTTTTGTAATCGTTATTATTTCCCAGATTCAATTGAATATATCCGGTCAAAGTTTTTTCAACGGCATTATAAATACGCGCAAAATCATCTTTTTTTTCTTCTTCAAATTCATCTTCTTCACCGTGTTGCTGAGGATCATCCATAGATGAAAGAGATTGTAAATAAATTCTTGGCTTTTTAGTGTGTCCAGGATTATATTTTTTTAGAATCCTTTCTACTGCGTCCAGACTCCCAAGTTTTGAAATTAAAAATTGTTCTTTTGGAAAACATGAAAATTCATAAGTTCCGGTATTTGATATTGGAGTTGCATAAATATTATTTTGATTAAGCCCTATCGACTCAGCCCATTCATGAATGAATTTGAGGGCTTCTGCCATTAATAACCTTTCAGCTTTTTTGTCTTTTCGGCCTTTATACATACCAGCTTCAGCCTTTTGAGGATTTCCCAATTCCGCAGAATCAATAGTTAGAATAACTTCGCCATTACTTTTAACCTCCCAGACAACGCCAAATTTATGCGCCAATTTCCCAGCTTCATCATATTGCAGTAAAAAATTAAAGCCTGGATCCGTAAGCCATGTCGGGACTGACCAGAAATTCATACCTGAGATTGTGGCGCTTGTGCAGTCACTGCATTCATCGCCCAAAGTAAGCTCTTTTACATTGCGTGATGCGAGTTTGAAACCCGCTTTTCCTGGCCGAATAAAATGCAAATCTTCAAAACGGGCTAGCAGGTTTTCGGCATCCTTCATTCTTTTTTCGGTGTCCGAAGCTTCATCACCAGTTTGGCTACTCAGAAGTTTTTCCAAATCCTTCCGATAACGATTTTTTATCTTATCAGGTAAACCCGGTTCGTTTAATTTTGATTCAAAAAATGCTTTTCGTTCAGCCAGACTCACATCAGACTTCTTTTGAAGATGTTGTTTAGCACTTTCAATAATTCCTGTTAAATGATTAGCCATAGCCTGAATTACCTCATCCTTATAAATTTCATTAAATTCAGAGGCATTTTCAAATTTTTTCAGATATTCTCTTTCAAAATTTTCATAAAAAGTTTTTAAGCCAAACCCATTCGGTAATTGGCCTATAAATTCCAAAAAATCTGAAAGTAAAGTCTGAATATCACGGCTAGCGTTTAGATTATAAAAATGTTCAGGATTATTAACGCCTTTTCCTCTTAAATGTTGGCAGATTTGTCCACTTTCCCCTGCCACGACATCTTTAAAATTTGGGTGCTTTTCAAAAAATGGTAACCATTCTTTGATCTGTTCACCAGCTTCTTCAGGTAATTTTAAGGAAGCTATTTGTGTTTTGTCTTCATAGATTTTTAAACCTTCCTTATTATGAATATCTGGAAACACAAGCAATAATTCATATGCTTTTCGTGATATTTTTAAATTCTCGCCGAATTCTATTGAACTCTTAAGTTTTCTCAGCGCCTCAGCCACCGGAACATCAATATGCGTAAGTCCGTTAAGGTACAAACCGCCTTTATGCTTCGCCAATGCCTCAGCCACCGGAACATCAATATGCGTAAGTCCGTTAAGGTACAAACCGCCTTTATGCTTCGCCAATGCCTCAGCCACCGGAACATCGATTTGTGTGAGACCATTAAGGATTAAAATACCTTTATACTTTGCCAATGCCTCAGCCACCGGAACATCAATATGCGTAAGTCCGTTAAGGTACAAACCGCCTTTATACTTCGCCAATGCCTCAGCCACCGGAACATCGATTTGTGTGAGACCATTAAGGATTAAAATACCTTTATACTTTGCCAATGCCTCAGCCACCGGAACATCGATTTGTGTGAGACCATTAAGAAACAATTCGCCTTTCTGTTTCGCCAACGCCTTAACAACAGTTAAAGCAATATGTGTGAGACCACAAAGCCATAAAGTGCCTTTCTTTTTCGCCAATGCCTCAGCCACCGGAACATCGATTTGCGTGAGACCATTAAGACATAAAACCCCTTCATGTTTCGCCAGTGCCTCAGCCACTGGAACATCGATTTGCGTGAGACCATCAAGGATTAAACTACCTTTATACTTTGCAAGCGCCTCAGCAATAGGGACATCTATCTGGGCAATGTGATTGAGATTTAAAGAGAAGCCTTTATACTTTGAAAGCGCCTCAGCCACGGGGACATCGATATGTTTGAGACCATTAAGGGATAAAAACCTTTCATGCTTCGCCAGCGCTTCAGCCACCGAAACATCGATATGAGTGAGGCCATTAAGGATTAAACGGCTTTTTCGTGTTGCCAAAATTTTTGCTGTTTCCAAATCTAATTCTGTAACATCCAAAATTAAATTACCATCTCCTTTAATCAATTTTTGAGCTTCTTCAGGCGTAATGGTTTTGGGCGCATGCGATGGTTTATCGGGAGTATTAGGCATTGCTTAATGTTATAAGGTTAAAATTATAACATAAAATTAAAATTTGTCAAACAGAAATTCTTACCTAAAAAGACCATGCATGAATGGCATGATAAGGATATGAATTTAGGGGCGAAGACGATTATTGTGATGAAACCTGCGCCTCCCGCCGTCGGAACAGAAACGGAAAAATAGAAGCAAGGATTATAACGTGCAGTGCCAGTCCGAAAGCAAAACTTAACGGTATCGCGTATACTCCTATTATCGGAGCGGACATTTTTGCGAGTATTATCATTAAAAATATATTGAATGCGTGGAATAGTGAAGGAATCAGAGTGTTTTTTAATGAGTAATACGCGCGGTGGTAAATATGCAGAAGGCTTTCTAGGGGGACTGAAAGGCAGTACAACTGCAAAGTTGTAGCAAGAAGATGTACATCAGATGCGCTGAATTTACCGCCCCCCAAAAGAAGTCCGATCAGCGGTTTGCTTAAAATAGCCAAAGCTATTGCTGCAAGAGTTGTGTAAAAAAAACATCGCGTTCTGTCGCGCTTAAAATCAGTAATAAATTTATGCAGATTCCCCCTACCTGCGTCATGCGAAAGCGAAGTGAACATCGCGGTCGCCACAGCTATCCCCAGCATGCTGACAGGCAGGCTCTGAAAGTTGCGGGCATAGTTATACGCGGCAATCGCGCCCTCAGAAAGCTCGGATGCAATTCCTGTATAGCTCATTAAGAGCACGCTCCACATAAAATACTGTAACATTTTCGGTAACATTAATTTAAAAGTCTCTCTGATTTCAGGGCTTAATTTTAAATCAGGTTTATGGCTGAACATGTATTTGGGTTTTCTTACAATAATATATCTGATGGAAAGATGCATAAGAATGCCGAGCAGGGTTCCCAAAACAAGACCCACAGTCCCTGTGTAAGGCACAAAAAGAATGACGCCTAAAATAATACCAACGTTATACAGCGCGGGTGAAAGTCCATACCATAAAAATTCGCGAAAGCTCATGATTACTCGACCATATAAATTACTGATTGTGAACAAAATCGGCGAAAGAAGCATTATCCGTGTAAGTAATATATATTGTTTAAGTTCTTCGGCATTAAAACCGGGCACAACAAGATGGGCGTATAAGGGTAATGTCAGAGCCACAAGGACTCCGAATGTAACAATAATTGTTACACCCCACCAGAGCATCTGGCGGGCGTAAGCATGGCCGAATTCTGGCTTTTCATCGTACCGTTTTAAATAAATTGGAAGAAAAGCCGCGGAAAGTGCGGTTCCGACAAGCACATTTAAAAGTAAATCAGGGATTACAAATGATGCGTTATAAATATCAAGTGTGCGCGAAAGGCCAAATGTGTGCGCAAATAGCCGATCCCGGATTAGACCGAATCCGTAACTCAGAATTGAGGTGAGAGTAAGTGACCATGAAGAATGAAAGAGCAGGGTTTTAAAATTGCCGGGCTCTTTGAGGTTTTTGAGGAAGTTGAACATGGCCACATATTATCATTCATCCAATAAATCGTCATATTTCGGGTTTGTATAAACGTATGACCAGTCGGATGGGAGATTATGTTTGTCAGGATTATATGCAATGTATCCCATTTTGTCGTCGAAATCCCAATCATTTCGGATAAAATGGTCGTGGAATGATTCTTGCCATTGGAATTTGGGATATGGGTTGAAGTTTAAATATTTGATTTTGAAACGGAATTTCAATAATTTTAATTTTTTGTCGTGTTCATCGATAATCGGTTGTAAATTATCATACGCCCCACCCCGAAGGCGGGAATCATGATTCCCGCCTTCCGAATGACGGTCATATTTATTAAATCCCATAATACAATTAATATCTCTTGAAAAATTCCGTTTCAAAAATTGCATAACCTTTGAAATATCGAATTTATCCGAAGGCTGTATTAACAAATGTATATGGTCATAAATAACGACCCACCCAAACAACAAAAATCCCTTCACCAGTTTGCATAACCGTAAATTCTCGACAAATAAATCACAGAATATCGGTTCTCTGAAATACGGATAATTATCGAATGTTTTTGATGTAACAAAATAACACGCATCCTTAAAATAAATGCGCTTTTGGGAATTCCGATGTAATTTCATAACTCGTTTTCATTAATAATCAAAATATTCTTCTCAATTCAAAATTTCATATTCATTTATATCACGATTTAAAATAAATTATCAAATTTAAATTTTCCAAAATTGTAAAATGTAAAATGTAAAATTATAAATTTTTAAACAAATGCCCCATTTTTTGTTTCTTGGTCTTCAGATACCGGATATTTATCTCGTTGGGTCTTATTTCAATGGGCAGACGTTTAACGATTTTAAGGCCATAGCCCTCAAGACCGACGACTTTTTTTGGATTGTTACTCAATAATTCGATTTCTTTAAGCCCAAGGTCAGCAAGCATCTGCGCGCCGATACCGTAATCCCTTAAATCTGATTTGAATCCGAGCTTGTGGTTTGCTTCAACTGTATCAAAACCTTTTTCCTGCAATTTATACGCTTTGATTTTATTCGTAAGTCCGATTCCGCGCCCCTCTTGTCGCATATACAAAAGCACACCGCATCCGCGTTCAGCTATCAGCTTGAGGGATTTATCCAATTGTTCACCGCAGTCGCATTGTTTTGAATGAAAAATATCGCCAGTAAGGCATTCGGAATGAACCCGTACAAGCACATTTTTTGTTTTTTTAATGTCTCCCATTATAAGCGCCACATGTTCCTTGTAATCAATTAAGCTCCGATAAACATATACCCGGAATTTACCGTATTCAGTTTTAAGGTTTGATTCTGCCTCTTTTTTTATCAGTTTTTCTGTCTGGCTGCGATATTTAATCAGGTCACGGATTGTTATTATTTTAAGGTTGTGTTTTAAAGCGAATTTTTTTAAATCATCCATTCGGGCCATTGTACCGTCTTCATTCATTATCTCGCAGATTACACCAACAGGCGCTAGTCCGGCGATTTTCATCAGGTCAACCGCCGCCTCTGTGTGTCCGGCGCGCACAAGTACTCCGCCTGGCTTGGCGATAAGCGGGAACATATGGCCCGGTCGGATAAAATCATTTACCGTCGATTTAACGTCTAAAATTTTATTAATGGTAAAAGCTCTGTCCGCCGCTGAAATGCCTGTAGTAATCCCTTCGCGCGCATCCACGGAGACCGTGAAATTGCAGTTTCCGTTCGGATTCGGGACCATTGGATGAAAATTAAGCCTGTAAGCCAGTTCCTCTTCCATCGGGACGCAGATAAGACCGCGCCCTTCTTTCGCCATGAAATTAATCATTTCCGGCGTGGCTTTTTCCGCCGCAAAAACAAGGTCACCTTCATTTTCCCGGTTCTCATCGTCCGTTACGATTATCATCCTGCCGTCTTTCAGATCCCGTATTGTGGATTTGATTTTGTCCATGTGGTTTGTTAGTGAATTGTATTGTACTAAAAACCTAATTGATTTCCAATAGAAGACCCTCGCTTCCCCTGAATGAGGCGCTTATGCTTCAGTTCAGGGTTCGCTTAGAAGACCCAATTGAAGACCCTATTGTTTGTATAACAGTTTCTTTTTCAATTGGTCTATCAAACGGGTCCTCTATTGGGTCACCAATTGGATCCACAACTGGGTCCTCTATTGGCTCACCAATTGGGTCAACTATCGGAATCAGATATCAACCCTATAAACCTCCTTGTCAGTCAGTACATACATCTTCTTTTCGCTTTTCTCCACATAGATCGATTGTATATTTTCCAGTTCATCAAATATAACCTGGCCGTAATAACGTGAGGGTTCGGCATCATTTTTGGGTTTTGTTACGATTACGACTCTTTTGTTTTTCGCGTCCAAAATATAAAGGTTATCAAGTTCGGTCGTTGTAAAGATTTTAGTGGCATCCGAAATATCTACAGCCAGATCTTCGATCTTAAAATTGATTTGGTTGCCTTTATAAAGCTTCAAAATCGAGCCGCCTTTTTTCAGAATAAAAACATTTCCATCAATAGTCATTGAAATTGCATCTTTCAGGTCCGCGTCAACATTGTAATCAGAGGCGCCTGAATATTTGGAACGCAACCGCGAATATTTGTAAATCTGGTTGTTGTCAGGATTCAGGATATAAATATTTTTGCCATAAGATGCGATATCCACGCCTGATCTCCACGTTTGGTCTTCCGTGTTCGCAAACTTTATTTGCCCACTATCGTATTCAATAATGCGCCCTGATTTGGTTAAAAATACAAGTACACTCTGATCTTCCATTGCAGAAGCCCCAATCACTATTTCAGTGTCATCAATCGGCTTTGGCGTAAGAACCTGGTCGAGGATGATCTCGTATAACTTGTTATATTCATAAGCGTACAGATTGTCATTTAGCCCAATAATACCCAAAGCTTTAACATCTGCATTCTTTGTAGCCAAATCAATATATGGAGCGAGTTCTTTGATGCGGTCGGTATTATTTATGCTGTCGCGTGTTTCCTGGATCTTATCTAATATTGCCAAAGCCTCTGGTCGGAAATAATTTGTATCAAGAATAGCTCGAGCATCTTTTTCGACTTTATCTAAAATTGTGTTCGCGGATATTTTATCGTTAGCATATCCCTTAGTATTTGCAGTGGTTATGTCCTGGTTCAAGCCCTCAATCCTTGTGCGGTATTCCTCGCGTATTGCTGAATTTCTACTGCTCTGAACCAATAATGAAATGCTGATTATCAAAATCAAAGCAGCTGCGGCAATGGCAATAAGTATTTTTTTGGTATTTACTTCCTTTTTCCGACCTCTGGTTTTTTCAATCACAAAATTTGCCGCGACATTGAAATACTCTTTAAATTTGACCCAAATCTTATTTTTAATCGATGATTCAATTATCGCCTGAGGCCTTTCTGTCAGTTTTGCGTGGAGCGCTATGGCGCCAAGGCTCAGTTCCTCATCATTAATCGAAAGCTCCCTTATCATCTCTACCGCCTCTGCCACACCATCATTAAATAATTGGACTATCTGAGAATGTGTCGCCAGCCTAAGGAGCCTTGCCGTTGAAAAAATCAGCTTATCATCCGGTAAAAGTTCGCCGCTCGCGATATTGACAAACAGGTCTTCGGATTTACTGCCAAGACCCTCGCTTATCATTGAAAATTTATTGTTTCTTATAAGGTAAGCTTCAGCGCTGTTGCATTGCGTGAGGTGCAATTCATTACCTGAAAAAATGGCGATTATTGCATTGATCTGCCCGAACAATTTTTTCCTTTTTTCCTTTATATTTTTAATAATTATATTTATTTCCTTCAACGCCTGCTCGAACCGTTCATAAGGGCTTATCTCAAATTTGTCAAAAAATACGACCTCCAGTGTATCGATTATACTTTGTGAGGTTGCGCGAGCGTATTTACTATCACCGATAATTTCAATAGCCACCCAAACCTGATCTTCCGTCCCCGGATTTTTCAGGGTTTTAAGTTGAATAAAATGATCAGAATCGCGAGCTACTGAAAATGTATCGGCAATTAATTTAAAAGACATTTTGTTTTGGTTATTTTTCTGTTACCCAAAGAGTAACACTTTTTAAATGGCTATTCAAGATTTAACATATCATAATTCGCATATAGTGTAATTTGTAAATTGTAATTTGTAATTCTATTCAGAATCACGGTGTAAAAAATTACAAATTACTAATTACAAGTTACAAAAAATGTAATGGCTTGCATTTAAATCACCTGTTAGCAATAATTAGATCAGATATTTATAATTTTGTAATAAATAAACTATGCAGCTTAAAATTAAATCTAAAAATTTAAACCTTAGCGACAGGCAGAAAGAATCGATTGAAAACAAAGTGATAAAATTACAGCACCTTGCTGATCGACTTTCTGACGAATCGACTGAATTTAGGGTTGAAGTTAGATATGAGAAATCCCGCAAAACAACAGACGCTTATATTTGCCAGCTGACTATTTTTGCTCCAAACACAGTAATCCGCGCGGAAACACGGAATGAAACTATTGAAAACGCCATAGACGACTGCATGGATAAAATAAAACAGCAGATAGACAAATATAAGGCAAAAATACATCGCTCCGCCAAAAAAACGACAAGCGCCAAACTGCTTGAAGAGCCAGTCCAGGAAGAAGAATTCATGTTGCCAAAAATTATAAGGAGAAAGCGTTTTTCGGATTCAAAGCCGTTAAAAGAAGATGAAGCAATTGAAAAAATGGAGCTTATAGGACATGAATTTTTTATTTTCAATAATGCCGACACTCATCGTTTTAGTGTGATTTATAAACGAAGCGATGGTTATTATGGACTTATTGAACCCAAACTTCCAACTGACTAAATTAAAGTGCGGAGTGCGCAGTGCGGAGTGCTTAGAATTTAAATTCAGCACTAAGCATTACATCGCTCGCCCCAGTCGTTCGTGAACGACGAGGCTCGCGAGTCACGTCAGTCGCGACTGACAAGTGACGAGCGACGGTGAAGCACTAAGCACTAAGCACTTTTTATGGTTTCAAAGCTCCAACGCATCATAAAAATATTGGTATTTATTTCCCCATTTTTTTATCCTACATACCTGATTCGTTTTCAGGTGGCGGGTATACCTTTAACCGTGTTGGAAATTTTTTGCTACGTTCTGTTTCTTTTATGGCTGGTACAGATAATCCATGACCGCAAAAAAGTCATATGGGACAAATTAATAAGAAATTATTGGTATGCGGCCTGTTTGCTTCTAATCG
>Ga0315291_10008294_pt1 | contig 12771 bp, 8 predicted proteins | sample YL17G12_20_MG_FD_203070 | JGI IMG/M metagenome (GOLD analysis project Ga0315291, IMG submission 203070) | Sediment microbial communities from Yellowstone Lake, YNP, Wyoming, USA - YL17G12_20 | ecosystem: Environmental > Aquatic > Freshwater > Lake > Sediment | place: USA: Wyoming | collected... | reverse complement strand
GTCCCATGTAGATGTTGACGGCCGGGATGTCGAGGGCCTTGGCGGTCTCGTACTGATCGACATCGGAAGGAAAGCCGCCGACGAAGTCGTGGTATATGAACTGGTCGGGCCGCTTGATCTCCCGGACGATCTCCGCCTGCCAGGCCAGGAAGCCGGCGATGATATCCTGCTGGAATCTTTCCCACTCGAGTTTGTAGCCCGGGTTGAGGATACCGTCCCGGGGCGGTAATTCGTCGAAATCGGCGATATTTTGTCCCCAATAATTCAGCCCCCAAGCTTTGTTGAGTTCTATCGCCGTCTTGAACTTCTTTTTGACGTGCTCGCGGAAAAGCTCCTGGACGTGGACGTCCGCCGTGCCCGAAGCGTGGGTCTCGTTGTCGAGCTGATAGCCGATTATGGCCGGATTGTCTTTAAAATGCCCGATCAGGCGGCGGATAATCCGCTCCGCGTAAAACCTATAGGTCGGATGGGTCAGGTCGGTCATCTGACGCAGTCCATAAGCGTAGCGGGGCTGGTTGATCTGCTTGACCTGAATCTCGGGATGTTTTTTGAACAGCCAGGCGGGTATCGAATAGGTCGGCGTCCCGAGGATGACCTTGATGCCGGCTTGGTGCAGCCGGTCTACCACTCTCTCCAGCCAGGCGAAATCGAACTCGCCATCCCGCGGCTCCAAAAGCCCCCAGGTGGACTCCCCCACCCGGGCGAAGGTGATGCCCGCCTTTTCCATGAGCTCGACGTCCTTTTCCAGCCTTTCATACGGCATGTATTCGTGGTAGTAGGACGCGCCATAATAAACCGTCGGGAATTTGGGCGTATCGGCGAGGATAAAGGGAGCGCTTGATAGGAGGAAAAGCAGGGCCGTCGCTGTGAATACCCGTATTATTCGAACATGCCTCATCATATTTCTCCTTTTTGAGCCTTATTTAGCCACATTTTATGGATGAAATAAAGCCGGCAATGCCTATTTTAAAGAGAACCTGATCTTTGTTAGAATGGTCAACCTAATCAGGTTCCTGGATGAGGACTCGATGAAAAGCAAACAGGCCTACGTCATCTTTGTGACCGTGATCGCCGCTATCGGCGGCCTCCTCTTCGGGTTCGACACCGCCATCGTCGCCGGCGCCACCCGCTATCTAAAAGACCAGTTTGCCCTGACCTCGCTCCAGGAAGGCTGGGCCGTAAGTGTGGTCCTCATTGGCTGCATGTTCGGGGCCGGGCTGGCGGGGCCGATCAGCGACCGGATCGGCCGGAAACGCTTCATGCTTGTTTCGGCCGTCCTTTTCTTCGTCTCCGCGCTCGGCTGCGCCTTCCCCCAGAACATCTTCCAGTTCGTCATCTTCCGGTTCGTCGGCGGACTGGGCATCGGCTCGGCATCGATCCTGGCGCCGCTCTACATCGCCGAGGTTTCTCCGGCCCGAATCAGGGGTGCGCTCGTTTCGGTTAACCAGATGGCCATCGTCACCGGTATCCTTCTCGCCTACTTCGTCAACTGGGCCTTTGCGGGAGTGGGGCCTTCGAACTGGCGCTGGATGTACGGGATGGGTGCTTTGCCATCGGTGGTCTTCTTCCTGCTTCTCCTGCAGGTGCCTGAAAGCCCGCGCTGGCTGGTCAAAAAGGGACGCGAAGGCGAGGCGCTCGGCGTCCTGTCCAGGGTCAACACCGACGAGATGGCGGCCGCCGAAGTCCGGAGCATCAAAGAGACGCTTCTCCTCGAGAAGGGTTCGCTGGCCGAGCTCTTCCGGCCAGGTTTTCGGCGGGCGATTTTCATCGCCGTTGTCCTGGCCATTCTCCAGCAGATTACCGGTATTAACGCCATTCTCTACTACGCACCCCGCATCTTTGAACGGGCCGGCTTCGAGCGGGTCTCGGCCATCGGCCAATCCACCATCGTCGGCTTGGTCAACATGCTCTTCACCATCGTCGCCATTCTCCTGGTGGACAGGGTGGGCCGGAAGCCGCTGCTCCTGATCGCCGCCGCCGGCATGGGAGTCTCTCAGTTGTTGCTTGGCGCCGCCTTCAGGATCGAGAACCTGGCGGGGTCGGCGATCCTGCTCCTCATTCTTCTCTACATCGCCTTTTTCGCCATGGCCATGGGGCCGATCGTCTGGGTGGTGCTGAGCGAGATCTTCCCAACGCGGATGCGGGGAAGCGCCATGGCCATCGCCACCGTGGCGCTCTGGATCGCCGATTTCGCGGTTACGCTGAGCTTCCCCGTGATCGCCGACCGGCTGAACGAGACTACCGCCTTCTGGAGCTACGCGCTGATGTGCGCGGTCGATTTCTTCTTTATGCTCTTCCTCTTGCCGGAGACAAAGGGAAAGACGCTCGAAGAGATCGAAAAGGGGTGGCTCAAGAAGGCCTGAAAACGCGCGAGACGTCTCCGGCCATCAGGGTTCGGCAATCAGGAGTGTCGTCGGGTCGAGGCTCAGCCTGAGTTCAGGCGATGAAGTGAACCCGTGGTCCTTGATCAAGCGGAGCTGGACCTGGCTGTTCCAGTGCCGGAGAGTAATCAGGACATCGATGTAATCAAGGCAGCACTTGAGCTCGACCGGAATCCCCCCCTCGTCGAACAACGGCTCAGGGCCCTTGAGTGAAGCGCTGAACCAGAGTTCGAGTCCCATCCGGCCGGCAAATTCCTTGAACCTCCGGAGGTCGTCGGGCGAGGATTGCGGGAAGCTGAAGCCGTCGACGATGATCGTTTCTGCGGCAAACCGGCCGTGCTGGATCATGGCCTCTAGACTGCGCAGGACCTGCTCCGTCCGCGTGCCTTCCTGACTGAAGTTCATGATCACCCGCTTCCTGACCAGCTCGTCATGGAACTCGGACGCCGGCTCGATGTCCATCCTCCGGGCCAGCTCCCGGTAGATGTCCTCGTACCAGTTGATGATGTGGTCGACACGGCTCGAATAGGAAACGTGGATGATGGGCTTGTCCTGGAAAAGCTTATCGGTGGCGATGTGGACCAGGCAGGCGGTCTTGCCGACGCCCTTGCGCGAGGCCAAGACGCCAATGTTCCCCTTGCCCAAGCCGCCGTGGATCGAGTTTTCCAGGATCCGCAGCGGGCTCCTCTTGACCAGATCCTCGATGACCATGCGCTCGACTCCTGTCTATTTAGACTGCTCTTTTTCGAGTTTGTCCTTATACAAGGCGATGAGCTCCTCGGCGACTTGGGCCGGAACCCGGGCGTATTTCAAGAATTCCATGGTGAACTCCGCCTTCCCCTGGGTCAGCGACCGGATGACGGTGGAATAGCCGAACATCTCGCTCAACGGCACCTCGGCGTCCACGCGGGCGAAGAGCCCGTCCTCGACCGAGCTGACAATGATCCCCCGGCGCTGGTTGATACTGGCGAAGACGTGGCCGACGAACTCCGCCGGTCCTTCCGCAGAGAGCTTCATGACCGGCTCAAGGGCGTAAGGCTTGGCCTTGGCATAGGCCTGCCAGAAGGCGCCCTGGGCGGCGGCCTGGAAGGCGAGGTCCGAGGAATCGACATCATGGGCCGCGCCGTCGGTGAGGATAACCTTGACACCGGTGATCGGAAAGCCGATGAGCCGGCCTTTCTTGAGGACTGCCTGAAAGCCCTTATCGCAGGCGGGGATGAACTCGCGGGGGATCCGGCCTCCCCGCACTCCGTTCACGAATTGGTAGGGCTTCTCGGAGTTGGGCTCGATCGACCCGATGACCCGGCCGAACTGGCCGGCGCCGCCGGTCTGCTTCTTGTGCGTGTAGTCGAACTCCGTGCGCAGGGCGATCGATTCGCGGTAGGCCACCTGGGGTTTGCCCGTGCTTACGTCGACCTTGTATTCCCGCTTCATGCGTTCGATATAAACGTCCAGATGAAGTTCGCCCATCCCTTGGATGATGGTCTGCTTAGACTCGGGGTCGACATGGGTGCGGAAGGTGGGGTCCTCCTTGGTGAAACGCCGGAGCGCCTTGCCCATGTTGTCCGACGATTTCTTCTCGGTGGCAAAGAGAGCGAGGGAGATGACGGGCTCCGGCACATAGATCGAGGACATGGCCAGATTCAAGCCCGGCTTGACGAAGGTGTCGCCCGATTGGCAGTCAACGCCGAAGAGCGCGGCGATATCCCCGGCGGCCGCCTCTTCGATCTCCTCCATGCTGTCGGCATGCATGCGGACGAGGCGCCCCACCCGGAGCTTATTCCGGGAACGGGAGTTCAGAAGCTCCTCCCCTTTCCGGACTGTGCCCTGGTAGACTCGGATGTGGGTCAGCTGACCGTAGGGGCCTTCCTCGAGCTTGAAGGCCAGGGCTACCGGGTCAGACTCCGGGTTTGAATTGAGGACGGTCTCCTTTTCTCGATGGTCGAGGTCATAGGCGATGTTCTCGACCTCAGCCGGGTTCGGAAGGTAGCGGACTATGGCGTCCAGGAGGAGCTGTACGCCCTTGTTCTTGTAAGCCGAGCCTATGAGGACCGGAGTCAGCTCGCGGGCCACCGTCCCGCGCCGGGCGGCCTCGATGATCAACTCCGGTGTTTCGCGGCCTTCGAGCGCGGCCTCGGTCAACTCGTCCGAGAACATCGAGACCGCGTCGAGCATCTCCTGCCGGGCTTTGTCGGCTTCAGTCTTGAGCTCGGCCGGAATGGCCTCGCGGCGGATGTTCTCACCCTGCGTGCCGTCGAAATAGACGGCCTCCCTGGCGATGAGGTCGACGACGCCCTGGTGCTTGTCCTCGAGGCCGATCGGGAGCTGCATCAGGACGGCGTTGTGACCGAGCTTGTCGCGGAGCTGGTTCTTGACCTTGACGGGGTCGGCGCCCACACGGTCGAGCTTGTTGACGAAGGCAACGCAGGGGACTTTATAGCGCTTGAGCTGTCGGTCTACGGTGATGGTCTGGGATTGGACGCCGCCGACCGAGCAGAGCACCAGGATGGCGCCGTCGAGGACGCGGAGCGACCGTTCCACCTCGATCGTGAAATCGACATGGCCGGGCGTATCGATGATGTTGATGGTGTGCTCCCCCCAGGAGACATTGGTGGCGGCCGAGGAGATGGTGATGCCGCGCTCCCGCTCGAGCTCCATTGAATCCATGGTCGCGCCGACACCGTCCTTGCCCTTGACCTCGTGCATCTTGTGGATTTTGTGGCAGTAGAAAAGGATCCGTTCGGTCAGCGTGGTCTTGCCGGAATCTATATGGGCGCTGATCCCGATATTCCGGAGCTTCGTGATATCTGTGGCCATAACCCCCCTATTATAGCCGATTCCCGCCGATATCCGAAGAGGCCGGCTTTATCCGAAATCGACGGGTTCGAGTCTCGGAACCAGAACCTGAATGATTCCCAGCGCCAGAAGATAGGCTGAGCCGGAAATGATAAACAGAATGAAATAGCTCCCCGTCCACTTCAGGATGTGGCCGGCCAGGGTAGAAAACAGCATGCCTCCTATTGCCCCGGCCATTCCTCCCAGTCCCGTAACCGAGCCGACCGCCTTCTTGGGGAACATGTCGGAGGCGAAAGTAAAAATATTGGCCGACCAGGCCTGGTGAGCGCCGGCAGCCAACCCGATGAGGAGGACGGCGCTCCACAGCCCTGAGACCTCGTTGGCGGCCATGACCGGGACGACACATAGAGCGCAGGCCAGCATGACTGTCTTCCGGCTCCTGCTAACTGTCCCCCCTTTCTTGATGAGCGCCGATGACAGCCAACCTCCGCCGACGCTGCCGACATCGGCCAGAGCATAGACGGCGATGAGGGGCAAACCCAATTTGATAAGGGTCAGCCCAAAGCGGGCGTTCAGAAACTTGCCCAGCCAGTAGAGATAGAACCACCAGATGGGGTCGGTCAGGAACTTACCGCTGACGATGGCCCAGGTTTGTCTGTATTTCAGAAGGCTAAGCCAGCCGATCTTTTCCGGGGCCGGCTCTGCCGGGTCGCTCAGAATATGGGCCAGTTCTCTCCTGGATAGGGATTTCTTTTTTTCAGGGATGTCATAAAGCAGGATCCAAAAGACAACCCAAACAAACCCGATAGCGCCGGTCGCCAGGAAAGCCGCCGGCCAGCCGAAAGTGACGGTGATCCAGGGGACGACGGCCGGCGCGATGACGGCCCCGACATTGCAGCCGGCGTTGAATATTCCGGTGGCCAGGGCCCGCTCTTTCTTGGGAAACCACTCCGCCACCGTTTTGATAGCGGAAGGAAAGTTGCCCGCTTCTCCGAGGCCGAGGGCAAATCGAGCCACCCCGAACCCGAAGGCCGTCCGGGCGGCCGCGTGGGCCATGGCGGCGACACTCCAAACCAAAATGGCGACGGAGTACCCGACGCGAGTCCCGTATCTGTCAATGAACCTCCCGAAAAGAAGGAGCCCGATAGCGTAGGCCGTCTGGAAAGCCGTAACGATGTACCCGTATTGGACCTCGCTCCAGCCGAAGATATTCTGGAGCTCGGGCGCCAGGATGCCCAGGATCTGGCGGTCGATGTAGTTAATGGTGGTGGCGAAAAAAAGCAGGGCGCAGATCGTCCAACGGTAGCTCCCGGTTCCGGCTTTGGTATTAGCTTGGGGCGGCATGGAGTGTTGAGTCATTCAGACAACTTGAGGCCTGATCACTTTGGCGCCCAATTCGCCGAGCTCTTGGGACAAGCGCTCGAACATATTTTCATCCCTGTAGATGCCGACAAGCGAGCCGCCGGACCCGGCGAATTTGGCCGAGGCGCCGCAGCGCCGGGCGGTCTGGATCATTTCCATATTGCTTGGGCTGATCTGCATAATCCGGCTCCTCAGGTCGAAGTTCCGGTTCATCAGGTCGGGCCAGCGGCTGAAATCGCCGCGATCATAATCCTTCCTTCCCTCCTCGGCCAGGCCGGCGATTTGCTCAAGCGTCCCGATGACTCTCGAGTCGCCCCTGTCGTAGGCTACCCTGATTTCGTTGAGTACGGCGCCCGAGACCTTTCCGAGGTCGGGTTTGCAGGCGACATAAAGAGGTGGCAGAAGGCCTGGATCGAGCCGTTCGTATTTGCCGAAGCCTCTTCCCTCGATCAGATTGCGGTTGAGGTCCATGTAAACGCAGCCTTCATAGACCTGGACGACGCGGTCCATGAACCCCGCATTAATGCCCAGCTCCTTGAACTCGGCGCGCAGGACCAGAGTCGGCAGGATCTCGTCGGGGATCGATACGCCATGGAACGCCATGAGCGCCCGCATGGCCGCGACGATGATGGCGCTCGAGCCGCCCAGTCCAACCTGGCGCGGGATATCGGAGTCATACCGGAGCGTGAAGTTCGTAGGTTGGGTGGAGATATTCTGGCTGCGGCAATAGTCAAAGAAAGTCTTGACCGCCGCCTTAATCAGCCGAGTCCCTCCATAATAGCCGTAGAGGTTGAGGCGCTCCAAGAATTCCCGATCGTCCTTGTAAACCTCCGCGTCTTGAGCGGATGGTTCAATCCTCAAGTCGGGCGATTCGTCGAGCCGGACACGGGCGGAATAATTCTTGACGGATATGGCGATGATCTTGCCGAAGTACCCGTCCGACGGGTTCCCGAGCAAGCCGGCCCGGGCATAGGCTTTTTTCTCGATGGTCATGTGACCTCTGATGAACGAGGGCTAGAGCGCTGCCAGCACCCCTCTCAGGTATCCCACAGATTCCGCCAGGCCGGGCAACGGGTCGCTGCCGTCCTTTTCGAACTCGAAGGCCAGAGTCCCGGCAAAGCCGAGCTTGATAATGGCCCGGACAAACTTCGGTATATCGATCACGCCTCGGCCCATCTCGATCGTGTCGCCCTCCTTGGTGGCGGAAGTTACATCCTTGACATGGAAGTCGAGCAGGCGGTCGGCGCACTTTTGGGCAGCCTCCGAGGGGTCGACACCCGCGCGCATGGTGTGGCCGATATCGATGCACAGGCCGATCCGGGGGTCCAGCTTCGTGATCCTTTCATAGGCGCTTGCGGGAGTCGGATAGAGCCTGTCTTCAGGGCCATGATTGTGGATGGCTAGCGCTATGTCGAATTCCTTGACCTTCTTTTCGACCAGAGCGAGGAGCTCGGGGTTGGGAGCTCCGATGATCATCCGCAAGCCGGCCGCCTTGGCATACCGAAATCCCTGGTCGACTTCGGCCTCATTGGTCATATAGACGACTCCACAGCCGTAGAGGTCCAGGCCTGCTGCCCTGACCTTCTGGGCGGCAACGGCGATGTCGGCTTCAGGGCTTTCGAGGGGAAGGTGCATGCTCTTCAGGACGATTCTCCCCAAAGCGAGCCTCTTGGTCATGTCGATTGTCTGCTCGAGGCTGAACTCGCGGAGAGAGTAAGAGGCCAGCCCGAGGCCGAATCGGATCGCTTTTGCGCCTGCGTCCTTGTTGTCTAAGTGAAGCGGCCCTTTGCTCCCGGCGTCGAAAGACGCCGCCATCATTCCCCAGGCGCCGGACTTCAGGAATTCACGTCGGCCGAGTTTGGTCATGGCTTTCCCTCCTCTCCGGGGCGAAAAATGGACCTCTTTCATCGTCTCCTAATATACAAAGTCAGGGCCGACTTTTCTACAGCTTTTTTACGTTGATAATTCTCTTTGCTTTTGACATATTACAGAGGCTGGTTTTGAGACATCGGGATGAGCAATTCCTAATCTGCACAAGGAGAGCCCATGAGAAAGACGAGCGTGTCGCGGCGGGATTTCATTCGAGCGGCCGGCCTGGGAACTGCGGCGGCGGCCTTGAATTGTTCATCCTTAGGCCGCCTCCGTATTGTCGGCGCCAACGACAGGATCCGGGTAGGGATTGTCGGGTTCTCCGACCGGGCCCGTTATTCCCTCATCCCCGCTTTCCTCAACCTGGCCCCGGGACTGAATTTCGAAGTCGCCGCCGTCTCCGATATCTGGCGGCTGCGGCGCGAGGAGGCCGCCGCCTTTCTCGAGGAGAAAACCGGCCGAAAGACTCCCACCTATCGAAACAATGAAGAGATGTATGAGGCGGCGCAGCTGGACGCGGTTCTAATCAGCACAGCCGATTTCCAGCATGCCCTCCACACGGTCGAAGCGGTCAAGGCCGGCTGCGACGTCTATGTCGAAAAGCCCTTCGCCAACGCGATGGCGGATGCGCGGGAGGCGCTTCAAGCCGTCAATCAGGCTAGCCGGGTCGTCCAGATCGGCACTCAGCGCCGCAGCGGCGGGAACTATATCCTGGCCAACGAGTTCATCCGTTCCGGCCGGTTCGGCGAAATCGTGGCCGTCGAGATGACCTGGAACGTCAACCAGCCCGGCCGTTGGCGCCGGCCGAAGCTCGTGGATACGGTGCGGGAGGAGGACGTCGACTGGAAGCGCTATCTTCTCAACCGTCCCTTTGAGCCCTGGAATGCGCGCAAGTTCATCGAGTTCCGCCTCTTCTGGCCCTATTCATCAGGGATCCCCTGCCAGTGGATGGTCCACCAGATCGACACGGTCCACTGGTTCACCGGACTGCCGCGGCCCCGGAGTGTGGCGGTCAACGGTGGAATCTACGTATGGAAGGACGGCCGGAAGAACTTCGACACGCTCACGGCCGTCTTCGACTACGGCCCCTTGACGGATGCGGCCAAGGGCTTCGAAGTTATCTACTCCTCCCGCATGACCAACTCGGCCGGCGGCACCAAAGAGGTTTACTTCTCGAACGGCGGCGCGTTGAACCTGGAGACAAACAGGGTCACGCCCGACGGAGGACTTACCAAGGAGGAAGCCGAGGTTATGGGAATGGCGGAGAATCAGCTGCCGGAGATATCGTTGGCTGAGACGGGCGGCGCAGTCACGGCCGCCACCACCGGCGTCGATGACGATACCCTGGCTCACATGCGTGATTGGATGGAATGCATCCGCAGTCGGAAAACGCCGCGGGCCCCGATCCGTGCCGGCTACGATCATTCGGTGGCGTTGTGCATGACCATCGCCGCCGTGCATACCGGGAAACGCGTCACTTTCGACGACGCCCGCCAGGAAGTGATCGTGGGCTGATTCTAATAAGGTCCCAGACCGATCTTTTGAAGCAAGCCGACGAAGCGCATGTCTCCTCGCACTGAATCTAAGAAGGGATGGACCCTCATGAAGATCAGCGACGCTTCTCGGTCGGCAAACGCATTCTCCAGACAGGCGATGGCTTGGTCCTTTTCATTGAGACCCGCATAGATCACCGCTAAGGACAGCTGGGAGACATAGGCCTGCTTGGCCGCAGTGAAGGCTTCGGTGAGGATAAGGCCGACCTCCTGCCTCTGGCCTTGGCGGGCGTGGATATAGGCCCGGCGAAGCTGGACTTCTATCCGGTCTGCGCCGAGGTCTTTGGCCTCCTCGAGCGATTTCTTGGCCAGGTCGAACTGACCCAGTTGGATTTGGACAAGCGCCGTATTAAGATGGTGGCCTGCATACAGCGGGTCGGTCGCCAGCGCCTTCCTGAATTCGGCTGCCGCCTGTTCATAGAGCCTGGCGAAATAGAGGACCAAGCCGGCCTGAGTGTTGACTTCGGAGCTGAGAGGGTTGAGTGTCTGGGCCGATTGGCTTTCTTTGACCGCTTCCCCGTGCCGGCCCAAAGCCGACAGGAGAAGCGCATAGGACTGATGAGCGGCCGCGTTATCTGGGTCTATCCTCAGGGCCTCCCGGAATTCTTTCTCAGCCCAGGTGAAATCCCATTCGTAGTTTGTCTTGATCCGGGCCAAAGCAGTATGGGCTTCAGCCAGTCCGGAATCGAGCAGCAGCGCTTTAAGAGCCGCTTCTTTGGCCTTGGGAATAGCTTTGTCGGGTGTCCAATGATGGCCGTCGACCAGATGCAAATAGGCATCGGCGAGTCCTGCAAACGCCAACCCAAAGGCTGGGTCCTTTGCCCCGGCCTTGGCGAGGAGGTCAATGGCTTTCTCGAGGTTGTCTTTGCCTCTCTTGTTCATAAGGAAGCGGCCCTGCGCATACAGGTCGTAGGCCTCAAAACTCGCCGGGGCAACCGTGCTCTGAGCTGATGCGCTTCCGGGCGGCCCGGCCACCCCGAGGGACTTGATGACTGCCTGGGCGATCTCTTCTTGGACGGCGAAGATCTCACTGCTGCTGCGCTCATACTGCCCGGACCAGAGGGGTATGCCTGAATCGGCCCTGAGGAGCCGGGCATCGATCCTGATTTTGTTTTCCCGCTCCTCGAATGTCCCCTCCAGAAAATGATCGACGCGCAGCCGGCGTCCGACAAGGCGGCTATCGCGGGCTTTCCCCTGAAATAAGGACGATGAAGCGGCCGAAGGGATGAAGAGATTATCGATCTTAGCGAGCGAGCGGATCAGGGTTTCGGCCATGACTGCCCCCAGGGGTTGACGGTCTTTGGCCGGGGAGAGATCTTCAAATGGGAGGACGGCCAAGGAGATCTGAGTGGGTGAAGCGGGGAGCGGCGGTGCGCTTCTCGAGGGCTTGAAAACAAGGCGCCAGAGGATGATGGCCAGGATAAAAACGACCAAAATAATCAAGCCAGGGAGTACGGCCTTGCTCGGCAACGGGAAGGCTGGCGGATATTTTGTCTTCTTCTTGGGTCGGACGGGGCGTGGTGCCCCTTCCTGCACAGCGGGAACAACGCGTGTTGTCTCCTCTGCGGGGGTCGGCTTGACCGGCTTTTCGGTCGGTGGCTGAACGCGCGCGTCGGCCGGCAACTGACTGACACCGGTCTCGATCTCTTCGAGCTCAGCCCGGACCTCCTGGGCTGTCTGGTATCTTTTTTCTTTCTCCGGCTCGAGACATCTGAGGACGAGCAGGCTGAGTTCGCGGGGCATTCCGGGGTTGAGCTCCCGGGGGTTCCTGGGGGTTTCTCCTACCGGGGGCAAGTATCCTGTCATCATCTCATAGACGATGGTCCCCACCGCGAAAATGTCAGACCTGGCGTCCGCTTCCTGGCCCTCGAGCTGTTCCGGGCTCATATACTGCGGCATCCCGGCAACGGCCCTGATTATTCCTTTGGACCGGAACAGTCGGGCGATCCCCAGATCCATGATCTTGGCTGTTCCTTCCTTGTCGATCATAATGTTGTCCGGCCTGATGTCCAGGTGGAGGGCCCCGACCTTGTGCGCTTGGGCCAGGCCAGTGAAGAGCTGCTTGGCGATGGAAAACGCCTCCACGACCGGCAGGCGCCTCTTTTCTTTGACGAGAGACTTGAGATCTTTGCCGGCGACATATTCCATCGTGATAAAAGGCGTCCCTTTCAACACGCTGAGCTCGTAGATCCGGGCGATGTTCTTGTGGACAATCCCCCGCTCGACTTTGAGTTCGTGGCCAAAGCCTTCGAAGGCTTCGGCCTTTTGAGAGATCTCCGACTTGATCGCTTTGAGCGCCAGTTCCCTCTCCATCGCTTTGTCAAAGACCTTATAGACCGTCCCTAGAGTGCCCGTTCCCAATTCTCCGATGATCTTGAATCGCTCGCCAAAAGGCTTCGAAGCGGAGAGCACTTCCTCAGGATGATCATCGGGTGGAGTCTCTACTTCGGCGGGGAGAGGCTCGTCAGCAACAGCCGGTGGAGCTGTCTCTTCAAGCACGGCAGCCGGTAGTGTTTCGGCGGCTTCTGGCGGAGGCGCCGCTTCAGGTGGAGCTCCAGGTGACAGAAGGGCTGGCTCGATAGCGGTCTCGGAAGGGGCCGAAGGGACCTCGGTGGCCTCAGGAGGAGGCGTTGGCACAATCCAGGCAAAGGGGTACATCTCGGGTTGCTCTGGCCGAGATTCAGCAGCTTCTGACGACTCTGCTGAAGCGACGGGTGGGGTCATCTGATCGGCAGTTGGTATCGAAGGCTCGGCTGGAGATACAAGCGGGGGTTCGGGGGGGTGAACAAAGGTTTCGACTGGAATCGGGA
>Ga0315291_10008292_pt1 | contig 12772 bp, 6 predicted proteins | sample YL17G12_20_MG_FD_203070 | JGI IMG/M metagenome (GOLD analysis project Ga0315291, IMG submission 203070) | Sediment microbial communities from Yellowstone Lake, YNP, Wyoming, USA - YL17G12_20 | ecosystem: Environmental > Aquatic > Freshwater > Lake > Sediment | place: USA: Wyoming | collected... | reverse complement strand
ATCTCTGCATCTTCGCGCACCGCTTCCCGGCAGCCCTCGGCGTTGAGTGGGATATTCGATAGGTCGCGCTGGAGTTGATGCACCTCCACCTGTTCGCCTGTAGCTTGGATAACGAACAGCGTGCCTTTGGAAAGATCGTACTCTTTCCCATTGATCTGGCACGTCGCCGACTTGCCATCCCTCGTTTCGATCTGCCATCTATATCCACCGGCATCGACGGCCCCCGCCGAGCCACTCGCAGTATACATGGCGTTGTCCGTGGACCCTGATCCTTGCGAACTGTGACTCCCTTTGACATCATCCACAAACAGAACCCTCAGCCCTTCTTTCCACCCAAGGTAGGTGATGTTCATACCCGGAGCTGACGTGCCGATGGTGGTCGCGCCGGGTGGTGTGGTCCGGGTGCTGCAACCGACGAGGGAGATCACCAAGGCGACGCCGATGGATGCAATAAAGCATAGACGAAGATGCTCCTTGCAAGGATTCATGCTTACCTCCGCCGTCTCTAGTATTGCTTTGCGCTCGAATATCATGGGCCACCCCGAAGTATACGCGACGTATTCGGCCTTTGCCAATACATTCTCTCCTCCGCTCACTTTCGCCATTGCTTCAGTCCAGTATCGGCGTATAGATCAATGGACGGACAACTCAACCTGCCTGCGGCAGGCAGGTACGCGACGGGCACGGCGGGCGGACTGATCATCCGTCGGTCGGGCCGGGCAAGAGACTTCAAGGTCATGTAGGGACCTACACCCTGCATGGCCTTTTCTTTTTGCCCGGCCATGCCCGCCAGATTTGGAGCGGCAATGGCGACGAGCGCGGAAACGCAGGTGGCGAGGTACGAGGCGCTCCTGGCGACGAGCGCGGGCCTCGACACTGTCTCGGTGGACGGCCAGTCAGTCCGCTACGCGGACGTGGAGGCGAAGTACCGGTACTGGCAGCGCGAGGTCGCCCGCGGAAAGGGCGAGCGGCCGCAGGCGGCCAGCATCAACCTGGGTGGGTTCTGATGGCGGGTTTCATGCACAAGGCGAGGCGTTACCTCTTCGGCTACGACGCCGTCGAGTCGAAGAATCGGCGACAGCCGCCGGGCCGCCTCCGCCTCACGGGTAGGCCCCTCAACTGGTAGAACGGGTTCCGCGTTATGTCCACTGGAACACCGGCGGCATCAGTCTCGCAGGGGCTCAAGGGCCAAGTCCACGAGAGCACCGCGCTTCTGCGTGCCGTATGGAACCCGTATGCCCGTCAGCCATCCTGCTCTCCCTTGGTAGTTGAGTCGCGGTCTGACATCAAACCCAAGCCGCCTGACCTGGCCGGCCCGGTCAGCCGGAAGCCGGATGTCGATCACCAGGCGCTGCCTCTGCAGGTACACGTAGAGCACGTCACTCCGGCCCCTTCTCGCATAGCCCAAGTACCGGCCGCGGGGGTTGAGCTTCTCCTGGAGGCCTTGGCACGTAGCGGCCAGCCTCTTGCGGAGCCACACGATGAGCTCGGGAGGGCATCCCCCCAATCTGGTCGCCAGGACTTCGCCCGGAAGCAGGCCATCCGACCGGATCACCGACTCCCCCCGCGCGCCCCGCTTCCGTTGCGTCCGCAATCCTGGCGCTGGATTAGAGACGCCGTAGCCGACCAAGAGGATGTCTTCCACGGCGAGCGGGGCCATCTGTACCACCAATCGGCTCAACCGCGTCAGGTACTCGTAGGACGATTCCCTGCCGCCGCCCGTGACGTGCCGCGCCACGACGTTGTCCGTCGGCACGATGAAGGCACCGAAGCATCGGACGGCCGGGCGCTCTGACTTGCACCTGGTGGCAAAAGCCAGCATCTTCAGGATGTCCAGCTCAAACCGGGACAGATGCCCCTTCTCTATCTCGACGCAGACAGCCGTGTCCGCCGTTCTGATAACCAGGTCGCTGTTGAAGCCGCCAGGCGGAGATACAGGCTCGTTCTTCGCCATCACCAGCGACGGGGCCAGTTCGCGGATGTTCTGTTCGATCCGGGCGTCGAAGTTAGCTGGGTCAGCCTCATGCTTTGCCAGCAGCCCTGGAAGTTCCTCCGGCGATACGCGCCCAACGGCTTGGGACAGAACCTCGCGGAGCCGGGGCGGAAACCTGCTGCCGATCCCCGCCGCTTCTCGCACGCTCACGCTGACGACGGATAAGGACACCAACGTCTCCCTGCCAGAAGGCTGTAAGGGCACCCTGAGCTTTCGCACGCTCACCGAGTCCGCGACCTGATTGAGCGTTATGCTCATCCCCGACTCAGGAAGTGACTTGACTACGAAGATACAGGCCCCGAGATGATCTGTCCAGTAGTGAAGGGGCGGATCAGGGGCTGTTCAACCTCAGCGAATCTGGCACACAGGCGAGCGTTCGGAGAAGCGAGGGGTGTTGCCAGAGCGCGGCCCAGGATGGTAGATAGGACGAACCGGGACAGCCGCCGACGCCCCCAAGAACCCCGCCTGGCAGGAGGCCGAACCGTCCAAGGACTGGGCCGAGGTCACCGCCGCCTGGCCCCGCCTATCGGATGAAACCCCGCGGAGCATCGTCCAGACCGCCCGAAACGCGCCACGCTCGCCCGTGTGCCAAGAGGAACGGCCTGGTGGTAAACGAAAAGCCAAAAGGCCGCGCCCTCGGCCAACGTGGCGCGCCTGGCGCGGGAGGTAAGCAGCCCACCCGCGCCGCCTCGGGCCTTTGGGCTTGCACGCGCCTCGGCGAGGCGTAGATCCGCAGCGCGCCTGGCGACATCATCTACTGCGGCTACTTCGGCCGTTACGGCATGGCCGGCCACTACCTGAACTTCGGCTGCGGCTGCTTCCGCGCCAGCCGCCGCGTGTACAAGTCTCTCCCACCGCCGTGGTTCGACTTCGAGTACGACACCACGAAGACCCGGCGCACCGGCTGCGAGTGCCGCTACTTCGCCAAGCGCCTTGAGTCACTTACACTCGACGCCCACCCCGTCTCCTCCCTCCAGGTCGGCGTCGTCGGCCGCCGCACCGAACTCGTCCTCATCCCCTCCGGCCGCGGCCGCATGCGCATCGTCTCGCCGCATGAACTGGCCTTCGGCGCCGTCTGACGAGACTGCCACGCAAAGGCTGGCCTCTTGGCATGACACACGAGGAAGACCGCAGTGGCAAAGGCCCGACACGGCCTCAGTACGTGTCGTGTGCGAACAGCTGGCAGTCAGTGCGATGATACGGAGAACGCTCGGTTGCGCAGGTCAGAGCGTCAGAGGCGCATGGCAATAGGGCTTGCTAAGAATGGCTACACCGCTCAGACTCCCGTTTCCGCCCTCCTGTCCCTCATCCAACAGACCCCCGAAAAGTGAAAATCGGCGGCACGATTTGGCCGCGTTTACGCCTTCTTTCATGGAGGGGGCGCTGTGGAGCGTTCCGGCACCACGTGGCCGGCACCAGCACCGCGCCCGGCGGAACAGACGGAGCCGAAAGGAGGTGCACTTATGGCCGGGATGCGGCGATGCGCGCAGGGGATGAAGTTGGAGGCCGTGGGGCGTGCCTTGCGTGGGCAACTCCCGGACCAAGTCCTGGACCACGCACCCGCAGTGGAATCCCAAGCGGGCCAACGGTCTTGAGCACCCCGCGATGCGGCACCGCGTGACGGCGCTGCCTCGTGGCTCGTGAGTGGTCACCGCCACGCATAGGGCCTCGCGGCCCAGGCCTGGGCCGGGCGGCAGGTCTGCGCGTCCGGCCCGAAGGCATTTCTCTTCTGCCGCAGACCGAAGGCAATTGCCAGTAAGGAGGCGTACGATGTCTCAGCGCACGAAGATCGGATACCTTGGCCTGGCGGTGTCCTTGGCGCTCGCGGTCCTGGCTGCCAGCCTGACGTGGGCCGCCAAGCCCCCGCCGGCCCCGCCGCCGCCCTTGACCAACCCCGCCTTGGTGTACGTGGAAATGCAGTCCAACGTATACTTGGGACACTATCAGGGCAGCATCTGCCTGATGACTGCCGACGGTTCGGCCACACGGCAACTCGTTCGACTGTCGGGAGGCTATGTTCACCGTCCCACTTGGTCGCACGATGGCTCGCAGATCGCCTTCCTCCATCAGCCCAACACCAAGAAGCCTTGGATGGATCTGTACACTGTCGCACCTGACGGCTCGGGCCTGCAGAAGGTGCGCTCTTTCAGTGGCGCCGGCTTTCACAGGCCCAACCCGTTCTTTGGACTGTCCTGGACGCCTGACGATACCAAGATTGCCTATACCTGCGGCGAATGCGGACAGGTCGCCATCCTCGACTTGCTCTCCGGCGAGATCGGCCACCTTCCCCTCCTGTACCCTGGAGAGGCCGGGCAATCGGGCCTCGACTTCGGGCCGGACCTGGATCCCGGCAAACCCGGCTTCCAGGGGCTGGTCGCCTATGGCAGCGGGTATTGGTGGACCCCTCAGATCGCGGTGGTCGCAGTGGAGATCACCAATGACGGTACAGGCGCCCTGCATATCAACGCCGACGAGCCAGTGATCCTCGAATGGCAGCCAATGGAGGGCGGCGGTCCCGTCAATCAGCGCGGCGTGGCGTGGTCGCCTGACGGACGGTCGCTTGCTTACTCTCAGCATAATGGGCGCTTCATCATGCTGGTGGACGTGGACGCATCAAGCGGTGTTCCCGTATTTGGGCCACCGAGAGTGCTCTGGATGCGCGGAAGCGACAGTGGCACGTACGCTGAATACGAGTGTCAAGCGGCCCAGAAGCCGGCGTGGTCGCCTGATGGCCAGTATGTCGCCTTTGTGTCAAATATCGAGGTCGCCCGGATTCGCACTGACGGCACGGGGCTGACGTGGTTGAGCAGCCTTCAGGACAAACAATGGGCCGTCGACCCGCACTGGAATCCCGCGTGGGTCAACGACCTGCCGTGAGTGCGGCAGCGCTGTGCTGGGAGAGGAAGCGGCCGGCGAGCCTCAGCTTCCACGCAGGAACTCGCCGGCCGGGCCTGCCCCGGACGGGCGTTCCGCCCGCCGGAGGCTCGGCCTTGTCATTATGTGCAGAGACGGACCCCGCAGCAACGGAGCAGCGGGAGCCAACGACGAAAGAAGACGCAGTTATGTCGAATAGGCGCTTTAGCCAGTGAAACATGGACGGTACCGGCAGATGCGGCGGTTCGGTTCAGAAGGCAGCCTGGGCCCGGCAGCGCTGAGGTCATCAGCGAGGCGGGCAGGTTGGCTGAGAAACCCAGGGTCAAGGACCGTTAGTGAGGAGGTGGGGTGATGTTTACAAAGCTCTTGGTGTGGTTGACGGGTAGGGGTGATGACAGCATGCGACGGCAGGCAGGGGCGCATCAGCAGCTCCACCTGGAGACGTTAGAGCCGCGGGTGCTGCTGTCCATGTCGGTGGTCCCTGTGCCCGCGGTCCCGGGCGACCTGAGCATCCCGCACCTGGCCTACAACGGGCACGACGTCACGCTCAAGGCCGTCGCCCGGGGGTTCCCCAGCGCGGCTGCCGCCGCGGCCTCGCGCTTCCAGTGGGATCTGAACGGCGACAACATCTGGGACACGCCCGCCACGGCGCCCCGGCAGATCGTCTCGGGGACGCCGGACGGGATCGTGGCCTACGATCTGAGCGCGCGCCTTCCCCTGCCCCATGTGACGTACGACACGCTCTTCATAGCCACGCTGTGGCTCTCCTGCGGATCCGAGAACGCCTACGCGGCTTATCCGATCCTCGTTGACGCCGACGTCCCCGCGCAGCCTTCAGGCGAGGAGCCCCTCCCGCAGGATGCGACGCCCGAGCAGCTTCAGGTGATGCGGGCCGTCGCCCTCGATGACGCCCTATGGTATACACATTTGCAGATGATGTCGCGCAGCGGGAGCGGCGCCGACATCACCGGCTCGTTCGCGGGGCCGGAAGCCACATCGACCGCGGCCTACTTCGTCTGGCTCGCGGCCGAGACCGGACACCTGCCGGCCTACCCCGTCGCAACCTACCAGCACGACGTCAACTCCGGGGTGTGGTATCGCCCCGCCGCGCCCGACGCCGAGTGGATCACCCAGAATGATATGCGCTACTCTACTGATCCCTACGCCGAGACGTCAATGCGCGCCCTGAACTCCCTCCTGCTCAGCCTGGGCCCCGTCGGCGGCATCCCGGCCGCGGACGAGGCCGACGAAGGCTTCACGCCCATCCCCGGCACCAACGACGGCATCGCCCTGTCCAATGTCCCCTTCGGGCTGGCGGAGGGCGAGATCATCGGCGTCGACGGGCCGATCATGGCCGCCCTCGCCCACTCGGCCCTGGCCGGGACCGTCGCCCAGGTCGGTGACGCCGCACAGGTCAAGGGCCGGTCCATCGAGCACATCGTGCAGCAGATGGTGGACTTCTCGGCCTATCAGCAGCTCGATGCCGCCAACAATCAGTTGGGCGGCTGGTGCTGCGCGGGCGGCGGGGGGATGGCCATGGGCCGGGTGACGTCCTGGCAGGTGATGGGGATGAAGGAGGCCGTCGACGGGATGGGCGGCGCCGGGGTCCACGTCAACAACCAGGTCCGCGACCGGCTGCATGCCTACCTGATGACGGACCAGAGCCCAGCGGACGGCTTGGCCCGGCTGTACACCTCGGAGAACCAGGGCGGCGACCTCGGCCTGACCGGCGGCATCCTCGCGGGCGAGACCCTGCTCGGGTCCAGCCTCTTCGATGCCGGGGACACGGCCGTGGTCGGCCATGACTACACGGGCGCGACCATCACCGCGGGCCAGGCCCGACAGGTGTTCGACAGCTACGTCGCCGCCGTGGGCCAGAACTGGGTCAGCGCCCAGATGAACGAATCCCACTCGGCGACGGGCCTGTTCTACAACGACGGCGGAACGAATCCGACCCCGTATCTCCGGACGGATGACCGCGCCAACATCGAGAACCTCTTTTTCATGGGGCAGGGCCTCGCCGGGCTGCCCAACGCCGGTGAGTTCTCCGTGATCGCGGCGCATGACTGGAAGCAGGAGTTCAGCATTTACCTCATCCGCAACCAGGAGTCCGACGGCCACTGGCAGGATGCCCCATGGCCCTCCGGCGCGTATTCCATCAGCCTCAGCTTCGGCCCGGCCCTGAATACCCTCCTGGCGGGCCTGGCGGTGGCCGGTAACCACGCCCCCGTGGCTGTGGATGACACGGCCACGACCAACGAGGATATGCCGCTGGCGGGCAACGTCCTTGCCAACGATACCGACGCTGACGGCGACGCGCTCAGCGCCATGTTTGTTGATCTTCCGGCCAACGGCACGTTGGAACTGAACCTGGACGGCTCCTTCACGTACACCCCGAATCCCAACTTCAATGGGGCCGACACGTTCACCTACAAGGCCAACGACGGCAACGTTGACTCCAACGTCGCCACGGTGACGATCACGGTCAAGGCGGTGAACGACGCCCCGGTGGCCCAAGCGGGGGAGAATCAGACCGCTCATGAGGGCGCGATCGTCTCCTTCGACGGCTCGGCCTCCTCCGACCCGGACGGCGACGTCCTGACCTACGCCTGGGAGTTCGGCGACGGCGAGACAGCGACCGGCGAAACGGTCAGCCACGTCTACGGCCAAGAGGGGACTTACACCGTCACACTGACGGTTGAAGACGGCTACGGCGCGTCGGCCAGCGACAGCCTGACTCTCACGCTCCGGAACGTGCCGCCCGCCCTCACCGCCGGGGCCTTGGACCCCACCTTCGGCATCGGCGGCTTGGTGCTCACCGATTTTGGGGGGTCGGAGCAGGCCTCCGCGATGGCCATCGAGAGCGATGGCCACATCCTCGTGGCGGGGTGCGGCCCGTCTGCCGAAGGTTTCGGGTATCTCCTGGCCCGCTACAACAGGGACGGAACTTTGGACAGCCAGTTCGGGGACGGCGGGAAAGTGATCACCTGCGTGGATGGCATGTCCGGCCAAGCCGCGAACGTCGCTATCGACAGGAGTAACGACAAGATCGTGATCGCGGGCGTTTCCAATAGCCCACAGGGCAGGGTCACCACGCTGATCCGCTACAACAATGACGGCACGCTTGATGCCGGTTTCGGAACTGCGGGGGTGCTCACTACCGGCTTCACCCACCATTGTGCCTGGGCCCTGGCTCTGGAGCCCAATCCCAATGGGGACGACAGGATTGTCATCGGCACTGTGGACCTCTCGTCGCACCCATGGTACAGTGATCACGATTTCACCATATCCCGCTATTACAGCAACGGTAGCGTGGACACATCATTCGGCACAAGCGGCACGGTGATCACCGACTTCGACGGCAGAAGCGACGAGGTCTACGCTCTTGGAGTTGACAGCCAGGGCCGGATCGTCGCAGCGGGGTCATCGACGTTGTATCCTTCGGAAACCGGAGACTACTATGACTTCGCCCTGGCACGCTACACCACCGACGGCACGCTTGACCAGAGCTTCGGGACCGGCGGGAAGGTCCGCACCGACTTGGGCTCACCGTACGATGAAGCGTATGCCATGACCATCGGAAGCGGGGACACGATACTCGCCGCCGGCTATGCGTGGCTGAACGACCAGTCTGATTACGCCTTGGCCAAGTACAACGTCGACGGAAGCCTCGACACCTCGTTCGGCGTGGACGGGAAGGTCGTGTCGGATTTCGGCGACGACGATGAAGTCGCCGCCAGCCTGGCTATCGACGCCGCAGGGAATGTCATCGTCGCGGATGGATACGGCCCGACGCTATTTGGGTATCCAGTTTCACAAGGATTTGACCGTCATCCCCTCAGGGTGCTTCGCTACACCGGGGCCGGGGTCCTTGATCCCGATTTCGGCACAGGCGGCATCGCGACCACCTATTTCGGCGAACCCGGAAAGGAGTGCCCGGACGCCTTTGGGGTCGGCGTCGCCGTGGACGGACAAAGCATCGTGGTCGCCGGCAGCGTCAGCTACGACATCGGCCTGGCCCGTTACGAGAACGGGATCATCCCGCCTGCGGCCACCATCGCCGGGCCGGATAAGGCAGCCCCTACGGAGCAACTCCTTTTCACCTTCACCGCCGTCAATGCCGCCGGATACACCTACAGCATTCAGTGGGGCGACGGCACAGCCGAGGCCCTCAGCCCGAGCAACGGTATCGTCATCTCCCATACCTACCCCGAAAAGGGGAACATGAGGGTGCAGGTGATGGCAACAGACCAGGCCGGCGTGGAGACCGAGATGGCCCAGCATCTCGTCCACGTGGTCCCGGCCAACGTCGATAAGGACGGCAAGCTGATCGTGGTCGCCAAGGCCATCGCCGACAAGATCGACGTCAAGAAGGGCAGCATCGACGTCCGGATCGAAAACAGCGAGGGCGTTGAGGAGTTCAGCTTCGACGAATCCCTCGTCACCAGCATCGTCGTCTACGGCATGGGCGGGGATGACGTGATCACGATCGATCCCCTGATCATGCTGCCCAGCACGCTCATCGGGGGCGACGGCAACGACACGCTGCTCGGCGGGGGCGGGGCCAACGTCCTCGACGGGGGTGCCGGTGATGATATCCTTGTCGGCGGGTCCAGGACGAATATCATCATCGGCGGCGACGGGAACAACACCTTCGTCCCCGGCGGCGGAACCGACACCTTCCAAACCACCCCCGGGAGCACGCGGCCCGAGGTCTTCTCAGACCAGGTTGAGACGGACGAGGACGTCCCGCTGATCGTCGCTCCTCTCGCCAACGACCTCGATCCCCAGGGCGCGCCACTGGCGGTCGTGGTGACGGCGGCGCCGAAGAACGGCACGCTGACATCCAACGGCGACGGAACCTTCAACTACACGCCCGCTCTCAACTTCAACGGCGCCGACACCTTCACCTACCGGGCCACCAACGGCATCGAGGAAAGCGACGTCCCCACGGTCACGATCACCGTCAATCCGGTCAACGACGCCCCGGTAGCCGGGCATGATGCAGCGGTGACCGATGAGGAAGCACCCATCATGATCAACGTCCTCGCCAACGACGCGGATGTGGACACGAGTGATGTTCTCTCGATCTCTTCGGTCGGACCTGCAGCGAGCGGCACGGTGCTCCTCAACGCGGACAGGACGTTGACTTACACGCTGAAGAAAGATTTCTCGGGCGCGGACGCCTTCGAGTATGTCGTGAGCGACGGCCATGGCGGGACCGACACGGCCAGCGTGAGCGTGTACGTCAACCGCCTGCCCGACCTGTCCGGCCGGGTGTTTGACGACCTCGACAATGACGGCGCAGACGACGGCGAGCCGGGGATCGCAGGCGTGAGCATCCGCCTTACGGGTATCGGCGACCGCGGGCCGGTGGACCTGGCGACCACGACGGGAGCCGATGGCTGGTTCCTCTTCGAAGACCTGCGGCCGGGGACGTACAGCCTGGAGGAACAGGCACAGCCCGTCGGCCTGCTGGACGGCAAAGAGACTGCCGGCACGTTGGGCGGCTCGGTGAACAACAATGCCGACAGCAACAGCATCAGCGGGATTGCGGTTGTCCTGGACGGCGAGGACGGCGCCGGCTACGGCTTCGGCGAGATCCAGCCCTCCGTGATCCAGGGCATGGTCTGGGAGGACTTCAACAACGACGGACAGGTCAACTTCGGCGAAGCGGCCATCGAGGGCGTGACGATCCGCCTCGAGGGCACCGACGACCGCGGCAACGCCGTCAGCCTCCAGGTGGTCACCGACAGCGAGGGGCTGTATCTCTTCGACGACCTGCGGCCGGGCACCTACTCCATCCGGGAGATCCAGCCGGCGGGCTACAACGACGGCCAGGATGTGCTGGGGACCGTCAACGGCGTGGCGGCCGGCAGCAATGCCGGCAACGACCTGTTCGGGGATGTTGTGCTGAGCCAGCCGGACTCGGTAGCCGTGAACTACAACTTCGGCGAGCGGCCGACGGCCACGGGGACGGTGGGCAAGAACCAGACGGCCTCCATCGGCTTCTGGCACAACAAGCACGGGCAGGAACTGATCCGCTCGCTCAACGGCAGCCCCGACTCGACGCTCCTGAGCCACTGGCTCGCGGTGACCTTCCCGAACATGTATGGGGCTGGGGCGGGAGCCAACAACCTCGAGGGCAAGACGAATGCCCAGGTGGCCGAGTTCTACAAGCAGGTGTTCCTGAACAGCGAGCGGGCGAACATGGCCGGCGGGTCGCCAAAGCTGGAGGCCCGCACGCTGGCCCTGGCGTTTGCCGCCTACGTAACCAACCAGACGCTCGTGGAGTTCCGCTACATATCCGACGATCCGGAGCACCCGACGGTGGACCCGGCCCTGAAGTCCATTCCCGAGTCGTACGGGTTTATGGTGAGCGAATACGGCGTGGGGGCATGCACCTTCAACGTTGGGACGAACGGGGAGGCGTTCGGTGTGGCCAACGGGACGGAGGTCGTGGTGATGGACATCCTGCGCGCGACGGATGCGCGCACGGTGAACGGCGTGCTGTATGACCTGGGCGGGGACGGGCAGTGGAATGAGTTGGAGATCCTGCTGCGTCGTCTGGCCAACCAGGTGTATGGCGCGATCAACAGCTGAGCAACGGAAAGCAGCCGCCGGCGATCCCCCTATCCGCGACGCCGGCATCACAAATCAGATAGGGTCGTTAGCCGGCGGGCCCTCACCGGCCCGGCCCTGAGGCGGACGCACGGTCTGCGCGTCCGGCCCGAGGGGTGCGCGATTCCAATGCAGACCCAAAAGGGAGGAATGGTCATGTTCAAGCACGTTACTTGCCTGGGGTTGGTCGTGTGCGCCGCGATGCTGGTCTCCGGTTCCGCAGCGGTCGGCCAGACCACCGAACGGGTCAGCGTGGCCTCCGACGGGACCCAGGGGAACGCTCAATCCGGCTGCATAGGATACGGAGGGCTTGGCGCCTCCTTCAGCGCCGACGGCCGGTTCGTGGTGTTCGACTCGTCTGCGTCTAACCTGGTTCCGAACGACAAGAACAAGGCCGCTGATGTCTTCGTGCACGACCGAAAGACGGGCGAGACGACGCGGGTGAGCGTCTGCGCGGATGGCCGAGAGGGCGACAGCATGTCTTTCAATCCCTCCATCAGTGCTGACGGGCGGTTCGTGGCCTTCATCTCCGCGGCGCGCAACTTCGTCCCGGTGGACCGGTCCGTGGGTTGGCCTTACAGGGTCTATGTCCACGACCGACAAACCGGTCAGAACACGCTCGTCAGCGTCACCGCGGAAGGGGCGGACCTCAACGTGATTAGAGTGCGGCCGAGCATCAGCGACGACGGCCGGTTCGTGGCCTTCAGGGCCGGCGGATACTTCTTTGTCAGTGACCTCACGGAACGTACGCTCACGTGCGTGAGCGGCGACCCAGACGGGGGTGGGCAATACGGTCCCGCCATCAGCGGCAACGGCCGCTTCGTCGCCTTCTGCTCGGCCTCGGCCAATCTGGTCGAGGGGGACAACAACCAGTGCAACGACATGTTTGTCTACGACCGGGACACCGGACAGACGACGCGCGTGAGCGTCGCCAGCGACGGAACGCAAGCCAACGGCGCCAGTGACTGGTGCCCCTCGATCAGCGCGGACGGACGATATGTAACCTTCCAATCGGACGCCACCAACCTCGTCCCAGGCGACGACAACGGGCTGACGGACATCTTCGTCCACGACCGGCAAACGGGCGAGACGACGCGGGCCAGCGTCGGCACCAACGGCGAGCAAGGCAACGGAGGAGCGGCCACCCCCAACATCAGTGCCGACGGACGATGGCTGACTTTCAACTCGTCGTCCACGAACCTGGTTCCAGGCGACACCAACGGCTTTACCGACGTCTTCGTCCGCGACCTGCAAACGGGCGAGACAACCCGCGTGAACGTCTCC
>Ga0315291_10008290_pt1 | contig 12773 bp, 9 predicted proteins | sample YL17G12_20_MG_FD_203070 | JGI IMG/M metagenome (GOLD analysis project Ga0315291, IMG submission 203070) | Sediment microbial communities from Yellowstone Lake, YNP, Wyoming, USA - YL17G12_20 | ecosystem: Environmental > Aquatic > Freshwater > Lake > Sediment | place: USA: Wyoming | collected... | reverse complement strand
TGGCGCCTGGTCAGGCAAACTGGCCTCGCCGGTGGATGCAGCATCAGTCCAAGAAACACTTGCTGACCTAGCGGCGGTGCAGCGCCGCCATGGCCGGGCCCTGCGCGCCTACCGCCAGCTTCTCGGTATGCCCTTGCCGGCAGAAATGCGCGCTAATATTGCTTATAAAGCAGTTTATTTTCAGATGGTTGGGGGTGCTGTCGGTGAAACAGCGACGCTGATCGCCAATACCTTACGGATGCTGAAGCGGCGACGCGCCACGCTTAATATCGCGACGAAGGTCGCTTTCGCATGGTCCATTCTTATGGACCTAAGGCCGATGTATTTTCGTAAAAAGCGGCTCTATCGCAGCTTACGCCTAGCTTATAGCCGGCGTGGTGAGGACGGCGACGGGCTTGACCGGCGCTATCCTGCGGTGCGCCTATACCTTGCGGCGACACTTTTACATTTGCAGGATGGCAAGCACCTAGCCCTGATCAATCATAACATGGCTGTAAAAGAGGTTTTGGCAGGGCGCGCCTCTCCGGCTAGTGCAGTCAAGGCCGTCGCCGATCGCGCGGCCGTAATTGGCTACCTTGGATTTCCCCGGGCTGCCTATCGCTTTTTTGATATGGCGATGGACGTAGCCCGGGCCGCAAAGCTCGACAGCGTCTATGGCTACGTCGCCTTGATGCGAGTGCTGACCCTGGACTACGTCAAAGGTCGTCACGAGGAGATCAGCGATAACCTCAAGGAGGCCATGCTCTATTTAAGGCCGAATGAGGAACGGCTAGGGTACGGCATGGGACTACTGTTTAGAGCTTATCGTGAGTTGACTCGCTGCAATTTTACCGGACTCTATGCCTACGGCCTGCAGATGCCTGAAACCCTGCCGACGCGCAATTGGTTGGCTCCACGGGCATTGGCTATGATGCTCTACGGCTACCTCCTGCAGGGTTCGCACGATAGCATCGTGCGCCATGGCGAGAATTTTCTTAAACGCAGACAAAAGATGGCAAGCAGAAAAGAAGACGTATTTGTCATGGTCATCCATACCTTGATTGCTTTTGCCCGTGGTGAGATCGGTAAGACAAGGGAATATTACGTATTCGCACTGCGGGATTTTGTGAATTCTGGCAACCGGGAGTTTTATTTTCCCTTTGAGGAGGACTTCCTCGGGATGTTTTCTATGACCTTTCCGGTCCTCTTCGAGCAAGAATTTGGCCGTCCTTTGATGCGCGTTAGTGACTTTCAGCAGCTGTTGCTCAAGCTGCGTCGCCGTGTGCGGCAGATGAAGGGTAGAAATCGTGCCGTGCTCCTTTTGCTCACCGCCCGCATCGACGAGTTGCTGGGTGATACCAGAAAAATTCGCCAAACCTACGATTTGGCCCTGAAGGGTTCGCAGGTTGGCGGCAACAACTTAGTTCAGGTCTTTACCTACCTCTGGTTCGGTACCCACCTACTTGAAAAATGGAAAAAGCGCGACTATATCCGTCGCGCATTTTTGCTGGCCATGAAGCTCGAGCTTAAGACCATCGTGGCCTATACCAGAAAAATCATGGAAAATCGGCAAATCGTCATGGCTGAGATGGTAGTGGACGGAGAGCAAAAAATTCCGGGCGGCCAGGACACCGCCTTTATTGGCAACGCCAAATCTCGCCTCGTTTCTGAACACCTCAACCACATCACGCGTGCGATCGAAGGCGAAACAAACATCAGCAAAGATATTCAAGTAAGTTTTGAGATTCTTGCCAAATACTACTATGGAACGCGACTCTATTGCATAGTAAGCGACAGCACCGGCCAGCCCAAGATCATCTATCCAGAGGACATCGTAGGGTCCACAGCGCCTGTCAGCCAGGTGGCGGTAATCGCCTATATCGAGCCGTATCTTAACATTCGCTCGACCTTGTTTTTGCCTGCAGCCGACGCGCCCTGGAGCCTCAGTGGTGGCTTTGGTGAAGGTCAAAGCACGGGTGCACCAGGGCACCCGGCATCATTAGCCATGGTCGAGGCTAGCTATCTACAGGCCGACGAAGCTATATCCAGTGGCACCGCAGCGCTATCTGAATCTCGCTTTTCCTCCACCTTTGCCAATGCTACCGCCGTGCTCAGCCAAGCCCAGCCGCCGACGCCTGCCGCATTGGGGGCGCTGCAAGTCCAGGGTGCAGCATCGGGTTTTTCGGCGAACACGCGCCGAACCCTGCAGCATGGTCGCTCAACCGGTTCTATGCCAATGAGCGCACTGATGCCGATGCGGTCCCACCTCAGTAGTATCGGCGCAGTGTTCGTCGAGGACATCGGTAATTTACAGGGCCGTGATACGGTATTCTGTCGTCAGGAACTTGACCAATTCGGGTCGCAGCTGGCGCTGATGTTGGAGCGCAAATCTGGGATCGAAGGCACTCGCCTTAAGACTGAGCATGGTGCTTTAGCTGCGAGTTCCAATGCCATGTACCAATCCGCCTCCTACACCCTAGAGCAGGTCCATTGGCTGAGAACTTCATATTACGGCCGACTGCGCGCACAGCGTGAGACATCTTGGTTCCTTGGCTTGGTTTTTAGTCCGGATACCTACGTCATCGCCTATTGCATGCTCACCGGCCAGGAGTCGCTGCGCGAGCGTATCGGCTCGATGCTGTGGCACCACTTCTACGTCATTAGAGCCTTAGCGGTGGCATCCGGGCGTAGAGATGTTGAGATTGCCGATCTGCGTGAAGAATTTAACAACCTATTTGCCTCAATTGGTCTCGCTACACAGCTAGATAATATCTCGCTAGCCTTCACCGTCTTCAGCCGAGTCCAGCACAGCGCCGCCAGCGGCCATTTCGGTCCCTCACGCCCCTTCGTCATCGGCAGCGAGAATATTGTTTCACCTTATAATGACGCGGTGCTCACCTACGCTAGTGGCCGTGACCTACGGTATTGGGAGGTTTTTGCCTCGTTGGTTGGGCCACATACTTATATGTTGAGCTACGACACCAGCAAGTTAGATTTAACGCCAGGCGATAGTGTGCAGCGCAAGGTGGCGACCAGCTTGTCGCAGGTAGCGGGGGTAGAGGAGTTGCACCGGGTGTTAGCAAGTCTTGTTACGGAGGGGAATTTGCCGCGGTATTATTTGGCGGCGACGCTGCTGCCGGACGCCGCTGCAGAGGAGCTGCCGGTTCTTGACCGGGTTGATTAATATCCGTGAGTATCGCGTCTGATTTCTGGCAAGGTGCAAGACTGGCCACTTTCGTTAACCGCCAGAGGGTGGCATAATCGACTACGGATATTGACGCATTTTCCGGAGTCGAGTGTGATTAAATACAGGCGCCATTTGAACCCCTTGTTATCGAACAGCTTTTTTCTCTTTGGCGCCCGTGGCACCGGCAAGACCAGTCTTTTGCGGGAGATCTTTGCCGGGGATCCGCCGGCAGAGATCCTTAGGCATGATTTACTGGATCCTGAGACCGAGGAGCGCCTCGCCCTGAATCCCGCCTTGCTGCGGAGCGAGATCAAACTCAAGCGGCCAAGCTGGGTCATCATCGACGAGATTCAAAAGCTTCCCGGTCTGTTGAATGTCGTGCACAGCATCATTGAAGATCCTGATATACCGAATATTCACTTTGCTCTGACCGGATCAAGCGCTCGCAAGCTCAAGCGGGAGGGCATTAATTTGTTAGCTGGCCGGGCATTTGTCTATCATCTGTTTCCGCTGACTCACCTTGAGATCGGTAAGGACTTTGATCTGAATGAAGCCCTCCATTGGGGTACGCTTCCCAAAGTCACTGTGCTCGACGGCAAACGGGAGAAAACGTCATTTCTGCGAGCTTATGCCAATACCTATCTTAAAGAAGAGATCTGGGCAGAGCACCTAGTCGATAAGCTCGACCCCTTTCGCAGATTTCTGCCAATTTGTGCGCAAATGTCAGGGGAAATCTTAAACTATTCGACCATTGCCCGCGACGTCGGCGTCCATGACAAGACCATTAAGACTTATTATCAGATCCTTGAAGATACACTGGTAGGCTTCTTTTTGGAGCCGTTTCATCATAGCCTCCGCAAGCGCCAGAAAAAGTCGGCCAAATTTTTTCTCTTTGATACCGGTATTACTCGATCACTGCAGGGCAACCTCAGCATTGAGCTGGTTAAAGGTAGTTTTGACTATGGCAAAGCCTTCGAGCAGTGGCTCATCGGCGAGTTCCACCGACTGTCTTCATACCAGGAAGACGACGCAAAATTTTCATACCTCGACACCGGCAACGCCGAAATCGACTTAATTATCGAACGCCCTGGCGCCCGCACAGCGTTGATTGAAATCAAATCGCGCTCGCGAACGACCCTTGCCGATGCAAAGCATCTGATAGGACTGCGGCAGGATTTTGCATCGGCCGACTGCTTTGTCTTATCCCAGGATAAGGTCCAGCGGGTCGAGGACGGGGTGTATTTTCTCCCTTGGGATGAAGGCATCATGCGCCTTGGCTTTACCGGTGCCTGCTAAGGCGAGCACTAGCTCACCGCTGGGTTGCTGCTAGAGATGTCATATTTGGACTTTGGCATGCCAAATATTATATAATTTGTCTGTGTATGGTCTAAATTTCATCATATACAGCTAACCAGCTGTTATTAGGAAGTAACTTGAACTACATTCCGCGGGCATTGGACCTGGCAAACGCCACCCAAAAGAAATCCATTTTCCTATTTGGACCCCGCCAGACAGGGAAATCCTCTTTAATAACGAATACTTTTGACCTGAGCCCGAATACTACCTTCAATTTGCTCGATAGCTCCCTCTACTTGGCTTTAAGCGCCAATCCCTCCCTGATGCGCCAGCGTTTGGAGGCAGCTCACATCCGCAACGGCCTCGTCATCATTGACGAGGTGCAAAAGCTTCCGGTTCTACTCGACGAGGCGCATCTCCTTATCGAACAGTATGGACTGCGCTTTCTTATGACAGGTTCAAATGCACGCAAACTACGTCATGGCGGCGTCAATCTTTTGGGCGGGCGCGCGCGCGAGATTTATCTGCATCCGCTGACGTATGGCGAATTGGGCGAGCAACACTTTAACCTCATTCGCGCATTAAACCGGGGGCTGATTCCGTCGATCTACTTTTCTGATGATCCTCGGGCCGACCTGCGCTCATATGCTGGAACTTACTTGGATCTTGAGATCGCATCGGAGGCGAAAATCCGCAATATTTCCGCGTTTTCAAGGTTTTTGCAGGTCGCAGCCACGTGCAATGGCCAGATCATCAATCAAACGACGATCGCCAGTGACGCCAAAGTGCCGCGCAAGACGGTCAACGACTATTTTGAGATCCTCGTCGATACATTGGTCGGGTCTTATCTACCAGCCTGGACCAAGTCGGTTAAACGCAAGGCCTTCGAGACGGCCAAGTTCTATTTCTTTGACACCGGTATCGCCCGCGCTTTACGCGAGGCCACTCCGATTAAGGAGAAATCCCCCGATTTTGGCGAGGCATTCGCACAATACATCTTCCACGAGCTAAAGACCTATATCGATTATCGGTGCCCTGGCACGCCGCTGGCATACTGGCGGACGACTTCAGGTTTTGAAGTAGACTTCATCTTGGGCGACGAAGTAGCGATCGAAGTGAAAGCTAAGCAGGAAGTGGGCGGACGAGACTTGAAGGGGCTTTTGGCGCTAGCGGCAGAACAAAAACTGAGGCGCTACATAGTAGTATCCCTGGAGGACCACGCCCGTAGGGTTGGTGAAGTTGAAATTTTGCCTTGGAAGCAGTTTCTTGGTTTGTTGTGGGACGGTGCTTTGCTGTCTCAGCAAGAAGCGATCTGACTTGCTTATGCTTAGACCGTGACAACGGTTATATTTGTTAGCCTAGTTGAAATGGCAATGATACAATAATACTAATAATACTAGTATTATATAAAATAAAATTCTGAAAAATCTAAAGCTAGTAGAAATTTCACCCGATATGGAATAGTATCCTCTCGATACCTTGGAGTACTGCCGTGGCTGCGCCCAAGAACGCTCGCAATCGCATTGAAGTAGGCTCTGACGAGGCTAAAAGAGTCGTCTGCAAGGCACTCTTTAAAATCGCAGAGCTGTGGCAATTGCCTGACGTTAAATTTGCTGAGCTTCTGCATGTTGATAAATCAACCGTCTCGAAATGGCGCAAGCAACAGATGGTGCCTGTTGTCGGCATCCAGGCCGAGGTAAACAAAACAGTATTGGCTCTGCATAGAAGCCTTGGGTCTATGTTCCGCTCGACGCGCGACCAAGTTGCTTGGCTTATGACTCCGCATCCGAGCATTGGGCGCGCCCCTATAGACGTGGCTACAGAATCGCTCGAGGGTCTTTTCAAAATCCGTCGCTACGCCGACTACGTTAGGGGGCGCGGTGCTTGAGTTTGACGCCTAGTGAGTTTGACATCTGGCGCATGGTGGAGGTCGAGGCCGAGTCTCAGTCACGGCTATTGACCGATACCGAGGAAGAATACGAATTCCTCGAACGGTATATTGATAGCGGCAAGCCGTCTTATCCGGCTGGAGAACACCATTTCCTGATTCGTACTTCGTTCAGGTATCAGGCACCAACTCCACCAGAATACGCCGGAAGATTCAAAGAACCGATGAGTCATGTCCAAGGACTTTATGGTTCGGTAGCTCCTCAAACTACGTTTTACGAGGTGGCATACCATTGGCTGCGCGAGCGAGTGCACTTGCCATCGCCTACGCAGACGCCGGAGCCTAGGACTTTGTTCAGTGTTAGTTTCCACGACAACGTAGCCTACGACATTGGCGATGAGCCTAATGTTGCCCAGCTTATGTCCCGGCAGGATTATTCTGTATCTTGGCAGTTTGTGCGGAGTCATCCTGAGGTGCGATCAATCATTTATCCGTCGTGCCGTTGCCCAGACCGTGGCCGCAATGTCTTCACGCGTGACATTGGAACATTGGGTCGTACGCCAAAAGATTTAGTAAATTTCAACCTGATCCTCCGTGCGGGAGAAAAATCATGCTACGTCGTCCATCAAAGCCACGACAGTCGCTGGCCGTCGCTTGAAATACTTTGGGCTACGGTGGCGTGATCATGCAAGATACTGCGCAATTGAAGTGACATCGGCGCGCAGCAGTGTCGATCTCCTCAAGTCTAGCTAACCTCTAAATGCCGTTAAGCAGGTAATATTTGGACTTTCGGATGCCGCACACTATATAATTTAGCGTATTTGTTCCACAATTCATCCTATTCGCTAACCGCCTGATATTATTTCATGAATTGACCTGCATCCATTAGTGGTGAAAGAGGTGGGTGTGACTAAGCTGTTTAAGGGTATCAGCGTGTGTATGCCCACCTACAAGGGCACCGATATCGTGACGCCAACACTCGCGAGTATTTTAGCCCAAGACTATGCTGATTTCGAAATCATAGTTTGCAATGACTCGGTAGGTGATCATGAGCAAATGGCGCGGCTGGTGCAAGACATTGGCGACGCACGCATCAAATTCTACCCCAACGATCGCAACCTCGGCTATCCGCATAACTTGAGGCGTTGCGTAAGTCTGGCAAGCAATGAATTAATATTCTTAATGGGGCAAGATGACCTCATCCTCGGCAAGGACGTCTTTTCTAGAATAGTAGATATCTACAATAAAATCCCCAATATCGGGGTCATAACCAGGCCCTACTACTGGTTTTTCGATAAGGAAAACCTACCCAATAGGAAATCCAACCGCTGCGATAGGACTATCATTTCGGTCAAGGATGAACTTCCATATATCCAAGCGATTTTTCAGACCGTGGGTCAACTATCGGGTTTAGTCTATCGAAAGAGCCTCATAACACACCAATTTAACGAAAATGTATTTACCGCCCATATCTATCCATTTTTGTCTGTATTGAAGACCCATGACTGCTATTTTTGGGAAAAAGATATGATTGCCGTGCGTACAGCAACCAGTCAAACCCGGTTTTTATCGTCGATCTATAGACCGTCACCCACGAAGACCTGGATGGAGATGTTTTGCACAGTATTTCCCGAGCCGGAATTTAGGCGAATCCGCGACTTTGGTATTGATCTGCTTGGTAGAAACTATGTTGGGCTGGCGCAGATTAAGAACTACGGGCATTACCAAGATCTGCTCGTCGATATCTTATACCTGATTAAGTACCGCCCGATAAATTTGCTGTCGCCGCTATTTTGGTTCTTTGTAATCGGTTCGATCATAGTCCCGCGAAATATTCTTCGCAAAGCCGTCGATGTATACAAAAGTCGAGTAAACCAGGTCATTGCGCGATAGACCAGCTGTGCTTGAGATTAGGAGATGCCAAGGGAAGTAGAAACACCGTCTACTTCGGTGGGACTTCTGAACGAGCATACCAATTCAGCTATCCACTTTTAACATAGAATTCGCACTGCTACTTGAAGAGCATACTGCTATAATTAAACGCCTGGTTGAAGGGTATTTCGTTTCAAATAAGGTGCCTTTATGCCGCAGGTGTCGGTGGTTGTGACGACTAAGAACGAGCAAAATAATATCGGCAGATGCCTTGGTAGTGTTAAAGCACAGACTTTCCAGGATCTGGAAATCATAGTGGTCGATAATCATTCGACAGATCGCACGGTCGAAATTGCTAGATCCTTCACCGACCTAATTATAACTCTAGGGCCCGAGCGTAGTGCCCAGCGCAATGCGGGAGTCGCATCGAGTCGGGCGCCATTCATCCTTTACCTCGACGCTGATATGATTCTAACTCCAGGAGTTGTAGCTGATTGTATCGCAAGAATGCGGGCAGACGTGAATTTACAGGCACTATATATCCCCGAGAGGGTCATCGGACGTGGATTTTGGATCAAAGTCAGGCGCTTTGAGCGGTCCTTCTATGACGGGACGGTCGTCGATGCCGTTCGCTTTGTTCGCCGCGAAGCTTTCGACGCGATTGGTGGTTTCGATCTCAACCTTACCGGCACGGAAGACTGGGATTTCGATCTTAAGATGCGCCGGCATGGGAAGGTGGCCGTGGCGGCAGCAGAGCTAAATCACAATGAGGATGGCTTTAGCTTAAAGAGCTACCTGAGAAAAAAGAGCTATTACGCTAAATCTTTTGCACCATACATTGCCAAATGGGGCGCCGACCACCCTGATTTACGCCGACAACTTGGCATTAGGTACCGCTATTTCACCATATATGTCGAACACGGTAAATGGCGTCGCTTATTGTCGCAGCCGATACTAGCGCTGGCCATGTATAGCCTTAGGTTCTACATTGGCATCGCCTACTTGCGGCGAAATGTCGGTCCTCCTAATTGAATGCAGCAATGCTGATTTCTCGTTCCCGTCTAGCGACCATATCCCAGCTGAATTTCGTCTGGATGCTGTGAATGAATGGCATACGTTCGGATTGGTTATGGATTTGATTGCCGGTGGCAATAATCTTTTCGGCAAATGCTTGCATATCAAAACACGGAGCTAAGAACATAGCGTCGGCAACTGTCGAGTGATAAATGGGCAAATCATAGGCGACCACTGCTAGTCCGCTTGCTAGGCCTTCGATGGGCGCTATGCCAAAACCTTCCTCATGACTGGGGCAGAGGAAGACCTTTGCTGACTTAACGAGAGGCCACAAAATCAGCGAATCAAGGTATCCAAGGAGCTCTATTGAGTCGTCAAAGCCGCCACCTGCGGCCGCGATAGCGGCACGCAGCTCATTGACTACATCGGCATCGCTGGTCCCGCCGATGATGGCCAAGCGGGCATCCGGCCATACCTTGCGTACCTCAGCCCAAATCTGCGGGAGGTCAAATATGCCTTTGGAACGATGCAGTCTCCCGACACAGACAGCATCGAACCGCGCAGGACCAGGCGCAACGGCAGCAGCTGATATGAGATCCCAGTCGATCCCGGCCACATTAAAGTGCAGGCGTTGCGGCTTAAAGCCACGTTCCTTTAACTTGTTTAGTAGATCGGGGTCTAAGGTAATAACCACGTCAGCAAAGTGCCGGATGAGCCAGTGACTGATCTTTTGCGCGACAAATGAGATGGTCCTGTCGGCTGGAATAAGGTGGTAAATCTTCTGGATCCACACCAATCTGCGGCGAAGGTACCTTATCTTTAGCCATAGCGGTGGTAATATGTCGGGAAAGAAGTCTGAAGACGCGTAGAGAATTGCACCAGCTTCGATCGGCGGATGGCGCCAAAAAGCAACCAACGTCCGACGGATGTAGGTTGCGATCAGCGACTTAATTCGCGGTTCTGTGGACGTTATCCAAAATTTGCATTTACTAAGACCTAATTTATGTAGGAACTCTCTACCATTTACTGATGTAATGACATGTATAGCATCGCCTTGCCAGCGTTTTAGAATCTCACCAAAGACCTGATCGCCGCCGCTCGATCCTGCGGTGTAGGAATTCAGGTAGCCTACAACCTGCCTAGACGGCCTCGGATCATGTAATGTTAGTCGCATGGGTACCCAGTATCACCTGGAGACATATGGAAATTTGTATAGCAGCTTGAATCCATATGAATCCGCACCCTTGTGTCAGCGCTACTGATCGTCATCATATGATCTCTTGCCAATGGCCACGGCAGGATTACCGCCAATAATCGTATCCCGAGGAAATGACTTCGTCACAACTGAATTTGCACCGACGATGCAATTATCCCCTAAGGTCACGCCTTTAAGAATAGTTGATTGACATCCTACGAAGCAGCCATCGCCGATAACTATGGGCAGCGGGGTAGTAAGTCCCGCAGACATGACGTCATGCGTTCTGAAACTGTGGTCGTGATCAAGTACAGTTGTTCTGAACGAAAAGAGGCAGCGCTTGCCAATTGAAATTTTTCCGACACTACTGATCATGCAATCTCGTCCGATATGTGTGCCGTCATCAATATTGATCTTGCCGTTCTGTTCGCACTGAATCCATGCCCTGCGGCCAATGAGAACGTTTCTGCCTATTACTAAGCCTGATAGTTTGACAAAGAGCAGATCATATCCTGGACCTAAAAAGGAACCGCTGCCAATTTTGGCGCCCTTCAGGATTGCGGGGAGTTTTAAAAATAGACCAACCAATTTCAGTAAAATCATTCGCTACAACTCCATATCTAAACATAATAAAGATTATACTTAGAATTTTGGATAGAATAATCCCATTATTCATAGAGTTCTATTTATCGATAAATAATGACCATTCTATGACGATTGAATATTTTATTTGATTGTCCTATGATGGACTATGTGACGGTCGCCTTATTCCAAGGTCGAGTGGGATTCGGATTCCTGGCAGGGAGGGTCGGTCGCGCGACATTCTCATAGAATATCACGAAGTGATCGGCGATGTCAGGGGACTAGGGTATGTCGGTTGATCCTTGGCGGAGGATAAATTCAGAACTATTTTGATATTGGCGCTTCTATTCGGGCATCTATCCGACTCTCCGTAGCTCGGGTACGGCTGTCATCACTAGGGCTCGCGTGTATCAGTGCGGACTCATCGGAATCGCTTCGTTCCTCCTGCTTGGCGAATATTTAAAATCAGCACCTCATCAAAAATTATCTCATCAGGAAGACCAAAAAATATGTTTTGGTTTGGTTCGATTTTTCTATTTTTGGCCGGGGCACTAGGTGGTGGGTTGAATTATTCAGTGCAAGTGGTCGCTGCAAATGCATTAGCGCTTGAAGACTACGGCAGGCTGAACAGTTGGTTGGCAAACACCATGGTTTTTTTATCATTAGGCGGACTGTTACAAGTATCGGCCAATTTTTTTCCTCTGGGTAAGGTGGCCTTAGCTAGGGCAAGCGTGGGTTTGCTTATTTTAGCGATAATGACAGGATTTTATCTAATCTCTTCAGCTAGGAATGAGTGGTTAACCCCGTGGGGCTGGACTTTTGCTTCACTGCCACTAGCGCTAGGCTCAGGTTGGATAGCCGGTCAATTGCAGCTGCGACTCGGATTTGTTGGAATTGGATTGTCAGGACTGACTGGTGCTGCTACGAAATTTGCGATTGCGAGCCTGCCGATGGCTTCTGAAAGTGGACTCATTGGATTTTACTTGGCGTTTACCTTAAGCCAAGCTTGCGGAGCAATAGCACTTTCATTCTTCGGTATATGGGCACGGACTCTCAGCGAATATGACTTTAGTGCGTCTGATCAGGCTAGATCTAAAATGGCGTGCGCTGTTATTTTGACACTTGCAGGTTCGCTGCTTCCGCAAATCGACCTGATCAGTTTGCGTAACACACAGACTGCGGCCATCTTAGGGGTCTACTCGCGGGCCACACTGTTCGCAAAAGCGACCTGGTTTGGCGCTTCGACAGTGCTGCAGGTCACGTTGCCATTGCGAGTTCTTGCTTTTAACGCCGGTCATCGTTCGTCAACATACATTAAAGGTATCGAAGGTCTTGTCTTTGGTTTTGGATTTTCTATTTCTGTCCTGTCATTTTGGTTTGGCCCCACCCTGGCGCATCGATTCCTTGGGTTCGAATTGGTAGACTACCGACTATGGATCCTGTTGAGTTGCCTAAATTCAATCGCATTGTTTACGATACTTAGAAACATTCAGACGCATTGCTCTCGCCTTGATTGGGTACGGGGTGGAACAGTGGCACTTATGGTGATGGTGCCTATGGGATGCTCTGTTTTAGTTCACCTAATTGACGTGTCGTGGTATTTGATTATCTCTCTTTTTTATTACTCCGTTATCTTGGTGGCGCATAATATTTTAACGAGGGTTCCTAGTAATAAGTGTCTGGCGCGTTGAAACGACAGGGTCCTACGCCAGGGCCTACGCACTTAAAGTCTAACCATTCTGGGACACTAGAGATTTTCT
>Ga0315291_10008288_pt1 | contig 12775 bp, 13 predicted proteins | sample YL17G12_20_MG_FD_203070 | JGI IMG/M metagenome (GOLD analysis project Ga0315291, IMG submission 203070) | Sediment microbial communities from Yellowstone Lake, YNP, Wyoming, USA - YL17G12_20 | ecosystem: Environmental > Aquatic > Freshwater > Lake > Sediment | place: USA: Wyoming | collected... | reverse complement strand
TTAAATAAGTTATCCGGGGACATAGGAGACGCCGGAGGCTGTTCATGAAGCCGATGCCATACCAGGCGAGTAGAACCTTGAGCGCCTTTTGACGATAGTTGGTTTTAAATTTTTTATCCACTGCGATCAAAATTTTTTCCACAAACCGCTCTATGAACACGAGGTCAACTCCTGCAAATTACGGCGATGGCTTTCAGGTCGCGCCGCAATGTATATCCTGTCCATTTGTCTCCAATGAAAACGAATGCCAGATAAACCACGGCTCCGATGATGCCTGACGCGAAAAAATATATCGTTCCCGCTTTTAACGGAATGCATCGTAATTGTATGAAAAAAATCACGGCTGACATTGCCAGAACAGCAGTTGCGGGAACAAGAATAATCTTCAGGATTTCACGGTATTGAAACAAGACAATTTTTTTGGATTCTCCGACAATCATGAAGAGAGCTAGGACATTTGGCAGTAAAATAGCCCACGATGCCCCCGTTATATCCCACTTTGTAATGAGCGGATAAATAATGAGTGCCATGAAGAACAGTTGAATGCCGGAGAGTTTCGCCTGAATGTTGGGACGACCTGTGCTATAGAGGATTGGTCCCACAGTGGCGCCAAGAGACCTTACGACTCCGAAAAGGGAGAGAATCTTGACTGCGGGCACCATGGGCATCCATTTTTCGCCGAGAAAAATCCTGGTAAAATCCGGCGCCAGCGCAAAAATCAATCCCCCGATGGGGAAGATAATAAAGGAAATTATACGAATCACCTTCAGATATAAATCTTTCAATCCCTGCCTGTTATCCTGCAATTTGGAGTAAGTGGGGAAAGTAACCTGGGAAATCACATGGGTGACCTCCGTTGCGGGGAGGTTTGATATCCGGTTAGCCATCTGGTAAAGTCCCAGCGAATGAACTCCCAGTATTCTTCCTATCAGGATATCATTTCCCTGAGTGATGAAAAATATGAGTATGTTGGAGCTGACAACCCATTTCCCAAATCCGAAAAGCCTCTTTGCCTTTTGAAAATCGAATATGAAGCGCGGGCGGTAAGGATGCAACAAATAGCTCATGACGGTTCTGGTTAAATTCCCCGCAAGATATCCCAGTAACAAAGCCCAGACATTTTTATATATGAGGGCGATAGTAACCGCCACGGTGAAGTCCACTATCAGGGCGCTGGATTCATATAAAAACTGTTTATTGAATTCCAAATCTTTGGGGAAATAAATAATGCCGATATTGCTGAAAGACTGGAGTAAAATGGCAAGACCGACCAGCCGGATGATGTTGACAGCGCCCGGCGTTCGAAAAAAAATGGCGGCATAAGGGGCAAGAAAATAGAGAAAGATGCATAAAAAAATGCCCCGCAGGACCAAAAACGACCAGGCAGTATCCAGATATGGCTTGATGTCGTCCTTTTTCTGAATCAGAGCCTGCTGGAATCCTGTTTGGGAGAAAGTCTCCAATATGGACATCGTGAGAAGGGCTATGCCGATCAGCCCGAAATCGTCCGGCAATAAAAGACGGGCGAGGATGATGAGCCGGATCATGTTAAAACCCTGTTGAATAATTCGGAGGGCGAACACCCAGAGACTTCCTTTAACAATTTGTCGATGAAATACTGATTGGTCTATTGCCTGCATTATAATTCTCTATTTGCCGTAAAGTGCTTTCATCTTTTCCAGAAAGAGTTCAAAGGCGAAATATTCATCATAATATTTGCGTGCGTTTTGCCCCATGTCATGTCTTTGTTTTCCATCGCTCAATAATATTAAAATGCTCTTCAGGAAATCGTCATCCTTCCGGACTAAGAAGCCCGTCCTTCCGTTCTGAACAAGGGTGCGATGTGCCTCAATATCGCTTGCCACAATCGGTTTCCCCAGAGACATGGCTTCAAGAAGCGAATAAGGCATCCCTTCCCACAGGGAGGTTGAGAGAATGATGGCGGCGTGGCGAATCAGCGCGGAAACGTCCTTCCGATAGCCGAGGAGAAACACCTTTCCGCCGAGTCCCTTTTTCTCTATCTCCGTTTTCATTTCCGCATTCAGCGGTCCCTCGCCAACGATGAAAAAATGGACAGCCGGGTTTTGCTCGCAGACCTTTTCTGCGATGGCTATGATACGCAAAGGGTCTTTTTGCCTCACAAGGCGGATGATACTCAGTATGTATGGCTCTCTTGTGGGAAGAGGCGTGCACTTTTCATCCGTTTCCGCACAACCCACCTCCTCTTCCGAAATGGAATTGGGTATCACAATGACGGCATTTGCCCGCTTGATTCTATTGCTGATTAAGATTCCTTTCTGAGCCTCTGAAAGGGCAATTATTTTATCCGTCAGGATTGAAAAAATTCGCCAGGTGATGTAAAACATTCTTTCCAGCGCCCTGTTTTCAAAATTGATAATATGGGGGGTAAGGATAAAGGAGATGCGGGGATAAATGAGCCGCGGCAGGTGTGCCCAGAAGATGGACTGAAGATTATGTATGTGGACAATATTAATGTTCAGGCGTTTAATCAGCCGCGCCGCCTCCCACATCCCGCGAATACTGAAATATTTCGCCGCAGGCACGGTATAAACGGGAACACCGAGGGCGCGATAGTATTCGGAGATTCTCGGGTCATTTGTGGAACAGAGGATGTGGAACCGGAGGTTTGCACCATTAAGCCTCTTCACAAACTGACCCACGTGGCGCGTGATGCCGCTGATAGCCGGTTCGTAATAGACCTCAAGGATGTTTTTTGTCATAGTCATTCCCTTGCGCCGGATATGATGCCCTTCGCAAATCCCAGATTCCAGTTGAACAGGAGAATGAAAAATAAAAACAGGAAATATACACCCAGCTTAAAACTTTTTGTCTTTAGAGTGAAAATGAGAGTGATGAAAAAAAGCACGAGTATGGAGAGTCCCACGAAGAGCACCATCTTTATGATTGCAAGGGCAATGAGTCCCCCGACGAGCGCCGCCGTGAAAAAAGGCACATAATGAATCAGCCTGAATAGACCGTATTTTCTAACCAGATATGCCTGTGCCCAGCCGTAGCGTCTCATCATGCGAGAGAAGGCGCCCGCATCTTTCGGGCGATAATGCCACACAACCGCTCTGGGATTGTAATACAGTTCATAACCGAGCCGCGTGATTTTGAGGTCGATATCCACATCCTCGCCGGGCCAGAGCGCCTCGTCAAATAGCCCTGCTTCTAAAAGGACCTCCCTGCGATACATGACATTGCAGGTCGGATTGTGCCGCGTGCGAATCAGTCTATCCTGTATCTTCAGATAATCAGCAACGAATCCGACACTTTTCATGAAGGCATGGATATTTTTCCCGAACGGTGTATCATCCGCAGGACTTTGCTGGTCGCCGCCAACGCCAGCCGTCTTTTCACTGACAAAACCCTTGAAGAGCTCATCAAGCCAGTTCTCTGCAACAATGCAGTCCGAATCGGTGAAGGCGATGAATTCGCCGGTTGCTTCGCGGACTCCTATATTCCGCGCCCGCGATGGACCTGCGTTCGGCGTCCGGATGATGCGAATGGCGCCGCCATATCCTTTCAAAATATCCGGTGTGGCATCCGTGGAGCCATCGTCAATAATGATGATTTCCTTATTTCCCCATGTCAGGCGCAAAATTGAATCCACACATCTGACAATTGTCTCCTCGCAGTTATAGGCGGGGATAATAATGGAAATAAGAGGATGTGGATTTTTCATTTAGCCTTTCCGTTTTGAAAGGAGATAGGAAAAAAAATTTTTGGCGCCGCGGAGTTTTCGGTAAAGGTCCTTCTTGCTTTTGGTCTGGAACAGAAAGCGAAGCATGTAGGTAGGGCGTAAATAAAATTTCTTCAGCCCCCTGTCCACGTATCGGTCAATCTCGCCCCGGGCAAGTCCCGGGTAATCCACGACCTGCGCCTGCTCACCTTCAGATAGCCAGTCCGCCCAGGAGGCGGCGGTGAGAAGACCCTCCCGTTTGCAGTAGTTATAGTATTGTGTTCCGGGGAAGGGGACGGCGCCAGAAAACTGAACCGTATGGAGATTCAGCTCCAGCGCAAACTTAATCGTTTCCTCAATGGTCTCCCTCGTCTCACCGGGGAGTCCAAGGACAAAGCACCCGTGGACGTCAAGACCCGCCGCCGTGGCGAGCCGCATGAACCGCCTTGCATTCTCCAGTGTGGCGTTTTTGTTCATTCGGTCGAGCATCGCCTGATTGCCGGACTCAAACCCCACAAGGAGCTCCCGGCAACCGGCGCGCTTCATAAGTTTGAAGAGTTCCTCATCAGCGGAATCCGCCCGGGCATTGACTGAGAAGGTAATCTTCAATCCCCTTTTAAGTATTTCCTCACAGATGCCGACCGCTCGAGACTTGTCCACGGTGAAGGTGTCATCCTCAAAAAAGAACTCACCACCCTTGAGAACTCCGGGGCAAAGTTTGATGTCGTATTCAAGTTCGTCCACGACATTCCGGGGAGTGCGCAGACGATACCTCATACCGTGCATGACCTGTGGCCACAGGCAAAATATGCAAACATTGGGGCAACCTCTGCCTGCAATGACATCAATATATGGGTAAAGCTTGCCCCCATCAAAATACTTCATGAGGTCAAGGTGATGCCAGGCGGGAAATGGAAGGTCATCCAGATTTTCAATTAAGAGGCGTTTCGCAGTGCGGACTGGCGCCCCATCCTTTAAAAAAACAATGCCCGGCACATCCTCTGGCGCGGAATAATTTTGAATCACATCGCGAACCGTGTAATCATATTCTCCCACACAGACAACATCCACCGCCCCTTTCGCCTCCGCCAGCGTTTCCTCCGGCAATGCCGAGGCGTGCGGTCCCGCCATGATGACAAAAGCCCCGCTTTCCTCCTTGCAGATGCGCGCGCAATCGATATCCGAATAGATGGAAGGTGTGGTGGAATCGAGAACAACAAAGCGCGGTTTTTGCCGGCGGATAATTTCACGGAGTTTCGCCTTATCCCATCCCTCTGCGGGGAAGTCAAAAAGTTTGACCGGTATGTCTGCCTCCTCAAGGACGGCGGTGGCGTAGGCAAGCCAGTCCGGCGCCCTCAGGACGCGCCCGCGTGTCCGCGCCGCCCACCTCTGCGTCCGGCAGAAATCTTTCACAAAAGGCTCATTGATAACAAGGACATCCATAATATTCTCAAAGATGGTTATAAAGAATTTTACTTATCTTTAGTCATTTCCAGATGCAGCATGCTTAAAATGAATGAAGAAAAGATTGTCTGAATGCCCATAACAATGAGTATCAGCCCGAGGAGCGCCTCTCTGACCCTGTGGAGCTCTCCAAAGCCTGCGGCAATCCATGAAATGAGGATATAAAAATTGATGGCGAATCCGATGAAAAACAGCACCAGCCCCAGGGCAATCCCCTTTTCCAGTGTGAACCGCTGTGAGAGGGAGCGAACAAATTTATCCTCAACGAGGATATTTTTCTCAAATGAGATGCTCTTGGCGAGGATGCCCAGCTGCACAACCTGATATCCGAGGAGCGTCATGATGCCGCCCAGGACAATGAAATGGATGTCGAAGCCATGCCCGAAGAGAAAAACAGTCCCGCGCAACAGGAGCAGGATCAAAAAAATCCCAAACAGCATGATAGCGAAGCCGGGTATTAGAAAAAGATGCGTCGGACTGTACATGAGCATGAAGCGCATATGGCGCCACCCATCTTTAAAGGAATGCAGCTTGGACTCTCCCTTGCGCGGATAATAGGTGATGGGAACCTCGGTGACCTTCAGCCTTGCCTTGGAGGCGTTGATAACCATTTCTGAAGCGAATTCCATCCCTGAGGTTTTCAGGTGCATCTTCCCATATGACTCTTTTGTGAAGGCGCGCATTCCACAGTGTGAGTCGCTGATGCCGGTGTGAAATAAAAGGTTAAGAAACCATGAGAGAAATGGATTGCCAATATATCGGTGCAGCCAGGGCATGGCGCCGGGGAGAATTTTTCCCTTCAGGCGCGTTCCCATTACCATGTCATATCCTTGCCTGAGGGGAGCAATGAATTTGTAAATCTCGCTGAAATCATACGTATTGTCCGAATCGCCAATAATGATATATTTCCCGCGTGCCTCCGAGATTCCTTTGTGATAGGCGTTGCCATAGCCCTTCAGGGGTTGATTGACAATGCGTGCACCCATTGATGCGGCTATCTCAACCGAGCGGTCTGCGGAACCATTATCGCTCACCACCACTTCGCCCTGAATGCCGTGCTCGCGGAGGCTGTCCCATGCCTTCTTGACGCACTCTCCGATTGTCTCTTCCTCATTCAGACAGGGCATGACAATGGAGACTTCCAATTCATCTTTCATCTCTTCCGAAACGTCCATTTTCATAGTTTGTCCAGTTATAAATGATTTACAAGTTTCACATGATGAGGTGATTTCCCGAACGGGTCAAGTCTGAAATATCCATACCACGTTTTGTCCGCCTGAGGCGGATGAGACTTGTTTTCTCTCAGAAGTATGCGGGATTGAGATAAAAACTTAAGCTCTCCATTTCAAGTGCAAGGTCAACATAATGGACTTTGACTTTTGGCGGCACGAGAAGGCGCATTGGAGAAAAGTTCAGGATGGCGGTGATTCCGCATTTAACCAGACGGTTGGCAATTTCCTGCGCTGTCTGTGCAGGCACTGCGAGAACTGCAATAACCACGCGGCTCTCACGAATAACCTCCTCCATCCGCGCGGCGCTCAAGATTTCAATGTTGTTAATGACCTTGCCTATCTTGTTCTGGTCTGTATCGAATGCGGCAACAAATCTGAAACCTTGCGTGCTGAATCCCACATAAGAAAGGAGGGCGCGTCCAAGATTGCCCGCCCCGACAAGAGCCACACGAATCTCCCTGTTGGTGCCCAGGATGCTTTTCAGCTTCAGGTGGAGCTCAGATGTGCGGTATCCATAGCCGGGCACACCGAATTGTCCGAAGTAGGCGAGGTCTTTTCGGACCTGGGCCGGATTGATGCCGAGGCGTTCCGCCAGCGCCATGGAAGAAACGCGGGTCTCTCCATCCATCTCCATTCGGTAGAGGGCGCGTGCATAAAGTGCAAGACGTTTGATGGTTGCCTTGGGTACTCCCTTTGTTTTGTTCTTTTCAGCCATAAGTTCCGACACCCTATCTCCTAAAGTAATTTAATTGATGAAAGTTCCTTCCTCGCTCCACTATGATGTCAAGACAAAGTGTAAGCAGGATTTGTATCCGCCTGAGGCGGAGAAACTACTGTTATTTCGCCCGTCTGGATGACCCGGACTTTCTCCTCCCAGCCTCTTTGGGAGGTGTTCCTTTGTATGCGCTGGAAACCTTCTCATATCCGTATTTTACCAGCAGTGAAGCCCCCGAGATGCATATCAGCAGAACCAGCGGTTCAAATGGCGCGCGATACCTTGCATTTTCGCTCAGCTCTACAGCGTTTGTGGTTATTGACAAAAAGAGCACAATTGCAAAAATGAAAACGGCCGTGTAACAGGATGTTGTGTCTTTGCGTCTCAAAAATATAAGTAGCAAGGCGGCAATAAAAAGTAGACGGAACTGCCAGCGACCAAACCACTCTTTCTGCAGGATGCCGTCCTCAACCGCCTCAAGCCAGAATCCCCAGAAAAATTTTACCCTAAGACGCGCAAGATTATCACCCCCGCTTTTACCCTTTTCCGGTTGAAAGTAGATAAGTGGCCTTGTTTGCCACATCAGGTCCCATGCCATGAAAAATGTCTTCATGTAAAGACCCGGATTGTCCCTGATGAGCTGGAGGGAGAGGCGGGTGATGATGCGTTCAAATTCCCTTTCCGATTTGATGCCGAGTTTTTCCGCACCCTCCATCATCTTTGCGTGGGCGCGATAGTAGCCACCAACGGTGGTCTTGCGTTCCTTGAAGATTGCCACATAAGGGTCGCGGATGGGGGCATATTTCTCCGGCAGTTTTTCAAAAAACCACCCCACATGATTGGTGAGACCGGCATTCAGCATGAAGGGGCTGAAGGAAAATCCATTTCCACGAACCTTGTTGCCATAAAGACAGACAAAGCAGGGGATAATGGATATTATAAAGAAAATTGCCATATCACGTGCACGGTATATCCAGTATTTCTTCGCCTCCTGCCCTTCATTCTTTCTCCTCTGGACAAGGCAGCCAAATGCATAAAAGGGGAGGGCAATTATTAAAAGCGGGGCAAAGGCGGGGCGGATAAGGGCAGCCATACCCATGACTACCCCTGCAACAAGGGCGCGGCTCCAGGATGTCCTTTCCACAACTCTCAAAAAAAGGAGAATGGCAAGTAGCAAAAGAAATGCCGACATACTTTCTGTCAATATTGCAAAGTCAAATATCACGGTGAGAAAATCAAGATTGGACAATACGGAAATTATGGTGGCAATAATTTGATTCTGTGTCAGGCGCATGGTGAGGAAATAAAGGATTGCCGCATTTGCCAACCCGAAAAGAAAGACCTGGGTGAAAACCACAGCCTGATAATTCTTATCACCCGCAAGGCTATATACCAGTGCCAGCCAGGCAGGATAGACAGGCGTTCGGGGATAGGAACCCCATGGCGCTCCCTCCTTCATGAGGGCGCGGGCACCACGGTCGTAACTGTCACTATCAGGGAAAACATTTGGCATGATTCCCGGATAAAGGATGATGCGGAGAAGAAGTGATACTGTCAGGGCAGTAATAATATATCTGTGTTTTTTTATGGGTTCAAGATTCATAACTAAATCCGGATGCAAATTTTTATCTTCGTGTCATAGTGACTTGGTGGTATAATTGTCGTATTCAGTCATATTTTACGTGAATCATTGAGAGCAGGTTAGCCGCTTCATGGATGCGGTCGGCAGTGTTGCTGAGATGTCGATAAACCTCTCTCCGTTTCAAGATTTCCTTGATGTCATCCATCTCAAATAGATTATTAACGCCCTGGCGGTAAAATTTTTCAACAATCCTTTCACATTTCACAGCCCTCTCGATATGATGCGCAATCTCCGGTGAATGTGTGGGAAGGAGACAGATACTTTCATAAATGGCGCAGGCGCCGTCCTGTAACAGGGCAATTATCCTGACCATATCGTCATCAGAGGAGAGGTTGAATATCTCCATCTCCCTCACGGCGTTTTTGGCATAATTCATAATCTGGTCGATGGAGCCGGCAATCTGGTGTATATCTTCCCGGTCGATGGGTGTGGCAAAGACTTCTCCCAGTTCCTGTTCAATTTTGAGCTGAATCTGGTCTGCCTCATGTTCAATTTCGCGCACCCGCATGGCGAGGGCCGGGTCGCCGGTTTTTGCCCATTCAACAAAGGCGTTCATTCCCTCACTCACCTTTGCCGCATGGCACGCAAGCCCGCCAAAGAAGTTATATTCTTTGCGGAAAAATCTCTTCCAGAATCCTTTTTTGCCTTTATGATTCGTCATTTTTTGACATCCTGACCTCTATATTTATTTGAAATTTATTCTGGACCCCAGCGGTGAGAGAATCAAATAAAATATCCCGCCAAGGATGAAAGATGCGGGCAGTGTGATGAGCCATGCAACAATGATTTCCCTTACCTTTGCCCATCGCACCGCCTTCATCCGAACCGCTGTCCCAACACCCATAATCGTAGTCGACACAATGTGGGTGGTGGAAACCGGTCCGCCCACCAGTGAATTGCCCAGGATGATGAGCGTTGAAGCCGTTTGCGTGTCGAAGCTGTGCTCTGTGCGGAGCCGGAAAATACCACGTCCCACTGTCTTCATGATTCTCCACCCTCCCATGAGTGCTCCCAGCATGATGAATAATGCGCATATCAACTTGACAATATATGGCACATGATAATCCTGCTGGAACCCCGCCGCCACCAGTGTCAGAACCATGAGTCCCATGGATTTCTGGACGTCATTGGAGCCATGGCTGAAGGCTAATGCAGAGGATGTTACCACCTGTGCCCGTTTCAAGAACTTGTTGGCGCGTGGCGTGGCTCCGCGGAGAAAAAAGTGAACCACAATAGTTATCAGATAACCCATTACGAATCCGGCAAATGGGGATAGAAAGAGCGCCGCTGCAACGCCTGCAAATCCATGCACATGCATGATGTTAAAATCTGAAAATCCCCAGTGAATGGAATTCGCTTGCTGTGTCGCAGTGAGCGCACCGCCGATAATTCCTCCAAACAGGGCATGAGAAGAACTGGATGGCAGTCCCAGATACCATGTGACAAGGTTCCATGAGATTGCCGCAAGAACGGACGCCGCAATAATGAGAATAACGTTTCCCCGACTGGAATATGCAAAAATTACCTGCACATTCAGCATGGACATGACGGCGCCAGCCACCATTGTCCCTCCCAACATGGGACCAAGAAATTCAAATAATCCCGCAATCATGATTGCCCTCCTTGGAGTCATTGCCCCTGAGGAAATCATGGTTGCTATGATGTTGCTTACGTCATGCAGACCGTTGGTGAATGCAAAAATTAAAATGCAAAGAAGTGTAAAAAAAACGATGAGGGTAGCAAGTGTCATGATGAAGAATTCAGAAAGGAATAATTTCCGCTCATCCGCCTGAGGCGGATTTGTCCTTTACCCTTTCCCCTTATCCCGTCAGCGCCTCGCGCAGGACGTGTGCCGCTTCCTCCGGTGATGTGGGATTGATATAAAATCCCGAGCCCCATTCAAATCCCGCAATCTTCATCAAACGTGGGATTATCTCTATATGCCAGTGAAAGTCGTCATCAATGGTGGTTTGCTTATGGCGGGGAGAGAGGGCAAATGGGCGTGTATGAAGGATGTAATTGTACGGCGGTGATTCAAGGACACGACGCAATGCCTGAAGTATCCGATTAAACAGGATTCCAAGGTCTCTGAGACTTTTATCGTTCTCAAGTGAAAAACAGGCGCTGTGATTTTTGGGGATAATCCAGGTTTCAAAGGGAAAACGCGCCGCATAAGGCGACCAGGCGACATATTGCTCCGTTTCGCCAACAATCCGTATGTCCCGCTCCAGTTCTTCCAAAAGGATGTCGCAAATCAGGCATCGCTCTTTCAATTCATAATACATCTTGCAGTTCGCAAGCTCTTCTTTGACATTTTTGGGAATGACGGGCATGGCAATGAGCTGGGTGTGGGGATGGGGGAGATGCGCGCCTGCCTCTCCACCAAAATTTTTAAAAATGAGACCATAGCGGAGGCGTGTGTCGTTTTTCAAATCCTCAAGCCGTATCTTGTAAGCCGTGAGAATGCGAAACATCTGCTCCCCGTCTTCCTGCAGGGACAGGTAGTCATGGTTCGGGGTTTCCACAATGATTTCGTGGGCGCCGATGCCAGTGACATGGTCAAAGACACCTTCCCCGCGGCGGTCAAGATTCCCCTCAACCCGCAGAACGGGAAACTTGTTGGGGACTACCCGCACACTCCAGCTGCCATCGGGGTTAGCCCACCGCCAGATTTCCGGCGGTGTCATATTTTCATGTCCGGCACAGAAAGGGCACGATTTTGAGTCCGTCTCACGCGGTTTGGGAAATTCGGCAACATCCTCTTTCTTGAGCATTTGCTCTTTTGCAATAATCACCCACCGTCCGGAGACGGGGTCCTTACGAAGGTCATTCATCATCTTATCCTTAGAAAGATAGTAATAATTAATATATAATGAAGATTCAAGCCATAATTGGGGCGGATGAGTCAAGGGTGGAAATAAAAATTTGCTTTAAAAAAAAAGGCCATCTCCTTGTGGTTATGGCCCCGGTTATTCAGTTATGATAAATTCTTCTTGTGCCGAAATGGAATCAGGATTGGGTATTTCCGCCGGTGGGCGGGGTCAAGAGTTTATTCACCTTTTTCGTAAGACGCGATTCCAGACGCGCCGCCTTTCGTTTGTGGATAATCCCTCTCTCGGCTGTTTTGTTAATCACACTGACGGCGGTGTTGAAATTGGTTTTGACCTCTTCAACATTTTTGTTTTCCAGTGCGGTTCTGACCTTTTTAATCTGGCTTCTAAGTGTGGCTTTGGCGGCTTTGTTCCTCAAATTCCGCTTCTTGTTCTGCCTCATGCTTTTTGCCTGGGCTTTTTTATTAGGCACTTTCTCAACCTCCAAATCTGAAAAATTTTATAGCGTTCTTGATATTATTTCCTGTAAATGAAACGCAAAAGAGGTAATCTTTTGCCTTTCTCCCCGTCAAGTATTAATTTTCCCGTTTAACGCTGTTGCCTATTTCCTTCCGCCCATCTTCAAAACTCACGCAGTCAATAACCCCCATCACCAGCTCCCGGATAGGGGCATCGGGGATGTTAAATACGGTTGATGCCAATCCCGGCGCCGCTCCGAGAAGCACAATATCCCCCTCACCGGCGTCCACATAGTCAACCGCCACCGTTGCCACCCCCATCGGTTTCCCATCTAAGTGCAGCTTCTGGACAAGAAGCAGCTTTCTATCCTCATAGGCTGGATTTTTCACCGTGGAGATAATTTTTCCTATGACCCTTGCAAGATGCATAATCTATTTTGGCAGATACTCCTTTTTATAATTAACGGCATCCACAATTCCAATAATGGCGGCATCAACCGGCATCTTTCTGCCCTCCGGACCCGTTGAGACGGCATCACCGCTGGCTACATAATACACAATCTCGCCCTCATCACGCTCGGATGTTGAATCGGTGGCAACCAGAGGACTTCCCTTTGGTTTTAAGTCCTGGTCAAGGGGCTGGATGATGCACAGTTTGCATGAGACCAAGGATGGGTCTTTAGTTGTTGCCACAATACATCCAATCACACGTGCAAGGTCCATGGTGAAC
>Ga0315291_10008285_pt1 | contig 12777 bp, 8 predicted proteins | sample YL17G12_20_MG_FD_203070 | JGI IMG/M metagenome (GOLD analysis project Ga0315291, IMG submission 203070) | Sediment microbial communities from Yellowstone Lake, YNP, Wyoming, USA - YL17G12_20 | ecosystem: Environmental > Aquatic > Freshwater > Lake > Sediment | place: USA: Wyoming | collected... | reverse complement strand
CCACACGGTGCGGGTGAAGTTCATTTACCCGCGCGATGCGGATGTGGAAGTCCACCCGGAGAAGACGCCGGACGGGTCTTTCAAGGTAACCATTCGGAACCTGGCGCAAGGCTGCAAGCCCGCGAAGACGTGCGTTGACCGCATTGTTGAAATGGCAATCCCGTTCGAATGTCTCGATATGCGCGAAGACCGGGCGACGAACTTTTTCGTGGAACTCGTCAAGGGCGACAGAGTGGTGGAGCGCCTGCCCATGGGCGGGCCCATAACAATCACGGCGCCGACGGCGGAGTTCGACGAAGGCGTCTGGTAATAGGTCAAAACCGTTCACACCAAATATATTAGGAAGGATCTGCGATGCCTGAACTCAGAAAAGACCCCATAACAGGTCGATGGATAATCATCGCCACCGAGCGCGCCAAGCGGCCCACCGACTTCATCACCGAGGACCAGCCGGTAAAAGCCAGTTTCTGCCCCTTTTGCGAAGGCAACGAAGACAAGACCCCGCCGGAAATCATCGCCTACCGCGAAAAAGGCTCGCAGCCGAACACGCCGGGCTGGCGCGTGCGCGTCGTGCCCAACAAGTTCCCGGCATTGAAAATCGAGGGCAACCTCAACAAGCGCGGCGAAGGAATCTACGACAAGATGAACGGCATCGGCGCGCACGAGGTCATCATCGAGACGCCGCACCACGACATCTCGCTCACCGCGCTTGAGGACACGCACGTTCAGGAGGTGCTCTGGGCGTACCGCGACAGGCTGATTGACCTCAAGAAGGACACGCGCTTCGTTTACGGAATGCTTTTCAAAAACGTGGGCGTGGCCGCCGGCGCGTCCCTGGAGCACACGCACTCGCAACTAATCGTAACCCCCACCGTCCCCAAGGCGGTCCTGGAGGAAATGCGGGGCAGCGAGGCGTTTTACAACTACCGCGGCAGGTGCATCTTCTGCGACATGATAGAGCAGGAGGTCGAAAGCGAAGACCGGCTGGTCTTCAACCTCAGCAACTTCATCGCCTTCGAGCCCTTCGCCGCAAGGTTCCCATTTGAGACATGGATTCTCCCGAAACGGCACAATTCAAACTTCGAGAACCTGCAGAAACTGGGCATCGAGGAACTGGCCACGATTATCAAGGGCGTTCTGATGAAACTTGAGAAGGCCCTGGATTATCCGCCCTATAACTTCGTCATCCATACCGGCCCCTTTGACCGGAGCGATTTGAGTTATTATCACTGGCATATCGAGGTCATCCCGCGGCTCACCAAGGTGGCGGGTTTCGAATGGGGAACCGACTTCTACATAAACCCCGTCCCGCCGGAGAACGCGGCACAATTTCTGCGCGAAATCAAACTGGACGAAGCACCGCCGCGAAACGTGGGCACTCCGGAAGAAAAAAAGCCATAGAGTCCGCTTAATGCAATATTAAACCGGGGATTGGATAATTGATAACATCCAATTCTTTCATCCCGACAGAGGAGAGATATGAAAGCCCTTATCCTGTCAAGCGAGGTGGCGCCGTTCGCCAAAACCGGCGGCCTGGCGGATGTCGTCGGCTCCCTGCCGCCGTATCTGCAGAAACAGGGCTGCCGGACATTCGTCATGATGCCCTACTACCGGCAGGCGGCGCAGGGAAAATTCGACATAAAGCCCACGGGCAAAACCGTATCCGTTACAGTGCGCGATGGCGCTGTTACCGGCGAAATATTCGAGGGGCGCATCAACTCCGCCGTCCCCATCTACTTCATCCGGCAGGACAAGTACTACAACCGCGACGGCCTTTACGGCACGCCAAAAGGCGACCATCCGGACAACTGCGAGCGTTTCGTCTTTTTCGCCCGCGCCGCGATAGAGGCCGCGAAGGCGCTCGGCCTTGAGCCGGACGTTATCCACTGCAACGACTGGCAGACGGCGCTCGTGCCGGTTTACCTCCAGACCACTCACAAGAACGACCCGAAACTCGCCCCGGCGGCCACGCTGCTCACGATACACAACCTCGCCTATCAGGGGCTGTTCTGGCACCTGGATATGCCGCTCATCGGGCTGGACTGGAACTACTTCACGCCGAAGTACCTGGAATTTTACGGAAAGATAAACGTCCTCAAGGGCGGAATCATCTTCTCCACTCTCATCAACACCGTCAGCAGGAAATACGCCGAGGAAATACAAACGCCCGAATACGGCTGCGGCCTTGAGGGCGTTCTGGCCGATAGAAAGCAGGATTTGTTCGGCGTGCTCGACGGAGCGGATTACTCCGAATGGAGCCCGGAGGCGGACAAGTTCATCGCCGCGCGCTACAATATCAACGACCTCACGGGCAAGACGAAATGCAAGGCCGACCTGCAGACGGCGTGCAACCTGCCCGTCAGCGACGCGCCGCTCATCGGCTGCATCAGCAGGCTCGCGGACCAGAAAGGATTCGACCTCATCGCAAAGGTCATCGCCGACATCATGGCGATGAACCTCCAGATGGTGATACTCGGCACCGGCGAACAGCGCTATCACGATTTGCTCGCCGCCATCGGCAGGAAATACCCGCAGAAGATTTCCGTCAACATCAGATTCGACAACAACCTGGCCCACAAGATCGAAGCGGGCTCCGACATGTTCCTCATGCCTTCCCGCTACGAACCGTGCGGCCTGAACCAACTGTACAGCCTGAAATACGGCACAATACCGATAGTCCGCAGCACCGGCGGCCTGGCCGACACGATTACCGACTTTACGCCCGCAACGCTGCAGATCGGCACGGCCAACGGATTCGCCTTCGTTGAATACGACGCGAAGAAACTGCTTGAGACAATCACGCGCGCCGTCCGGGCCTTCAACGACAAGAACACCTGGAAGCGCCTCATGCTCGGCGGAATGAAACAGGACTGGTCCTGGTCGCGCAGCGCCGGAGAGTACGTGAAACTTTACAACAAGGCCGTACAGCGGCACGCGCAAATGCCGAAATAGGAGGAAAAGTCAGACGGGTCCGACATCTCAGACAGGTCAGACGCCAAAGACAATGGAGCGTTCGGAATGGCAAGCGTCAACTTCACAATTGTCCTGCACAATCACCAGCCGGTGGGCAACTTCGACAAGGTGTTCGCCGGGGCCTACGATGCCGCGTACAGACCCTTCCTCGACGTGCTGGAAAGATTTCCCGCCGTCAGGATAGGCCTGCACGTCTCCGGCTGCCTGATTGACTGGCTCGAAGGCAACCGCCCTGAATACCTGGACCGCCTGCGCGAAGCCGTCAAACGCGGCCAGATAGAAATGCTCGGCGGCGGATACCACGAACCCATCATGCCCGTTCTTCCAGAGCGCGACCGCATCGGCCAGGTCCGCATGATGCGCGATTACCTCCGCGCCAGGTTCAGCGTTGAGGCCGGCGGATACTGGCTTGCCGAAAGGGTCTGGGAGCAAAGCCTCGCAAAGTCGCTCGTTGACGCCGGCGTCGATTACACGCTGTGCGACGACGCGCACTTCTTCCACGCGGGCCTGCGCGAAGACGAACTCACCGGCTACTACTGCACCGAGGACGAGGGGCGCATCCTGAAGATCTTCCCCATCTCCGAAAAACTGCGCTACTGCATCCCCTTCGCGGACCCGGAAAAGACCGTGGAACACCTCGCCCGCTTCGCCACGGACGACGGGCGACACCTCATCGTTTACGGCGACGACGGCGAGAAATTCGGCTCCTGGCCGGAAACGCACAGGCACGTTTACACCAACGGCTGGCTGGAGCGTTTCTTCAGAATTCTCAGCGAAAACTCGCACTGGATAAAAATCCTCAAGCCGTCCGAAGCAATCAAACAACTGCCGCCGCGCGGGCGGATATTCCTGCCGGACTGCTCCTACCGGGAGATGACCGGCTGGGCGCTGCCGGCGGGTGCGCAGGCGGAATTCGAGGCGCTGCACGACAAACTCGAGCGCGAGGGCGGACGGGGCAAGGAAATCCTGCGCTTCCTCAAGGGAGGCTTCTGGCGGAACTTCCGCGTGAAATATCCGGAGGCGAACCAACTCTACGGCAAGATGATGCACGTGAGCGCAAAGGTCGCCGCGCTTCCCGAAGGCTCGCCTGAAGCCGAGAAAGCAAAGCGCGAACTCTACCAGGGCCAGTGCAACTGCCCGTACTGGCACGGCGTCTTCGGCGGACTGTACCTGCCGCACCTCCGCTACGCGGTCTATCAGCACCTCATCAACGCCGAGAGGATCGCCGACGAGGCGGCGGCCCAAAAATTCACCACGCCCCTCATCAGCCGCGAGGATTACGACTTCGACGGCCTCGACGAGATACTCGTGCAGACGGGCGCCTTGAACTGCTATCTCAAGCCGTCCCAGGGCGGACAGATGGTGGAACTCGACGTGGTGGAAAAAGGGATGAACATCCTCGACACGCTCAGCCGCCGCAAGGAAGCCTATCACGCGCGGCTCATCGAGGCGTCGCGCAATTCCGGCGTTGCGAACGTCGAAGTCCAGAGCATCCACCACATGGTCAAGACCAAGGAAAGCGGACTGGAGCGCCTGCTCCACTACGACCGCTACCAGCGCAAGAGCCTGGTGGACCACGTCCTCCCGCTCGACGTGACGGTCGAGCGGTTCGCAAACGCGGAATACGACGAAATACTCGATTTCACCTCCCTGCCCTACATCGCGAAGATTGAGAACCGCAGCGAAGGCCGCGCCGTCGTCATGACGGGGCGCGCGGGAGACATGGAAATCTCAAAGGCTTTGACTTTCACGCCGAATTCGCATATAATATTGGACTATCGTCTGTTAAATCACTCCGGAAAAGAAACCAGGCTAAAGTTCGGCGTCGAATTCAATTTTTCGATGCTCGCCGGTAATGCGCACGACCGCTACTACTTCACTTCGGCGACGGACAACGCCGGCAAACTCGCGACCGTCGCGCATCACAGGCAACTCGGCCACGTCGGCCTTGTGGACGAATGGACCGGCATACGCATCCGCCTGAACTTTGACCGGCCGACGGACGTTTGGACATGTCCCGTCGAAACCGTGTCGCTGTCCGAAGGCGGATTTGAAAGAATATATCAGAGTTCTTGCGTTGTTCCGGTATGGGAAATATCAATTCCCTCCGGGGATAAATGGCAGGCGAGGATAATCAAAGAGATTTCCCCGCGTCACGCGAAGGAGTAACCCATGAGCAGCGATTCCGTAAGCAACTTCGGCAGCAAACCCGCGAAGCGCGAACAGGAGCGCGTCGAGGAGGCCAGGCGCGAAGCGCCGCGCGAGGCCTTCGTGGACAAAGGCCCGCCGCTGCCGCCGCAATACGGCGTGGACAAGATAAGGCTGCACATCCAGGACCCGCATACAATCTGCGCCCAGTGGGAGTTGAGCGGCGGCGCTATTGACGCCGCGCGCTCGATGCCCCGCAACCCGCACCCGCCGGCGCTCAGGCTGGAACTGACCGACCTCACGCGCGGCCATTCGATAACGGCGGATGTAACATCCTACACCGACAACTGGTGGTTCAAGACCATCCCCGACACGGAGTACAAAATCCGCATAGGGCTGGCGGTGGGCGACCAGATCCGCTGGGTAGCGGAATCAAACATCATCCGCACCCCGCGCAACGCCATCTCCGACGTTCTTGACGTGCAGTGGATGATCGTAAACGAGCGGTTCCGCGAAATGCTGAAGATCGCGGGCTTCGACGAAAAACGCTATCTGCAATCGACCATGGCGGGCAGCATGGGCCTCGTATCGCACGTCCAGGTAAGGGAGGCGCTCTTCTCCGGCGCAATGTTCTCCGGCATCCTCCTGAGCGGCCAGGTCTTCGGCAGCCTCAACCTCTTCGGCGGGGCGTCGGGCCAGAACAGACCATGATTTTCGCGCGTGATATATTGATTATCACGTTAGGACAATTATAAAGGCGGAAAAAGTTTTATGAATAACGCAAATCCGAGCGGCTATCTCGCGCTTGTGCTGCACGCGCATCTACCCTATGTCCGCCACCCGGAACACGAGCGCTTCCTGGAAGAAGACTGGCTGTCCGAGGCGATAAGCGAAACCTACATCCCGCTCGTGCAGGTCTTCGACAACCTGCTCAAGGACGACGTCCGCTTCCGGATAACCATGACCATCAGCCCGCCGCTGACGGAGATGTTCGCCGACCCCCTTTTGCAGAACAGGTACCTCGACCACATCAACCGGCTGGTGGATCTGTGCCACAAAGAGGTCGAGCGCACGCGGCACATGCCGGAATTCCGCGACACCGCGCAGATGTACCTCAACCACTTCAGCGCCGCGCGCAACGTTTTCGCCAACCAGTACGGCAAAAACCTCGCCGCCGCATTCCGCAAATTCCAGGACGCGGGCGTCCTTGAAATCATCACCTGCGGAGCCACGCACGGCTTCCTGCCGCTGATGGTTAGCAGGGAAGCGAAGCGCGCGCAGGTGGGCATCGCGGTGCGGAACTACGCCAAGCACTTCGGAAGAAAACCGCGCGGGATGTGGCTGCCGGAGTGCGGCTACACGCCGGGCGACGACGAGTTGCTGCAGGAACAGGGAATCGGCTACTTCTTCCTCGACACGCACGGCGTGCTCTTCGGCGCGCCGCGCCCCAAGTACGGCGTCTTCGCGCCGGTCTTCTGCAAAAGCGGCGTGGCGGCCTTCGCGCGGGACGTGGAATCCAGCAAGCAGGTCTGGTCCGCGCGGGAAGGCTACCCCGGCGACGCGAACTACCGCGAGTTCTACCGCGACCTCGGCTACGACGGCGACTTCGATTACATCAAGCCGTACCTCCATCCCGACGGCGTGCGGCGGAACCTCGGAATAAAATATTACAAGATCACCGGCGGCGTTGACCTGGCCGGCAAGCAGCCGTACAACGTCCGCGCCGCCCTTGAGACGGCGGCCCGGCACGCGGGAAACTTCATGTTCAACCGCGAACAGCAGATGAAATACCTCGCCGGCATGATGGACCGCAAGCCGATTATCGTCGCGCCGTACGACGCGGAACTCTTCGGCCACTGGTGGTTCGAGGGGCCGATGTTCCTTAACTACCTCATCCGCAAGGTCTGCTTCGACCAGCAGACAATGAAACTGGCCACGTGCGGCGACTACCTTGAGGAATACAGGACCAACCAGGTCCAGCAGCCCACCATGAGCACCTGGGGCGCGGGCGGATACAACCTCGTCTGGATCAACTCCTCCAACCAGTGGCTCTACAAGCACATGAACGAGGCGGAGGACAGGATGGCGGAACTCGCCGGCCGCTTCCCCAACGCCGATGGCCTCGCCCGCCGCGCCCTCAACCAGGCCGCGCGCGAACTGGTGCTGGCGCAGAGCAGCGACTGGGCCTTCATCATCACGACCAACACCATGGTCCCCTACGCGAAGAAGCGCTTCCACGAGCACATCGCGCGGTTCACGAAACTTTACGAAGACATCAGGGCTGACAGGATCGACGAAAACTGGCTGCGCGAAATCGAGGCGAAAGACAACATCTTCAACGAGATCGACTACACGATATATGCGGGCGGCAACCGCGCCTGACGGAGTTGCCGCGCGGAATGAACGGAAATTCCGGGGAGGAGCGAACGCATGACCAGCAAAGACCTGTTCATTATCATCATGGCGGGCGGAAAAGGCGAAAGGCTCGTCCCGCTCACGCGGGACAGGGCCAAGCCGGCCGTGCCGTTCGGCGGAATCTACCGCATCATTGACTTCACGCTGAACAACTGCATCAACTCCGGCCTCAGGCAGATACTCGTCCTCACCCAGTACAAGTCGCAATCGCTCGACAGGCATATTAAGCGCGGCTGGAATTTCCTCCCCGCCACACTCAACGAATACGTCGACGTCCTCCCCGCCCAGCAGCGCATCGGCCCCGACTGGTACAAGGGCACGGCGGACGCCGTTTACCAGAACTTCTATTCCATACGCGACGTCGGCAAGCCCCACTGCCTCATCCTCGCGGGCGACCACATCTACAAGATGGACTACAGCAAGATGTACCAGTTCCACCTCGACAACAAGGCCGACGTTACCGTTTCGGCCATCGACGTTCCGGTGGAGACCGGCGGCAATTTCGGCATAATACAGGTGGACCAGAGCCAGCGCATCATCGGCTTCGAAGAGAAGCCCGACAGGCCGAAACCCATACCCGGCGACCCCGGGCGCTGCCTCGCTTCGATGGGCATCTACATTTTCAACGCGAAGATAATGTACGAAAAACTTGAAGCCGACGCCCGCGACTCATCCTCGGCGCACGACTTCGGCAAGAACATCATCCCGTCGATGATCAGGGACTACCGCGTCTTCTGCTACGTTTTCCAGGATGAGAACAAGAAAGAGTCGAAATACTGGCGCGACGTCGGCACCATCGATTCGTACTGGGAGGCCAACATGGACCTCGTCAACGTCACGCCGCAGTTCAACCTGTACGACAGCGACTGGCCCATCCGCACACTGCACAGCGAAGCGCCCCCGCCGAAATTCGTCTTCGCCCAGACCGACGAGGAAGGCGGCAGGCGCGGCGTCGCGCTCGACTCCATTGTGTCGCCCGGCGGCATCGTGAGCGGCGGGCACGTCGAGGCTTCGGTGCTGGGGCCTGACGTGGGAATCCATTCCTTCTCGTATGTTTTCGAGTCGATACTCTTCGACCGCGTCAACATCGGCAGGCACTGCCGCATCCGCCGCGCCATCATTGACAAGGGCGTCATCGTGCCCGAAGGCACCGTCATCGGCTACGACCCGGAAGAGGACAAACGCCGCTTCCAGTACATCAGCCCCGGCGGGATCGTCGTCATCCCGAAAGGCGAGGTACTCCCCACGCCAGCGGTGAAAGCGGGCACCGGCGCGCCCGAACGCGAAGGCGGCTACTAAACTCCGAGCCTCAAAAAGCAAAACGCCACGACTGGCAACAGCCGGGGCGATTTTTTTCGCGCACCATCGGGCCGCTCAAGGAACCATGAATTTCCCGTCCTTCTCGAAGACCTCGCCGTCAACGATTATCTCGCCGCCCTTGCGCAAATCGCAAATCATGTCCCAGTGCAGCGCGCTCTTGTTCTTCCCGCCCGTCTCCGCGTACGCCTCGCCCAGCGCAATGTGGATCGTCCCGCCAATCTTCTCATCGTAAAGAATCGACTTCGTGAATTTCGTAATGCCGCCGTTCGTGCCGACCCCGAACTCGCCCGCAATCTTCGCGCCCGCGTCGGAGGCGATCATCTGCCGTAGATATTCCTCGTTCTTCTTCGCGTGCGCCTCGGCCACCGCGCCGTTCCTGAAAACCAGCCGCACGCCCTCAACCTCCCGCCCGCCGTGGATCGCCGGATACGAGAAGGCAACTTCGCCGCTGACCGTGCCCTCCACCGGCGTCGTGAAGATTTCGCCGCTGGGCATGTTGTGCCTGCCGTCGCTGTTCACCCACGCCCGCCCCTCCAGCGAAAACGCGAGGTCCGTCCCCTCGCCCACAATCCGCACGTTCTTCCGGCCCTTGAGCCACTCGATGAGCCGCGCCTGCATCGCGGAAAGTTTCCGCCACTCGCCGATTGCATCCTCCCTGTCCGCGAAGACCGCGCCGAAGACAAAGTCTTCATACTCCGACAGGCTCATGTCCGCGTCCTGCGCGTAAGCGGCGGTCGGATACTGCGTGCCGCACCAGCGCACTCTGCCGAGGATCACGTCGCGGATCGGCTTCAGCGCGCGGGCGCGCCGGGCCTGCCTGCGCGGGTCAACGCCGCTCAGGCCCCGCGTGTTCGTCGCCGCGCCGATGCTTATCCGCGCGTCGATGTGTTCCGTCTCAAACACGGCAATTGGCGAGAGATAATCCATCTCCTCGTCCGACGCCGTGGCGAAATATATTTCATCGAGTTCCTCGCTCGCGAGCCGCACCAGGACGTGCGCCCCGCGAAGCAGCGCCGCCCGGTAAATCTCCTTCACAAGCGGCTCCGCCGCCACGGGCGCCGCCACCAGCAAGGTCTCGCCCTTCTTCATGTCAACGGAATAATTCACAAGAACTTCCGCAAACTTAACGATCCTCGGATCTCTCATCGCATGCCTTCCACTATAGAATCAATCATTGCTCGCGCCGCGCGGGATAGACCGCTGCGCGATTGCGTGACACGGAAAATATCCTGCCGCCGCCGGGCAAAAGATTGCCGGTGAAGTCGGAAATTTTATCGGGCACGGGCGGCTTCAATAAGTCCCTGACGCCGTTCCTTGAGACAACCGCGCCGCTGCGCGCATCAACAACCGTCATGATTCCGTCTCCCGGAAGAATAATAAAATCTCCCGCCAGGAATCCTCTGCCGTCAACGCCCGCGCCGAGGTCCGGTTCCGCCGCCCACAAGGGCTTGCCGGTCTTGACCTCGTACGCGCCGATCTTTTCGCCCGACAGAATCACCGCGCCCTTGTCCGCGCCGACGAGGTGCGCGAAGCGCCTGTCGGAATTATCCAGCATCCACAGCGCATCGCCCTTCTCCGCGTCCAGCGCAATCAGCGAGTCAACTTCCGGCGGCGCGACGAGGAGCGCCCCGCCGCTCGCGACCGGCGCGCCGTACGCAAAAGAAACTTCGCGTCGGATTGCGCGCTCGAACCGGTTCGCGCCGGGAGAAGCGGCGACGGAATTCTTCCGGTCGTACAAAGCCACCCAGCGCAGGCGGCCGGACATAATGTCAACCGCGCAGACCGCGCCCGCGTTCGTCGCGACATATATCGTCCCGTCCGCCACAACCGCCGGGGCGGGCGGGTAAAGCACTTCGCCGCCTCTGACCGTGGCGATGCGCGTGCAGAGGAAGGTTTCGTAAATAATCTTGCCGTCGGCGGCGTCAAGGCAGACAAGGTAATAGTCGTCGCCCTTTGCGCCGCGCGGGACGATTGCCGTCACGTACACCGCGCCGCCGATGCACGCGGGCGCTGAGGCGGCGTGCGCCGAATCAATAATCGCGCCCTTCCCGCCGCCCGTCCACAAGATTCTGCCGTTTGCGGCGTCGAGGCAGACCAGCCGCAGAACGCCGCCGTCGTCTTTCATCGTCGTGAAAACCCGGTCCTCGCCGACGGCGACGGCGTATATCGCCGCCATTTTCGCCCTGCCGTCGCCAAGCGTAATCGTCGTGTCCGCGATTCCCTTCGGAGAGAAATTTGTCTTCCATTGCGGCTTACTGAAGTCGTTCACGTCGAGCGCGAAGAGAGACGAGCGGAGGCGGAGATACAGCGTGTCCCCGGCAAGCGCCGGATACGTGTCAACAAAAGGCGTTTCCGCCTGCCATTCCGGCAAATCGCCGCCGGCAATCAACTCATCCGGGGGATATGCGCCGCCGTCGTAACCCGCGCCGTTTACGGGAAATTCCGGCACGTCCACCTTCCGCGCCGGCAGGAGCGGCCCGGCGGCTTCGCGGCGCTCCACCGAGCGCGCAATCCCCTTGAGCCGCCCGGCGAATTCGTCAAACGCCATCTTTTCACCCTGCCACACTATTTCCTCTTTCGCAAGAAGCGCGGATGCCGCGGCGGAGGCGGCCTCCAGTTCGTCAACGCGGCCTGTCTTCGCCAGGCAAACCAGTTTCATGGCGACGACGCGGGTTGAGTCGCGCCTGTCGAAGGCGAGGTATTTCTCGAACCGCGACACGCAAGCGAGCGCGTCCGTGAATTGCCGGGACTCGTAGTAATGCTCCGCGAGAAATCTCAGCGCGTCCCGGCCGGCCTCCATGAAGAGGTGGTCGCGCGCGATGCGGCGGATTGCGTCGATGTCCAGCGCCGCCTTTGCGTTTTCGAAATCCTGCGCCAGCGAATCGGTCTTGCCGCGATAGGCTTCCGTGGCGGACGGCGGGAGGTGGATCATGCGGTTGTGAAAGTATTCCCACACGCTGATGAAGGTATGCCCGTCGCCGCCGGGGATGAGCGCGTAAGGATTTTTCTCGAAGAGGGCCGCCAGTTTCTTCATCCCCTCGTCCCAATCGTGATGCGCAAAATTCGTTTCGGCGGAGGAAATCGCGGCGATGTCTTCCGGGTCAAGCACGTTGACGGCGGCCTGGCTTTCCGCGGCGGCCTCAGCGGGCGGCGATTCATCCGACATCGCGGCGCCGCGTGCGCACAAAATCGCCAGCGCCGCAAAGGCGAAAACTATGTATCGTGGCGCAATCACAACTGCCCATTATCCTCCCACACATTGATACGGATTTGCACGGTTTTTGTCAGGCCGCGCTAGGCCCCGGCGTCCGCGAGAAAACGCGTTACGGCGCTGAGCATGGCTTCCTTGTTCCGGAAGGCCGTATATTCGGTGGGAAGCGATTTCGCAAATTCGCTTCCGTACCGCTTAGTCGCGATGCGCTTGTCCGCAATCACCACCACGCCCGCGTCGCGCCGCGACCGTATCAGCCTGCCGAAGCCCTGCCTCAGTTTTATCACGGCGTTCGGCACGGAAAAATTCATGAACGCGTCCACCCCGCCCGCCTCAACCTGCTCGTAGCGCGCCTTGAAGACGGGGTCGGTGAAGACCTGGAATGGAAGTTTCGCGATGAGCAGGCAACTCAGCGATTCGCCCACCACGTCCACCCCTTCCCAGAAACTCGCCGTGCCAAGAAGCACCGACGTGATGTCATGCTGGAACGTTTGCATGAGCGACGTCGCGGACCCGCTCACCCCCTGGCACAGGACCAGAATCCCCTCCGGCTCAAGCGCCATGCGCACCGGCTCGTGCACGTCGTTGAGCATGTCGTACGAAGTGAACAGCCCCAGCGCGCGCCCGCGCGTGGCGCGGAAAAGGTCGATCATCATCTCGACCAGTTTCTCGTTGAAGCCGCCCTCGTTCTGCGTCGGCTCCGGCAGGAA
>Ga0315291_10008283_pt1 | contig 12779 bp, 6 predicted proteins | sample YL17G12_20_MG_FD_203070 | JGI IMG/M metagenome (GOLD analysis project Ga0315291, IMG submission 203070) | Sediment microbial communities from Yellowstone Lake, YNP, Wyoming, USA - YL17G12_20 | ecosystem: Environmental > Aquatic > Freshwater > Lake > Sediment | place: USA: Wyoming | collected... | reverse complement strand
GCAATCGACGACGAGATTGAGGTAAGGATTATCGGGCTTGACCTTGAGCGCGAGCGCATAGCGCTGGGACTCAAGCAAAAATCCGAAAGCCCGTGGGCCAATATCGAGCAGAAGTACCCGATAGGCAGCAGGGTCAAAGGCGAGGTGGTAAACATCATGTCCTACGGCGCGTTCGTGAAACTGGAGGAAGGCGTCGAGGGACTGGTGCACATCAGCGAAATGTCATGGACCAAGCGCGTCAATCACCCGTCCGAAGTTGCCGCAGTGGGCGATATTGTCGAGGTCATCGTGCTTGACATCAACACCGAGAAGCAGGAAATCAGCCTCGGCATGAAGCAGACGGAGGTCAACCCCTGGACGATGGTCGAAGAAAAGTATCCTCCGGGAACCGTCATCGAGGGCCGCGTGAGGAACCTGACCAACTATGGCACCTTTATCGAAATCGAGGAGGGCATCGACGGATTGCTGCATGTCAGCGACATGTCCTGGACCAAGAAGATCAATCACCCTTCCGAGATAGTCAAGAAGGGCGAGAAGATAAAGACCGTAATCCTGTCCGTGGACCAGGAGAAGAAGCGCGTGGCGCTCGGCTTGAAGCAACTGTACGAGGATCCGTGGGAGAACGACATTCTCAACCGTTATCACGAAGGCGACATCGTTGAAGGCAAAATCGCGAAACTCGCCAGTTTCGGCGCGTTCGTGGAACTTGAGAAGGACCTTGAGGGCCTGCTCCACGTCTCCGAACTGTCCTCGCACAAGATCACTTCGCCCGAAGAGGCCGTACAGGTGGGCCAGACCGTCCGCGTCCAGGTCATCCGCGTGGACAAGGCCGGCCGCAAGATCGGCCTGAGCATGAAGCGCATCGAAGGCGAGGAAGTGCAGGTAAAGAAGGCCGGCGCGGAAGGCCCGGTGCTCAAGCCGGTCGAGATGATTGAAACGCATGAACCGCCCAAGCCCGAAGAGAAGGCACCGGCGGCCCCGACCGCCGAACCGGCGGCCGAGCCCAAGATCGAATGAGCGTTCGCGCCTGCCGGGGCGCGGGAACATTGAACTGATAAACGCCTGCAGTTTGAAAGAGGACTTTCTCAGACTGCGGGCGTTTGAATATGCAGGCGCGTCTTGCCACGTGCCGCGTTTACAGTCTTGGGGGAAATTGCCGGCGCTTTATTCGTCACAACATTATGGAATCTCTTCCCGATATTTAGTATCCTAGTGTTGTCCGCGGCCGTCAGGATGGCCGTCTCACGTGCGCAAAATCTTCGGAGATAACGAATGTGCGGAATAATAGGCTATGTGGGCGACAGGCAGGCCGCGCCGATTCTCATGGACGGCCTTGCACGGCTTGAGTATCGCGGCTACGATTCCGCCGGTGTCGCGGTCATCGGCGACGGCCGAATAAAGTGGGAAAAGAATGCCGGCAAACTGCACGAACTGGCCAGGATGATAAAGAACGTCGAATTGTCCGGCACGACGGGTCTCGGCCATACACGCTGGGCGACACACGGCGTCCCGTCGCGCGACAACGCGCACCCCCATTTTACGCTAAGGCACAACATCGCGCTTGTCCACAACGGCATCATCGAGAACCATGACGAACTCCGCAAGAAACTGCTGAAGCGCGGCGTCCGCTTCGTATCGCAGACGGACACGGAGGTCCTCTGCCATCTCATCGGCGTCAACTACAAGGGCGACCTGCTGGCCGCGGTCCGCAAGGCGCTGCGGCGCGTCGAGGGAAGTTACGCCATCGCCGCAATCGCGGTCAACGAACCGGGCAAAATCATTGCCGCCCGCAAGAATAACCCTCTCATCATCGGCCTCGGCGAATCCGAAAACCTTGTCGCGTCTGATATCCCCGCCGTTTTGCCGTACACGCGCAAAGTCGTGTTCCTCGAGGACGGTGACGTAGCCGAAGTTACCAGGGACGGCGCCGACGTTACGACGCTTGACGGCAAGCCGCGCAAATTCACAACGCGCAACATACAGTGGGACGTCTCCACGGCGGAAAAAGGCGGCTATGCGCACTTCATGCTCAAGGAAATCCATGAGCAGCCGCAGGCAGTGGCCGAAACCATATCCGGGCGAATCAACAAGTCCGGCGACGATGTTGTCCTCGAGGATTTCGGCTTATCCTCCGCGCAACTGCGGACGATCAAGCGCATAAACATCATTTCCTGCGGAACCTCATGGCATGCGGGGCTTGTCGGCAAGATGGCCATCGAGGAACTGGCGCGCATACCCGCGGACGCCGCCATTGCCTCCGAGTACCGCTATTCCGACCCCGTCGTTGACAGAAACACGCTTGCCATCGGCATCAGCCAGTCCGGTGAAACGATAGACACTCTCATGGGGCTCCGCCTTGCCAAAGAACAAGGCGCCAAAGTCCTGTCGGTCTGCAACGTGCTGGGCTCCTCGATACCGCGCATGTCCGACGCGGTAATCTACACGCACGCCGGGCCGGAGATCGGCGTCGCCTCGACAAAGGCCTACACGACACAACTGGCCGCGCTCGTAATGCTCGCGATACGACTCGGCAGGATCCGCGGCACGCTCAGTCCAAAGCGCGCGAGGCAGATTCTGACAGCGTTGAAACAGATTCCGGCAAAACTCAAGACGGTCATCGCGAACGACGCCCTGGTGAGGCACTGCGCGGAGAAATACAAGTTCGTGTACGATTTCCTGTACATCGGCCGCAGGTACAACTACCCCACCGCCTTTGAAGGCGCGCTGAAACTGAAAGAACTGTCTTACATCCACGGCGAAGGCTACGGCGCGGGCGAAATGAAGCACGGCCCAATCGCGCTTGTCGAGGATTCCTTCCCCATCGTCGCAATCGCCGTGAAGGGCCGCGTGTACGAAAAGATGCTCTCGAATATCCAGGAGATCAAGGCGAGAAAAGGCATAGTCATCGCGGTCGCCACCAGCGGCGACCGGCATATCGGCAAATTGGCGGATTTCGTAATCACGACGCCGGAGACGGAAGAGATACTCTCGCCGATGCTGACGATTGTGCCCCTGCAACTTCTGGCGTATCATATCGCGGTGAGCCGCGGATGCGACGTTGACCAGCCCCGCAATCTCGCGAAAAGCGTAACCGTCGAATAGCATAAAACACGGAGGTGGCCGCCATGAGATTTGTCAAGATGCTCATTGTCGCCTCGCTGCTTTGCATCCTCACAACGGCCCGGTCCGTCACGGCGGAGGACACGGGCAACGACTTGAAGCAGTTCCTCCAATCACGGCTGGCCCTCGCGGAGACATTGCTCAAGGACGAACAATACTCCAAGGCCGTCGCCATTGCCGATGCGCTCCTCACGCTCAAGCCGGACGCTGCCTTCGAACAAGAGGTGAAAGATTTCCGCGATCGCGCACTTGAAGCCCAGACACAAAGCGAGGTCCTTCAGTGTGAAATTGTGCCGGAGAAGAAGATTTACCTCGCCGGCGACGCTGTCCGCGTGGCAATCAGGCTTTACAACAGGGGCCTTAACGAAGTCACGATCCCCTTGAAAGAGAAAGCGGGCGCCAAGCCGGACAAGTCCGGCAAGGTTCCGCAGGAGCCCAACCGTCTCATGCTGGCCGCCCTTTTCGACGACTATACGGCGCTTGGCTCCAGCAGAAAGAACACAACCAAATCCTGGGACGAAGACATCAAGGACGAGATAACGCTTGCGCCGGGAGATTTCTGGGAAAAGATTATCGAGCCGGAGGGCCTCACCGACGGCATCGGCGGGCGGATGGCGCGGAAGGTGAGTTTCAGCGTGACGTTTGCTCCGCTGGTCGCGATCGAGGGCGGTAAAAAGCGCTCCATCACGCCGTACCATGCAGAGGCTTACGCCTTCATGGTCCTGCCGAAAGAGGCCGCAGACGTCGTCCCGAATCCGGAGGAGTCGTTGAAGCGCGCCCTGAGGGACGGCGATGACGCCGCGATATTCCACGCGTCAATGGTGCTCTCGCAGGCCAACCGCAACCTGGCCCTAAGACTGCTCACGGCTGCTTTGCGCAACGCCCGGCCCAATTCCGCCGTGGAGAGCGCAATCATAGTCGGGATGCAGCACAGTCTCGGCTTCTACGGGCGGCGCACGCGAGAGGCGTGGCTGACGTGGTGGGACAAGGCATGGACGTATTACTGTACTGACGTCGCCGACGAATCCGGCGCCAAGATCGCGCTGATGAAGACGGGCGGTTCCTACCTCATAACGCTCGACGGCGAGCAATTGCCTCTGGCGAATCTTGTTGCGAGACTTCGCGAGTCCCTCGGGCAAGGCGTTACCAAGGCGGAAATCCGGTGCGGCAAAGATGTCGCATTCGCCCAGTTCATGGAGTTGTACCAGGCCGTGCGGAGCACGGGAATCCATTATGTTTCCATCGTGTACGCAGAGGCGGGCGCGCCCTAGCATATTTTCTTTACTTTAGAATTGCGAGGAAGACCGTGGCAGTCCAAAGCGAAGTCCAAAGACAAATCAGGGAGATCAAACGCGGAGTAGTCGAAATCTACAACGAGGACGAACTCGTCAAGCGGGTGGAGAAATCCATCACCGCGAAGAAGCCGCTTCGCGTGAAACTCGGCCTTGACCCGTCAACGTCGGACATCCACATCGGCCACGGCGTGCCGCTTCGGAAACTCCGCGCCTTCCAGGACCTTGGGCACCACGCAGTGCTCATCGCGGGCGATTTCACCGCGCTTATCGGCGATCCGTCTGAACGCAACACCACCCGTCCCATGCTGACGAGGCAGCAGATTGAGCACAACGTCCGCACGTACGTCGAGCAGGCGGGGAAAATCGTCGACGCCAAACGACTGGAGATACGTTACAACAGCGAATGGCTCGCCCCGATGGACTTCCGGGCCGTGATAGACCTGTGCTCCAAGATGACGGTGGCGCGGATGCTCGAGCGCGACTATTTCGCCAAGCGTTTTAAGGAAAGAACGCCCATCGCCATCCATGAACTCTTCTATCCGCTCATGCAAGGATGTGATTCGGTCATGGTCAAGGCCGATATCGAACTTGGGGGGCAGGATCAGACTTTCAACCTCCTCGTCGGCCGCGACCTTATGCGCGAAGAAGGCCTTGAACCGCAAATCTGCATCACCATGCCCCTGCTTGCCGGGCTGGACGGCGTCAACAAGATGAGCAAGAGCCTCGGCAATTACATCGGCGTCACCGACCCGCCGGAGATGATGTTCGGCAAGGCGATGTCGATACCCGACCACCTGATGAGGAATTATTTCGAACTCGCCACGACGCTGCCGATGGAAGAAATCGCTGAACTGCTCAAGCCCGAGGCGCACCCCCGTGCGGCGAAGGCTCGCCTTGCCGGCGAAATCGTGCGGCAGTTCTGGGGCGACAAAGCGGCGCGCGCCGCGGAGAAGGCCTTTGACGAAAAATTCCGTGAGCGCAAGACGCCCGACGAGATGCCGGAGCACTTCATTCCCGCCGCTTCCCTCAAGGACGGCAAGGTGTGGCTGACGAGGCTGCTGGTGGAGTTGGGATTCGCGCCGAGCAACTCCGAAGCCCGCAGAAAAATCACCCAGGGCGCAGTAACGGTCTTTACCGATGCCAACGAAGGAAAGAAGTTCACTGACGAAAACCTGCCGGTTAAAGACGGAATGATCCTCCGGATCGGGAAGAAGAAAGAACATGTGCGCCTGAGACTCAAGGCGTGAACAAATGTCAGGTTAACTCTGCAGGACCTATATCCAAGTCGCGCGAAAGCATAACATGGCCGAAACAAACGGCGAACCGAAGCGCCGGAGCGTAAAGTTCGCAGCAAGGAAAATTCAATTCGCCGCCGACATGCCGCCAAGCATTGACGCGAAGGCGGCACTGAAGTCGGGAATAGCAGGAGCGGCTGCAACGGTAGTGGCGCTGATACTGGCGATTGCCGGAGTCTGGTGGCTGCGATGGATTGCGCTGCTGGTGTGGCTCATAGGCCTGCCTTTTCTAATCAGGGCCGTACTTAGAGGGAAGTTCGAAAGCGACACAATCGCGGCGGGCAGATCCCCCATGCGCGGAAAACCACTTGCGATGGCCGGCATGTTCCTTGGACTTGGCTCGGCGGGGCTCGCTGTGCTGTGCCTGCTCATCGTGTTCATTGCGGCCATTCTTCCCTCGCCATCGCTTCCCGGCAAATACGGCAATGCGGAGCGAACTTTCAACGAGTATATGAAAGCCGTCCGGTCCGGCGATTTTGACGCGTACCTCAACTGCCTTGAATCACGGCGGAGAGAAGGCGAAGACCAGACCGTTCAAGGAACAAAAGAGGAGAGACGCAACGCCTTCACAGAGAAATTGAGATTGGCATTCGAAGGCTTGCATAAAAGACGCGCATCACAGGAAGTGATGATTTTCGGTGTCGAATACTCCGACGGAGGCACGACTGCACGCGACGCGAACCGGGCTGACCTGCGAATACGATGTGTTGACAAGGCAAGCGGCCTCGCCACGGAGGTAAGCATGAGCATGAAACGCGAGACAGACGGCTGGAAGGTAACGTCGTCGGAACTCTGAGCGGTTCCATCGTTGCGCTGCTCTATACAAATAATAAAGTGGACGTGGCGGGATTCGAACCCGCTGCCTCGTGGTTGCAAACCACGCGCTCTCCCAACTGAGCTACACGCCCACATCAGAACGGTCAAGCCGCCGAAGCCGATACTACTTGCGCTCACGGCGATTGGAGGGGCATCATAACAACTAATTCCCATATCGTCAAGACAGCAAAATTAGTTGACGCAAGCGCCTTCCGGCATATAATAGCGTTGCTTCAGGCACACTGGAATGGCGCCAAGCGTCCAGGAATGCGTTGGGCTTATAGCTCAGCTGGCTAGAGCGTCCGGCTGATAACCGGGAGGTCGGTGGTTCGAATCCACCTAAGCCCACCATGGAACTCAAACAGGGATTGGCTCTTGCGCCGCCCTGTTTTCTTTTATAGCATCGACGGCAAGTTATCTTACCTGTACTACGGTTCCGTCGACTCAAGCAGGGAATTGAACAAGGGAAGGTCCGCATGTCACAGGAAAAGCAAGTAGCATCAAAGCACACCCATTTTGAACTCTTCCTTGTAAGTTTTTTGGTGCTGTTTTTCGAACTGGCCTGCATACGCTGGTTTGCGGCATACGTCGTATTTCTCACCTTTTTCACCAACATCATATTGCTGGCTTCCTTTCTGGGCATGTCGGTCGGCTGCCTTGCCGCGCCGCGAAAAACGAATTTTGTCAAGATGGTCCCGCTGCTCTCCCTCCTCGCGATTTTTTCCGCGGTCACGACACTTGCGATTTACGAAAGCCACACCGGCATCTCGGTGGACGTGGGAAATCAGGCATCCCCGCAGCAAATCTATTTCGGCACCGAATACCGAAACCCCGACCTGTCGCAGGTTGTTATCCCCATGGAACTGATCGCCGGCTGCTTCTTCCTGCTTGTCGCACTGATCTTCGTGGGAATCGGACAGATTATGGGCCGCCGCTTCGATATGATCCCCAACCGCGTGCTCGCTTACACGACGAACATATGCGGAAGCCTTGCCGGAATTGTCGCTTTCGCAGTCATTTCGCTTCTATGGCTGCCGCCGCTTGTCTGGTTCGGGATAGCGTTCGCGTGCGTGGCGTACTTTCTGATACGTGAGACAGACCGGCGGGCAGCCCGGGCTTGGCATCGAATTGCCACTATGGCCAACATCTGTTGCCTAGTCGTGACGATCGTGTGCGTGGGCATTGTCGGTTCGGGGACCGGAGTACGCCTGGTTGCCGGATTCTTTCCTGAGAATATTCGCGGTTCCTTTATGCACGAGGAATATGACTGGTCTCCATACTATTGGATCGCATACACCTCCGACAACCAGATCATCTCCACAAACAACATAGGACACCAGCAAATGCGGGCGGCGGGCTCCGAAGGGGTCGCCTATGCGCTGCCGTATCTCTTGAGCAGAGACTCGCAACGGCCGCCAATCAAGGACGTGCTCGTAATCGGCGCGGGCTCCGGCAATGACGTCGCAAACGCGCTCTGGGCTGGCGTGGAGCATGTTGACGCGGTTGAAATAGATCCTATCATTTACGACCTCGGCAGGCGCCTCCACCCCGACCACCCCTACCAAGACCAACGCGTTCATATTCACCTGAACGACGGACGGAACTTCCTGAAAGAAACCGACCGAAAGTACGACCTCATTGTTTATGCGCTGCTGGATTCGCTGATCCTGCATTCCGGCTACTCAAACCTCAGGCTGGAGAACTATCTTTTCACGAAACAAGCCATCGCGGACGTAAAGGCACGCTTGAAAGACGGCGGGATATTCGTAATGTACAACTACTTCAGGCAGGAATGGCTCGTCGGCAGGCTGCAGCAGATGGTGCGCGAGGTCTTCAACTCCGAGCCTATAGTTATCTCCCTCCCCTACCGCTCCCGGATAGAACACAGCGAAGTTCCCAGTGGGCAGCTTTACTTCACGATGATTATCGCCGGCGACACCGCCGCTCTCAAAGAGAAGTTTAAGAACAACGGCGCATACTGGATCAAGACAACGAACTTTCTTACGGGCCCAGACACAACGGCCTTCGGGTTCATACCCCCCCAAACACTCGGCCCGGCTAAAGGCTTGTCGAAAATTGGCCCGGCGACCGTTGAGGAATCCAAGGCGGCGGAAATAGTGCCGAATGACAATTGGCCGTTTCTTTATTTGCAGGGCCGCTTGCTGCCCGACCTGACAGTGCGCGGGATGGTGGTGGTGGGCGTGCTGGCGCTGGTTCTACTGGTGCTCTTCGCGCCAAAGAAGGCGATCCGTTTCAACTGGACAATGTTCTTCCTCGGCGCGGGCTTCATGCTGCTGGAGACAAAGAGCGTGGTTCACTTGGCGCTCCTGTTCGGCTCGACGTGGATTGTGAACAGCATTGTGTTCTTCGCCATACTCATAATGATTCTGCTCGCCAACCTCTACGTCCTGCGGGCGCGGCCACGACGGCTGACTTTCTTCTATGCCGCGCTGGTGCTGTCGCTGGTGGTGAACATTTTCTTCAGCCTCGACGCGTTTTTGGGCCTGCCGGAAATCATGCGGATCGTCGGGCCCTGTCTCATCGTGTTCATCCCAATCTTCTTCGCCGGTGTCATCTTCTCTACGTTTTTCAGAGAAAGCACAAACCCGGACATGGACATGGGCTCGAATATCGCGGGAGTCGTATTGGGCGGGCTGGCGGAGAATTTCTCGATGGTCCTCGGATTCAGCCATCTGCTGTGGGTGGCCATCGGGTTCTACCTCCTGTCAAGGCTCCTCAAGGGCCGCGTGTCTCCGCGACCGGCGGTTTAGGCCGCGCACTCGAAAAAAAGAAAAGCCGGACAGGCGCTGCCTGCCCGGCTTTTTCCGCGCAAATTTCACGCCCACGAGATGTATTTCCGCCTCAGCAAAGGCCGGGAGAAGAAAAATCATCGGGCTTCGCCGGCTGCACGGCCACTTTTATATCTCAAGGAATATAAATGCGTATGGACCGAATCTCACTCTGGCAAGTCACCTCAATGGTCATCTTCCCAAAGAGGCCGGGCTGGTTGTTCAAGTCCGACGCAGGCGGGAAATGGATTACAATCCTGTCGCCTGCAACCGACGTAATCGTGAGCGAACGGTTCATCTGCCTCTGCCCGTCCACCTTCACGCTGGCCTTGTAGTCCGCCTTGTTTGTGGAGGGAAACTTGCCCAGAAATGTTATGTCCCGTTCCGCGGGCTGATCCTGCTCGTTGTGGTAGCGCACGACGGGCAAACCGCCCGCTTCGGGAAAATGGCTCGCGTCAGGCGCGATGCTTTCCCGCGCAACTCCCGTGATTGCAAAGTCTCCCGCCGCCTGCGCTTGTCCGCTGGCCCCGCCGGTGGTCCCGTGCACGGCCCCTCCGATCGCCCCCGCGCCACCGGGAATACCGCCCGGCGTACCTCCATGGTGCCCAGCCTGCTGCCCGCCGGATGACGATGTGTTGTCTGAAGAACCGGAACCGCCGCTCGATTCCGAAGAAGACCCGCCACCATCCCCACATCCCGGCAGACAATAGCACAACGCGCAGAACATGATGAAGAATATACTCAAGTGTCTCATGTCTCGCTCCTTCCTGAAGAATCACAATTTTCACGCGACGCGCGTTTCGATGTCCTCAAAGCGCACCGCGACTTTCTTGCTCACGCCGTGCTCCTGCATCGTCACGCCGTAAAGCACATCCGCGGCGGCCATAGTTTGCTTGTTGTGCGATATTATAACAAACTGTGAGCGTTTCAAAAACTCTTGCAGCAGTACAAGGAACCTTCCGATATTTGTGTCGTCCAGAGCCGCATCAACCTCGTCCAAGATCGCAAAGGGGCTGGGCCTGGCGCGGAAGAGCGCAAACACAAGAGCGATCGCGGTGAGAACCTTCTCGCCGCCGGACAGCAGCGTGATGTTGCGCATCTGCTTGCCCGGCGGCCGCGCGATTATCTCAACGCCGGCTTCAAGGATGTCAACCCCCTCTTCAAGTTGTATGTCCGCCTTGCCGCCGCCGAAGAGTTGCCTGAACAGCACCTGGAAGTGTTCTCGCACGGCGTTGAAAGTCGCCTCAAACCGCTCGCGGCTTTCGCGGTTGATCCTGCGGATGACCTCCTGGAGTTTGTCCTTCGCGCTGACCAGATCGTGTTCCTGCCCGGCAAGGAATTCGGAACGCTTTTCCGCTTCTTCGAGTTCCTCTATTGCCTGAAGATTTACGCTGCCCATCTTTTCAATCTTCTCTCGCAACTCTTCGATTTGTGACGGGAGCAACTCGTAGTCTATGTCCGCGCCTTCGAAAGCAGACAGGCGTTCGAGGAGGTTCACATTATACTCGTCGCGGATTTTCTCAATCATCCCTTCCGCGCGCAAACGGTGTTCGTTGAGCAGCAGCCGCACCGATTGCAATGCCTCCTCTTCCGCGCGACGCTGCGAATTGTGCTCGCGCAGCCGGGCCCTGTGGGTCTCCAAAGACTCGCGGAGGACAGAGCGCGCTCCCTCAGCCTCGGAAATCCGCCCTTCGAAAATCTCGATGTCCTTCATCAATTGAGCAAGCGCGTTGCGGGATTCGGAAATGATTTTCTCGGATTCCGCGACCCTGGCGACACTTTCAACAATCTCGCCTTGTATCTTTTCAATTTCCGCCTCTGCAGCCTTCGCTTCCTCCTCCTGCCGACTGTGTAGAGCGGCAACGCTGTTCCGGCGCTCCGCAAGTTGCGCCCGCATAACCCTTGCCGAAGTCAGTTCCTCATTTCTGCGTGCAAATTCGTCCATCGCCCTATGCATGTTTCCCTCAAGTTCGGCAACGCGGGCTTTTGCAGCCTTGTGTTTTTCCTCCAGCGCCGCGAGACCCCCCTTGACTTCCCGTGTCCGGGCGGTTATCGCTCCTGCTTCCCTCTCTATTTCAGCCAGATCGCTCTCAATCAAGGCCAGTTCCTGCTGCAGTTCGGCGGCCTGCGCTTCAAGTTGAGAGGCCTCCTTCGCGCTTTCCGCACGCGCAACTGTGGCCGAGTCCATGCGCGCCCGCAAAGATGCCTGCTGGCTGTCAAGTTCTTTCAATGCGGCAAGGCGCGCCTCCCTTTCGTTCTGCAGCCCCGCCAGTCGCCGTTCGGCCTGCGCAATATCTTCCTCCAGAATACGCATCTGGCTGCGACGCGATACGATGCCGCCCGGCTCAGATACGCCGCCGGTAATCAGTCCGCTCTGCTCCACCGTGTCGCCGTCAAGAGTTACAATGCGGAACTCCCTGCCGCCGTCCATCACAAGGCGCATAGCCGTTTCGATGTCACGCACTACGAGCACGTCGCCGAGCAAAAACTCCGCGATGGGCCGGTACGACTCTTCGCAACGAACCAGGTCCACAGCGCGGCCGACGACTCCGTCACCCGCCGGTACCGTACCCGCCGGCCTGCGCTGAAGGGCGATTCTGTCATGGGAAAGAAACGCGGCGCGTCCGCGTTTCTCTTTCAGAAACTTGACGGCGTTCAGGGCGTTCTCCGTGCCGGATGTTATTATCGCCTGCGCTTTATCACCGAGCGCCGCATCAATTGCCGCGGCATTAGGCAAATCCGCCTGCAATACCGTTCCGACCATGCCGCCGATCCCGCTCAATCCGCCTTCTTCGCGGGCCTTAAGCACGGCCTTCACGCCCTCGCGCAGGCCCTCCATGCCGGCCTCCTGCGTCGCCAGCAGTTGAAACTGGGATCGCTTGCTGCTCTGTTCTCCACGAGCCGTGATGAATTCGGCGTCTATCGCCCGCAGTTTCTTCCGTTCCTCCTCCACGCTTTCGACGGCGCGGGCGATTCCAGCCTTGCATGTCCCCAGTTCGATTTCCGCCTCGGCGGCCTGCGACCGAAGCGCCTCCCCGGTTGCGCGGACGCGCCGGAGATCTTCGGAAGCCTTTTCGCGTCGGGCTGCCAGGCGCTCGCTCCTTGCGCGAACCGAAGCGCCGCGTTCGCCGAGCGCGGTCAATTCGTTCCTCGCCGAAGAAATCTCCTGAAGCGTATCAATGACCTCGGCCTTCCGTTCGTTAAGTTCCGACTCAAGAGCCGCCCGGGCGGAGGCCGCATCCTTCACAACCGCCTCCAACCCGGCGCATAACGATTCACGCTGCGCAAGGCCGCCGGCAATCTTTTCAAGTTCCAGGCGTGATGCCTCGCACTGTATCCTGATTTCCTTCAGCGACGCGCTGGTGAGGGCCAACCGCTCGTTCAGTCGCGCTTGGGTGTCGTTTGTTTCGCGCGTGCGCTGCGTGTGATACCCGATCTTCTGTTCAGCGGTGGACATGTCCTGA
>Ga0315291_10008282_pt1 | contig 12780 bp, 11 predicted proteins | sample YL17G12_20_MG_FD_203070 | JGI IMG/M metagenome (GOLD analysis project Ga0315291, IMG submission 203070) | Sediment microbial communities from Yellowstone Lake, YNP, Wyoming, USA - YL17G12_20 | ecosystem: Environmental > Aquatic > Freshwater > Lake > Sediment | place: USA: Wyoming | collected... | reverse complement strand
GGCAACCTTTCATCATCCACCAATGTTCTTACCAACTGCCCCCGAATATTATAAATCTTCAAGGAGGTGTGGATGAGACTATGAACTATGAACTGTGAACCATAAACCGTGAAGGGTATGGTGGTGTTGGGATTAAAAGGATTGGGATAATTCTGGAAAAGCTCAAAAGAATTAGGTATGTTGGGCTGAACTGGCTCTTCAGGCACGGAGGTGGGCAGACCAAGATAAGCTACTCCACCAGAAGTAGCAAACCATTTATTTCCTGAGCCATCTATGGCTATAGCATATACATAATCATTAGACAGTCCGCTGTTAAAGGTATTATAAGTAGTCCAGTTAGTCCCATCAAATTTACCCACTCCGCAGCCCCAGCCTCCAAACCAGATATTATCTAAACCATCCACTGCCATAGACCAGATATAATCACCGGGTAAGCCACTGTTTAAGGTGGTATAGGTAGTCCAGCTGGTTCCATCAAATTTGGTTACCCCCCCACCCATAGTCCCGAACCATTTATTGTCAGAGCCGTCTATAGTCACATTCTTAACATCGTTTGAAATCAGACCGCTATTGGAGGTATTATACGTAGTCCAGTTGGTTCCATCAAACTTACTTATCCCAAACGGGGTTGCAAACCACATGTTATTCGAGCTGTCCTGGGCTATAGCGTCAACCCCATCATAAACCAGCCCGCTATTGGATTCAGTATAAGTTGTCCAGTTAGTTCCATCGAATTTGCTCACACCACCACCATAAGTCCCGAACCATTTATTTCCTGAGTGGTCCATCACTATAGAATTGATCCAGTCTTCAGCCAAACCGCTATTGGATTTGTCATAAGTAGTCCAGTTTGTCCCATCATACACACTCACCCCACCACCAAAGGTGCCGAACCATTTGTTATTGGAATCATCCACAGCTATGGGAAAAACCTGATTATTCGCCAGCCCGCTGTTAAGGGTATCAAAGGTCTCCCAGTCAGTCCCATCGAACTTGCAGACTCCAAACTCCTCAGTCCCAAACCACTTAATCCCTGAACTCTCTATGGCTATAGACCTGATGCCATTGTCCGGAAGTCCGCTGTTGGAGTTGTTGCAATTTAACCAGTTTACACCATCAAATCTATCCACCCCATTCCCAAAGGTGCCAAACCAGGTATTACCCAGGCTATCCGCAGTTATATACCAGATGCAATTACTGGTCAAACCGCTATTTGTGGTAGTGAAGGTAGTCCAGCTGGTGTCGTCAAACCTGCTTACACCGGCACAGTTAGTGCCAAACCACTTGACATCCTGGCTATCTATAGCTATGGTCCAAACCAGATCATCAACCAGGCCGCTGTTATGGGTATTATAATCAGTCCAGTTTGTGCCATCGAACTTGCTCACCCCATTCCCAGTTCCAAACCAAAGGTTTCCAGAACTGTCCTCAGCTATAGCGGTAACCTCATCGCAGACCAGACCGCTGTTAGAGTGGTTATAAATGGTCCAGTTTGTGCCATCGAACTTGCTCACACCATCCATAGTGGCAAACCAGATATTTTTCGCCCTGTCTACTAAAATGAACCAGACATCGTCATCACTTAGGTCGCTGTTGGAAGTATCATAGGTGGTCCAGTTGACTCCGTCGAACTTGCTTACCCCATATCTATTAGTCCCGAACCATTTGTTTCCTGAACTGTCTATGGCTATGGAAAGGACAAGATCATTCACCAGTCCACTGTTGAAAGTGTTATAAGTAGTCCAGTTGGTCCCATCGAATTTGCTCACTCCACCACCTAAAGTTCCGAACCACTTGTTCCCTGAATTATCGATGGTCAAAAAATACACGTAATTACCTGCCAAACCGCTGTTGGCTTTGTTGAAGAAAACCACATCGGTTAAAGGATCTTTGAGATTTCTTTTTGCCACCCCTCCTGTGGTGGCCTGCCATAGATAATCGCCCTCTATAGCCAGACAGTTAACCAGTCTGTTGCTGGTGTAGTTTTTCCAGACCTCCTGGGCCCGGGCAACGTCTGTTAGAAAAAGGACTATAAGAAGGAGAAATGTGAATTTGAATAAAGAAGGGAGGGGGCAAGCCCCTCCCCCACAAAAAATCCTCTTTATATGCGATGGTATGATAATATTTAACTTTTTCATCTCATTCTCTCCTCTTAAGGTTGAGAGCAATCGGTGTAACACAAGGAAGGTGCGGAACCTCCTTTGAAAAGATAGTTGACCAGGTAAACAGTATCTCCTACAGAAACTTTCTTATCACAGTTAGCATCTCCCATATCCGAAACCGGAACAGGAGGAGGACCTCCTTTAAAAAGATAATCAATAAGATAGATTATATCTATTGCCTCGATTCGACTGTCGTTATTTACATCCCCGTGACTTACTGCCACCAGAGCTCTAAAAGCATTAGCCCTGCCCCAGCCGTAGTATTCGTCCCAGCAAAGAATATCTTCGGGCCAGAGCGTATCTCCATCCTCATAAGTATGCCCAACCGTATCATCTGCGGTATGGCGTAATACCTCATAAAACTCTACAGGAGCTAAGACCTCACCCGGTATCAATTTCTTACGATGAGTGATAACTAAAGAAACTATGCCGGAGACGATAGCAGTTGAGGCTGAAGTTCCGCTGACATCCACCCATCCATGCCAAGGATCAGCTTCTGTAACGATACCCCATCCAGGTGCAACTAAATCTATAGAGTCACTGTTATCACTTTCCCAGCCATAATAGCTTGCCGGTGTGACCCTATTATCATCATACAGAGTAGCACCTACTCCCAGCGCTTTCTCATCGGTTCCTGGGTACCAATCATAAATATTATCTGCCCTGTTTCCAATGACGGCAACAGATACCACACCCAACTCGTAAGCATAGTTCAAAGCATTCGTTATTACACCAAGAGAGTCTGGAAATGCTTGTCTCGTGCTATACTGCCGACCTAAAGAGAGGTTTATCACCTTAGCCCCGTTAATTGCTGCATAACGAATTGCGCTTGCCACTGCCTTGTATGTGATCTTGATATATAAGGTATCATTCCTTATCCAGGAAGTATCTGTTCTGAGATTCATCAATTTGCATCTCCAGTTTATTCCTGCAATAAGCATGCAGTCGTCAGTTGAGTCTGTTTCCGAACCTATAATAGCAGCCATATGAGTTCCATGTAGCAAATAAGGATTATTGGGGTAAGGGTCATTAAAGGATGTGTTACTTCCAAAATTCCAGCCAAGGCTATCATCCGTATAACCATTAGAGTCATCGTCTTCTCCAGGTGATCCATTCCTTTCAGCATAGTTAACCCAGATCCTGTTATGAAGATTAGAGTACCATCTTTCTATACCAGTATCTACTATAGCCACAATCAGATTTGTATCCCCTTTCTCGATCTGCCAGGCTTCTGGTGCCTTTATATCCGCCCTCGCTTTATAACCTGGCCATTCTTCACCATCGAGATTATAAAGACCCCATTGATAACCATTTTGAAAGTCCCAATCACAAGGGTAAACATCCAGCAGCTCTAAAAAGTAATTCGGCTCAGCCCATTCTATGGCTGAGACACTTTTATAAGCTTCAACCGCCTCCAGAATATCAGTTGTATCTGGCAGGGTTAAAATATAGATTCTGTCCAAACCAATCTGATTGTACACAAAAAGCTCCTGTGGATCACGACCAACTGAGCTGAAAATCTGCTCAATTGAAGTAACACCAAATAATTGGTTCAAACTGTCAATTAAAGAAATGCCTGTATAACCTGTAACTTGCAAGTTCAAAGCCTCGTTTGTCTTAATAATGAGCTTGCCTGGTTCAAAATCCATATTTAACTCTTGGGCTATGGTATGATTGACTATAATCAAGCAAGTTAGAATCGTCAATATTAAAATAAATTTTTTCATCTTACACCCCGTTATTTTTATAGATGAATATTTTTGTTAGCCTCTATTTAAAAAATAAAAACACCCAGCTCTCCCATTAATAATAGAAAAGCTGGGTTAACTATATAAACTTCCGACAATAGCAGTTGTGAAAAAACGAGAGAAAGTTTCTCAAAAGCATAATAGCCCTCTTTTCAAGAAAAATTGATTTCTTATTTAAATTTAAACTACTCGAATCTTGTTGTCAAGCTTTTTTTGCAAATAATTATTATCTTTTTAATCAGAGATTGCAGAGGTTCATCCCGTTTCTGGCGGGATTGAAACCTTACGCTATTTTAAAAATCATTTTTTAAGTCACAAACTCCAACAGAATGAAGATAGTTGGTGTAATATATTTTCACAGGCTCAGGCTTTTGCCTGGGTCTTCTTGTTTTGTTTGTCTCAGAGGAGATTTTTCTTGACAAACAGGGTTAAATTTTTTATTTAATTCAGACTATGAAGATAGATTTGAGATCGCTGAGGGATGAAGTTAACTATTTAGAGCTGGAAGAATCTCCATCCACGTCAGGTGGATTGAAGCTTGAAGCCGAAGGAGTTGAGTTTTTATACCCGGTGAAACTGAATTTGAAATTATTGAAATCCGGGAAGAATTATATAGGGAAAGGCGAAATCGAGACTAAAATTAATATAGAATGTTCCCGTTGTTTAAAGAAATTTACTCAAATTCTTAAATCGGAAATCGGATTTCTCCTCAAAGAAGAAAAAGACCAGCTAATGTTAGAAGCGGAGGATCGGGAAAACCAGGTTCAGCCCGGAAGTATTTTCAAATTAGATGATCTGGTAAGGGAGAGCTTAGTCCTCTCTTTACCTTTAAAACCGTTATGCTCTGAAGATTGTAAAGGGTTTTGTCCGGTTTGTGGTATCGATTTGAATTTATCCAACTGTAAATGTAAAAAGGATTTAATCGATCCTCGCTGGGAGAAGCTGAAGGATCTGAAATTGGGGGAAAAGAATAAGGAAAAAAGTAAGAAGTAAAACATAAGACGTGAGAAGAAAGAAGAAAAGTAGATAAAAGATAATTGAGGAGAAAAAATGCCACTTCCTAAAAGAAGACATTCCAAAGCCAGGGGAGCCAAGAGAAGAACCCACTGGAAACTTGATACCCCGAATGTTACCAGATGCTCTCATTGTCATCAGCCTAAACTCCCTCATCATATCTGCCCTCATTGCGGGTATTACGATGGGAAAGAGATTATAACCATTGAGGAGACATAGTCCTTTTTAAGCTTTTCAGTCTTAAATATTGCATAAGGACTTGTCTTTAACAGGGAGGAGTAAATTTTGATCCGGATTGCCTTAGATGCTATGGGTGGCGATTATGCACCTCAGTCTATAGTCGAAGGTGCCTATTTAGCCTTTTCCGAATTTGGACCCAGAGGAAAGAAAAGCAGAGAAGATTTTCAAATCACCCTGATTGGAGAAGAGGATAAAATAAATAAGGAACTTTCCCGGCTGAATTTACAGAACTCTTTTTTCACTATAGAAAAAGCTACAGAATATATAGGGATGGAAGAACATCCCACTGATACGATTAAGAAAAAAAATTCATCTCTTACCGTGGGAACTAGACTGCAGAAAGAGAAAAAGGTGGATGCTTTTATCTCCAGCGGGAATACAGGAGCGGTGATGGCTACCTCCCTTTTGACCTTAGGTCGATTAGAAGGGGTTAACCGGCCAGCTATTGCTACCTGTTTGCCAACGGAGAAAGGAGTGGCGATCATTTTGGATGTTGGGGCTAATGCTGAATGTAAAGCTATAAATCTTTATCAGTTTGGAATAATGGGGGGTATTTATGCATCCCATATTCTAAAAAAGGAATCGCCTAAGGTTGGGCTTCTCTCTATTGGCGAGGAAAGCACCAAAGGGAATGAGTTAGTATTTGAAGCCTATAAGCTTCTGGAGAAGGGTCCGGTTAATTTCGTGGGGAATGTGGAGGGAACCGATCTGTTGAAGGGAACCTGTGATGTGGTGGTAACAGATGGATTTGTGGGTAATATAGTTTTGAAACTCACAGAAAGTATTGACGGATTTTTAACCTCTCTGGTTCATAAAAGGGTTAAACAGAGTTTGCTTTTCAGGTTGGGTGCTTTTCTTTTAAAAATCTCCATCCGGGATTTAAGAAAGGTTTTAGATTATGCTGAATATGGCGGGGCTCCTCTTTTAGGATTGAACGGTGTGTGTATTATCTGTCATGGCAAGTCTTCTCCCAAAGCGATCAAGAATGCAATAAAGGTTGGCATAGATATGGTTAAGGAGAAAGTAAATGAGCTAATTCAGGAGAAACTTTCTAATAATAATTTAATCAAGGGATAAAGATGTTAGAAAAAAAATTTATAGGGCAAAATAAATATAATGCAGTTATTACTGGAACAGGTTCTTCTGTCCCCGAAAGGATTTTAACAAATGCAGATTTAGAGAAGATAGTGGAAACCTCAGATGAATGGATAACTACCCGCACGGGGATTAAAGAAAGGAGGATTGCAGATAAAGATACGGCTGCCTCTGATTTATCTTTACAAGCGTCAAGGCGAGCGATGGAAGAGGCTAAGGTAAAATCAGAGGAGATCGATTTAATCATTATTGGAACAGTTACTCCGGATTTCCTTTTGCCCTCAACTGCCTGTATCATTCAAGATAAATTGAAAGCAAAAAATGCTGCAGTTATGGATATAGTTGCGGCCTGCAGCGGGTTTATCTATGGGCTTTCGATTGCGCAGGCTTTTATCAATTCTGGTAAATATAAAACGATTTTGGTTATCGGAGTAGAAGTTTTAACAAGGATAACAAACTGGACTGACAGGAATACCTGTGTCCTTTTCGGAGATGGAGCTGGTGCGGCTATTGTTCAGAGTTCCGATGAAGAGAATAAGGGGCTTTTAGCCACCTACATTTCTGGAGACGGCTCCTTAGCTAATCTTTTACACATTCCGGTTGGCGGTACCAGGACCCCTTTGACTAAAGAAAATATCGAGAGAGGGGACCAGTATATCAAGATGGCAGGAAGCGAAGTGTTTAAATCAGCGGTCAGGTCGATGGGGGATGCGGCCATGCGGGTCCTGAATGAGGCGGGAGTCTCATCGGACCAGGTTGATCTTTTGATTCCGCATCAAGCTAATATCAGGATAATTGAGGCAACCGCTAAAAGGCTTAAAATACCTATGGAAAAGGTTTTCGTGAATATATATAAATATGGGAATACTTCATCTGCTTCTATTCCTATTGCCTTAGATGAAGCTAGAAGAGCTGGCTTGATAAAACCAGGGAATATTACTCTTTTGGTAACCTTTGGTGGGGGATTTACCTGGGGTTCAGCGTTGATCAGATGGTAAAAAAAGTAAGTAGCAGGTAGCTAGTAGCAAGGAGTTTGAAGAAAGAAGATAAAAACCAATTACGAGTAAAAAATGAGCGATAAAAAATTTGCGTTTCTTTTTCCAGGTCAGGGTTCTCAATATGTGGGGATGGCTAAGGATTTATTTGAATCTTCTCCCCAGGTAAAAGAGCTTTACGATAAAGCTTCGCAAATCTTAGGATACGATTTAGCCAGAGTCTGTTTCGAAGGACCAGAGGGTCTTTTGGTTCAGACTAAATATACCCAGCCGGCTATCTTTGTGCACAGCCTTTCACTTTATCATTTTTTAGAAAAGGATGGGATCAAACCTTCTTTCGTAGCTGGACACAGTTTAGGTGAATATTCAGCGGCGGTTAGCGCTGGGATTTTCTCATTTGAGGATGGGCTTTTTGCGGTGAAGAAGCGCAGTAGTTTGATGCAGAAAGCCTGTGATAAGGAAAAAGGGACTATGGCTGCAATCATTGGTTTATCCAGAGATAAAATTATGGAGATCTGTAAACTAGCCTCAGAGTTTGGTATAATCCAGCCAGCTAATTTCAATTGCTCAGACCAGGTAGCTATAACCGGAGATCTTAAAGGAGTGGAAAAGGGAGCGGAGTTGGCTAAGGAGGCTGGAGCTAAAAGGGTAATTATGCTTGCAGTGGGGGGAGCTTATCATTCTCCTTTGATGAGCTCAGCTAAAGATGGAATGGCGGAGGTTCTGAATAAGGTAAAGATAAATAGGGGTAAGGTGCGGTTGATTGCAAATGTGACTGCCAGACCGGTGAACGATCCTATGGAAATAAAAGATCTTTTAGTGAACCAGATAACCAGTCCGGTTCTCTGGCATCAGTCGATGGAATATCTTTACGAACAAGGAATAAGAGATTTTGTGGAGATAGGACCTGGAAAAGTTTTGCAAGGACTGTTGAAAAGATCCTTTAAGGAGATTAATTTATACGGGATAGATAAACTTTCTGAACTTGAAAAGTTCATAGAAGATTATAAAGCGGTGAGGGTTTGAAGATGGAATTAAAAGGGAAAGCAGCTTTAATTACCGGTGCGGCTCAGGGAATAGGAAAAGCAATTTCTGAGAAATTAGCTACTTCAGGAGTAAATTTAGTTCTCTGGGATATAAATATTGAATTAGCTGAGATTGTAGCTTCCGGATTGGAAAAAGAAAAGAATATAAAAGTCCTGGCTCAAAAGGTAGATGTATCTGATTATACCTCCGTGGAGGAGAGCTTAAAAGAAGTTCTTGAAAAATTTCCCCAGTTCGATATTTTAGTGAATAATGCCGGGATTACCAGAGATGGTCTTTTGATCCGGATGAGCGAGGAGGATTGGGATAAAGTTATGGCGGTGAATCTAAAAGGGACATTTAATGTATGTAAGGCAGTCTCCAAGATTATGTTGAAACAGAAATCTGGGAGGGTCGTAAATATAAGCTCAGATGTGGGTATAATGGGGAATATTGGACAGGTAAACTATTCAGCCTCCAAGGCAGGGATTATCGGTTTGACAAAATCTTTAGCCAAGGAGTTAGCTTCTCGTGGTATAACGGTTAATGCTATTGCTCCCGGGTATATCAAGACCGAGATGACCGAAAAAATTTCAGAAGAAGCTAAGAAGGCTTTTCTTTCGTTGATCCCTTTGAAAAGAGAAGGATTGCCTGAAGATGTGGCTAATTTGGTTGCTTTTTTGGTCTCAGATGAAGCAAGCTATATTACCGGACAGGTTATCCAAGTAGATGGGGGACTGTTAATGTAAAAGATGGTTTAAAGGTTCAAATTTTAAGGATTCAAGGAATAAAGAGAAAAAGTGATAAATAGATAAAAAACAATCCGTGAGAGGCGGATAAAAGAGGAGGTGAAAAGATGGCGTCAATTGAAGAAAAAATAAAAGAGATCATAGTGGAGCAATTGGGGGTGGATCCGGCTCAGGTTACTCCAGAGGCTTCTTTTATAAATGACTTAGGTGCAGATTCTCTGGACACGGTAGAGTTAGTTATGGCTTTAGAGGAGGAGTTTAATCTGGAAATACCGGATGAGGAAGCGGAGAAAATTTCCACAGTTGGACAGGCAATCGAATATATAAGGGCAAATAGTGCTAAGGAGGCATAGAATTTTAATAAATCTTTCTAAATACAAGAAGGATTAACAAATTCAGGGAAGTTAAATGAAGAAGAGAGTGGTTATCACCGGGTTAGGGGTAATCTCTCCTGTGGGTAACAATATTGAAGAATTCTGGGAAGCTTTGATTAGCGGGAAATCTGGAGCTGGAAAGATCACCAGGTTTGATGTTTCCAATTTCACTACCCAGATTGCGGCTGAGGTTAAGGGGTTTGACCCCTTGAATTATATAGATAAGAAAGAAGCCCGCCGGATGGATTTAAGTGAACAATATTCTTTAGCTGCCGCTTTTCAAGTTATGCAGGATGCTAAACTGGATTCTAATTCTTATGACCCGGAAAAAGCCGGTACGATTATCGGGAGTGGAATTGGAGGAATCGAAACCTTAGAGAAACAGCATTCGATTTACCTGAAGGATGGTCCAGGAAGAGTTAGCCCATTCTTCGTCCCGATGATGATTATCGATATGTCTGCTGGTTTGGTTTCTATCAAGTATAATCTTAAAGGACCAAATTATGCTACAGTCTCTGCCTGTGCTTCTGGTGCAAATGCGATTGGAGATGCTTTTAAGATTATTCAGAGAGGGGATGCGGAGGTTATGATAGCTGGAGGTAGCGAAGCTTCAATTACCCCTCTTTCCTTAGCAGGTTTTTGTTCTGCCCGAGCCCTTTCCACCAGGAATGAAGAGCCAGAAAAAGCCTCAAGGCCTTTTGACAAATTAAGGGATGGTTTTTTGATGGGTGAAGGTTCCGGGATGATTGTCTTAGAGGGTTTGGAACACGCACAAAGAAGGGGTGCTAAAATCTATGCGGAGATGATTGGGGTAGGGATGAGTTCGGATGCTTATCATATCACTGCTCCAGCTCCAGGTGGAGAGGGGGCAGCCCGAGCGATGAAACTTGCCCTTCAAGATGCTGAACTTAAGCCGGAAGATGTAGATTATATCAATACCCATGGGACTTCAACTGATTTAGGAGATATTAGCGAGACCCAGGCCATAAAAAATGTCTTCGGAGAAAGGGCTTATAAAATTCCCACTAATTCAACCAAATCGATGATTGGCCATCTTTTAGGGGCTGCAGGTGCAGTTGAGTTGATCACGGTTTTAAAATCAATGGAAAAGGGGGTTTTACATCCCACCATAAACCAAGAGGTTCCTGATCCTGAGTGTGACTTAGATTATGTAGCAAATCAGTCCCGAGAAACGCAGATCAGGGTAGCTTTAAGTAACTCCTTTGGCTTTGGAGGGCACAACATCACTCTGATTGTAAAAAGATTCAAAGATTAGAACTCTTCATACTTCTATGGTCTTATGAAATTTGGACTTGGCAGGTTCATTAAATACTTACTTTCCAAACCAAAAAATCAAGCGATAGTGAGCTTGGAATTAAGGTTAGGGTATAAGTTTAAAAATAAAGATCTTTTGATTGAATCTCTGACTCATCGCTCCTCCTTAAAAGAACAAGGTAAGCAGAGGGGGGCTTCTTATGAAAGACTTGAATTTTTAGGTGATGCGGTCTTAGGACTTTCAGTCAGTCGTTTTTTATTTGAGAATTTTCCTGATCAAGATGAAGGGGAACTAACTAAACTCAAAGCTACCTTAGTAAGTGAAGCTAATCTTGCTCGAAAAGCTAAGCTTATCTCTTTAGGGAAACATCTCTTTTTAAGTCCGGAGGAGGAAAAATCTGGTGGCAGGTTAAGAATTTCTATCCTTTCTGATTCCTATGAAGCACTTTTAGGTGCAATTTTCTTAGATGGTGGACTGGAAGCAGCTGTAAAGTTTATTCAAGTGCAGATCTTGAGAAACTTAAAAGAGACGACACTGGATAAGTCTTTTCAGAATTATAAAGGTGAACTTTTAGAATATCTGCAAGCTGAAGGGGAAGGTATTCCAAAATATGAAGTTTTGGAGGAAAGTGGGCCTGATCATCAAAAAATGTTTACCATCGGGGTTTATTCAAAAGGAAGACGTCTGGGAATAGGGAAGGGTGCAAGTAAAAAAGAGGCAGAGCAGAATGCAGCCAAGATGGCATTAGAGGAACTCGAAAAGAATTTGAATTAAATATGGACTTCTTGCTTAGTAAAGAGCAAAGGGAACTTAAAGCTCTTAGCAGAAAAATAGCTCAGGAAAAAATTCTACCTAAAAGGGAATACTATGATGAAGCCGAAGATTTTCCCTGGGAGATTGTAAAGCATTTAACTTCAGCTGGACTTTTTGAAGTTTATATTCCAGAGAGGTATGGTGGTAAAGGTGGAGGGGTGACTGAGCTTTGTATTGTTACTGAAGAGCTATCAAGGATATGTGGTGGAACTGCCTTAGCCTATGCTGGAACAGCTTTAGGTTCTTATCCTATCTTGCTTTTTGGAAATGCAGATCAGAAGATAAAATATTTGCCCAGTATAGCTAAAGGGGAGAAGTTGGCTGCTTTCGGTTTGACCGAAGCTAATGCCGGAAGCGATGTTTCAGCTATTCAAACTCAGGCAAAACCTATGGAAGGTGGTTATATCCTGAATGGAACCAAGCAATGGATTACCAATGGAGGGGAGGCTGAGATTTATACCATAATTGCAGTTACTGATAAGACAAAAGGTGCCAGGGGTGCCAGCGCTTTTATAATAGAAAAAGGGTTTAAAGGTTTTTCCTTTGGGAAAAAAGAGAAGAAGATGGGAATAAGAGCATCAGCTACAAGGGAACTGGTTTTCAATGATTGCTTTGTTCCAGAGGAAAATCTTTTAAGTAGAGAGGGGTACGGGTTTATTGTAGCGATGAAAACTTTTGATAAGACCAGACCTGGAGTAGCAGCTCAAGCTCTGGGGATTGCACAGGGTGCCTTAGATGAAGCTTTAATTTATTCTAAAAAAAGGGAACAGTTTGGCAAGAGCATCTCCTCTTTTCAAGATGTCCAATTTAAGTTGGCAGATATGGCTACTCAGATAGAGGCGGCACGAGCTTTAATCTATTCAGTTGCAAGACTTATTGACTCTGGAGCAGAGAGGGTTTCGAAAGTGTCTTCTATGGCAAAAGTTTTTTCCTCAGATGTAGCAGTTAAAGTGACCAGTATGGCTTTACAGATCTTCGGAGGATATGGTTATCTTAGGAACTATCCAGTAGAGAAGATGATGCGCGATGCCAAGATTACCCAGATTTATGAAGGGACGAATGAGATCCAGAGGAATATAATCGCATTGAACTTGATTAAGGAGATCGCCGCACGGAAATAGAAAAAAGAATATCCGATGTCGAATATCGAAAGACGAAATATTTTGTAGGGGCAGGCCTGCGTGTCTACCCTAATGATTTTTATAAGAACATGGTAGGGGCAATTTATGGATTACCCCTTCAATATAATTATTATGAAAGAACAGACTTGGAGATTTATTGATACTGGCAA
>Ga0315291_10008281_pt1 | contig 12782 bp, 12 predicted proteins | sample YL17G12_20_MG_FD_203070 | JGI IMG/M metagenome (GOLD analysis project Ga0315291, IMG submission 203070) | Sediment microbial communities from Yellowstone Lake, YNP, Wyoming, USA - YL17G12_20 | ecosystem: Environmental > Aquatic > Freshwater > Lake > Sediment | place: USA: Wyoming | collected... | reverse complement strand
GCGTTCTGGAGGCAAACCAAAATCTTCACGTTTTGGCATTGCCATTTCACCACGAACAATCCATTTACGATGACGTTCAATCTTAGCAGCCTGTGCAAAAGCATAGCCTGAAAAGGTGAACTTTGCCTTGGATGACAGAAACATATCTCTCTGTGCCATAAGCTTACCCATAGGGTCATTCATAACAAACTGGTCGCTAGGGTCCGTCCACAACAGCTCAACGATGTTAGGGTTGACGTTTGCGGCCAAAATCATGAATTTCTTCAAAGAGTAAACCGTGGATTCAAACTTGGGGTTCTTTGGGTTCTTTAGATGTCCAAATTTTTCCTCAAGTTCGGGACTGTTTTCCGCCTGTTCAAAGCGATGGAAAAGGTCATTCTCCACTTCTTTTGGCGGGATAACAATACCCTTAACGTCCACGTCAGATAGCTCGTTGTTCAAGCCATAAGCCTGTGAACCATGTAGGGTCACGTAAATCGTGTTCTGTAGTAGCCAGTCTTTCATCATGTTTCTAGGTTATCAGTGTTTTATAGAATGTCAAGCGGCGGGTTTATTTTGTCTAAACCAATGCCCGTCACCACGATATTTCTCACAGGACTTTCTGATTTTAGCGAGCACTTCTGGCCTTTTCATCCAATGGTTTTCGCCACTATATTTTTGAGCAAAGACCTCTCTACAACTTCTTTTGCCTGCCTGACGATTTCGCCTTCTAAGATGACCCCAATAGTAATCTTTCTGTAATTTGATTCTATTCATCAAATCCAACTTTTGCTCTTCGGTTAAGGTCTGCCAATGACTTTTTATCATCGCAAAGGTTTTAGGCCTCAAATTCCATCGTCCGACAATTGGTTCCCAGTATGCCTGTTCATCCTTCTTTCTTTGTTCATACGATGGAATGTGAGAACATACTTTACAGGGTTTGTTCAAGCGCATTGCTTGTCCATAGGATTCTCTGGTTTTATACACCACGGTTTTTTGACATTGTGGACAAACTCTACTGTATTGACCTTGTTTGAATGCGTCTAAACTTGCATCTAAAACGGATTTGCAATACTTACACTCATTTGGATTCTCTGACACGACTTTCTTGAAATACGTGCTGCTTATATACTTTAACTGATTTCTACATCGGTTGCATACTCTATAAAGAAATACATCACTCATATTATGTTTGTGTTATTTGTTCAAAAGGTTTCTCACAAAGCAAATCCACAAAATACATGATTTCTTTGTAAGTTTTATCATCTTTGGCAAAATTCCAGGTTTTCACTGCTCGTTCATCAATAAAGTCTTTCAAAGAGGCGCCAAATTCCTCTGAACGAGCCTTCCAATCACACACCATTTCTGCTACATAGACCCGAGGCATTTTCTGTATTTCGCCCCAATATTCGGGATGGTGGGGATTAGTTTTACGGTGGTGGTTTACTGCCATCTTCAATTTAAGCTTGGCAGATTCTTCGTTGGCAACAGCTCCGGGTGCCATATTCTCCCACTCAATACCGTGGAACTTGGAAGCATCATGAATAAATCCGTTAGCAATCAATCCATGACCCAATTCAATATCACCAAGTTCGATTAATTTTTCACCAAGAATAAGACAGTTATCTTCGACATTTCGCATATGCCGGGTGATAGCTCGAATCTTATCCTTGGCTAATTCAGCTTCTTTACGAAGCCGTTCCATCTTTTTCATATTATTAGAACTTTCCGTTAGACACAATTACCCTTGTAAGGTCTTTGGTCTTGATTTTGATATTCTTGGACTTCAAGAATTTAGACTTCAATCCATCGAACAAATCTTCCAATGTCGTGATGGCGTTTTTCTTTCTTTTGGCTTTTTCGTTCTGGTCTTTTGCCGCCTCTTTCAGTTTATGGAGAACAAGGCCGGCGTCAGCATTTTCTTCTTGCTGAACAACCCATCCGGCAATCTCTTTATCCGTCAAATGACCTTCTTTATCGTTCAAGATGATTACATACTCATACTTGACTTTAGGCAAATCCTCTGAATTGTCTGTAAGGTCTTCGTTTGTAGGTTGTTCCTCTACCTCGGGTTGAATTTCCTCAGCAGCTTCCGCTTCTAGCTGTGCAATCACAGCATCAACTACGGCTTCATCAATGTTGTTTTCAAGCATTGTGGTTTTGATTTTTTCTATTTCAATTTTCATATTTTGTTATACTGATTTAATTACAAAGTGCATATATCCCATATTTACAGCACCATGAATGATTTTCCATAATTCATCCAAATGCCTTTTACATAAATCGGCTTCAATCATTGGTTCATCCCTTGGATAACGTTTTGATTTTTCATCTGGGTCGGTTTTAGGTTCTGTGTATTCATATAACCCCCATGTGCAATGACATATCGCTGATGATTTACAAAGATCACAATCCATTTCTGTATTTCACTATATCACACGATTCTTCCAAAGTCAAGCGTCTCGAACGCAGATAAATCTTCTCCACCCGCGTATGATATTGAGGATTGAATCGCTTCTTTTATCTCTACCATCCTTTGTTCATAAGTTGTTCCTTCAAGCAATTCAAGTTGTCGGCCTTCTATATGGTCCCGTTTTCCCTTCATTTCATAAGAAGTTGACCCACGATAAAGTTTCTTTCCATCAACTATTTTGGCAGGCGAATCAATACATGAGGCAAACCAACCACCACTCATGACCATGTTGGCACCAAATCTAATCGCCTTGGCAACGTCTCCATAATGTTTGGCACCACCATCAGCAATGATTGGTGTATCAAGACCACGTTCCATAATAACCCTATTAGCATAATCAACGGATTGAAGTGTTGGTATATGAAAGCCAGTCATATATCGTGTCGTACAGATAGAACCACCACCAATACCTACTTTGATGGCATCAACGCCTAAATCGCAGAGATACGATACACCATCTTTTGTAGCCACATTACCTACGATTAATTTAGTCCGTGGCCAATTATCTTTAATATATCCAATAATCGGCTTTACATTTTCGTGGTCAGCGTGGGCAACATCTATAGTTATAAAATCCAATCGGTATTTACAATTGTGAAATTCGCCAAGTTCAAACATTGAATTAGCATTTACACCGATCGAAATACTAATAAGAGGCCAGTCATTTTGGTTTGCCATAGCAACAAAGCTATGAGTTGGGGTGTACGGTGTATTGTATTCACCGAATCGGTGGTAGATATAAAAGTACCCATTTCTTGATAACCATTCAGCATTGTTGTTGCTGATTACATCGGTCATATTGGCAGGAACCACAGGCAATTTGAATTTATGTCCACAAAATATAAGCGATGTATCGGCCTTGTCTCTACTGGGCAATTTTGAATGCTTTGGATACAGAGTTACTGTGTCATAGGACAACAAAAAATCTCTCATGATGTTACTTTAACACAACCATGAGAGATTTCAAGTTTTTATAAATTATCTCCCCTGAAATCCAAAATCTTTTCCACTATGTCGCATCCTCATGACATATGACCCTCTTAAACTGAATGCTCCTTCTGTAAATCGTTGTTGTTTTTCTAAAGGAATATTATATTTCTTAAAAAGTTCTTGTAAAAGCGATTTTAGTCTATCAACACTTCCTTTTGCGAAATTATCCCTTTGAAGAAATCTATGAACTTCTCCAAAAAAATCATCAGCCATTTTAACTTCTTCCGGGCTTCTTATTATACCACGTTTTATTAACCAATTTTTAATAGTATCACCGACACCCTCTTTTAATGTCGTAGCATTCATAGGTGAAACATAAGCGGTGATATCATATCTATCGAGTGGTTGGTCTATAGACCCAGCTCCATGTGCTGTAATCTGACCAACTAACACCGTGGGTTTTCCATTTTTATTTGTAAAAGGAATAGAAATTTGCCATTCTTTGAATTTAGGCATTCCGCTAGGAACATCAGCATGTCCACCATATTTAGCACTTGTAACATTAACATCTAACCCCAGTTCTTGTAGTTTTTTAAAAATCTTATTTATCGCTTCCCAACTATTATCAGAAAACATACCTTGCGACATAGAATGTAAAATTTTATTTACGCGAGAAGCCGCAACGTTATTGGATTGTCCATCAATCGGGTTGTTCGGCAACCCCCCGCCATCTTCTCCTAATCCGATTGATTGGTTAAGAACCTCTTTAATTATCTCTCTGACTAATAGTTTGGCAATTGAGTTTTTCATTATCCAATCTCAGTTAAAATGTCTCTTACAATAGTTTCTACTTTTTCCCATTTATTAGTTATTGGGTTTTTAACAACGCCCTTTGTACCTTCATTTATATTGCCTGCTGGAAACATAAAAGCACCCCTTGTACTTGGATTAGAAACAAAGTCAAAAGCAATCAACTCAAAATCATCCTGAACCACATCAGAATCTTCGTTCATACTCTTATTGACAGTACCCAACCCACGACTTGAAATACCAAGTCTGATATTGGCTCTAAACAACTCTTTCAGAATGTTACCGTTTGGAGTAGGTAGAATTTCTACAGTTCCTACAAGGTCGTCGTTTTCCCAGTGCATTTCAACGACGTTATGGGATACGTTCTGTAGGTTTACAACTGAGGATTCTGGATGGTCTAATTCACCAAGAGCACGTCTTTCCTTAATGAAGTTTTCTTCAAACTTCCTAGATTCACGCATAAGTGTTTCTTTAGGATAGACCCTACCGTTCTGATTTTTAATACCAGCACGCTGCAAAATACCTTTTACTACTAGCCTTCTATTATTGTCGCGGCAAGTCTCTTCAAATAGAGTGTCGCGAACAAAATTAAAAGGAATACAATCAATTAAAAGTTGTTTGTTCATATTAAGAATTCCATCCTACCTCTTTAACATATTCCAAGAGGTAATATCTACCACGTTTAGTAACATCAACACGGCCCTTTGAATACTGCCCGTACCGTGGGAGTTGTCTCAAAGTATCAAGTGCTGCTAATTGAATTTCTCTAGCATCCACCGAATTTACCATGTGATCCTCAGGAATTAACAACGAACATTGAATCTTAGTAGTATTTGATTCAGCCAATATTCTGTTCGATTCTATCACGTAAGGAAGAAAATCAACTGTACCCTCTTCATCTTTTACGTCATTCGACATAAATTCATTAAGTATAATATTCAAATCTCTTTTAACAAATTCCGCCACAGGTACTTTCTTCTTTTTCTTTGGTGGAATTTCTTGTTGAGGAACTCCCATGTCTTGTGGTGTCGTTGCTTGTGGTTGTGGAGTTTGTTCCGGCGCTGGCTTTTCTCCGCCCACGGCTGGTTGTCCATCTTCACCTGGTGGCGGTTGTGTGGTGGCTGTCGTTGTTGGAGTTTCTGCTGGTGCGCCCGCCGGTTCCGCACCTGTTCCAGTAGTTGTTGGTAGATTTGGTGCTTCTTCGCCTGCTGCCGGTGCTTGTGATTGTGGTTGTTCTTGACCTGGTTGTTCTTGACCTGCTGGCGCTGGTTCCGACCCAACACCTTCAATCTTAACATTAATGCCAGGAGTTAGAAAATATTTCTTATCATTTTCATCAGATGCGATTACTACATAATCTTTATACCAAAACTCAACACTAACTTTCTTAACATTTTTAATGGTGTAATCTGTTTTTGGCTGACCATAACCACGAGAAGCATTAGCAGTAATAGTCTTGTTCAGAAGTTTTTCATTCATCTTATCCAAAACAACTTTCTTAGCTTCTGCTTCTGCTTTGTTCTTTTTATCTTCAAATTCTCTGAAATCTTTTGTAAAATCGTATTCATTTGGGTCTTCTGGTTGAGGACCGGTTTCTGGTGTTTCTGGAGTTGGTGGTTGTTGGTCTGGCTGTCCAGCGTTCATACCTGGTGGTGGTGCAACAGGAGCAGCCACAGGAGCGCCCATCATGTCAGGCATCGGTGCCTGTGGTGCCTGTTCGGTCAAGTTTAATAGGTTTTTTAGTCTAATTCTGCTCATATTATGTTACTTTCTCTGAAATACTTTTTACCACTTTTCCATATTTTTTAGCTGCTTTAATTGCTCTTGGACTTCCCATCTTATTTTTAGTTCCCCAAGCAGGAACCTGAATAGTTCCACCTGGTTGTCCGCCGGCAGCACCGGATGAAGTCTGTTCTTTTAATTTTGGAACTGGAACGCCATTTAATGACTTTATTTGTATTTTCTTTAACTCTGGATTTTTCTTAGCCATATTACTCCAATATCCACTGCCACTTTTATCATACCAAGCAACTAAAAATTCTTGTTGTGTAGTAGAGTGGAATCCTGGCGATTGCATATAAATTCCAAATTCATCAGCACCTACTTGTTTAGCGTACCTTAATAATGCTACAATATCGTTAGATTTTTTAGCAGCAACCATTTGGTGCTCTTTATAGCTCATCCAATATTTGTGTTCTGAGTTAGATTCCCAAAGGTCATCACCATCAGGTTCAATCGGTTCATCTACGTCTGATTGAGAATATGGTCTTAGAATTTCTGGACGATATTTTTTCAATTTTTCAGCCCTACACTTAGGACAAACTCTACAAAGTGGAATATTCTGTCCATCATACTCCCATTCACTTGACACCCCACTACCACAATCACAAGGTCTTTCATCACCACCCAACCATCTACTCTCTTTAAGACCAGAATAAGCCTGTGATTTAATACCACTTTCCATGTCATCTATATAGGTCCCATCTGGATTGGTACGTTCTGTATATTTGTCTTTAAATTGCTGATGTCCTTTTTCAAAATTGGGGTCTGCAACAGAAGCTCTAAAATCATGACCGTATGTAGATCCTATTTTCCCAGTTTTCACATTTTTAAAATTCTTATCATCTAACTTTTTATAGTAATCGGAGTGTTTACCACTTCCCAATACAAAAATAGACCCCACAGGAATATCAGAGAAAAATGTATGTTTTTTACTTAATTTAGTTCCTGATGGAAACTTTGTTCCAAACCCAGCTTTAAGAACATCACCAAGCGTAAAAATTTCATTTACACCTAAATCGTTTACAGATATCATCTTGTCATTTTTGGAATAGAGCCATCCACTGGTTTGAGTTAAAGCTAACCATTCTGTATCATCTGGCTCAATATTAATTTTGAAATATTCTGTGGTACTTTTTGCTGGGAAAGGAGAAACCAACTTAACTTTATCTCCCCAAATTTTTTTGGCTAATTCTTTAGCTTCCTCAAGAAATACATCTTCTTTAGCTATTTCATCTACATTGACGGCATCCATAGGCCCTTCACATCCCTGACTAAATCGTGGGTCTATTCTGTCAATTCTCTCTCCAACAACGGATAGATATTTGTTGACATCCAACTTGTCATTTCCGATGGTTCCATCACTGGTTACTCTAGCATATCTTGGTCCACCATGTTTACCCTTTCCCCAAGGTCTTTCTAAAATAACATCAGTTGCACCGCCTTCTCCTGGCACAGCCCTAATAAATTTAAAGCTTCTTTTTGTCAACAAATCAACAGTCATCTTTTGTTTGGGGGTTATGTTTTGGCCGCTGCCAAATATACCACCCAATACTGCTTCATTAAGAATGAGCTTGATGATTGTTTTTACTTGTTCCTTCTTCATTATTTTTCCTTCTGCAATTCTAAGATATTTGTCTGGAATAGCTGTGCTTTCCACAGGGTATCCAGATTTCATAATGTCTATAGATCTTCTATCAAAATTTACTAATATTTCTTTTGCTGCTTCTTCATCAAAGTGAAAATCACACTCGCCTATACGGCCTGATAACACATCCCTACCTACATGGCCCATCCATACAAGAAGAAATCCGTGTCTAATTTCTGTAGTTACTCTCGGATAATAGTCTTCTTCCTTAAGCAGATGATTTTCCATCTTTCTTTCCTTCAACTTGCTTTTTTATTTCTTTCAAAAGTTCATAAGACAACAACACGACCATAATTTGATTATCTTTTACAACTTTGGATGGGGTGGGTTTTACTTTATCTAATTGATGAACTACTTCATTGATTTTGATTTTGATTACATCATCATCCTGTATTGTGGATGATAACTCACTCAATTGCCTTTTTACGTTATCAACCTCTCTAATAAGATAGGCACCAAGCGAATTAGTATTGGAAACGTTGTTAATATACTCACGAAGAACAAGTTTTTGGTTTTCATCCAAATCCTTATACTTTTTATTCATACCTTCAACTAACATTCGATAGGACAAAAGACGGACCTCTTCGTTCTGTTGTTCATAGAACTTGAGAATATCTTCTTCATCACCGGATTTCTTTGGTCTATCAACAATATTTTCAACAATACACGTTTTCGCCTGATAAATTTCCTTAATGTCAAACTTCAAGTCCTTAGAACACGCGTTCTCAAAGAGTTTGAATATAGAGGCCAGTGTTCTATAGTTCTTGATGTTTGCTTTTAGGAAATCTTCAATAGGATATAACTCTTTAATTTCTTTGATTAATTCGTATTTTTCCTTAGACAGTTTTGGATTACTGAGTTTTTTTCGTTGTTCAACGATGACCGACAGAAATCTCTCCGCATGCGGTTCGTCTTTAATTTTTTCGGAAAGTAGAAAGTTGTAGAGTCTCCATTCTTTTCCTAGTTCAGTATTCTCTTTAAAATACCTAAAAAGTAGGTTTTTGGCTTCTGACTCATCTTTACCAGCAATAATGTCTGCTGTTATTTGTCTCGTTAACAGTTCAAACAAAATGCCGGTATTTCTAAACTTTGAATGGCGCATTTTTTTAGGCATATATTCAACTCTTCTACTTAATTTATAAATATGATGTTATTACGTGAAAATGTATTATTTCCTTATCCGTCAATTATGTTACCTTCATCCAAAATTGACTTGCTCCCTGTTGATTTTGCTTCTCGAATTAGTTCTTTCTTTTCAGATTTTGATTTGTCCAAATAACTCGTCAAATTTTTAATCATATTGCTTCTCTGAAGCGTTTCAAGACTCAATGGTGAATTTTTTTGCCATTTCGGAGTTATAATACTACCTTTTCTTGGTTTTTCGTTGTTAATACCCTGGCCAAGCGGGTCTTCACCAAACGGATAATCTCGTCTAGCATTTTTCTCACCCTCCTGCGATGGACGTTCATAATCTTCAGCGTGTTCGCCGTGACTTTCATCTACTATTTTTTCATTAATGTGAGGACGATTCATCTGTTTCCATTTTTCATAGTTAACGTTTCCTTTTTGAACCGCCTCTTGTAATGGAGGTAATCCGCCGCCTAAATCAGGACCACCTAAATCAGGCAATCCGCCGCCTGGTCCACCACCTAAATCTGGTAGACCCCCGGCGCCCGGTGGACCTCCCACAGCATTAGGATTAATCTTCTGAAATGGCTTAGCAGGGTCATTACCCTCTTCTTCAATAGACTTGAATCTCCACATCTGCTTGGAATCTTCAACGATTTGTTCGAGCAATTCATCGGAATCATCCGATGATAGATTAAATACGTTTTTATAAATCCATTTTTTAGAGAAGATTTTGTTCTCCATCATTTCTCTTGCTAACTCTGTCTTGTTACCCCAAATTTCAATCTTTTCCTTTTCGAAAATGGTTGATGGGTTGGTAAGTTCAAGTTTGAAATTGACCAAGGACTCGTCACGATAACCTTGGGCATACAAATGAACAATAGCAATTTTCTCAAGTTCTGATACAAGAATTCTCTGGAGACGTTGAATTGTTCTAGCAAACCTTACGTCTTCTGATGCCAAGGTGGCCTTACCTGAAAGTTCTTCTTCATATCCCAAGAACGCCTTAGGAATCTTCAAAGCAGCCATTAACTTATTACGAAGATACTCAATATCATCAATACCGGTAAATTCGATGCCGGAAAGAGTTTCAATGGAAGTTCCACTATCACTACCACGAACTGGCAAGTAGAAATCTTCGACCATGTTCTGTAGATTAAAACGAAGGTTATAGTCACCAGTTTGTGGGTCAACATATGGAATCTTCTTCATCTTGGTAATCATCTTCTCCATAAAGCTATCCACGTCCTGTGGAGGAATATTACCAACGTCAATCTTGAAAATACGTCTTTCAGGCGCTCTCATGATACGACTGATTAACATAGCGTCTTCAAGCAACGACAACTGTTTCCAAACACGTCTTGCACCTTCAATCATGGATTTACCATAAGGAAGGAAGTTAGAATCTGAAAGTAATCTAAAGTGAGCACACTCAAAGAATTCGAGTGTTTCTACCTGTGACGTATCGGTAGGACGGATTTGGAACTTAACGTAGTTCTTATTGAGAGGGTCTGTGTTCTCAAGACGTTCAACGTTGTATGCTGAAATTGGTTCTATTTGATATACTCCGTATTCAGGCGATATATACAAACGCATGTAAAAATCACCATATTTACTTAAATTTCTAGTCCAAGACCACAAATTATGTTCGATGTTCAATACATCATAGAATAGGTTGGTAAGAATACCTTTGATGTTATCATCCTCAGCATGAACTACCAATACTTTGCCTAATTCGTTGAGAGTTAGACATTCATCAGCGTAAATATCCAATGCTGACGCAAGAATCGGGTCCATATCCATCGTATCATAATCTCTAAATAAGTCAATACGAGCTGCTTGATAAGCAAGGGAGAAATCTCTTGTGTATGCGTTGTAACCTGTAGAACGAACACGATTGAAACGGTCACGAAGACTGTTTCTATCCGTCGCATACATTAAATCGCCGGTATCCTTAACTTTAAGTTTCTTACCGCCGACATTACGAACAACTACACCGGAAGAAAACAATTTCTTCAATCGGGCGAATAACGATTTCTGTTTTACGTCAATTTCTTCGTCGTTTGTATTAACTGCTGGTCTAATTGGTGAATCAGGCATATATTTTCCTTTGTTTTATTGTGTGTATGTGTATATCCCGGCAAATATAAATATATTCGACTTTATCGTAACAACCATGTCAAACTCTCTACATCGCCTGGTTTATTGCCAACTTTCATCTGCCACTGGTCTCTACCAGTTTGTTGAACTCTGGCTCTATAAATGGGGGTTTTATCTTCACTTTTACTAACATGTATCTTATCTATCATTGATTTAGTCAAAAGAATGCCTTCACTACGAAGTCTCAAAGCGGTATCTCTTACCCATATTCCTATAGCAAAAGCCATAACTAAATCGTCGTTATAGTTCTCTGCCGCTTGTGCTTTTCCATTCTCCCAAATGAACGTTTTCAATTCACTAATCAATCTATTAGAATGAACAATGACAGCCTTTTCTCTAAAATATGCTTCTAACTTTGATATAATGATGGGTCGAGTTTTTAGAGTTGTAGAAAATCCGGGTTTTAATTTTTTTTCCTCCGCATTGAATCTACTTGTAAGCTGTCTATGAACTTCTACCACTTGAAGGTCCAAACTGCTATAGAAGGTGTTTTTATATTCTCTATCAACGACTTGTTGTAAAACGGCAGCGCCAATTCCGGTGTATTCAACAATTAGAAGGGCATCGTTATATTCCGTTGATAACGCTACAAGAATATCACCAAACTCTCTCATTCCCAACTGGTCTTGAAATTCAGCGCATTGTTCTAACGTTTCTAATTCTATTACGTGTGCTGTGGAGTAGTCTGACCCGTCTCCACGGGCCACGTCAGCGCTTACTATATAAGTTTTACCCTGTTCTGGCGGCCTGAATATCCACAATGCCTCTCCGCGACGAGCTTCCGTTCTATCTCTAACCATTGCTGGATTTTCTTCATACCATTTGAGAATCATCAAATCTACAACGTTTGCTCCTGATGATAGAAAGTCACAATCACATTCCTGACTGGCCCCTCTTACCCCCAACTGTTTTGTTTGTTCTTCTCTCCACGATAGGTCACGTTCCGGGTGTAAATCCCATTTCAATGAAAGAGTGTGAAAATCATTCTTTTTCTTTTCTGCACCCACCCACATACGATGAAACCAATTACCAACACCATTAGGAGTTGATAGGATGATTGCTCTTCCACCGGTTGATAATGTATTATAGGCTGAAGTCCAAATCTGTTCAGCATCATCAATGAAGGCAGCTTCGTCAAGAATCAGAAGGCTCAATGCTTTTGAACGGCCAGCATCTTTAGCTGATGACGTTGCCGCTACCATTGAACCATTAGCTAAACGAAGTGATAGGAAGTTGTTTGTGGTTTCTTTTACTTTTAACCACGAAGGTAGATGTTCATTGGCAAAACGAACCTTAGTAATGATTTCTTTTGAAATTTCTTGTTTGATGGAAATAACAAGAATGTTTTTGTCTTCATTGAATATCATCATCCACAGAGAATAGGCAGCTACCAAAGTAGTAATACCCAACTGACGGGACTTTAATATCATCAAATATCTGTAATCATGAAAACCTTTTAATGTACTTTCTTGAAACGGATATAGGTCAAATGGTATTGTTCCTCTGTGTGGGTGCTGGATTTTTACATATTTGCGCATGAAATACACCGGGTCTTCCATACACCTTTTTGTTTCGTCTCGTATATATTCTCTTAATTGATTACTATTTGATACTTGGTCTGCCATATTATATCTTTGGTTCTAATTTAGCTATTTCCCCCTCTATCTTTTTTATTTCTTCATCAGCTTTAATCAAATCCACTCTAGCATCTACTAACCACTGTGGGTTACACTTACCTGTAAACGTTACGATTTCTCCTGTTGATAGAACATCTTCCGTTTTACCTGTGTCGTTTTCCAGGTATTCAATTGATTCCGCAACCTTTTGTTTGAAGTCCCGTAGCATACCAAGTTTGTATTTCAATATCTTCAAATT
>Ga0315291_10008280_pt1 | contig 12782 bp, 10 predicted proteins | sample YL17G12_20_MG_FD_203070 | JGI IMG/M metagenome (GOLD analysis project Ga0315291, IMG submission 203070) | Sediment microbial communities from Yellowstone Lake, YNP, Wyoming, USA - YL17G12_20 | ecosystem: Environmental > Aquatic > Freshwater > Lake > Sediment | place: USA: Wyoming | collected... | reverse complement strand
GTCCAGAAGGAGGACAACATTCTCTATCCGATGGCGAATCAGATCCTCAATTCAGAGGATCAGGAGGAGCTCGAGAAGGGCTTCGAGGAGGTCGAGGAGAATGTCATGTGGCCGAGAACCCACGAGAGGTACCATCACATGATCGATGAGTGGGAGGAGAGGCTCGCGTAGGGTCATGACGGTACACTTTTCGATTTCCACCTACGAAATTCGCAATTCGTAAGATACGTCCGAGAAGGTCTGATTCCTCACCATGTTGTGGGCCCTCCCAGACCTCCTCTTTGGCACCTTCTTTGGGCAAGGGCTAAGACTGCCGTTGAGACCATAATATATATTACAGGGAAGCACATTCGGGCGAACAAGGCCACGATTTGCTGATGTATCTGCAGATTTGTGCACGAAAAGCTGAACATCTTCCGAATGGAAAGATAGAATGAAGAACGGATTGGGGGGTTGCGGCAGATTCTGTGACGCGGTCGGAGCGGACCGCGTGAGCGTTCCCTCCCAGAGTTCAGCTTTGGATAATCCGTGCGTCTTCAAGCAGATGTTGGACGGTCCGGCCTGGTGATACGACACAATAGCTCGGGAGAACAGATAGCATGGCACTCTTGTCTGAAGTGAAGAAGGACTACGGAAAGCTGAAGAACTACGTGAACGGGGAGTGGATCGATTCAACCTCCGACAAGGTGATCGATATTGAGAACCCGTCTACTGGGGAGATAATCGGGAAAGTACCCATGTCCACCGCCGACGAGACCAAGGCGGCCATTGAGGCTGCTCATGAGGCGTGGTGGGCGTGGAGAGAGACCCCTCCGATTACGAGGGGGCGGGTGTTCTTCAAGCTCAAGGAACTCATAGAGCAGCATTTCGAGAATGTTGCCAGGATAATGGTACAGGAGCAGGGCAAGACGATTGACGAAGCCCGCGGCGAGACGAGGAGGACAATCGAGAATGTCGAGGTGGCCGCCGGTATCCCGTCATTGATGATGGGCTACGGCCTGGAGGACGGCGGCGCGGAAGGCATCGATGAGGATGCCGTCATATCTCCTCTCGGAGTCTTCGGCGCTATCTGCCCGTTCAACTTCCCTGCTATGATTCCGTACTGGTTCTGGCCGTATGCTGTCGCCTCAGGCAACACATACATCATCAAGCCCTCAAGCCAGGTTCCGATCACGCAGAACTACTTGACGAAGCTCGTCGAGCAGGCGGGATTCCCACCGGGCGTGTTGAACATTGTGAACGGTAGCCACGAAGTGTCCGATACCCTGATGGAACACCCGAAGGTCAAGGGAATTTCGTTCGTAGGTTCAAGCCCGGTCGCGAAGTACATCTACAAGCACTCGGCGGAATACGGCAAGAGAGTTCAGGCCCAGGGCGGCGCGAAGAACTCACTCGTGGTTATGCCGGACTGCGTCCTTGACAGGACCGTCTCGAACATGCTCGCCTCGTACTACGGCTGCGCGGGCCAGAGATGTCTAGCAGGTTCGAACCTTGTGGCGATCGGCGACATCGCGGAGCCCCTGCTCAAGAAGTGGGTCGAGGCCTCCAAGAAGATCAGGATGGGCTACGGCCTTGACGAGAGCGTGAACATGGGACCTGTGGTCTCGGCAAAGGCGAAGAAGAAGGTCTTGGAGTATATCGACTCGGCCGAACACGATGGCGCGAAGATCCTCCTGGACGGCAGGAAGGCGAAGGTCCCGGGCTACGAGAAGGGGCACTTCGTCGGAACGACCGTGATAGACCAGGTAACGCCTGACATGAAGGTCGCGAAGGAAGAGATATTCGGGCCCGTCGTGACCTACCTGAGGATGGACAGCATGGACGATGCGCTCGACTTCATCCACTCCAGCCCGTTCGGGAACGCTGCGTCTGTCTATACATCGAGCGGCAAGGCGGCTCGCGAGTTCAGATACAAGTGCCAGTGCGGGAACATCGGGATCAATGTCGGCGTCGTCGCCGCGATGGCCTACTTCCCGTTCGCCGGGTACAAGGACTCGTTCTTCGGCGATCTCCACGGCCAGGGTCAGGACGCCATAAAGTTCTTTACGGACAGGAAGGTTGTCATCACTAGGTGGTTCTGATGGTTGAGTGCGACTTCCCGGAATGCACGACCTTTGGGTCCGTGATTAGATTCGCCCTTGAGCTCGAGAAGGGAGCCGCGGGCGTGTACGACGAGCTCTCTATGGAGCCGAAGGCCGAGGCCGCCGCAGAGACATTCAAGGCTCTGGCCGCCGCTCACAAGAAACGCGGGGAGTTGCTGGAATTCACCAGGCAGCAGAAACTCAACGAGATGATCCTGGAACCCATCCAGGACATGAGACGCGAGGCCTACATTATTGACACGAGGACACCCAAGGGCGTCGACGTCAAGGCGGCCGCCAAGTTCGCTGCGAAGATCGAAGAGACATCAGCGAAGTTCTATCTCGACGCCGCGAAGATCGCCAAGAATCTCATGGCCGAGGCTGCGAGAATCATGGACAAGCTCGGGAAGGAGAGCCTGGCGAACAAGGCAAAACTCGAGGCGCTCTGAGCTCGTCCGCGAAACCCCTTCTCAATCCTTTCCTTTATTGCTTTTCAGTTTCGCGAACTGGTCCATCCCGATTTCTTCGAGCGTCCCAGTAGCGAACGAATCAAGCAGGGCCGCGACTGAGGGGTTGTCTACTCTAAGGACCTTCACGCCCTCGGCGCTGAACTTCAGGAGGGCGCTCGGCGAGATGCCCCCGACGATGATTGCCTCTATTCCCCTCCTCGCGACTGCCTCTGCTTGGTCTGGACCCCAACAAGCACACGGCCTGGTCTGTGCCAATCGTTCGAAGTTGCCGTCAGGCTGGACCTCGTAGAAATCGAACACTTCCGTCTCCTCGAATGAGGCGGCGGCGACGCCGTCAGGTCCTCCTGGATCAAGGGATGGAATGCAGACTCTCATCCATGGCCACTAGCTGAAGAGACGAGATTACTCTTTCGCCTCACAGAAGTCCGTTCTCGTCCGCTGTTCCTAGGCCCTTATCCCCAGACGGTCCAGGCTCTCCGTCGTAGGAACTCCGTCTTTGGTCCAGCCCCAGGCTTCATAGTAAGCTTCGAGCTCATTGTCGAAGTCGGCCTTGTTTACCACCGCGCCCTTGGACGGACCGTCGTGTATTGGCGTCGTGAACAGTCTCTCAGGGAGCGTGTCGTCCTTCTTCGAGAGCCCTTCCCTCAGGTTGAACAACCGCTCCATCGTCCAAGCCCTGGCCCCGACCTTCTTGAGTTCGTCGATCGTGTAGCCATAGCCGGCCGCCGCGTTAACCAGCATCACCATATTATCCCACGAGTTGGCGAAGGCGTTCCTCGCGCCGAACTTGCAGAGGACCATGCTGTCGTAGAGCGTGAACAATTCCTGAAGGTCCTTCAGCGGCTGCGCCTTTCCCTTGACCGTGAACCTGTCGAGCACTCCCTGGAACAGCTCGGGCACGTACATCGTCGCCCTCAGGTGGCACGCGCCCCTCGTCGATGTCGCGAATGCTAGGGACATCCCCTGGATGCCTCTGGGGTCGTACCCTGGGAATTCCATCCCCTTCACGTTCATCGCGTATTTCCCCGCTTCAGGGCCGTACTTCGCCGCCAGCCTTCTCGAGCCCTGGCCGATGAGCTTCCCAAACCCTTCCTGCTTTCCGGTCAGCTCGACGAGCTTGACGATTGTGTTGTGGTCTCCCCAAGTTAGCTTGAGCCCGCCAGTGTCCTTCTCGGTTATGATGCCCTTCTCGAACAGCTCTATCGCGCAGGCAATCGTGTCTGCGCACGAGATGGTGTCTATGCCGTACTGATTGCATATGCTGTTCGCCATTATGATCGATTCGAGGTTCGAATTGCCGAGGTTCGAGCCGAACATCGCGAGGGTCTCGTACTCTGGCCCTTCCGTCTCCGCGTGGTAGTCCTTGTCGGCTTTTGTCATGTTGCCGCAGTGGAGGGGACATCTGGCGCACGCAGTGTCTTTGGTCTTGTGGTTGTTGACGAGGGCATCCCCGCCGATCTTCTCGTAGTCGGGGAAGTAGCCCGTCTGGAAGTTCCTGGTGGGTATCGCGCCGGCTTTGCCCGTTATGCCGACGACCATCGATGTGCCGTACTTCATGAACGCCTGCGACTTCTCCTTTACGGTCGCGGTCGCCGTTTTGAACGTCTCCTTGAGCTTCTCTGGATCGGCCTGGGGGACTTCCTTGGTGCCGTGGACCACGATCGCTTTCAGGTTCTTGGAACCCATGACCGCGCCAACGCCCCCTCTTCCCGCAGCCCTGTGATGGTCGTTCATGATGGCGGCGTATCTGACCAGCTTCTCGCCGCCAGGTCCGATGACCGCGGCCTTGGCTTTCTCGTGCCTCTTCTCGAGCGCGTCGATTGTCTCGAACACGTCCTTCCCCCAGAGGTCGGATGCATCCATCAGTTGTGGCCCGCTATCCGCGATGAACAGGTAGGTCGGCTTAGGCGCCTTTCCCTTGAACACTATACCGTCGTAGCCCGTCTTCCTGAGCATCGGTCCCCAGTGCCCTCCGGAGTGGGCTGAGAGGATTGCGCCGGTCAGCGGCGATTTTGTGGTCACGTTGTAGAACGCGGTGAACGAGCCGAACGTGCCCGTATACGGCCCGGTCATGATGATCAATCTGTTCTCCGGGTCGAACGCATCGATTCTCGGCTTGTTCTCTTCGTAGAGTATCTTCGCGGCGAGGCCTCGTCCTCCCAGGAACTTGACGAGGTCATCCTTCGGTATCTCTTGGTCAGCGAACTTCCCAGTGGTCAGGTCAACTCTCAGCAACTTCGTGAAATCAAGCCCCCGATACAAGACGGTCGAATGAAATGCGCCTGGATATAAAAGGATTTGGGGGATTTCAGTTTCTACCCAGGCTCGTTCGCACCGGGTTCGTCAAGACCCCCTGTATTTCGAACAATTGTACAATCCCCTAGCTTTAATACGCCGCATTTGTTCACAAGCTAACATGGCGTTCGAGGCCGTCGGGATCGATAGCCTTCTTGTCGTCGCAGTCCTAGTCGCCATCGTCGCGTTCTTCTACTCCAACCTCGGCCTTGGCGGCGGCCAGCTGTACGTGCCGATCATGGACTTCTTCTTCCTCAGCCTGGTCATGAAGGAGATCATACCTCTCTCCTTGAGCTTCGCGTTCGTGACGATGCTCAGTTCCACATACTCCCACAGCAGGAAGAGGCTCGTGGACTTTAAGCTCGGGGCGTATCTCGCGGCCGGCGGGCTTGTCGGCGTAGCGGCGGGCGTGCTTTTCACGACGAACGCGGATGAGGATTTGGTCAAAGGGGCGTTCGCCACGATGCTCGTGATCGTCGCGACGAAGATGATCTACGATATCTACACTAAGAAGAAGGACCAAACGACATCCCCGACGGAGCACGGGACGAAGAGGCTCCTTGCCGGGATCGGCGTGAGCGTCATCACGGGCATGCTTATCGGCAGCTTCGGGATCGGAGGGGGCGTGGTGAGCGTTCCGCTGATAATCTACGTGTTCAGGTTCGAGCCCAGGAGGGCCATCGGGACTTCTGCGATGATGGGCGCTATCCTGACACCGGCGGCGTTTGCCGCGTACGCTCTGAACGAGAGCCTGAACGGCGGAGCCTTGATCCATTACGACCTCGTGCTGGTGCTTGCGCCAATCGTGCTCCTGTTCGCGTTCGTGGGTTCGAGATGGGGCCTCGAGAAGCTGAGGACGCCCATGGTGAAGACCATATTCACCTGCGGCGTGTACATCGCGGCGGCCGAGATGATCTACAGCCTTCTGTCCGCGTAGCGTTGTCGCGCAAACTTCTATGTAGCCGCAGGCTCTGACAGATGGGTGGTGAGCGGACGAGGCTTTGTCTGGTCGGGGATTCAGGGAGTATCCATCTGAGGCGATGGGCCGAGCATTTCGCCAAGAACAACGAGGTACTCGTGATCAGCGACTCGCCCGAACAGATTCCGGGCGTGAGGGTGGAGCAGGTCTTCATGATGAAGGCGGGAGTCAGGAACCTGCGGAAGGTTCGCCAGATGCGCAGGCTCGTCCGTGAGTTTAACCCCGACATCGTCCACGGACACTACCTGACCGTCGGTGGGCTGTACGCGGCGCTGAGCGGCGGGAAAAGAATCGTCGGCAGCGCGTGGGGCTCGGACATATACTACGGCCCAAGGAGATCGGTGATGGAGAGACTGATCCTCAGGTACGTCCTCAGGAAGTGCGATTTCGTTTTCGCGGGCACAAAGGATATGGCGGAGAACGTGCGGAAGCAGGGTTACAAGGGTGAACTGGCGATATTCCGCTTTGGTGTGGATCCATCCGTCTTCAGACGGACGGGTCCTCGGGGACTGATGGGGTTCAACGTGCTTTCGATCAGGACATGCTCTAGAATCTACAATCCTCTCGTGATAGTCAACGCGTTCAAGCTCGGCCTTCCACAAATGGGCAACGCGAACCTTTGGATGTTCGACTTCGGAAACATGATAGACGAAGTCCACGGAGCGGTCGATGCGGATGCGCAGCTCAAGGAGCGGGTGAAGTTCGTCCCGAAGAAACCGTTCAGCGAAATGGTGGAGGTGTACAACAGCGCTGACATCGCCGTATCGATCCCCGACAGCGACAGTGCGGCCGCGAGCGTCCTCGAGGCGATGGCGTGCGAAGTCCCTGTCATCGCATCTGACATACCTCCCATGAGAGAGTGGATCGAGGAGGGGGCAACGGGATACCTGACCGCGATCGATCCCGCGAGACTCGCGGACAAGATGAGAAAGGCCTACTCCGTGAGGGTGATGCTGGGGCCGATGGGTAGGCGGGCGAGAGAGAAGGTGCTCGAAGAGAAGAACCAAGGCACCTTCGAATCCAACATCAGAATCGCGGAGCAGTCCTACCAGAAACTCTTGGCTTAGCCATTCATGCTAAGCATGTCGAACACGAACGCGTACATGAGCGCGTAGTACTTGAGCATGTCATATCTTCCGGACGCGCCCGAATGCCCCTGTACGAATTCGGTCTTTAGAAGAAGGAGGTTGTTGTCCGTTTTCATCGCCCTGAGCTTGGCCACGAACTTGGTCGGCTCCCAATATTGCACTCTGCTGTCATTCCATGCTGAGGTTATGAGCAGGTTCGGATACGAGGTGGCCCTGATGTTCTCGTAGGGTGAGTAGGACTTGATGTATCTGTACTCCGCTGGTTTGGCTGGATTCCCCCACTCCTCGAACTCGCCTGCGGTCAAGGGAATCGTGTCGTCGAGCATCGTGTTGACAACGTCTACGAAAGGCACCTCCGCCACGACAGCCTTGAACAGGTCAGGACGCATGGTGACCACGGAGCCCATGAGCAGACCGCCCGCGCTTTTCCCCCTCACAGCCAGCTGGCTCGTCGAGGTGTAACCCTCATCGATCAAATGCTCCGCGCAAGCGATGAAATCGGTGAATGTGTTCCGCTTGGTGAGGACCCGGCCCTGCTCGTGCCAGGCCCGGCCAAGGTCTCCGCCGCCTCTTATGTGGGCGGTCGCGCACACGAATCCCCGGTCGAGCAGGCTGAGCCAGTACTGGTTGAACTTCGGTGACGCTCCCTCGAAGTCACCGTACGCGCCGTATGCATACAGATAACACGGATTCTTGCTATTCTTGCTTAGCCCCTTCCTGTACACCAGCGATATCGGCACCTTGACGCCGTCCTTCGCTTTCGCGAAAATCCTCTCCGTGACATACTTTGAAGGATCGTGTCCGGGAATCTCGTCCTGCTTCCTGAGCACGAGCCTCCTGGATCTCATGTCGTACTCGTAGACTGTGCTCGGGGTCACGAACGATGAGTACCCGAATCGGAGGATGTGGGAGTTGAAGTCTGGATTGTCCATTGGAGTCACGGTGCGGAACACCTCCGGGAGCTCGACGATGTGCGAGCTCTTGTCCTTGAGATCGACTATCCTTATCCTGCCGATGCAGTCCTTGTGTTCGAACAGCACCATGTAGTCCCTGAAGAGGTCGAAGTACGCGAACGGATCGCTGAAGTCCAACGAGATGTCCTCGTCGTGCGGCCAGAACTCCGCCCAATTCTTCTCGGATGGGTCCGCCACCGGCGCTTCCATCACCTTGAAGTTGCGCGCGTCCTCGTTGGTCATTATGTAGAACTTGTCGCCGTGGTGCCTGACGAAGTAGAGGACCATGTGCTTCCTTGGCTTGAGAATCTTGAATTTGTCGTTCGGGTGGTCTGCCCGGATGTACCGGACCTCTGATGTAGTCGCGCTCTCGACCGTTATCGTGATGAATGCCTTGCTCTTGGTCTTGTTGAGTATGAGGTAGTAGTATCGATGGTCGGGCTCGTGAAAGACCTCGACATCCTCCTTCGGGTCAGTGCCCAAAACATGCCTGAACACCTTGTACGCCCGGAACTCCTGGTCCATTGTCGAGTAGAAGAGCACTTTGCTGTTGTTGGCCCACTCGATGCTAGCGGTGTCCTTTGCGGTATCGCTCAGCAACGATCCAGTCACAAGATCCTTGATGAAGAGTGTGTGTCTCTCGGAACCGTCAATATCCGCAAGGTATGCGAGGAACTTGTGGTCGGGGCTGACCTTGTGTACGTCTATGTTGAAGAATTCGTTGCCCGCGGCCAGTCGGTTCACGTCAAGCATGATCTCCTCGTCCGCGTCGAGTGAGTGCTTCTTTCGGCAGTGGATCGCGTATTGCTTTCCCTTCTCGGTCCTCGAGTAGTAGTAATAATCATCCATCTTGATCGGGACCGTGCTATCCGTTTCGACAACCCTCTTCTTGAACTCCTCGAAGAGATCCTTCTGAAGCGTTTCCGTGTGCTTCATCATCTGCTCTGTGTACCTGTTCTCCGCTTCGACATACTCGATGACTCCGGGGTTCGATCGGTCTCGCAACCAGAAGTAATTGTCCACAAGCTTGTCCCCGTGGATCTCGATTTCCTTCGGCACTTTCCTAGCTGCCGGTGGTCGGATCTCCTGGGCCATGGTGTACCGTGATGAAAGAGGGGGTAATAAACAAAGCGCTGGTCCGACAGCGGAGGGCCATCACCGCGGGGCTATCTGCGCTGGAACTTCTCGTGACTCGTGATCTCTGAGAGCTCCTTCCTGTTTCTCGAGCGTAACAGCTTCGCGCCGAGGTCCAGTTTCTCTCTAGGGTAGCCGACTGCGAGCATGGCCACGACGTTGTACTCCTCGGGGACCTCCAGAAGGGTCCGGACCCTGTCTTCGGAGAAACTGCCTATCCAGCACGTTCCAAGCCCTTCGGCCGTCGCTGCCAAGACCATCTGCTGCATCGCTATGGTGACATCCACCGGGCTCCACTTGGGGGATTTCTTGGTGTTCGCGCAGCCCACGATAACAACTGGGCTCTCGACCAGGAACTTGGCGTACCTGCTTTCGGACAGGACCTCGCGCTTCTTCGGGTCAGTTACCACGACGAAATGCCATGGTTGGTAGTTCATCGCGGACGGCGCGAGCCTGCCGGATTCGAGGATCTTGTCGATTGTCTCCCTAGGGATCGGGCGCGAGTCGTAGGCGCGGACCGATTTCCTTGCCCGGATTGCGTCAAATACATTCATTGCCGTACACCTGTAAGATGATCGATTGGTATCCCGCACTTCTACCTTTGCACTCACCTGTGCGGGCCAATCTAGATATTGATATATAATTGTCAGAATAAAATATTCGTCGGACGGGTTATCAAACCACCGGAAAAAGCTCTATTAACCCCGTTCACCCGTTGGGGACACGAGTGGAACTATCAAGGTAGTCCAACTTGGATGCGGAATAACAGGGCTGGTTTGCGCTGAATTGCTGGCCAAAAACCCGAAAGTAGAGGAACTGGTTCTTGCGGACGCTGTCACTGACGCGGCCAAGGCCATGGCCAATCGTGTGAAGAGCCCCAAGATGTCGGTAAAGAAGGTGGATGTGACAAAGAGCGCGGACCTGAAGAAGCTCCTCAAGGGGAAAGACCTTGTGATCAGCTCGGTCTCCTGGGGGCTCTTGAGGCAAGTGCTGAGAGCGGCGTGCGAGACGAAGACCGACTACTTGGACTTCAGCCTGTCCGGCAATTCTATGGAGGAGTTCCGGGAGCAGCAGAAGATGGTCGAGAAGAGCGGCATCACGGCCATAACTGCGTGCGGTGCTGATCCTGGGATATCGGATGTCTTTGCCAGATACGGGGCGGACAAGCTAGATGCCCCTGAAGAGGCCTACGTTCGCGACGGCGACTGCGGGGTGGCGGAGGGGTACAACTTCTTCACGCTCTGGTCTCCCGTGGATATGTTGGAGGAGGGGACGACGAAAGCAGCGGTCTTCGTGGACGGGAAACACTCGTACCTCCCACCGTTGCACAAGAGGGAGATCTACAACTTCCCGGACCCAATCGGCCCGCTCCCTGTGTACAATACGACTCACGAAGAGACCTTCCTGATGCCGGCATACATAAAGGGGATCAAGAAAGCTGACTTCAAGATAGCGATAGACGACGAGTGGGCTGCGGCCGCCAACATGATCAGGAAGCTGGGGATGCACAGCCTCACCCCCATCGATGTGAAAGGAGTCAAGGTCCGACCGATCGACGTGGTAGTTGCGCTCATGCCCAGGCCTGTGGAACTAGCTGGCAAAGTCAAGGGATACGCTGGACTCGTGGTCGAGGTCATCGGGATGAAGAACGGCAAGAGGACCATGGTCAAGATATGGTTCACCATGTCTCATGAGAAGGCATGGGATGTGTGTCGGAGCAACGCCACGGGCTATCTGGTCGGTGTGGGAGGTGCCGTCGGCGCTGAGCTTCTGATCGAGGGCGAGGTCAAACAGAAGGGACTCATCGTGCCCGAGGAGCTCCCGGCGCAGAAGTTCGTCGACCGCCTTCCCGCCAAGGGTCTCGAGGTCAAGCAGGAGATCAAGCAGTTGTGAAACCATGTCAGAGACAGCCCAAGTTGCTGTCTCTAGTCTTCATCTTTCGGTCCGGGCATGAACTGATTTATTAGGGGATTGCCATGCACCCCCGGAGCCGGCGGCGGGGAGCAGATACGAACCGCATCAGGGGCTGAATCTATGGTTCAAATACTGGATGTTGTCGAGAAAGCGCTGAATGGAACGCCCGTGAGCGAGAACGACTACCAGCTGAGGAGATTCGCTCCTAAGGTACAGGAGAAGGTCAGGGAATACAAGATCAAGTACGACCCGAACCTGCCTGTTCCGAGCGACGACTCCCTCGCGGACGATCTGTTCGAGGCAGGGCTTGAGCTGCTGCTCGATGTCGGGGCCTACTGCATCGACACGGGCCGGATCATCTCCTACACGGAGAACGAGATCAAGGAAGCCCTGAGAAACGCCCCCGCCAAGGTCCATTTCGGAGAAGGAAAGGACAGAAAGGCCTTCGTTCCCAGAAAGCCGGAGGACAGGACTCCGCCTTGGTGCCTCCTAGGAGCCGGCGGAGGAGCGGTTTCGAGTGACAGCGTGTTCCTAACGCTCATGGAAGGTTACGCCGAGATCCCCGAGGTGAACGCGATCACAACCCCGGCACTCACGCGCGTGGGTGGCATGAGGATCAGACCAGCTTCGCCCCTCGAACTGCTCGGAGCCATGAGAAGCGCCGCTCTAGGACGAGAGGCCTGCAACAGAGCCGGCCGTCAGGGCATTCCTTTCATGAACACGCTTTCGACGGCGGAGTCAGACATTGCACTTGCTGCCGCCATGATGCCCAAGTTCGGGCTAAGGCCATCCGACGGTTTCATGATTGCCTCAATGGATCCAATGAAGATCGATTTCGCGAGGCTCAACAAGGTCACGCTTGCGCTCTCTCTTGGCGCCCCGATAGGGATGGACTTCGCGCCATTGATGGGAGGATACTCGGGCGGGCCAGAGGGAACCGCAGTTTGCACAGTGGCAAGCCACTTGATGGGCCTGCTCACCCTCCAGACAAGCTATCTCATCCCGTTCCCGCTGCACTTGAGGTACGTGTCGAACAGCAGCAGGGAGATGCTCTGGATCATCAGCGCAATGGGCCAAGCGATAAGCAGGAACACCCATCTGCTCAGCCTGAGCCTGAACTACACCGCTGCGGGTCCGTGCACCCCTATGGTCCTCCGGGAGACCACGGCATCCGTGATGGCCGCAGTGGCATCGGGTCTCTCGATCGAGATGGGGGGCACTGCGACGAACAAGTACGAGGACAGGATGACGCCCGTGGAACCTCGCATCGCGGGCGAGGTCGCGCACGCGGTAGCAGGCATGAAGCGCTCAGAGGCGAACGAGGTCGCGAAGAAGCTTCTTTCGAAGTACGAGTCGAAGCTCAACGCTCCTCCGCTTGGCAAAACCATGCACGAGTGCTGGGATGCGGAGAAGCGCCGCCCTTCCAAGGAATACTCTCGTGTCGTGGTCGACTTCAAGAAGGAGATAGACGGCCTAGGGATTAAGCTCAGGCCAGAGGGGTAACCTACGAGGTCCTCCGCAGTTTACGATCGAGCTAACGCGGTGGGAACAAGAGAAGAAAGAAGGGGTTTGCAGGGGTTCTTTCAGAATCTGTACGTTCCGCCGAACACGAGCCAGGCAAGCGTGGACTTGGCCGTCAGGCTGAGTATGATGTACACTCTCTCTCCGAACAGGTAGTCCGCCCATCTGCCCTTGGCCCTGTACTGCAGCACCATGTTGAGCGCGAATATGTTAAAGAACGCTGCCAGTATCGGGAAGATCAGGTACACGAAGGTTGGCACCGCGTCGCCGGCTCTCATTATGGCCCCGAAGAAGTAGATGCCGATGACTATCCACGGGACTATGCCCGCGAAGCAGCCGAATATGTA
>Ga0315291_10008279_pt1 | contig 12782 bp, 9 predicted proteins | sample YL17G12_20_MG_FD_203070 | JGI IMG/M metagenome (GOLD analysis project Ga0315291, IMG submission 203070) | Sediment microbial communities from Yellowstone Lake, YNP, Wyoming, USA - YL17G12_20 | ecosystem: Environmental > Aquatic > Freshwater > Lake > Sediment | place: USA: Wyoming | collected... | reverse complement strand
ATTTCTCAAGTAATTGATGGTGAAAAGTATGAGTCTGATGTCAATCAAAGTATTATTAACGATTTAATTAAAATTATTAAACAAAAGCATGGGAAAAATTTATAAGTGGGGTGTTAATCCATTCCGGGATTTCTTACTTAATTCAATTATGTTTGATGTCGACATTTCTGAAAGAGGAGCAAAACAAGATATAAACTCTGCTTTCACATATATTTTACAAAACCTTTTGAATAATGAAAAAGATGCATTACATTTGGACTTTGAAATAAAAAACAAAAACGACCATTATAGGGTGTTGGGAAATAATAGTGTGAGTGCATTATGGCTATCGGGAATAATACCAATTGATACTGAGTCGGCACTAAAGAACAATAGTTTTACCGTTAAAGATAGAAAATATACATATAATAGTAAAAAGAAAACGTTAACATACACAATATTAAAAAATTAGAATGAATAAATTAGAAATTCTTGGAGAAATAAAAGCCTTTCTTGATGGGTATAATACTGACTTAAAATACTTGGTGAATGTAGAGACACATCCCGACAGTAATTTTGCCGAATGTGTAATACATGAACCCGGAAAAGATAAAATAATTAAAAAGGTTGAATTTCAGCCTTTTATGTATATGAAGGATTTAACCTTGGAAGGCATGAAGTTATATGCTAGTGACCAAATGATATATCCGAATAAACTAAAGCAATACGGAATAACAATTACTCCGCTTAAGACTGGGAATCAAAAAAGGCTCAAGCATGGTTATTGTTATAAATTAACAAGTAGTAAATCATATAATTGTATCATCAATTTCTTAAAGGACGGAAAGATTTATCCATATGAAAAGGCTAGGGATGAAGCGGGTAATATTGTAAAAGATGAAAAGGATGAACCGATTTATCTTTATAAGGATATGTTTTATTCACCAAGACTCTACGAACAATTCTTTATCTCAACACAGTCGAGACTATATAAGGGTATAGAAGAATACAAGGACGTTCATAAGGTTGTATTTGACATCGAAACCACTGGTTTAAGACATCAGAGGTCGAGAGTCTTTGCTATTGGTGTTATGGATAACAGAGGGTTTAAAATTATATTGGAAGCCGAGAAACTTGATGATAATGATGCTGAAATAAAACTAATTCAAGATTTCTTCAATCTCATATCAATCCTACAGCCAGCGATTATTTGCGGATATAATTCAGAGGACTTTGACTTCCAATATCTTCTTGGCAGAGCAGAAGAACTTAAAATGGACCTAAGTAAAATTCCCACATCACTTAGAAACGATATTGGAATCAAAAGAAAACCAAACACAAGCGTTAAGTACGGCAATACCGCCGATAAATTTACGGCAACTGAGATGTGGGGTTACTCTGTTATTGATATTATTCACGCATCCAAAAGAACTGCTGCTGTGAACACCGAATTGAAGGCAACAGGTTTGAAATACGTTTCTAAGTTCGAAAAAATTGCTAAACCAAACCGAACATATATCCCCGGAGAAGACCTTTCTATTGGCAGATATTATGCAGAGAACAACATATTTCTTATTGACGAGAACAATAATTATCTCAATGTTCCTGGTGAGTATCAAGCCACAGCAAGAAAATTATTTAAACTACAATTAAATAAGCCAAATTATTCGGACGATGAATATAAGTCAATAAAAACACAATATTTGAAAGAATCTCCAGAATTTGTCACTTGGTTCAGACTCGAAGCATTACCAAACAAACTCACGACATTCATTACTGGTAAGAATCTCGTTAAGAACTATCTCCTTGACGACCTTTGGGAAACCGAACAAGTTGATGAACTCTATAACCAATCATCATTCATGTTGGCTAAAATCGTTCCAACCAATTATCAGAAAATCTGTACAATGGGTACTGCTGCGATTTGGAACTTGCTTTTAACGGCTTGGAGTTATGAGAACGATATTGCCATACCATACTGTGAAAAGAAAGAAGGTTTTAGCGGTGGTCTTGCGAGATGCTATAAAACTGGTTATAGTGAGAAAATTGTTAAAATCGACTACGCATCACTATACCCTATGCTTCAATTAACTTGGGATATCTTTCCTATGTTTGATATTACGGGTGTTATTAAGAAAATATTATTATATCTTACTACAACTCGTAACATCTATAAGAAACTCGCAAACAAAGACAGACTCAACGAAGAAGAACTGATGTTGCTTGAGAAAATCGATGCAGACGTGTATAGAAAATTATTATTGGATAAGATAACCGATGCCGATAGAGCGATGTTTAAGATTAAACAGTTACCCGTCAAGATATTGAACAACTCATTATTCGGTGCATTGGGTTCGGGAGTAGCATTCAACTGGTCTGATAGTATTTGTGCTGCACGTATTACTTGCTGTGGTCGATTGGAATTACGTCACGCAATATCTTGGTTTAGAAGATATGGGTGTAATGCTTTACTTGCTGTAACTGATGGTATAAACTTCCAAATACCAGAAATGACTACAATTGAGGTTAGAAATGAGGGAATAACCGAGGGATTAAGTGAGGGATTAATTACTGAAATGTGGCAGTATAATGGCAAGAAAGGTATTAGTGCTCTCATTGAAAAATTCAACGATGAGGAAATGATGAAACCCTATATGAGTGTTGATAATGACGGAGAATATATTAGTTGTTTAAACCTTTCACGTATTAATTATTCTACACTTTCATTAGTGAAAGATAAGAAGACCGGAGAAATGAAGGAAAAAATCAAATTAACTGGTAATACTATTAAGTCAAAGGTAATGCCGGGATATATTGAGGAATTTATTCAAGAAGGTCTTAATTTAATTCATCACGGTAAGGGTAAAGAATTTATTGCATACTATAATAATTACGTACAAGATATTTGTCTTAAACAAATACCGTTAAAGAAAATAGCGACAAAAAACAGAGTCAAATTGAGTTTAAGCGGATATATTAAAAGGGGTAAAGATAAAAACGGCAGGGATAAAGCAAAGCAAGCACACATGGAATTGCTTGTCGAAAAAAGAAATAAGATAGCAGAAGAATTATTTCAAAAACACAAAGACACCTTAACGTTTACCAAAGCCGAAGAAGCATTGAAAATTGAAGATAAATTAAAATTGGTTGCAACCTATATGCCACAAGAGCCACAATTGGATTCTGTTGTATATCAAGTTAATACTGGTTATCTTAAATCACATAGTAGTTCGGGTAAAATTATCGACCCTAAAACAGGTGAAGAAAGATATGCATCGGCATTGATTACTGCCGAAGACCTACAAGAGAATCCAAATATGCTTGGTGAATATAATGTTGTGAAATACCTCGATGCTTTTAATAGTAGAGTTAAATCACTATTGGTTGGCTTCGATGAGGATGTGCAGAAAACACTTTTGGCTAAATATGTGAAAAAGACAACTGTAGACGAGTTTGGAAATAAAAAAACTGGTAAGGAATTGAGTGTTAAGGATTATGAGCCATATAAGTTAGAACTCAGAAATTTTGACAGTGATGACTATGATGAGTCTATGTATTTAGAGCCAAAAGAAGTGATTTTCTGGAACAGAACCGGATATGACCCAAGATTAGTATGGAATGGATTTAAAATGCATGATGATGACATGGTATATTATGAAATATATGAAAGTGCATTGAATTATCTTAATGAGAAAATGACTGCAGCAAACAAGACTAAAATTAAATCAATTAACGACAAGTATGAAAAGGGTGATTTGGTTTTGGTTAAAGATGGTCAGCAATATAACTTAGGATTATATAATGGCGTTTATCTTGAGATAATTAAAGAGAGCATCGAGATTCCAAAGACTCAAGTTGAGATTGAAATTGATAAGAAGAAAGCCGAATTGGATGCTAAAATCGCTAGTCTTCAACCCGCTGGTGTTGAAACTGAAAGAGATAAATATTTAAAAGCACTTGCAGAAAAGAAATTAGTATATTTTAGCGAATTTAAGAAGCAATTTAATTTGCCGACTGAAATTACTATGGACAAACTTTTTGCAGAAGCACCCGCAGCAAAGGGGGCGTTTGAAAAATATATTGAAGACGTTGAAGCCAGTCAAGAAGAAGAGGTAATGGAATTTGGATTCGATGATGGTGGAGATGGTCCAGAATAATATTTTCATAATACATATTAGGATTTTAAGAGTATTTATATTAAATATTGTATCATGAAGTTCAAAAAGAAAGATTTAATGGAAATTATAGATTCCAACGGTGATTTAATTGGTAAGAACGACATACCAACATCGGGAGCAGATTTAGAAACACAAGCCAACGGTACTACCGATATGAATGTCAAGAAAGGTCAACAACCATTCAGATATGACATGTTGGGTAGGTTCGGATTTACTATGATGCCTTTCATGGAAGGCAAAGAAAGTCAAGAACAATTGGAATTAATTAAAGACTTGACCGAACTTATGCACCAGAGATTTGTCGATATTATCGGACATTATTATAGAAATCCAAATAAATTAAAACCCGATTATAGAAAGGAATCTGAGGGAGAGGGTTCTAAAGAACATGAAAAGTACGATAAAGAATATGCGATGAAAATCATGAAAGTGGTTCAAAAGCATTTTGAGGATGCATTCGATGAACCCAAAACCATTGATGAAGCCAAAGTTGTTGAGGATAAAATCATGGGTAAAAGAGGGGAAGACGAAATAAGTAATAAAAGCGAAGACAAAGAAGTTACGGACAAAAAACTTGAAAAAATTGCGGGTTTAATTAATAAACTCGACAAGAAAGACATCGACAAACTTAAAAATCTTCTTGAAGCAAAAGAGCCTAAAGAAGAAACTAGTTTTACCCCAATACAGAAGCAAAAAATCGAAAGATTCGTTAAGAATTATAAAGGTGATTTTGAGGATGACGATATTCATAAACTTTCCGAAAGACTTGGATTGGATAAGCATGAAGTTGAAGAATTTATATATGGTATTGCACGTAGAGAATTAAAGAAGTAATGGCGAATCAACAACTATACGATAAACAGTATTCTGTGCCCTCTGACGTAATTAAATACATTCAGACAGTACTTGTATCCTCTCCCTCTGGAGAAGGGGTCAAACGCGCTAAATTCATTGTTAAAAACGGTTCTGTAACTTACCAAGAACTTAAGAGACTAAAGAACTTCTTTGATAATTTTAATACGCAAGCAAATAATAAGGCTCAGTACGCACTCGCTGGCGGTAATTTAATGAAAGCGTTTGTTGATGCTACTCTGAATCAACAACGTGCTGGTGTGCAAAGGTCAAAAGAAGTTAGACAAGACATGACAACTAATCCGAATTCAGAATTACACGCATACCAAACACCGAGACTAAACGAATTTGAAACGAACATTAATAATCTAGCAAGAGCAATAGATACAGAAATTCTTAGAAAAATTCTTAAAGAAGAGAAGGATAAAGAAGAGAAACAAAAAAATGCCGTTGCTGTTATTGTTGATAAAGACAATAAAATACTTTTACTCAAAAGAGGTAAAGACCCAGAAATTTGGATGCCAGGAAAATGGGCACTAGTTGGTGGTGCAATCGAAAAGGGTGAGAGTCCGCAAAAGGCTGTTGAGAGAGAAATACTCGAAGAAACTGGGTTGGAAATTGATAAATTCGTTAAGACATTTAGCATACAAAGAAATCCAAACAGTATTGAGCATATTTTTGCTTGCCGTTACAATGGTGACCCAACAGAAATAACGCTTAATGGCGAAAACACAAATTATGGTTGGTATAGTGTCGATGAAATGAAATATCTTGATATTGTACCTAACTTAATTGAATATATTACACTAGCATTTAAAAAATATGATTAGTGTATTTATAGTAAATAACAATAGAATTTAATACAAAAAATTATGAGCAAATTAGCAGACGAAGCCGTAGGATTCAGAAAAACAGCGATAGCGAAAAACGATTACACCAAGGACGACCAGTACAATGCTGGTAATGCAGATGCGTTATCAACGGGTGATGCACAAGGTAAAGGATTAGTTGATGGTGAAGCCGGAAATGCAATCGATGTTAAAGTAAGAAAAACTTTAATTGCGAAGAATACCTATCAATCTGGTAGAGAATACTACGCAGGGACAGTATAATAATGTTGAAAGAAGCGAAAATATTTCTTGAGACTCTTACACATTTTAGACAACTCTTAAATGAAGGTGTTGGTGAGGGTACTGTTGTCGATGCAATCAAAAAGCATAAGATAGTTCATATCTACTATGCTGGTGATGACACCATTTTGAAAGGCTATCGAACAATAAAGCCATACGTATTGGGTCACACGAAGAGCAAAAAAGCACAGAAGAACGGTGAAGACTATATGTTATTAAGAGCATGGGAAACTGCAGGTAATTCCGACAGTAAGAAGATATATTATAATGAAAAAAATAAGCCACAATATGGTTGGAGATTATTTAGAGTGGATAAGATAACTTCATTCTTACCAACGGGCGAACATTTTAGTACAGAAGATAGTAAGTTCCCCGACGTTGAAGGTTATAATCCCAATGACAGTCAAATGCAAAATATTGTTGCTGCTGTTGAAATAGAAAGCGATAAACCCCGTACAACGGTTAGAGGTGCTGTTGTTAAACAGAAATTACCACCTAGTAGTGTCGATGCTAAAGGCAATAAATTTAAAAGATATTCGAATGCTGCTAAAAAGCAGAGAGATATTACTGCGGATGAAGTTGAACATCTTTGGGGAATGGTAAATCAGATGAGAGCGAGAGGAAACCGAGACAAATATTTTGTTGTACAAACCGAGAACGGAGATATGGTTGCAAAAACCGAAAATCAATTAAAGAATATTGACCCAGATTCTGTTGTCGGAAACTTAAGAGACCTATATATCAAGTTAGTTAAACCAAGTGAAAAGGTTACCGATACTTCATTCATCGAAAAAGCAAAAAGAGATGCGTTAAAAGAAGCAAATAAGATGAATAAAACAAATATTCCAATACAAAACACCGAAAAGAGAACTTTTTTCAAATAGCAACGTATTTATTATAAAAAATAATAAAATTTTATAAAATTAAGATAATGGCACAAAAGTACGATTTAAATAAATTAAGAACAGAAATAGATTCGAGCAAAAGGGAAAGACGTAGCGTCGCCGAGAGTGTTCAAGGTTCTGCATTACTACCAAAGGATGTGTTTTTAAAAGAATTATTAACGTCGATTAAGACAGGGCAAGAAAGTCATGCAACTAATTTAATAAAAGTTGTCGAGAATAAAACCGCACAGAAATTCGGTGAAGTTAAAAAGCATGACATTACCCCGATTGCACCTACTGCACCAGTACGTACACCACAACACAATCTCAATGAGGTTGAAATGTCACCCGAAAGAGACGAGCAACTCTTTGCTGACTTTGAAAGAAGAAGAAAACAAACACTTGCAGAATCAATTGATGGGTTTAATAAAACCGTTCCGCAAGTTCCAAACTATAATAACATTCCATATGTTGGACAGCCAATGCAACCGCAACAATTCGCTGGTCAGCCAATGCAATTAAATGAGCAATATCTTGCTGAAAACGTAAAGAAAATTGTTAATAATTATCTCATTGAAAATTTTGGTCCAGTTGTTGAAGAAGCAATAAAGTCGACAATACTCGAAATGTATGCTGTGGAGAGAATAAAAGAAGTGCTTACCGAGAATAGAGAGATGATAAAAACAGTAGTCATCGAAACGATTAGAGAGATACAAGCAAGGAGTAAAAAAGCACAGTAAATGTGCTTTCTTTTTATAAGTGAGTTTGTATTTATGTTAAACGCTTTATTTTAACTTAATATTTTCGGCATGACATACGATGAATTCAAACAGAATTTCTTAGGAGAATTCCTTAAAATAAAATCTTTTGCTGGTAAAATGAAATATGCTGGTGAACACCTAACAAGAATAGGTAGTGGCACTGGTAGAGTTGTGTTTGATATTGATGGGGAGAAGGTGCTGAAATTGGCGAAGAATCCAAAAGGTATTGCTCAAAACGAAGCCGAAGCGGGTGCGGGTAGATACCCAGATACCCACGACATTGTTACCGAAGTATTTGAAGAAGCCGACAATAGTGAATGGTTAATATCTGAGAAGGCAAAGAAAGTCAATGAAAAACGAATCAAAGACATAACGGGCATTCCGAGTCTTAATGATGTTTATATGTATCTTCGAAATAATCACGAACAAAATAAAGGTAAAAGAGCGATATATGGGTTGGATAAAGAAATGGAAGAACTTATTAGAGAAAACGAATGGGTTCAAGAATTAGAAAATTTCATCAATAACTATAGTCAATCCCCTGGCGACATGGGCAGACCAAGCACATATGGTGAGGTTCTTCGTGGCGGTCAACCAACAATAGTATTGACGGATTATGGATTGAATGATGAAGTTTATGACACTCATTATAATCCAGAGAGAAAGCAGAGATATCGTATGTACGAACTCTATAACTTTGCCGATGGTAATGACGACATACTCAGCGATATGCCACCACAAGATGCGGTTGATACTCGTCAGGGAATGTGGGGATTAGTACCATATGGTGTTGGAGATGGCGATGGTGTTATTAATGAAGGATTTATTTCGTTTGTTCTTAACAGAGACAAGTACCCAACTAGACCGCTTCCAAGTACTCCGTATATTCTCGATGAGTTTCATAATGTCGTGAATAATCTCAATGAAGTGCTTAATAAAGTAAGCGACAAGAAGAAATTCTATAATAACTTACTCGAACTTCAAGATTATCTCATCAGAGGTAAATTCTATGATAGAGACCCGTTAGGAAAACAAATGGTAAATTTGGATGAGGTCAGAAACAATCCATTAGTTCCGACAATTAAATTAGAAACAGAACAATCGGATAAACTCGCAAGCAAACTAGCGAGAAAATTAGGTCTTGGCATGCCACAACCAATTGATGAGGGTGGTGCGAATGGACGTGCATATATGGTTAGCGGCAACAGAGTTTTGAAAATAACTATTGATGTTTGTGAAGTAAATGCTGCTGTGAAAACTAAGAGTGTGAAGCCAAAAACACTCGTAAATGCTTATGCGATATATAAAATTCAAGACCTTGAAAAGGGTGTTGAGGTTTATGCGATAATCATGGATTTTATTCCTGAGAAACCCAAAGATGAGTTTACGAGACTTACTGATTTAATGGAAGTCATTCAACCTAATTTATATGTCGACTTGTTAGGAACAATAATGAAGCAGAGGGGAAAGGGTGTTTTCATTGGAAGAACATTCGAAGAATTTCCGGAACTAGCAAAGACAATATTAACCGCAAACCCCACCGCTAACATTAAACAAATTGATAGACAAAAAGCATATCAGTTTATGTTGGGTCTTTATGAAATAAAGAAAGATTTGGTTAGACTAGAAATTACATCAAATGATTTTATGACGTTAAGTAATTTAGGATATAAAGACGGTGTATTAATATATTTTGATATTGGTGGCTGTGATGAACCCAACCTACCTGCTAATGCCATTATTGCCTTAGATGAAGACGGTAGTGCTTTATATTCAACAGAAAATAGTTTTGGTCAAGATAATTTTCCCGTACACAATAATGACGATACTTCTCCATCAATCGAGAATGATTTGAATGCAAATAGTTCATTGTATGAAGATTTGGAATACAACCATGTCGTTGGTGACGCAACACAAGATGAATTTCAACTAAGCGAGAGAGTTAAGTCATATATGCCTAACAGTAGCAGTGTTGAGGTTAAGAAAAAATGTAGATTAGGCGGTAATGGTAGTACAAGTACGGCATGCAATCAAGGCGATATTAGTAATTTAAATATTAAATCTTTAAACGAAGAAATTGATGCGAGTGAAGCATATAGGGATGAAGGTGCTTTGGGTGCAATGGTTAGAGGTAAAAAGGACGTTGCGATAATCATGTCGAAGGTATATCAAAATTTTGATGAAGTTGTGGCTGAAAATGATTTCGGATTAATTCCGATAAAACAAACAAGCCATAGTATAGGTATGATGATTGTTTATCGCAAAACTCCAAGAGGTGAAACCAACGCAAAAAAACTAGAAAAAATCATGATAAGTCATGGTGGATATGTAAGTGATAAAACACCCGGCGAAGCATATCAAATCGGAAAACTATTGGATTACAGCGATGAATCTATATTGAAATATATCAATAGAATATATCGTAAATTACCTAGTGGCGAAGCAGTGCGTAAAACAAGCGATGAGTTGTATCAATATGATAAGGAACATCCCAGAGAAATGAATGAGCAGAATTTAGATAAAAGCCAAAAGTATTATCGGGCAATAGAGAAAAATTTGGGTGAAACCGTTGAATTTGAACCTGAAGGTTACTATGAAGCAATTGATGATGATGGTAATCCTATATTTAAATACGATACGTTTTGGGTAAGCGATAAACCAGAAGTCTCAGCAAGTAAAAGTATTGGTGGTGCTGTGATGGGATTATATTCGATGTTTATGTCAAATGGAAAAAATCCTACGGAATTTTTCATATATGTTATTAGCGAAAAACCCGATGTTGATATATCGCATTGGGAAATGGGTGATTTTGGACATATTAAGGAAGTAAGATACAGAAGGGCAGTACAAGGCAAATACCTTGGCAAAATAGCAATTACCGATGACTTTAAAAAAAGAATGAATGCTTTCTATGAAATTAATGGTCTGGAAGCATATGACGAACCCGATGAAGAAACGTCAGAGATATTTCAAGATACTGATTATGAAAAATATCTAGACAATATAAAAAATACTATACAAGAAAGCATTCACAAGCACATAGTTCGTAATCCCGAAGATTCTCTTAAAGCAATTCTTAGTGGTAAAAAAGACATTGATTTTATTGATGTCAATAAGAAATTTGCTGATAAGATAGAGAAGAACAAAATCGGTATTATACCAGTTAGAATGACTTCACAGAATTCAATTATGTCAATAGTTTATACCAATAAGGAAAAGGCATTAAAACTATATGAGTTTCTTAAGACCCATGATATGCATTTGACCGATAACACTGCAGAAGAGGCACGTGAGATAGGTATATTAATGGGATATAAGGAAGAAAATATTGAAGAATATATCCGTGATAAGTACGGTGACGTTAATGAAGGCGTTGGAGATGCTTATGCGGCAAAACTCGGTATACCCGATGAGTTTAGCGATTTCGATACTAAGTATGCCAAAGAACAGAACAAAGAAGATATTGTTTATAGTAAACCATATGATGATTTGGTTATAATAAGAAACCCCAAATCTTGGGAAAATATTAAGGCGTGGGTTAGGGGTGTTATCGACAAAGAAGGTAATTTATATGTTGAACAACGACCAGAGCGAATACACGAAGAAATACTTGGAAAATTACATGACTTAGGTTTGATTAATTATCACAATGATTGGGATGCCCAGATTCCTCGTGAGTTTTTAACAGTACAGAGATATGCAATGGATAATATTATTTTGCTTGGCGAATCTAATTCACCAATGACAAAAGATGAAGATAGGGAAAAAATAAGTTGGAATAAAGAATATTGGATGAAAATTCCTAAAAGAGCGGATGCCGAACCCGTTTATCAACAATTTCTTAATAGGGCGAAGCCAAAGAATCCCCGTATGGAGTTTATTAATGAAAATGTTCGTTATTATGCTAACAACTTAGATGAAGAAGCATATCCGAAGACGGTTGGTGAAAATAAAAAAATATTTTTAAAAAATATAAATGAAAATATTAACGAGGCGAGAGAAATGATGAAAATAATCTAAAAAACGATTCGTTTGGTAGACAAATTAGTATTTATGATAAACAATTATGGGAAGACCGAGAAAATATACGTTAGATGAAAATTATTTTGAAAACATTATTTCGGATAATGCTACATATGCTCTAGGATTTATTTACGCCGACGGTAGTATATATCATAATTATTTAAGCGTTAAATTATCCGCAAAAGATATTGAAATATTGAATTTTTTAAAGTCCGAATTAAATTATAACGGAATAATATCAAAATACGTTGTAAAAAATAGAGAATATGTTGGATTGACTGTTTCATCTAAAAAAATTATTAGCGATTTGATTAATCTAGGTGTTGTTTATAATAAAACGTATTTATCTAAAACATTGCCGATTTATCCTAAAGAATATGAAAATTCTTTTCTCAGGGGATTTTTTGATGGAGATGGTTCAATTTCATTAAATAATTGTAGAGGAAAGGCAGAATATACAATTACTTATTCAAGTAATAAGACAGTATTAAATGAAATAAAACAAATATTATTAAAGAATAATATTTCTTGTTGTAATATAAGACATAGGCACAATAGTGACGAATCGTGTATGTTAGAAATAAGAGGAAATAGAAACATTGAAAAATTATATAAACTACTTTATGATAATGCGGAATTTTATTTGAAAAGAAAAAAAGAAAGATTTGATAATTTTATGCTAATGCTTGAAGGTCTGAAGAAAAGAAACATATTGGATGAAACAATTTCTGATATTTCTGAACTATATTGTTTTGGACTGAAACAAACAGAAATTGCAAGGATTAAAGGAATGCCAAGTAGTTCGGTTAGAACAGTAGTACAAAGACTTAGAAAACATGGGAAAATTGAGTGAATTTGTGTCTAATTTAAGAAAAAAACCGTTTATACAATCAATTATAAGTGATTTAAACGGGGAAGTACTAGCAGTGGGTGGTGTTGTGCGTGATTTAATATTAAATAAACAAAACAAAGACA
>Ga0315291_10008278_pt1 | contig 12782 bp, 13 predicted proteins | sample YL17G12_20_MG_FD_203070 | JGI IMG/M metagenome (GOLD analysis project Ga0315291, IMG submission 203070) | Sediment microbial communities from Yellowstone Lake, YNP, Wyoming, USA - YL17G12_20 | ecosystem: Environmental > Aquatic > Freshwater > Lake > Sediment | place: USA: Wyoming | collected... | reverse complement strand
AGAATGCGATCGATCAGCACTTGGTCCCGAGAGACAGACAACAGAACCGCTCCTACGTCAGGGACCAGTCTCAGAGGGCTGCGCCTTGACATTTGTTCGTCTTGTCCCTGAAAGCCGGGTCCGACTATTGTGTGCCGGTCAGACTCACCTTTCCAAGCGCGTCGAATGTGTATCCACTTGTGCCAGTGCGCTCGAAGCATGATCTCCACATCGGGAGCTTTGCCGGCGACTGAGGTTTGGTCCGCGAACATTCCCTCTCGTGCAAGAACTTGCTCGTAATAGACGAAGGCCGTCGAACCCCCGTGTGACATGTGCATCGTGTGTCCTTGCACATCTAGGAACAACTGATCGTCGAAGAATCTGCCTCCGAGAGATTCCACGATCATTTGGTGCAGATCGACGAATTCGCTGCTTGAATAGTCACCGCCAGCGAGCCCGTAGACTTCTGCGTGTCTGATCGGAATCATCCTGAGAAGAGCTAGAGCGCATTCTGCTTGTTGTTTCATGTCGGTCACGGTCAGGTATCTTGCTCCTGATCGGTAGTTGGGTCCGTCAATAAGATCGCCGTTCAGCAGAAGGAGCGTTGGTTTCCATTGACGCATGAACTGGCAAAGGTTCCTCCAATATCGGAAGAGCACTTGCTGAACTGGATTTGCTGAAGCCGAAGGATCAGTGGTATCGGATTTGTGCCAGCATCCGAACACGCTTCCGACATGCATGTCGCTGAGCACTAGCGCCCTGACAGTTCGCATGGTAGGAATCGCCGAATGATGGTCCAGCACGAGTCATGAATGACTGCCAAGGCGAAACACTCGTGAATACCTGGGTGACCTGAGTACTTCCCCTCGGACCACGTCGATGTCTGGAGAATCCTTCAGAGAGACTATTTCGGATCTCTCCTTGTCAATGAACGAATCTTGGAAAACACTCCGCAATGAGGCCTCGGCCGCAAGAACCGACAGATGCGTCTTGAATCGTGATCTGTTTCGGGAATTCCTCGACGGACTTGAGTGTCTTTCAGCCGAATGTTCTCTTGACAGACTTCGTGATGACTGCACTGATCTACAATGCCAAAGATGAGATTCTGTCATGAGTGTTCCAGTCCCAAAGAGGGCGGATGCAAGTTCGGCGTGTCGTGCCGGCTCTTGCCGCTCAATCTGACGGGCAATTAGTTAAGGCTGGTTGGGAAGGTTTCCGATGTATGCTGCAACTTTCGGAATGCTTCACACATCTTCTGAAGGTTTCACACGTGTCAGTCCGAGAGCTTTTCTCGCATCCTCATTGAGTATGCCCAGTTCGCCCAATCGTTCTTTGAGAAGCCTCCTCACGACCCCGCTGAATGATGGCTCACTCAGATCTCTTCTGATCTGCTCCAATGTGTTGATGAGTTCCTCATCCAGACTCACGCTGACTCTCACTCCTCTTGGTCTGGGCTTCTCTGTATGGAACTGGGGTTTCCTTCCCGGCCTGGAGCTCTGCATCAGATTCACTCCTCCGTCTGTGATTTGCTTCAGGAGGGGAGAGCCAAGGCAGTCTATTCACGTTTGAACGCATGAGATCGGTTTCTTGTGTTCGGAGGAAATGCTTTCGCTCGCGAAAACGCACTACGCCTTTCCGCGATGATGACTGCTATTTGAAGGATAGTTCAAATGAACATGCTTGCTTCTAGGCAGGGATCGACCATTCTCACGGGTGAGACTCTCGATGGTTGAAAGGAAATCCGACCGCCCCGCAGGACCGAAGATGATGTATTCTGCAAAACGACGTGCCTCTAGGTGGATTCCCAAGCTAGGCTCAGCCATCCGTCTCGGGATTTCCAGATAGTACCGCACGTATCTGTAGATGCGTTTTTTCATGTATTTCTTGAAGTAGGTTCGTGGCTGGATCTTCAACACTGCGCTACAAGCCGTGCAAGGAGGGATAACTGCGTGGGAGGGTAGGTCTCGACCGCTCTGAGAGTCGATGCGATGTGTCCGACTATTCGACACTGAAGGACATTCAGCGCGGGCGACCAAGATCTAACTGTGAGGAGTGGCGGGCCCGGTGGGATGCGAGCCTACCTAGTTGAATTCCTAGGATTCGGGAAACTGATGACGCGAGCCAAGATCACACTGCTAGCAGGGAAGCCTACGCTAGAGTGGTGGCGGGGATCGACGGAACCTAAACCACTAGGGGTCACTCTCAAGGACTCGAGAACTTGATCGTAGCCCGGAGGAGATTCTGCAGAACTGTGCGATATGCCGAGAATAGGTCGGTATTGGCGCCTCCGCATGAACTCTGAAGAGGGCCTTACCAGCTACGCGCTTTGTGAGCCCTACAGAATCTATGCTACAGACGAGCAATGGGAGAAGGATCAGATCGAGGCGCTTTGCTTAACGTTCAAAGAGACCCTCAAGAAGGAGCTCATCGCTAGCGAATTACTCTTGGAAAGGAGAGCTCTTGTTTTGGGATTCATTCCACTGTGCCGAAAGCTCACCTGATCACTACCCGATAGGAATTTCTGTGAGATCGGCCGCATCGTGGGAAGGGTATCTATGCCGTGTCAGAGGGCGACCTCGTGGCCCGAAAGCGCCTCGAATCACTATACCGCACTTTGTTGACTCCTGTTGCACTCATTGTAACGGTTTCAGGGGTTTCGTACGTCAATGCGGCGATCATCTTCGGGATCCATGGAATCTTGGAGTTCTATGTGGTGACCATGGGTATGGCTGTCATATTTCTAACCATGTCAGCTTTGGCCTACAGTTCTGGTCACCTAGATGTCAAGAAGTACCGCAGGGACACCTATCGAGCGGCATTCGGATTGTTGGTCCTCTCTCCGTTCCTCTCATCATCGTTGCTGGTTGCGCAGTCTGTAACGATTATTCTCGGAGGCGCTAGCAATTCGTCAGTGACCTTCATCGCTTTTTCTGCCTATTTGACAATCGGGATCATATCCGCGATGTGGTTTGTCGGACTAGCGTTCAAGGACTGATCAGCATTCTAGCGACAATCTCCGTGCCCATTCTAGTGTTGGCTAGAGTCGTGCGGCCGCCGGGACTCAAACCCCTGGAGAGGAACTATTCGGACTCACCAATTCGGGGGTCCCTCGAAGCAGATATGATTAAACCATTCAGCATATTTGGGCATAATATTAAACTCATCAAATGCGAAAGACTAGTGGCTTGTCGAAGACTCTCTCGATGCGTTCGTATTCACAATGCCTGACACTTCCTTCAATCACCGGACGACTTCCTCACGCCACTATTCCCGCTTGGCTCCATCAAGAGTCATCTCTTGTCCGTAGACTCTCCACCCACGGACGCTGATTCTAACACCTTCGGCAAGACGAGCAGTCAGCTTACTCGTGACTGTCATTTTGACACCATCACTAGATGGTTTCGCTTCTTGGATCTTGTGCGACTCAACGTCCAAATGCGGATGTTCTGAAGGAGGGCCAAGTTTGCTTGGATCTGAGCCGTGCAACGTTGCCATTACAGCTGCCGAGATTGGGGCTTCCGCAGAAAGCGATTCTCGTAGGAGCTCTGCTGTTGGAGACATGCTGACAAGCAGAAGGACTGACCTAACCAACGCTTCACGAGTGGGCCGCTGAAGAGCGCTGGCCTCCGAGCGTAATGATTGCAGGCTAGTGCGCCCATGGATTAGACCGTTCCTTAGCTCCTTCATTCTTGGATGGAGCGCTGTTCCATTGGGCAGTAGCTTCTGTACAGCAGCTCTGACTCCAGAGGTAGTGGACGGGCCCATCCACTGATTGCCGCAATTCCCGCAGGTGATCGGGTCATCCGATACGTTGAAGCGGTCTTGCAGAAGCGGGTTGATCGTTTCCAATCCTGTCCAGAACCAAGTGAACTTCTCAAGTTCGTCGGTGGCTAGGCAACCTCTTCTGTGCCAGCTAATAGCACGCGACACTCTGTCTCTCGAGTCGTCGTCCGTGATACCGAACACTCTTTCCATAAGATCGATCATGATTCTCGGATCTAACTCTCTTCGGGAGGCTTGAACTGGGACGTCATGGAAGAGTTGCAGGAAATCTCTATCCGATATTCCCACAGTGATCTCGTAGGCTAGCTCCTCTCTTACGATCGGCAGCCCGACGGCGTTGCAGAAGCAAGCAAAGGATACCACTCCATCAGCCACTGCTTTGGCTTTCCTGATCGCATCATCAATATTGCCTCCTCTTGCTTTCACCGCAAGCTTCAGCCCGACCGGTATCACGTTCCCCGACTGATCATACTGCATTAGATTCCTGATGATCACCGTATCCATTTTTCCGGTTGCATCAGGGAAGTTCAGCTGGACTTCCCCATCGCTCGGAAGCCTGGTTCCCGGCCTCACCATGAAAACCACCATAAAGTCTCGTTCTGTGTTCAGATTTTGCTTCTGGCTAACGGTCATTTTCAACCGTCATATCATGTTTCATTCGAGCTACTTACGGGATTTGCCCCCTTCGATCTTGGGCGGGGCTTCGTGAGGAGACGATCGCTGCCGGGAATGAGGGCGCTGTTGATCATTCACCCGGCCTCAAGAACGGGAGGGGCTTTATTGGCACAATTCGGGGTATTCTTCGTAAGACCTAGGTTCTGTAGGACGGTGGCAATTGCCCTGGACTTCTCCACATGTCTGCAGGAGATCGCTGATAGCGTTCGCTTAAGGCAACTTTCACTATGGGCTGGATCAGGCATATCGCATGAGCCACCATCTGCTCTGCCCTTAGCAAACGAGCTGAAGTTCTACGTGCTGGAGCAGATTTGCGATTTTGGTGATCTACGTGGACTCTACGAGAGCCGTCTGCAAGAGGGAAAGGACATCGGAGAGAAGATCCGTTCCTATCCACTGGAAGCATTTCTCGAGGGGATCTCAGAGAACCATGACATTCTCCGATCCATCGCCGAGGTTTTTCGACAAGGCTCTCCGAACAGCAATCACATCACGATAGCAAGACTCCTGCAAAGGGGGCTCGTTCGGGAAGTACTCACGACGAATTTCGATCTACTGATTGAGAAGGCGCTTGAGCAGACAGGGGAGCATATAGGTGTCAACTACGAAGTCTATTTCACTGAGGACGAGTTTTCCGGAATCGATACTCATCCGCCTCTCCCTGCTATTTTCAAGATTCACGGGAGCGCCGGCGACGAAGGAAGCATGAGGGTTACTTTGAGTCAAGTTGCCAGTCAGAGGCTTTCTCAGGGTAGGGCGAAGGTGCTGGAGCATTTTCTAGCTTCCGAGAGAGGCATTGTGCTGGTCCTTGGCTACAGTGCCAGCGATGATTTTGACATAAATCCTGTGCTCTCGGCGATTGATCCAAAGAAGACTATCATCTTCGTCTCCCACACGCCCGGGGAACACGAGGTAAGAGAGCTTCCCCAGCACTTTCGAAACTTTCGCGGCTGGCGCATGATCTGTGATACAAACGAGGTAACCGAGTGCCTAAGGAGGGTACTCCATGATGCGTGACGATTGGAGAGTCGTGATTGATCAGTGGGCCGACCGAATTCCTTTGCCGAAGCGTTGCGTTCTCGTAGCAGTTCTACTCTATGGAAGAGGGTATCCAGAGGAGGCACGTGCCCTCTACAACAAGGCCGCAAAAGAATACAGAGCATCTGGAAACAGGGCCGAGCTGGCTGCCACCCTACAACACCAAGCCATCGTTGATAGAGGAACGGGAAACCCTCGCGAAGCCAAGAAGTTGCTTGGGGAGGCTCTGAGCATCTTCCAAGACCTCGGGTTTCGAGCGGGGATTGCTGACACGCAGGCCCAGCTTGCCCATACGGAACGGGATGCAGGGGACCTCGATGAGGCGCTACGGTTGTACGAGTCTGCGAGACGGACCTATGAAGACCTCGGTGACGAACCGAGGAAAGCAGGAGTACTCCAAAGCATGGCTATCATCGAGAAGAACAGAGGGAACTACGATCGCGCTAGGCAACTGTGCAGTGAAGCTAGGCCCTTGTTCCAGGAGTTCGGCAAGCTACTGGACCTAGCAAACACTCTTGGCGTAATGGCCGACATAGAGCAGCAGACTGGCAACTATGGCGAAGCAAGGAACCTGTATGATCAGGCTCGAGGACTATTCGAGAAGCTTCGAAACCAGTCGGGAATAGCTGTTACCCTCCACCGCTGGGGCATGATGGAGCACAGAGCGGGCAAGTACGATGAGGCCAAGACACTATACAACGAGAGCTTGGAGATAAGGAGGAAGCTGGGGGATCGAGCAGGAATAGCCGAAACCCTGGGGCAACTCGCCATGATATACAAGGACAGAGGTAACTATGATGACGCCTTTCGATTGTGGAGCGAAGCTGAAGAGATCTACGAGAAGCTCGGAGAACCTTCCGGACTGGCAGGGACTTTACACAATCTCGGCTTACTACGGCGAATCAAAGGCGACTACGATGGAGCAAGAAAACTGTATCTTCAGAGTCTAGAGATCAAGCGAAGACTTGGGGACATGGCAGGAGAGGCCAGTACGTTGCATGAATTGGCCAACATCGAGTGCGTGCACGGGAACTGTGACGAGGCGGAGAGACTGTTCAGAGCATCCCTGGATGCAAGGCAAAAGCTCGGAGACAAGACCGGCATCTCCCAGACGCTGCATGGCCTAGCCTTGATCGAACAGAAAAGAGGCAATGACAAAGAGGCGGAGAAGCTGTACAAGGAAAGCCTAGAGATCAAGCACGAACTTCGAGACGAGGCAGGAATGTCAGGCATAATTCATAATCTAGCCGCAATCGAACGCAAGAGAGGCCACCACGCGCAGGCAGAGAGGCTGTGCAGAGAAAGCCTCGAGAAGAGGAGGAGGCTGGGAGACCAAAGAGGCATCGCTCAATCGCTGGGGCTGCTCGGCTCACTTTCAGATGAGGCCGGCCGACCCAAACAGGCGGAATCCCTAGTGTCAGAGGCTCAAGAGATCTTCACCAGAATTGGAGACAAATCCGGCCAGGAGGAGGCCTTGCGCCACCTGAATAGAATTCGTGAGAAGCTGGAGGTCGAGAAGAGCAGTGGATGACCCAAGGGTTGTCAGAGATCATGACCAGCGTGCGTGTTGCCAGAATCTCCTAACCAATGTCAGAGGCCTTCAGGCCCCGCTGGAGGATTCTATAGGAGAAGTTGCTCGGGATCTCTTGGTGATAGCGATATTCTGCATCAGACGGCTCTGAAGATCAGCCCGCCATGGCACAGGAGATGCTTCCCCTTCTGCGTGAGTGTCCACTCGTGGCATAAGATTGGAAAGCCCAAACCGATCATCAAGCGAGCCCAGCGGTCCCTCACGCAGCCTTCCGCCTTGAGCTTGTACAAGTGGAATCTGACGGTTTTCCTATCTTTGCCAAGCTCCTCGGCGAGGCTAGAGACATTGGAGGAGCGCGTCCGAGCTATGCAACGCATGATTTCGACATCGAGGCTTTGGTTCTGAAGCGCTCGCTGTAACTGCGAGATTGACACGGGCATCCCCCACCACCCCCTTGGGGCCCCACAGCATATCACATAGAGGATGCGCGTCCGGTTTAGGAATTTCCTTCGCGCACTTGCATATCGAGACCCATAGATCGTGTCCACATGAGAGCTGCAAACTCATGTAGTGTGATTCTGGATGTCTCATCAATCTCTCCCGTGTAGATGGTAGCCATGGGCCCTTGCTATGTGTTGAACGAGCGATATGTTCCCTAGATCTGGGGAACATAGTTTCAGATTCTCCAACTCGTCCATAGACCGCTCCATGGATACTAATGAAGCCAGCAGCGCCATGGGAGAAGCCATGGAAGACCTGCCGAAGCATGCGTAGCAATCGTGACTAAAAACGAAGCCATGGACCATATGCGTTATCCCATAGGCGACAACTCCCCATAGAGCAGAACATCCAAGACCAGCAGACCAAGAAACACCGGCTGACAGAAACCAGAACATGAAACAACGGAGAATGAAACTGCAAGAAGTAGCACAGCAATCCACACTCTATTGTTAAAGTTTCGAGGTCTAGTACTCCCGGCGCTTTTCCGAGCGACTGGACTGATCTTCTGAATGAGGGCGTAGGTTCCATGTAAGCTGCCATGTGCGCTCGTTTAGTGTCGGTGTCGGCTCTTATGGATCGCTCGCTTCAGCATCACAATTACCATGGATCCTGTGACTCTACGAGCGCTTGCCATGACGGCCTCCCATGTCATGCACCACAGAGATGCGCATGAACTAGAAATCAGATGGAAAAATCCGCATATCGCTCGCTATAGGAGCCCCTGTGACTATCACTCTGTATAGGACGTAGTATAGGAACATACCATGAAACTTCTTGAATTCGGATTTGGAAATTGATGCTGTGTCTGCGAGCTCCTTCGGAAACCACATGTAGTGGTTCTTGCCTTAGGACGGTCCTAATGGATTTGTGTTCGTTCAAGCGCGGCCGGGTACTATTTCGTATTGTTCGGCACGGGCTGGGCTGGACGAAATACCACACCATATAGAATAGGGATTGTAGCAATGCTCTCAACCCGAGTGAAGCCATGTTGAATGATCTTGAGTGGCTCTATGCTCTTGCTCAGGCAGCAGCCACGTTTGCCGCGATAGTAGGTGCATTCTATACCACAAAGGTCCTATCAATATCTTCGGAGAAGCGCACCGTCGAGAACCGCATTGAAGACCTTCAACATGAACTAGACCAAGCGAGCATACAGATAGACAGTCTCCAGGTGGACGCCGATGAGATCGAAAAAGAATGGGCAGCGTACCGAATTGATATTCTAGAAGACGACTTCATGGACAAGGTTGATGTGAATCAGCCCCCTTCCCTTGAGCAGACGTATGCAATTTTCGAGAAAATAGCAGATCGGCTTCCCAGTGTGTATGAGAAGGAAGCTATGGAAAAAAGGTATCCCGAATTCATCAAGCGAATCAACGAGGAGGCAAAGAAAAAGGCCGCAGAGCAGTGGAAGGCCGCCCGTCGGAAGTGGCTCGAAGAGGAACTGAAACGAGGCAACGTGTCTGCATACTACCAGTTACAACTGATGGAAACGCCAGCGTACACGCCTCTGTCAGGATACGACGTTCTTGGGTCGGGCTGGCGCAGGTGGGCAAAGATCAAGATTCCAAACACTGAACGGCTCAGGGAGCTATATTCACGACTAACCGATCGGAGGAACGAAGTAGCCTTGCTGGAGGCTCGGAAGGCAGAGTATGGTCGTGATCTGAAGGCGCTGGCTTTCCCAAGGTATGTCCGAGAGGGTTTCCTTGCGCTCGTTTATCTAATAACTGTGGCCGTAGCGATTCCACTTGGCGTCGCTAGATATTGGTCGGCTCTCCCCGACTGGACAGCCTCGCTCATCTTCGCCCTATTTATCTCTGGGCTACTCGTCATGATGCTGTACCTCTATGTGGAGATTCGGGACGCAATGAAGCCTGCGATGCATGAACCGGAGGTTTCGTCATCAGAATCCAAGCAGGGCGACACGGCGCAGCTCGAGCGCCTCTTACGTGAACATGATGTGCTTTCTTCCTTAGATGCAGTTCTCTTGCTCCTATTGCCCTTGACAACATTCGTAATCTCGATAGCTCCGCAGCTGCCTTCTCTGGGAATCACAGGCCAGTATGCATATGGTTTCGTCCTTATCGCAGTTCTGGCGTTCATAGAATCACTTCGCAGACTCATCCCCGCGAAGATCGCTGGGAATATCCCTGGAAGAGTGGGAGCTCTGGTTCCTCTTGTTTTCCTAGTGGGATTTGGGGTTTCGTTCGTCTTGATATGGTTGACACATCTAGTTCGTGGAGGAGAAATACTCGTACTGACAGGCGAGAGACTCGTCTTTGTGGTTCTCGCGGGCCTGTCTTTCGGTCACGCACTGTCTTCCCTTCCGACGAAATGGCTTGCTGCGACACTGAAGGACCGCATCCCATGGAAATGCGATACAATCGAGGCTGCGTTCAACAGTACGTTCATTCTGCGATTGTCCTACCAGACGCGAAAGGCGACCCTCATACAGTGTGTGACCGGTTTGGTTCTACTTCTGGCCTTCGTGTTTCTGTGACGCATGAATCATCTACGTGGAGGGAGCAGTCACTGCGCTCTCATCTTCATGGGCCGCTTCTGTGGCGTATGTGATGAGTCTGCGTTTTCTGCGGTATGGAAACATTAGCCAAGTAGCTTCGAAAGTCCGGCACAGCTTGACTTGCCTCGGACAACTCGCGGAGCAATTGCTTTGATTCTGGCTTCACTAGCTCTGCTATCAGGTCCGTCGTCGTGACGTCTTCTGCGTATCCTATGTCTCCGACCTTCGATAGCACTTCCACTTGGATTCTCGACCACTGATCTTGAGTTATCTCATCCCAATGCTTGTTTCTGTTGAAGTAGTCTCCCGGAAGAAGTCCCTTGGCTTTCGCTAACCCGAGAATCTCTCGCACCCATAGCTCGAGAGCAGCCTCAGATCGATACTTCACCAATGCTTGAAGGTCAGAGCTATTCACATTCTCCGCAAACCCCGCGACAACTAGAAACGGCTTGGGCTTACCCGTTTGGGAGCCGTCAACGAAGTTGAGCTTGGTCGCATCTGCTATCTTGGAACGATGGAGAGCTCTAAGGCCAGCCTCCGTGATATGCCATGCCCCTGTTTCGGCAGATTTGCCGATCTTGTCTTCTTTCTTCAGCCTCCTCAGATGCTTATGCAAAGTCGGGCCCGACACCTTGGCCCGTTCTCCTAGCGCCTTAGTCCTTTTGTCTCCATGTGCCAACTCCTCGAGTACTAGCTTCTCGACCTCGGCCAAATCTCTAGTCTCGTTCCCGGGAAGCGGATAACGTTCTTTCTTTGGTCTGGGCATGTCAGCATCCCACTAACTAATTGTTAGCAGCATGCTTATGCTTATCGGTGCTCGACATCGTTCACCATGAGTAGACATGCCAAATCAGATTGGGATTAGAATGTCCTCCGGCGAGATTGCCCTCCTGAAGAAAGTCAGTCATGCCCGTGGCGAGGATGTCAGCGATTTCGTGCGTAGAGCGATAAAGAGTGAGTTGGCCCGTCTCTCGTATCTGTCCAGCAATGAGAAGAAGGCGCTCGGCATCCGGTCCGAACCTATCGTCGGCAGGCAGGAGAATTGAGTTCAGGGCTAATGGAGCGGCAAGCGTCCGAGGAACACAGGCCCGAGACGCGCACAGCCCCTCCGTACCTCAACTCACTCCAATGCATAGAAGTGAGTCGAATTGGATGATCAGCGGCTCGCTGAGATAAAGCGTTCTGCTTTCAAGTTCATAGCTGGCGGACCGGATGATCCGAGACACGGCCAAGGCCTATGCGTCAACTGTCCTGGCAGGATTGTCCACTATCTAGAGGCCGCTCGAGTATGGATCTATGATGATGGCTCATCTCATACCGGCCATGAGATCGAGCTTCTTCCGGAGTTACCTCCCAACAGGACTAGCGAGGCAGAGATTCCCTGTGAATTGGAATCAATCGCCCCCGAAGTGGTTCAGCGTATCACGGATATCGGCTGCTACTATCGAGCCGGCAACCTGGAACTGGGACCGTTCACTGCTAAGGATGAAGAAGATCCAAAGTTCGATACAGAACTTGCAGCCAAGCTGGGCGTCAAACCGAAACACATAGTCCTCGCCCGTCTGATAGAAACTGTGCGTCCTACAACTTTCGAAGAGATCGCTGAGATCCTTGGCAGCACGATACGCCAAGACGAGCCGACCAAACTCATCCTTTTCTGTGCGGGAATCCTCACCTTCACTAGCGAGGATCAGACTAACGTTCTAATGTCAGGGGAGTCAGCTGGAGGCAAAAGCTACATCACCCTCGAGGTCGCAGCCTACTTCCCGTCAGCTATCCAAATTGTCGTTGCGCGAGCTTCTCCAACAGCATTCTTCCATGATCGGGGTACATGGGACAAAGAGGCAAAGGTTATCCGAGTCAATCTACGGCAGATGCTGCTCATCTTCCTAGATCAGCCTCACTATACGCTCCTCGAGATGCTTAGGTCGCTCCTCAGTCACGACAAGCGGGAGCTGCTTCACAAGATCACGGACAAGTCAAAGAGAGGAGAGCACCGAACCAAGAACGTCGTCGTCGAGGGCTAGGAGCCCGCCCTCCGCGGTGTAGAGCTTACATTGGCTGAGGAGGTCATCGAAGACAGCTCGGTCTTCCGGTCCGAGTAACTGCTTGAACCTGCTCATCGCTACGATTTCTTGTTCGACGATTATGCGCCATGACGGTATCGTCCCCCCATTCACTGCTCTCCCACGAACGCAGAGGAGAGAGTCTAGTGCCTAGAACATGAAAGGGATGGAACACGGAATCACGGACATCGCCGAAACGGTAACGTCTAGTTGTCGGTTGATGGACATGAATCTCGCGGCTGTAAAGAACCGGTTGATGGAGCGACTATAGCTGAAGCATTTTCTTGAGTTGAGCATCGACTTTGGCCAAATCCGCAGGATCGAGCACGCCAAGTTTTCGAATTAGGCGTTTCTTATCTACTGCCCTAATCTGAAGACCTAAAGCAACAGAGGGAACAGTCAGTCCGTTGCCAGTACTTGGCTGTATTGTGATTCTGACATACTCCCATGGCTAAAGCCATGGGGTTCTGGGGTCTCCATCGTTCATTGGAGTTGCCCCTTGCGGGGTATCAGTGCTCCCTTTGCACGCATCCCTGTCTGCATGCAATCGAGCCACGCCTCTAGGACCCAACGCCATACCTATGTTGAACGAGGCGTTGACGTCGACGTGCTCAACATGCCCACAGCCTGAACACTTGAATGTTTTGCCGTTCCTGTTGCCTACGTGTCCGCACCTTGAGCACTT
>Ga0315291_10008277_pt1 | contig 12782 bp, 11 predicted proteins | sample YL17G12_20_MG_FD_203070 | JGI IMG/M metagenome (GOLD analysis project Ga0315291, IMG submission 203070) | Sediment microbial communities from Yellowstone Lake, YNP, Wyoming, USA - YL17G12_20 | ecosystem: Environmental > Aquatic > Freshwater > Lake > Sediment | place: USA: Wyoming | collected... | reverse complement strand
CCGTAACGGGAGCCATGTACTTCATCATGGACACGACCGCGGGAGAGAAAGAACGCAAGACACTGGAAGCGTTGTTGACGATGCCGGTGACGCGCACAGAAATCGTGATAGGCAAATTCCTGATCGCCGTCCTGATCGCACTTCTCTCATCCGTGCTTGCAATCATCGGAATGACTGTAGGTGTTGTCGTTTTCTCTGGAGCGATCGGTGAATCCTCAACACTAGGCCTATCCATCTCGATTGGCAATCTGCTTCTCATCGGCCTAGCAACGCTCGTTCTTGCCATGACGAGCGCATCGCTTGAGATGGTGATCTCCATCTTCGCACGAAGCTTCAAAGAGGCACAGAACTTCCTCTCCCCGCTCTCGATAATTGTCGTCGTTCCCGCGATAGCTATGCAGTACATGAGCGAGCAGACACTACGGTTATTCGCAGTCGCGCCGATATTCAACGCCATGATAATCATCAGAGATGCGCTCCTCAACAGAGCATCAGCCGCGAGTGTGACGCTGGAATTTCTGTCCGCCCTTGTCTACATGGTCATCGCATTGGCAGTCGCGATCAAGATATTCAACAGCGAAAAAGCAATGGTACGCTACTGACACTAGACCTCGAGGGTTCAAACCTCCCCCCCAGCGCACTTCAAGGATGCCAGCATGATTGGACGACATGCTCGGGTTATGGATACACAGGCAATACAGGTCATCAACTGTCTACTATTCAATTCGCACGTTGAATTCGATAGACACGTATCAGTTCAAGCTTATCTCCGAAGACTCGCAACGGTAATCATGCCTTCTCCTTACTCCTCTCCTCGGTTCTTTCGCCTCCATTCTTTCAGACTTTCGAGAGTGTGCTGTTCTGCTCAAGGCGCAACATCTGACTTGGTGAAGATAGACACACTCGTCTGCATGGGCTTGGCTAGGTTTAAGCGAGACTGACGCTCTCCCCACTGATTATTCTTGGCAAGGTGTCTCTGGTGGCAGAGCCTACTGAAGTAAGCCGGGTTCTGGCCAAGGCTCTTGACGACGGGCTATCGGTTCCTGGTGAGATTGTGAGGACAGCAATCTACGATCGTATTGAGAAGAGCTACGGGCTCAAGCGTGAAGATATCCCCGAGAAGCTTGAAGCCTTCCACAGAGCGCTGGAAGACTTGCTGGGCGAGAGCGCCAAGGTTATGGAAAAACTGATCGCTAAGAAGCTTTACAGCCACCTCGGATTGGACTTTACACATCATGACGGCTGGACACTCGTCGAATATGTGAACCACGCAAGGGAGTTCAAGAGATATGGTTCAAGATCGGAGCCGTGATGAAGTAATTCTGGAGCTGCTTAGCAACAGCCCAATCCCAGCAGCCATAACGACGATGGAAGGGTCGATCCTACATGTGAATGACAGTTGGCTACATGCGACAGGTTACCGCCGTGAAGAGGTTGTTGGTCGCTCTGTGATTGAAACGGGACTCGTTATGACTCACGATCAACTCACTCGAATGTACGAAGGATTGAATGGGCAGCAGGCCAGCAACGTTGAGGTTGCAACCCGCACGAAATCGGGCGGCGCACACTACTTCCTGAACGCTCTTGAGCTAGTTGAGTTTGGTGGCGAGACTCGTGTGCTCAACAGACTCGTGAACATCACCGAGAAGAAGCAGATGGAGGAGGAGATAAGGAGCCTCGCCGGATTCCCCACCGAGAACCCGAACCCCGTCTTGCGGCTGAATAGGCATGGCATCGTTCTCACGGCAAATGAGGCAGGCAAAGTACTATTGCAGGACTGGGACTCTGGAATCGGGCAAGTTGCCCCGAAGTCTTGGCGCGGCCTAGCTGCTGATGCCCTTTCCAGCGGACAAAGCAGAAACATCGACGGCGAGTTTGGCGGGAAGCCATACACGTTCTTTGTTAAACCAATCATGGAAGCGGACTACGTCAACCTCTACGGAAGAGACATCACCGAACGCAAGAAGGCGGAGGAGGAGGTAAAGCGGGAACGGGATAGGGCACAGACATACTTGGATGTCGCTGGCGTCATGATGGTCGCACTTGATGCTGAGGGGCAAGTCATACTCCTGAATCACAAGGGTTGTGAGATTCTGGGATGCTCTGCTCAGGAAGCGGTTGGAAGGAACTGGGTTGACAACTTCATTCCGCCTGCAACCCGAGACGAGGTGAAAGCTATCCTTCGGTCCATTATGGAAGGCAAGCTCGAACACGTCGAGTACCATGAGAATCCAGTTCTGACCAGTAGAGGCGAGGAACGCGTGATGGCTTGGCAGAACACACTCCTGAAGGACGCTGAGGGACGAATAACCGGCATACTCAGTTCAGGAAACGACATCACCGAACGCAAGCGGGCGGAGGAGGCGTTGCGTCGTCGGGCGGAAGAGCTGGCTGCGCTTCAAGAAACCGTGCTTGACATTACCGGTCACCCCGATTTGCCCATACTACTCCAGACCATCGTCGAACGCGCGGCGCGACTACTGGACGCACCTGCTGGAGGGATGTACCTATGTGATCCAGAGAAGCAAGAAGCTCGCTGTGTGGTCAGCTACAACACCCCACACGACTACACGGGTGCAGTACTCAAGTACGGTGAAGGCGCTTCTGGCATCGTTGCCCAGACCGGAGAACCACTCGTCGTTGATGATTATCGCACCTGGCAAGGCCGAGCCAATGTCTTCGAGGAGGAGCGGCCTTTCACGGCCGTCCTCACCGTGCCCATGATCTGGCAGGGCCGGGTGACAGGCGTGATCCACGTCCTCGACGACACCGCGTCCCGACGCTTCACACAGGCAGATCAGGAGCTGCTCACTCTCTTCGCCAACCATGCAGCTATCGCGGTTGAGAACGTGCGGTTAATGGAACAGGAGCGTCGACACACAAGTGAACTGGAGCAGCTGGTTTTTGAACGAACCAAGAACCTAGCAGAGAGCGAGAGAAGATTCAGAGAGCTGTCTGACCTGTTACCGCAGATTGTCTTTGAAATCGACGAAAAAGGCAGCGTCCAATTCATGAACCGCGCCGCATTTGCAGCGACCGGTTGTACTGAGGAAGACTTCCGCAAGGGTTTGAACGCGTTTCAAATGTTTGCTCCTGAGGATCACGACAGGGCGATACAAGGTATCCGGAGAATAATGACCGGCGAAACGATAGGTGGGCGCGAATACACCGTACTGCGAAGAGACGGCACCACTTTCCCTGTGATTCTGCATACCTCTCGCATCATGCGTGGAGGCAAGGCTGTCGGTCTGAGAGGGATTGCGATAGACATCACGGAACGCAAGCGGGCGGAGATAGAGCTTCGCGCTGCCAAGGAGCGACTGGACCATGTGATCACCTCTAATCCAGCCGTTATCTTTACCGGCAAGCCTCGCGCGGACTACTCTGATTATGACGTGACTTACATGAGCAATAGAGTCGTTGAGACGCTTGGCTTTGAGCCCCGGCAATTCGTTGGTCATCCGGAGTTCTGGGATGGTCGTGTCCATCCTGATGACCTGCGCCGTTATCCGATGGAAGTTCCGGAGCTGTGGAAGAAAGGATTGTGCACCTTCGAGTACCGGTTTCTGCACAAGGACGGATCGTATCGGTGGATACGTGAAGAGGCGAAGGTGATTCGTGATGCCGCCGGTAACCCGGCGGAGGTCATGGGTTACTGGACTGATGTCACCGAGCGGAAACGGATGGAGGGGAAGCTTGCGAAATCTCAACGGTTTGCAGCAATCGGGGAAACGGCGGCGATGGTGGGTCACGATCTCAGAAACCCACTGCAAGGGATCGCAGGCGCCGTGTACTATCTCGCAACCAAGGAGCGCCCAAAGCTCAGCAGAGAGGGGAGAAAGATGCTTCAGCTGATCGAGGAAGGCATAGGACGTTCTGACAAGATCATAAGCGACCTCCTTGAGTACTCGAGGGAGTTGCACCTCGAACTCTCCGAGACCAACGCGAAATCAATCACACAAGACGCCCTAGCAGAAGTGAAGATTCCAAAAGGAATACGCGTGGTCAACTCGACCAATAACGAACCAACGATAGCGCTGGACTTGGGGAAGATGAGACGAGTCTTCCTGAACCTCACACTTAACGCCGTTGACGCCATGCCCAAAGGAGGCACACTCACAATCGCAAGCACCCGATCTCGCGACAACGTTCACATAACCTTCAAAGACACAGGAGAAGGAATGACAACAGAAGCCCTGGCGAAGCTTTGGAGCCCACTATACACGACCAAGGCGAAGGGGATGGGCTTTGGCTTGGCTGTCGCTAAACGCCTTGTCGAAGCGCATGGGGGCTCGATCAGCGTCGAAACCAAAGTTGGAAAGGGATCAACCTTCACCGTGACGCTTCCGATCAAACGTGAATTGGAAGGAAAAGAGGTGAAGAAGAAATGAAAGAACAGGAACAGGCGAGGATTCTCGTCATAGACGATGATGTGACCGTACGCAGGTCGCATGAGGCTGTGTTGAAGGCGAACGGATACGAGGTCGACGTCGCCGAGAACGGACAGGAAGCCATCAAGAAATCCATAGCGAGACTCTACAACCTAGCATTAGTCGACCTCCGTCTACCAGACATGGACGGCATAGAACTGTTAACGGCGCTGAGAGAAACCGTACCAAAGACGGTTAAGATCATCATAACAGGCTACCCTTCACAGGAGAACGCCATCGAAGCCGTAAACCGAGGCGCCGATGCATACATTGTGAAACCATACACGATGGAAGACCTGTTACGGAAAATCAAGGAACAACTACAGAAGCAACAGGAAGCCAAGAAGTACAGCGAAGAGAAAGTCAAAGAATTCATTGAAGCGCGCGCCGAAGAACACGAGGCAAGAGCTTCAGCGAAGCACAGACCAGAGAAGTAAACCATCCACTAGACCAACTGCTCTGACCTCACAAGACCGAGTCACATAGCAGAGACACTGACCTTATGCATTTCCGGGTTTTGGATGACGTGGCCATCGTCGCATGCTCCCGCTCAACCTTTCTTGAAGGACAGAACGAGCAGGCAGAGAACATGCAAACGGAAGCCGGACTATCGCATCCGGCGGAGCCCCGACACTGCCAGTGCCTTTAGAGCTCATCATGAGCTGAATTACCGCTCGTTTTCAGCGCATTTTCTACCAAGACTGCTCACTTGAGTCGTAAACGAGAGTTTCGAGCTACCCCCTGCCGACAAACCCTTGGCTCAGCACGTGAGCTGTCTGCATGATTCTCAACTCGTGAGAGCAGAGTCTGAAGATGTGAGGTATTCCTTGCGTCTCAGCTCAGAGTGCCTATCAGGTTCATGGGTTTTTCTATCAACCCGGTAAGTTGCTCCAAGTCTGAATTACTACAAGTGCACAACAGAACTGTGGCGGGGCCGGCGGATTTCCTCACATCAACCTCCACTCGAGGCCCAAGTGTGAATCGCAGATCGGAATCCTCGGCAATCGTCTGGGCTTCATGCAAGATGCCTTGAGATCCGACCGGAATAATGTCATGTATGAAGTGGAGATCAAGAAGGCTGAGGGCGTCTCTTGTGTCGGCGATTCTTCGCTCCTTCTCAGCCAGGATCACTTCGTCTCGGACATGGGGGAGACCTATTGCGACTACGGCGTCTCCGGGCTTCGACCGACCTACCCTTAACGACCTAGGAGTGACGATACCCACGACCGTTACTCCGACCCCAGTTTGGCTGACGAGCACATTCTTCTCAGTGCTCCCTGTGATGACGATCCTGCGGTCGAGACGGGCATATCTTACCTCGGCGCGTATTCCCTTGATGATCTGGGCGCCCGCAGGCTCGGGCTCAACAGTGAGAGTGTTCACAATACAGATGGGGTAGGCGCCCACCGACAGCGCCTCCATGAGAGCTACTCTCGCTGTGAATCTACCCACCATGCGACTGTCCACCTTGACCTTGTCGAGACGCTTCGGTCCTATGCCTCCCGCAGAATCACAGCTCACAACAACGATCCGTTCCCTGTCAATTCTGAAGAGGCGGACGTCTCGGGCTGTCTTCACGACGTTAGGTCTGGACGACGTTCCTCTCAAAGGCGGAGTCTTCCTCTCACGCCGACGTAGGCAAGCGCGGCAATCAAGGCATTCAACACGGCTGCGAGGAGTAGGAAGGGAAGGAAGCTCAATGCCGCCGCCCAGCCCAGTACTGGAACCACAACGACCACCAGGCTAGTGTTGATCGCCACCCCCGTGAGAACGGCGACGAAGTTTGCTCGACGACTAAGATGATTGATGAAACCCATCGCTGCTCCGGCCGCAGCCATCCCCAATGCAATGGGCAGATGCAGTATGCCGAGTGGGAAACCATTGATGACCGATGTTACGATGTGTCCGATTCCGCTGACCAAGGCGCCATCTGCGGCCCCGAAATAAAGGGCAGCGAAGAATCCCGGGGAAGAATCGAAGGCCACTGTCTGGATAGGACTCGGAGGGTGAATGAAAGAACCGACGACCGATAATGCCGAGAACACTGAGATACGAGCAAGTCGATATGTCCTCGGCGTTCCTGTGAGTAATGACTTCTCACTTGCACCCGTGCCTCTACCCTTTACGAAGCGCTCTCTCGCCTCCTCCAATTCCCAAGGAGTATTCACGTTAACAGCATGTTCCTCCAAGTCTGTAACAAGTACGGCTTGGTCCAGCTCGGGCTCACCTATTCTTCTCCCATCAATGACGTTCAGGCCGATCGGTACCAGCCTTCTCCCATCGATCTCGAAGACATATTCTGGTTTTGAGCCGATTTTCCTGTAGACATCCGCTGGGGCCATGACCGCCAGGGACGGCTTGCCGGAGGACCTGTACTCCTCAACCGCACGATCCACAATCTCAGCTGTGATGAACGGTATGTCCGCAGCCACTGTTAGGACATCACGGAGGTTCAGTGCGTTGATCGCACATTGCATGTCTGATATGTAGTCCTCTCCAGGCGTCAACACGATCTCGATACTCAGTTCCCTCGCCTTGCGAGCAGTCTGGGGAGTGTTTCCGCTCACGGCTACAACGATTCGATCCACCATTTTCGCCCGCTTCAAGGCCCATACAACATGCTCAATCATCGGTCTACCACCGACTTTGAGTAACGGCTTCTCCGTCGTAGATTTCATTCGAGTACCTTTGCCGCCAGCCATGATCAGCGCGGTCACGGCCATTTTGGGATCACCAGGATGACAAGTAGTGAAGCAAGCCGGACTAGCTCGTTTGTTGCACCCATTACGTCGCCGGTCATTCCTCCGAACTCCTTTCTTGATATCAGTAGCATCGCTGCAGCCACTAGTAGTCCGGCAAGCATGACAACTATGCCAGTGACTTGCAGAGCCACGAGTGAAATCGCGAGAGTCAGGAAGAAAGCAATGCCTAGGCGCATCGACCGCCATTTCCCGTGCATGGCCTGGAGAAATGGTGTGTTGAGTCCCTCATGCGCGGAACTACCTGTCCAAGCTTGGAGCACCATGGCGAATTTGGATGATGCTTCCGATAGAACTAGGCTCGGGATGATTATGCTGCGATCGAGAGCAGCCATACCGAAGGCGGTTGTAGACAAGACCACGAGTCCGAGGCACAGCCCACCTGCTCCGGTCTGGTGGTCACGCATCACGCGTATCTTCTCTTCCGGCGATCCGAGAACCATAATTGCGTCTCCAAAGTCGAGTAACCCGTCAGCATGGTGCGCGCCGGTAAGCAGCAGAATGAATCCTAATCCTAGCATTCCGGCTATCAGGGGAGGCAGAATGGCTCGGAGGCTCCACAGGAGCACTCCTGCTGCGAGACCAATGAATGCGCCAATGATCGGAAAGGAGGGCATGTATTCGGCAGCTTGGATGATTCCGTTCTCATCCATTCCGACCGGAATAATCGTAAGGAATGCCAGGGCGTTCCTCAAGCCGCTGAGTATGCTCAATCAAGTCATCCCATGCTCTGCCGTAGAGCTTGGGAGTACATGTTTGATGAGCAACCAGCAACTAGGCCTCCGATGGCATCGTTGGTGATCGGCCCCAACTTGCTTAGGATTCCAGGCTTCTTCTGGTCGAACCTCACGAACTCGAAGATCCCCCTAGCACCTGCGACGTAGTTTGCTATCGTCATTCCCAGAAGTTCATCGGCCACCAATCCCGGACGACCCGAGAACCTCTCACGTGTCAGTCCTGGAACGAGTCCCACCTTCGCATCCTCCTCGGCTCGATAGCACGCAACGACCAGACAGGAGACGTTCACGTCGGACAGGGCGTCGTGGAACTCTCCGGTGATTATCCTCTTTGCCTCCTCTGTGCTTGCTACTCCTGGATGAGGAACAAAGAGCTCCATCGCTGTCTCAACCAAGTCGTTGAGCACTATTCCCTTCCCCTCAAGGTATCTGAGAAGCGGGGGTTTCTCGGCCTGCTGGGACGATTTAGCCCGTGGCAGTTTACTCACCGCGAATGTTATCTGGTTGGATTATCCATCCAATATAACACTAGCGGAGGCAGCGTCTAATGCCTAATTCCCGGGAGGCCTGCATGGTGTCGGCCCTAGTGGCTGTGGGTGCCGTGACTAGGATCGCACTCGGACAACTCGCTCTGGGAGTTCCAACCCCTCTGTATGGGGTCATGATCAAAGTTGGCTTGACGGAGACCTTGGCCTTCGTCAGTGGTTTCGTCTTTGGACCCACGGCAGGTTTCCTGTGCGGCGCTATGATCATAGTCACTTCGGACCTTTTCATGATTCCCGGGCCTTGGACACCATTCATCGCAGCAATAGTTGGCATCTTCGGCTTGGGCGGGGCGGCGATTCGACGCTTTCGTCAGGAACCGAGCCTCCTGACGTTAGGTGCTTTCGCGGTGCTGTTCACTGTTCTGAGCGAACTTCTTCAGAATGCTTGGTTTGCATTATTCTTCAACTTGCCCGTTGCGGCCACGTTGGTGATGGGTATTCCGAGCACATTGGCTGCCATTGCGAACAACACTATTCTGTTGACCTCGGTGGGGGCAAAGGTCATCAGATTGATCGAGGACACTAAGCCTAGATCGTCGGGTACCACGGGCGCGTGAGAGATCCTTGAAGGCTTTGAAGATGCTCAAGGAGTTGGCTATGGAGAAAGCTGCCGGGCCCACGCCTTCTTTTACGCAACTCGACTTGGCGAGAGCCATAGAAATCATCGGCTCGGAACACATCGGGAGGAACAAGCTATCTGCAAGACTTGGTCTGGGCGAAGGGACTACCCGTACCCTAATTGATCGCCTTTTGGATGCCCGGCTAATCAAGATCTCAAAGCTGGGATGCGAGCTAACGGGAAGCGGACACTCTATCCTGGATGAACTGAACGCCAAGCTTGGCACGAAGAAGAAAATCGCGCGGAGCTCAGTAACGGTGGGCAACTACAACTTCGGAATCCTTGTGAAAGGCGCCGCGAATAGAATCAAGAGCGGGATCGAGCAGAGGGATGCCGCAGTGAGAGTTGGGGCAAATGGAGCCGTAACATTCGTGGTCAAGCACGGAGAGCTCATTATGCCTCCTCCAGCTGGATCAGTAACCAAAGGACGGGAGAATGTTGCAAGGGCAATCAAGGAGGCATTTGAACCGCGTGAGAATGATGTCATCATCATTGCAGGGGGAGATAGCGAGCAATATGCTGAGGAAGGCGCGATGGCGGCCGCGTGGGTCCTTATCGGATAGTGGAGTGAATCATCTCCCCGTCGCGTTTTCTCTCTGTGTCGACGAGTGTGCACGAAGGATGTCGCGCGCTAGGCTTCACTGATTCCATGACTTTCCCGAGACGGGGTACCTCGTCGCAATCCTTCCCATTGCTCAGAAAGGACGCGCAGTAAGCCTTGACATCACGAATCAAGCGTCTTTTTCTACTAGTCGAAGGTTGTCCGAGAGAATGTACATTATCATGTTCTCTGCGTGTCTGGAAAATGAAGCGATCTTAATGCTCTTCCTGAATCTCGGCCCATCCAAGACCCATGTATGATATTCTCCCTGTTCTCCGCAGATATCAAGCCCAGTTCGCTTACTCAGTTCACAGAGGCGTTCCAGTGAATCATGAGAGAGTTCCAGTCCAAGCCATTCCTCCGTGAACCAAGGTCTTTTAACGCAAGAGAAGACTGCCTTGAATCCGAGCGACAGCAGCCTATTCAGAAGTTCAAGTCTGTCTCGGTGCCACAAGGGGCTAAGCACATCAACGCCGCAACGCTCGCCGCGATCCGCCATCCAATTCGACTCGTGGCCGGCAACCTCGCTAATATCGCCTGTTACCAGCGCATCTATTCCACTTTCCTTCTTGAGGGAGGAGATTGCATTTTCGTAGCCTCGCTCGAATGGCTCCTCAACATCGATTACGTAATGCGGAAGAGCCAAAGCCCGTGCCTGTAGTCTCATTAAGGCGAGAGGGTGGGCGAGAAACCTCTCTTGATGTGGAGCGAAGGTGACAAGACACTTGACCTCGCAACCTGTAACTTCTGCTTCATAGAGAGCTAGAGAAGAATCCTTTCCGCCGGTCCACGAAACAGCTACGTGGGACATATCGCTCGAAATCAGTCGCGAGAATTTTAGGGTATCGAAGGGGTCAGTGATTCACAAGGGTTCACCCTTAGACCACTGCTCTCTTGTTAGAGTCGTAGTGATATGAACTTGGTCTTGTACGACGTGGAAGATCCAAGAAGCATCAGCCGGTTGCCCTCCCGAACGCTGCGGAGGTCTTTTCTGCGACTAGACGAGTCCATTCTTGCCATACGAGGCTCATGCAGCAGACGCTATGAGCGTGCGAGGAAGGAGAATTGAGACAAGATGGTTGGTGACGTGTACGAGCAACTTGCGGATGCCTTAGATAAGCTTCCGAACGGCTTTCCCCGAACAGAATCCAGAGTCGAGATCGCAATTCTGAGGAAGATCTTCTCGCCCGAGGAGGCGTCTCTGGCTTGCCAACTGAGTGGCCACAGGGAACCTCTGGACGCGATAGCTGAACGCCTCGGACTTCCATTCGAAGAGGCAGGAACAAAGCTTGGGAGGATGGCTCAGAGAGGCCTGGCACTGTTTGCACAGAAAGAAGGCAAACTACTGTTCAGGCTAGCCCCGTTCGTTGTGGGGATCTATGAAGCACAGCTCGACACGATGGATCACGAGCTTGCCCATCTTGTCGAAGACTACCTGGCAAACGGCGGAGCGGCCGGCATCATGAAGCCGCAACCCGCCCTGCATCGCGTCATTCCCGCGCAGAAAGCGGTGAAGTCCGAATGGATCCTGCCCTATGATGACGTCCAGCAGATTCTGCTGTCCGCCAAGAGCTTCGGTCTACGTGACTGTATATGTCGAGTGCAGCAGGATCACATCGGTCACCGTCGGTGCGACTTCCCAGTGAGAACGTGCCTCTATTTCTCGCCGTTCGAGCGTCCGCCGAGTCCGGTTGATGTTTCTCGGGAAGAAGCCCTTGAGTTCCTCGACAAGGCTGAGGAGATCGGTCTTGTCCATACGGTCAGCAACGTGATGAAGGGAGTAGGTTACGTCTGTAACTGCTGCGGCTGTTGCTGCGCGATTATTCGAGGAATCAATGATTATGGCATCGAGAACTCGGTAGCGCAGGCCAATTACTTTGCAGTCATCGATCCTGACGAATGCCTAGGATGTGGGACATGCATCGAAAGATGTCAAGTACACGCAATCTCCGACAAGGATGGAGTAAGCGTCGTGGACCGCAAGCGATGCATAGGCTGCGGCTTGTGCGCCACAGGATGCCCAAACAATGTGGCGAGACTGGAGAGGAAACCAGAGTCAGAGGCCGTTCACCCTCCGGCTGACTTTGCGACGTGGGGACGTGAGCGCCTACTCAATCGAGGCCTAATCAAGCAAACCTAGACGCATTATGCCTTCGTGGACCCAGCGGCAAAACGGTTTCAGCTGCGGACTGCTGCCTCGAAGGCTCTGAGGGTTATCCATAAGTACATGTCAAACTCAAGCATGTTTTCCGAGTGGCGTGAAAGTTGGTTTCTTGCGTAGGCTCATGGAAAGGGAAGGACTTCCTCGACACAAACGACTTCTCACAAGAAGAGATCAAACTCGTGCTCGACACAGCAGATACGCTGAGGCGCATGTATTGGGCGCATAAGAAGCATCACTATCTGCCTGGAAAAACGTTGTTCATGTTGTTCTACAATCGCTCGCTGAGAACGAGAAACTCGTTCGAGGCTGGCATGTATCAGCTGGGCGGACATGCGCATTTTCTCAGCCCACAAGATGTCTACACGCCCGCGCTCCCCGAGGATATGGTTGCATATCAGACTGAGGCCATTTCTGACGTTGGCCGAGTTCTTAGCAGATACGGGGACGCGATTGCGATCCGAATCTATGGCGACGCGGCGAAATGGACGATCGGGAGAGGCCACAAAGTCGTGCTGGAGTTCGCGAAGCACGCAACCATCCCTGTGCTCAACATGGAAGATGACATCTATCACCCGTTCCAAGCGCTAGCAGACGCCCAAGCAATGAGGCAAGCCATTCCGAAACTGAAAGGAAAGAAACTCGTGGTCTCCTACGCCTACTCTGGTGGACTGAAGCCCCTAGCTGTTCCTCAGAGCGAGGTACTCATCGGAACACAACTGGGAATGGACGTTGTCCTGGCGCATCCGAAAGGCTTCGAACTGGAAGACGTAGTGCTCGATGCAGCCAAGTCAAACGCCGACAGATACGGAGGCAAGTTCACAGTCGTTAACGACATGAAGAGCGCTTTTGAAGGCGCTGATGTCGTGTATCCCAAGGCGTGGTCGCCCAAGAACTTCTTCCCTCCGCACAGCAGCTCCATGGACAAGT
>Ga0315291_10008276_pt1 | contig 12782 bp, 13 predicted proteins | sample YL17G12_20_MG_FD_203070 | JGI IMG/M metagenome (GOLD analysis project Ga0315291, IMG submission 203070) | Sediment microbial communities from Yellowstone Lake, YNP, Wyoming, USA - YL17G12_20 | ecosystem: Environmental > Aquatic > Freshwater > Lake > Sediment | place: USA: Wyoming | collected... | reverse complement strand
CGCTCGCAAAAAAGCCAATTCTTAACTCAAACTTTTCACCAGAGCGAAAGTGCGCTGCTCTTGAAGAACTAATAGATATTGAACTAAAGACTGGTTTTGGCCAGCGACTCGACGAGATGTCAAAACATGGACCCGTACAGAACCCCGTTGAATACGTTCAGCAAATCCATGAATATAAAACCGCGTGGTATACTCTTGCAGGTCCGCTAAGAATTGGTGCCAAGCTTGCCGGAGCAACAAATAGTCAAATCGCAGCGCTAACAGATTATGGGCTTGCTGTCGGGCTAGCTTTCCAGATTAAAGATGACATGATGGGAGTACTTTCACCAGATTCCTTGAAAAAAGCAAAGAATGACATAACTGAAGGAAAGCTAACTATGCCAGTAGCTATGCTCCTAACCTGCGGAAATAAAGAGCAAATAGATACGGTTAAGGGCTACATGGGTAAACCTCTAACAGCTGAAGACACTCAAAAAGTAATTGCAACTCTTACAGATTCTGGTGCGCTAGCTAAATGTCAGGAAATGGCGGAAAGTTACGTTACAAAAGCGCAAAGGGTGCTACAAACCAATACAAACCTATCGAACAGAGTATTTTTATCAAGTCTGGCAGATTATGTCATTAACAGAACCCGCTAATCTTTTTAAGCCAAAGTTTCGCCTTTATTATGTGCTCCCGTAGTCTAGCCCGGTCAAGGATAAGGGATTCTCGATCCCTGGACACGAGTTCAAATCTCGTCGGGAGCATTAAACTTAAATTAGAGCGCGGAGATAGCGAAGCGGTTAAACGTGCAAGATTCAGAGTCTTGTGGCTTAGTGCCTTCGGAGGTTCGAATCCTCCTCTCCGCATCGGATTCGCAAATCCGGAGTGCTGTCGTATCAGTTATACTGATACAACTAAGTTGTATGCAAAGCATACGACCACACGTCAACGGTGTGCGGTTGTTGCAGGGGTACCCAAGCGGTCAAAGGGGATGGACTTAAGTGTCGCTGAAAAGAAATTTTCAGCGGAGTCTACAAGACATCCATTGGCTTAGTGCCTTCAGAGGTTCAAATCCTCTCCCCTGCATTTAGAATTCTAAAAAAAGAAATTAACCGGTCTGTTGCCAGACCGCGCTTTGGGATTCGCTTGTTGATGCTTGACCACCAGCAAATGCTTCTTTCATTACATCTCTGATATTATCATCAACGATTTCTGTTGGACTCAAGGCATCACCCATTGCTGGAACGCCTTTGTGCGCATTCAAACAGTACGTCTTTAATTCGAATGTTTTGGACATTCCTGTTGGAACATAAACAGTTACCGGCTCTCCTGCACCAAGGTCTTGATTTGTTCCGCCGGCATTTGCAAATCTCGTTCCAAGATTGATGTTTAGTGCAACGTTTCTGCCGCACTCGCTATTAAGTGCATAAACAGTCATTCTTGAATAGCCATGAGGCGTGAAGCGCAAATACAAATCTTGTGGCTCAAGTACGTTTGCTTGTATCTGCTTTCCCATATTTTTATAGAGCTGCAAAGTTGGCAGTATGAAGTTCCATTCGACACCAGTCCTTGCGTAAGCTTGCTCCCAAATGATTTTCATTGCTTCTTCATCAACGCCCAAGTAAGCCCATATTTTGAACTGCGTATTGACAATCCACTTACCGGGTTCTGCTCGCGTAGTCATTATTACCGTGACTAGTTGTTCGGGTGGTGTGATTATGTTCATTATGTTTTCATCAACATGACCGACTATCCTATAGCCAACTTCGTAGTACTCTGCCATGGTCGTTCGCGGGTCATCGTAAGCGTAAACCTCTATTTCCTCTAGCGGTATGGCTGGTTGATCGGGAACATACACTCTAGGAGCCACGTTAAAGTCCAAATACAATGCTCTTTGTGAATCAATTGCTACGTATGTTGGACCATTATCAGCGTAAACTATGTCGCCTGGCTTTGCGTCATATATTCCGATGTCTTTCAACATTATTGGAACTGGCTGGAAATTCCCCCAGCCCGGCTGTGTCCAAACTGTGTTAGTTTGTGGAACCGCACTGACACCTATGATAAACATAAGTGCAATTGCAGTCATAATTGCAAATATTTCGTGGTTTTTCATTTTTTATTCCTCTCCATTTTAGATACAATCAGGTGACTTGCTATGAATGCTATTGCTAATACTGGCAGGAAAAATATCTTGGCTGCATCGCTTGCCCTTTGTGCAACGTCAGCGAGTGTGTAGCAGTAATCCACATACATGCCTGGCGGTATTGGCCCGCAATGTGTAAAGCGCAAATACGTCAGATATGTCTGACAGTATATTGCGCACTCTGTAACCGCTGTTATTAACAGGGCTAAACCTATTTTCTTTTTTACTGTGGTTTTCATTTCATATCACCTGTTTACTCTAGTAAACAGATATATAAAACACCTACGAAGACTTCAACTAAAATTGAAGTCTTTATTTTCTAGCTCTATAGGCGAGGTAAATTCCGACTAGAACTCCGAATAGAATTGCTCCCACAAGAATTCCTATTTCAGGTCTGAATGTTGTTGCTGTTCCTAAAGCCGCGGCTTGAGCACCCGCTATATCTTTCTCCATTAATGGAGCGGTTGTTATTGCAAATTGCGGAGTTTTTACTGCAAAAGATGCTATTAAACCGGCACCAACGGAGATTGCTGCAATTATTGGCAGAATTACTTTGTCACCAAGCTGCTCGATTATGCTTTGCTTTGTTGTTCCTGGTGCCAATACTATGGCCTTCTTTGCAGGCTCGTAATACAGCATTTTCCTGCCTTTCGGACTGTATTTGCGGCCTGTTGCTATGATCAAGCCGGCTTCTTTCAGCAAATCCAGATTGTATTGGACTGTTGACATAGGAAGGTTTAGAGAATCAGAAATTTCTTTGGGAGAGCTTCGCTTTTCTGCAAGCAAATCAAGAATGGCTTTTGCTTTCTCGCTTTGTATAACTTTAGCTATCTCTTTAGCCTTGGGTTCCTTCATTGAAAACACAACAAATTTTTCATCTGCCATTATATTCTGTAGTATACGGTAGAGTTTAAAAAGACTGCCATAATTTCAATATAAGTTGAACATATGGTATTAAGAAAACCAGGTCCAAACGATAAGTTAGCTTACTTCACTCGAAGAGCTCTTGGGGAAGGCAAGGCAACAGTCTGGAGATTTGAAAACGAAGATTTAGCAAATATTGAATATACTTGCCCGCACTGTCTTAAGTCTGGCGAAAAACAGCAAACCTTCGAGAGAGAAAAAGTTAGGATGGAGATTAGAGGCAAGAAAAAAACCGTTCAAGCCTTCATCTTTACTTGTGATTTCTGCAAAGCAGAAATAAAGCTCGAAAAGTGGACCAAGAAAGGCCCTGGGCGAAAAGCTAGCGATTAATTTCCTTCTGTATAATTTCTATTGCTTTGTTTGGCAAGGCGTCTACTTTCTCTTCTGCCAGTTGCAGTGAATCTATTTGGTGTAATACGAGCAAAATTGCGAATGAAGACAAACTCATTATTATCTTAGTAAACATACCCAGGATTGGAGAAGAAAACGCAACTAAATACACTCCTACTACGACTGCGCCCGATAATAAAAGCAAAAGACTCCATATGCTTGCAGACAGCGGTGTAGTTGACAGGACTATTTGCTGATTTCTTGCTTTGCTAGCGCTTTCTAACTCATCGCCTATGTCATCGAAGAGTTCTGAGTCTTTTTCAGTTTTGAGTTCCATTCTGCCAAAAATATCAAACATCTTCCTGAATTTTTTATGTACATTTTCAGATTCAAAATATTTGTTCCAAGGAATTTCCATAATATTGGAGAGGTAGTTCAGAATTTGCTCATCCATTTTTAGAGCGGTCTTTCTATCAGATATGTGCTTGAGTAGCAAATGCATGTTTGTTTCAGAGCTTATCTCATCGTGTAGATTTTCAACGACTTTGCTGTACCTATCCCAAGAAACACCGATTGCAAAAGCTGCCAGCAAACCATAGATCAAACCTGTGACTGTAAGGTACAAACTAACATCTTCTATAGCAAAAAATCCAGGAAGCACAAAGGCTGCAACCGTGCTAAGGGCAGCTATTATTATGATATATATTATGTTCTCGTAACGTTGCATACCCTTACTGTTAATTTTTAGTATAAAAGGCTGATTAACTACACGTGCGTAAATATGTCAAGAACCAGATAGATTTGGTTCTTGAGCACACGCGAATTCCAGTGGAGTTCGCTATGTTTAAAAACCAATAAAAGTCTGTCAGAGTAGGCCTCTGTAGCTCAACCTGGCAGAGCGACAGTTTTGTAAACTGTAGGTTGCAGGTTCAACTCCTGCCGGAGGCAGTCATACTAAGAGGTATAAAATGGTAATGAAAATATACGAAGTTGCTAACTTGAGTGAAATAAAGAAAGTGCTAGAGGCTGATGATTGTTATGAGGTCAAAGCTAGCTGCGCGAAATGCGGAGATAAAATTGATGGCAAGCTAAGCATTTCTGAAATTAGCTTGTACGAGCCAACAGAGGCCAGAGGAAAAGTAAAGCCTCCAGTCAAAAACTCGAAATGCGGCCAGCCGTTCAAATTTGATAAAAAGGAATTTTTCGCAAACCAGTTCAAGATGCAGGGCTACAAACTACAGGATGCTGCAAGTTTGGGCATTTCAAAAGCTGTCAACTACCTGTGTGTGGACGCTACTGAAGATTTCTTCAAGAAAAACGAAAAAACTCTTTTGGCTGCAGGTGCAAAAGCCCTGAAGAACAAGGAATACGAAGAAATCAAGAAGAAATTCGAAAGTGCTGAAGCAGGTGCTGTAGAAAGCATGGGTGCCATCTTTGGCTAAGTTTTTAAACGTGTTTTCTTTAATTCCATTCATGGGCCGGTAGTCTAGTGGTTATGACGCGACCCTTACAAGGTCGAGGCCGGAGGTTCGAATCCTCCCCGGCCCATTAGACTTTTAAACTGCCTTATTAGCGGTTTCTCATGATACTTGAAGACATTGCAAGAGCAAACAGTGCATTAAGCAATCCAAAAGCGCTTGCTGCTTTTGTTGACGTTGCTAAAGGTCGTAGCGCAGAAGATGCTTATCTAAAACACGTCTGCGGTTTTGACTACATGCTTACAGCTGGCATTCCGCCAGCCTTTAAAGAGTCTGTTAAACTTTCATCAAACGTAAAAGAATTCTATGACAAACTCTATAACCAACTCTGTAACCCGTTCTATAACATGCTCTGTAACCCTTTCGGTACTCCGCAGGTTACTATAAATCCCAACTGGCCTGACTTCAACTCTTTCTACAAGCCACTTATGGATGCTGGCTTGTTAAATGGGAAATATAAAGTGACTGAGAACGGTGAAAAACTATCCAAAGCCTTGGACACACTACTGAAATAATTATTTCATCTCCTCAATTGGCAATGAGCCGTATTCGGACCAAAACAGCAAGTCCAGCTCATCCAGCGCTATATTTGTTCTTTTGGAGAATTCAATCATCTTCTGTTCAATTTCCAAATACTTTTGTTTTGTAAGCGTATTTGGAATCTCTTTTACGACGCTATAGTCTACGAGACTGCGCAAAATATGCCTGTCCAAGATTGCTACATCCTGGCCAAAACCAATATTTCTCAGGAAATGTGAGGCTTCTTTCATACCCACACCAGGTATATTTTCGGCAAGCCAGTTCCTCAGACCTCTGATGTCATCGGTATTGATTTTAGATTTAATTTTTATCTGACCGTCTTTCATAAAATACTCGCGGGCTTTGACAACGTAGCTTGCTTTGTTGTTAGCAAATCTAACGCCCGTTTTACTGAGTACGTCAGCTATCTGCGTTTCATCTCCTTCTAAAAGCAGGTTCTGCGCCTCTAATTTCTTTACGGCAGAATTACAGACAGAAGCTTTCGACTGCGGAGTACATAAACAAAAAACTAATTCTGCAAAAATTTTATGGTCTGGCTGCCACCAAATCTGCTTGAATTCCTCAAGCCTTCTTTTTATGTCTGGTTTCTTCGATGCATAGAGAATTGTCAATTCACGGCTCATTCTATTTCAACTTCGCCTGGCGGCGTTCCCTCCTTGTATTTTTTCAGAATGCCAATTACTTCTTCAAATGAATCCTTGGTTTTCTTGAATTTCTTTTTAACAGCTCCACAGGAGCATTTCCAATCTTTGGGCAAATCATCAAATGTCGTGCCAGGCTTTATTTTCTTGTCTGGATAGCCCTTTTCTTCCTCGTATTCAAAACCGCAGACTTGGCACTTGTATATTGCCACTGATACAGCACTCTCCGCAAATAAGAGCTCTAAAAGGAATATAAAAGTTGCTAAAGCGAGCAGACTGAGGTGGGACAGCCGCCTGAGAACTCGGATTCTACCTGCATCATGCTGTCTCCGATATAGAGAACTTGCTCTGGCTTGCTTCCGTATCTGTAAATTGTAATTCCTTTGCATCTTAGCTTGTAAGCAAGCTCGTAAGCTTTCTTCACATCAGAAACTTTCGCGTTCTGCGGGAAATTTATTGTTTTAGAAACAGCATTATCAGTATATTTCTGGAAGGCTGCTTGCATCTTAACATGCCATTCAGGGCTTATATCAAGAGCTGTGACGAAAAGTCTGCGCAAGTCTGCTGGAACTTCTTTTATGTTTTGTACAGAACCGCTCTTAGCAATCTTCAACATTAAATCTGTGCTGAAAAATCCTTTTTCCTTTGCTATCTGCTCAAAAACTCTGTTTGATTCTAACAGATGTCTGCCTTCAAGCACTTTTCTTACAAAACTTACTGCAAATATCGGCTCTATACCCGAACTGACGCCGGCAATTATTGACAAAGTTCCAGTTGGCGCTATAGTTGTGACTGTTGCATTCCGCATATATTTGTGGCCCTTCTTCTGCCACAGACTGCCTTTGAAATTTGGGAAAGAGCCTCTTTCTTTTCCAAGTTGTTGAGACGCTTCGTGAGCATTTTTGTTTATGAAGGACATTAATTTCTCTGCAAGCTTTACAGCTTTATCAGAATTGTAAGGAATTCCTAAAAGAACAAGGGTATCCGCCCAGCCCATTATTCCTAACCCGATTCTCCTGTTTGCAGAAACCATTTTTTCAATCTCTGGTAGAGGATGCTTGTTAGCATCAATTACATCGTCCAGGAAGTTTACTGAAAGTTTTACTGTTCTTGCAAGCTTGTCCCAATCTATCATACCGTCACTTACAAATTTCGTTAAATTGATTGAGCCCAGGTTACATGATTCGTATGGATGTAATGGCTGCTCTCCGCAAGGATTTGTTGATTCTATTAGACCAACGTTAGACGTTGGATTTTTCCTGTTAATTTCATCGATGAAAATAACACCAGGGTCGCCTGTTTTCCATGTGTTTTCAATAATCAAATCCCAAATATATCTTGCATTCAGCTTCCTGACACTTTTTTTAGTTCTCGGATTTATTAAATCATAATCTTTATTTTTCTGAACTGCATTCATGAATTCATCTGTAACAGCAACAGAGAGATTGAAATTTGACAGAAATCCTGGTTTTTGTTTTGCAGTTATGAATCTCTCGATATCTGGGTGATCAACTCGCAAAATGCCCATTAAAGCGCCTCTGCGTTTGCCGCCAGCTTTTATGACTTCAGTTGCAGCATCAAATATTCGCATAAATGAAACCGGACCTGATGCAACACCGCCCGTGCTCTTTACAACGTCTCCCTCGGGCCTCAGGTTTGAGAATGAAAATCCCACTCCTCCGCCGCTTTGTTCAATTAAGGCCATATCGCGGACTGCTTTGAATATTGATTCCAACGAGTCATTAACGGGCAAAACAAAACAGGCAGACAGCTGTTTTAGCGGAGCGCCTGCATTGAACAAAGTTGGTGAGTTTGGCAAAAATTCCAAACTTGACATTAATCTATGAAATTCTTCTTCCTTTTTCGTTACATTTCCGCCGTGTTTCGCTTCCACAGAAGCAATAGCGTGTGCAACGCGCCTGAAAAGCTGGCCAGGCGTTTCTATTATCCTGCCTTGCTCATCCCTCAGCAAATATCTCCTTTCTAAAACTGTTAGAGCATTATATGTTAATTTTTCCTTCAAGCCTAATTTTTTCCTGAGTTTCCTAGCTTCGGCTTTCTTTAATCTAAATTCGTGGTAGAGATTTGCTACCTTTCTGTTCCATTTTGATAAAACGAGCTCAATCGTGTCTTGAATTTGTTCGACATCAGGAATCTCGTCTTTGCTTTCAAGAATTTTCACAATATCTTTTGTCAAGGCTAATGCCTGTTTGCCATCTTTGACTCTGGCATCGAAAATTGCTCTGTGAATAGCATCAGTAATTTTCTGTGGCTGAAAACCAACATAACTGCCGTCTCTTTTACGGACTTGTCTGATAGTGGCCATTACTTAATTTAGTATCACTGGCGGTTTTAAGTTTTTTGGAGACTTTTTAGAAGCCTTTGTTTGTCTCTACCCCTTACGTCTTGGCCCCAGCGGACGAAAATATAATTTACGTCTGTCCAGTATTTTTTAGGCACTATTTTTTTTAATTCCCGCTCGGTTTGCTCGGGAGTTTTTGTTTTTACTAAACCTAAAACATTCGACAGCCTGTGAACGTGAGTGTCAACAACTATTGCTGGCTTTTTGTGGACTTCAAAAATCACTATGTTTGCTGTCTTTCTGCCGACACCCGGAATTCTTGTTAGCTGTTCCATTTTCTCCGGAAGTTTTCCTTTAAATTCAGAAATTATGAATTTTGCAGCTTCTATTACATGTTTTGCCTTAGTTTTGTTATAGTTTAAACTCCTGAATACCTTAAGAACATCGGAGTATCTGGCGCTAGCCAGCTTTTCGAGAGTATTATACTTCTTGAATAGAGATTCTGCAATCGGAATTGTTGTTGTATCTCTGCTTTGAGCAGACATAATTGTTGCAATTAAAGTTTGCCAGGACTCTTTCCAGTCTTCCGCTGCAAGTCTTCGCTCGTCAAGCCCATACTTTGCTTTGGCTTTCTTGAATATAGCTAAAAAGTAACGCTTTTTAGCTGCCCAGCGGAAACGTGTTTTCCGCTTGGTGTTTAGAAAATATTTTTTCGTATCCATTGCAAAACATATTTATAGCATCCAATTAAAGTTTTACCATGACCTTACCGACAATAGTACTGATTCTAGCCGCCGTATTTTTAGTAAGTGCAGTCTCTTTTGTAGGCGTGCTTGCGCTTTATTTGCAGAAAAATCTAAATGAGCTCATAAACTATCTGGTAAGCTTTGCAGTAGGCGGATTGCTTGGAGCTGCTTTTTTGGATTTGTTGCCAAATTCCATAGGCACAAATGCAAATTGGGGCTTTTTTGTACTTGCAGGCATTCTGACGTTCTTCTTAATTGAGTTGTATTTTCACTGGCACCACCACCATACACATGCAAAATGCCATCACAAGCACATACACCCTGTGGGTTATCTGAATTTGATAGGAGATGGTGCACATAATTTTATAGATGGTATGATTGTCGCAGCTTCTTTTATGGTCAGCGTACCTTTAGGCCTAGTAACAACTATTGCTGTCATCATGCATGAAATACCGCAAGAGTTTGGAGATTTTGGAATACTCATTTACAGTGGATTTACGAAAACTAAAGCGTTGATATTTAATTTTGCATCTGCTTTGACCGCTGTTGCAGGAGCGCTCGTTACATACTTTTTCATAGGTTCGCTGGACAACTTTAGTCTGTATTTGATACCTTTTGCAGCTGGCGGTTTTATTTACATTGCAGCAGCTGACTTGCTGCCAGAGATTCACAAACATCAAGGCAAAGAAGTTTACGAAACTGTTGCACAAATAGGTTTGATATTTTTAGGAATCGGATTAATCTGGTTTATAGGAATGTACTTTAAGGGCTAATTAGCTGCACTTAGAGTAGCCGCAGAAGTGACAGATTGCGCAGCCTTCACCGAATTCTAGAATATTGTGACAGTCAGGGCATTCAGGCAGGTCACCAGTATCTGCAACAGATTTTTTCACAGAGGACCCGTTTCCATTAGATTTTGCGGGCAGGCTTTGCTGCTTGCCCTCAGACTTTGCAAACTCGGTCAGCTCAGTTTGACCAGCATTTGTATGCACTTTCAATATCTTTGCTATTGCGTCAGGTATTGAGAATACGACTCCGAATTTACTGAATGTTGGCATTGGCCCTCTGATGCCCTCTAATTGATCTGTTATTTTCTCGACTTCTACCCCTGACCTGAGCGCTAATGAAATTAATCTGCATATGGCTTCAGATTTTGCTGCTAGAACGCCGCCAGTCTTGCCTGTAGTTGCAAAAACCTCGAACGGCTTGCCTTTCTCATCATTGTTTATTGTGACATAAAGACTGCCGTAGCCTGTCTTGATTTTATAAGTTGTGCCTGCAAGCACTTCAGGTCTTGGTCTTGGAGCTACCTCTTGTACTTTTGCAGCTGTGGTTGGCTTTTCTCCAGTCAGAGTTTCCTGTTTCGCCTCTTTCTTTACTGTTGACAAGACTTGGAAGGCTTTGCTGCCATCTCTGTAAATAGTAATTCCTTTTACACCTTCTCTGAATGCAAACCAGTAAGCTCCTTCTACATCCTGGATTGTTGCTGAATTTGGCAGGTTTATTGTTTTACTGACTGCGTTGTCAGTATACCTTTGGAAAGCTGCCTGATGCAAAATGTGATAGTTTACGGGCACGTCATGAGCACAGGCAAATATTCGCTGCAGGTGCTCTGGAATATCTTTTATACCTCTTACTGAACCGTGATTGTCGACGATTTTCTGCCAAAGTTCTTTTGGCTGCAGTCCAAAGTAATTGTGCTGTTCAGCAAACTTTGTGAACAGATTGTTGTTCTCATAGAAAGTATCATCCTCTGCAGGAGTTCTTCCTTCTTTCAACGCATCAATGCCTTTTGCATTATACCTGACATAAGCAATTGAGAAAAACGGTTCAATTCCAGAACCTTGCAGGCCTGCTGCAATTGCTATTGTGCCTGTTGGAGCTATAGTTGTTCTGGCACAGTTTCTCGGCTTTGCTTTCATTCTGAAATACTTGCCTCTTTCATCATAAATAGAATCTTTGAAATTAGGGAAAACTCCCCGCTCTTCGGCGAGCTCCTCTGATGCTGATAGCGCTGCGTCATTAACGAATTTCATAACTTTCTCTGCCATCTTGACAGCGTCTTCAGAATCGTAAGGAATTCCAAGAAGAATAAGCATTTCAGCCCAGCCCATTACACCAAAACCTATTCTTCTGTTTCCTTTGGTTATCATTTCGATTTCCTGCAAAGGATAGTTGTTAACATCAATAACATCATCCAAGAATCTGAGGCACAGTTTTACTGTTTCGGCTATTTTGTCCCACTCTACTTCACCATTGCTGACAAACTTTGCTAGATTAAGCGATCCCAGATTACAGGACTCGTAAGGCAACAATGGCTGCTCTCCGCAAGGATTTGTTGACTCTATTTCTCCCAGATACGGTGTTGGATTGGAATTTGAAGCATTGATTCTATCCATAACCACAAAACCAGGGTCACCAGTTTCCCATGCATTTCTGCATATTGAATCAAACAACTCTTTTGCCTTAAGTTTCTTGGCAACTGCTTTTGTCTTTGGGTTTATCAGCTCAATATACTCGTCAGCTTCAACAGCTGACATGAATTTTTCATCGATTGCTACAGATATGTTAAAATTCTCCAAAACACCCGGTGTGCGTTTCACGATTATGAAACTCTCTATATCCGGATGATATATTGAGAGAATGCCCATGTTAGCACCACGACGAGTTCCGCCCTGCTTGATTTGCGCCGTAACAGAATCTATCATAATAAATGGAGATATGGGTCCTGATGCCACACCTTTTGTCGTCCTTACAGCATCGCCTACGGGTCTTACTCTAGACCCTGAAAAACCAGTTCCACCGCCCGTTTTGTGTATGATTGCGGTATTTTTTACAGTCTCCATCCAGCCCTCTATAGAATCCTCTATTGGCAGAACATAACATCCTGAAAGTTGCTGTAGCGCTCTGCCAGCATTCATCAATGTCGGTGAGTTAGGCAAGAAATAGAAATTGGCTAGCAGATCATAGAACTTTTTTTCCCATTTAGAAACCACGTCTAGAACCGCTTCATTCCCTTCTGCAAACCTGGATAGATTTGCAATGTATTTCCTGAAATTCCCATCCCTTTTGCTATAAGTGTCAAGACCTTTGTGCAATAATACCAATTCCGTAAACTCGCCGGGGAGAGTTTCTATTTTTTCTATTGCGTAGTTTACACCCTCAAATAACTTCTCCCTATTTAGTTTGGGGAGATGCAGAATTTCAGCCAAAGCAATGTTTTTTGCAACCCTGCGAAGCCAAGCTTCGGGGCTTGGGTCGTCTTTCAGATACTTGTCTCTGATAACTTTCTCTTGATTTCGCGTTAAAATTATGCGAGCCAGTTCTGTTTCAGAAACATTTTCCTCTGATAAAGCCATACTACCCCCAAAGCAGCTGCAAACAGCTGGCATTTACGGCATCTGCGATGCCGATTAAGTTGTCTATGATTGAAGGAAGTTTAGAAAAATAATTGAATATATAAGTATATATTTAGTCAAGAAAACAATTACAAGTTTTAAGAATCTATAACTTGTATTTCTATGTTAACGTCTTGAGGTATCGGAACTCTCATGACAAGATGTAATGCTCTTTCGTCTGCTGCAAGGTCAATTAAGCGTTTGTGAATGCGCATTTCCCACCTGTCGTAGGTTTCTGAACCCTCTCCGTCAGGGGATTTTCTTGTAGATATGACTAGCTTTTTTGTGGGTAAAT
>Ga0315291_10008271_pt1 | contig 12787 bp, 8 predicted proteins | sample YL17G12_20_MG_FD_203070 | JGI IMG/M metagenome (GOLD analysis project Ga0315291, IMG submission 203070) | Sediment microbial communities from Yellowstone Lake, YNP, Wyoming, USA - YL17G12_20 | ecosystem: Environmental > Aquatic > Freshwater > Lake > Sediment | place: USA: Wyoming | collected... | reverse complement strand
GCATTTTCGAACCGGAGCAAGTCAGCGAGGGACTTGTAGACCCTTAGATAGAAGGTATCATCCGAGGGTGGCGCTGCCATCGGAAAGAAAATGTCGACAGGTTTTCCGTCAAGGGCTTCGAACTCCAGCCCCTTGTCCGAGCGGGCAAGAGCGATTACGAATTCCTTCACCTGAATTGTCCTCACGTGTGGCAGCGCCACCCCTCCACCAATACCCGTAGTGGCCTTTTTCTCACGGTTGTGCAAATCACGGAAGAGACGGTGGGAATTTCGCACGCTGCCTGAGCGATCGAGGAGATCCGCCAAAGCTGCAACTATTCTCTCTTTTGTTTCCCTCATCACTCTTTGGGGGCTCATCTCCTCTGGAAAATCCAGACTCACAAGAGAATCAAGATTGAGCTCAACGAGTTCGGGAGTGAGATACCTTGAAAGTCGCATCAGAAGATCTCCCGGGATATAACCTTTTCCTCTAATCGGCGTTACTACTGGAGGTGCTACCGGCAGAAACCTGTGACGCGGAAACCGAACCCATAAGAGTGTTGGCCGTGATGAGACAGGCCGAAACAAGACCCGCGTTCAGATACCAGTTATATCGCATCATGTTGTGGCCGAACAGACCGAGCAGAAGCAGAAGCCAGTAAGCAGCCAAACAAGCCCTGCAGATGGCACTGATGCCCTTGGCTTCTTCGGTCTCCACCGAGGACAACAATGATCTCACCCGAACGGTTCCCTTCATACAGGCAATCACAAAACCGGCAAATGCGATCAAGCCGAGTATCCCGGTTTCGCCGCCTACCTGTGCGACAAGATTGTGCGCTTCCATCCAGCTACTTTCCTGAGGGGGCGAATAGATCATACCGTGCGCGACGCCAAAGTTTCCGATTCCCACACCCAAGAGCGGTCTGTCCAAAAACATCTGGGCCCCTACCCTTAAACCTGTGACTCTTCCCATTGCGGACTCGGAAGCCGAAGGATTTTTTTCGAAATTGAAGGTAGTCAGGAATCTCTCCTGGTACTGTGAAGGCATGGCAAACCACGCGACCACAATAAGAACGATTATCAACATGCCCATCAGCACCTTCCTCTTGTGTGTGAGCCACAGGTAGAACAGCAAAAACAGGGACCCCAGCATTGCTGACCTGGAACCAGTAAGAACCACTGCGACGGTCCCCGCTCCAATCATGCCGATCCAGGACAGCCGCCACAAAAACCTTCGACTGTTCCTAATGGTATAGAGCCCGAAGCATATCGCGAGAAGCAGGCTGGCGGCCAGCGAGTTTGGGTCCCCCCTTGAGGCAGACCCGGTAGTTGCCCTGAGAATACCCATCATGATGTAGTTGTAACCTTCTGAGTAATAGAGCCTCAGGCTCTCTACGGCCATCCACAAATGTCCGAGCGCAAAGACGAGCAAGAAGATGAATAGTCTTCTAGGAGTATTCACCATCTGCGAAATGAGAAAGGCAAGAATTCCGATCTTGAGAAGGTCAATCCAGGCGTTGACGGCTCCCAATTTCCACACAGACGTGAAGATGGAGAGGAAGCACACGATCATAAAAACAGAAAACCACCAGGCAATGCTGCGCGAGACCGGCCCGATTCTTCTCTCCGCGGCAGCCTGAAGACCCCAACCGATCATGGCGAGAAGAGCGCACAGCCTCTCAACATGCATCGCCTCAAGCTGTGCTATGCCTTCTTGCGGTCTCACGGCAACGAGAAGCATGAAGAGTAACAAGGCGGGGAACGGATTGAAGAGCAGCCACAGCGATGCGTAGAGGGACACCGTGATCAAAGAGACCAACAAGGGATCGAAGAAAAGAAGCATCACTCCCGCGGCCACGGGTATGACAAACGCCGCGAATATCTTGAAGAGTGTTGCCGGGTTTATCAATGCACGCTGGCCGTATTCCCTTTTCGTCTTATGTTCCTCCTACCGATACCCGGGCTAAGCGCCTGAAGCGAATCATGCCTCTCCAGAAACCAGCGAAAAGCCCCAAGTGAATCGTCAGTAGAGCCACGAAGATTGAGGGCATCAAACGCAGCCCGGCTGCCCTGGAAAGTACAAGAGACGCGAGTGCTATCACAATAACATACGCACCCGCCAGGAAGAGCAGAAGCAACCCGGCTGCCTTGAAAAATGGTGCAAGGGCGGCCAGGGCAACCGTGAGAACAAGCGGCGTCCCCAGCAGGATCGCGCCTGAAGTGGCGTCTTTGGGATGCTTCAGGAAAAGCTGAGCACGACCTCGACCGTAGCGCACCATCTGCCTGAACAAGGAACCAAAAGACTCCCGAGGGTAGTAACGTACCGATACGCGTGGGCTCGTGAAAGCTCTCATACCGGCCTTCCTTGCCCTCAGGTTGAAGTCAACGTCCTCGCATGCATCGAATCTCTCGTCATAGTAGCCTATTCGCTCAAACACGCAACGCGTGTACGCAGCACCGGAGCTGTCGGGGTCCACGAAACCGTCCTCTGCAGTCGAGAAAATCAGCGAGGAGGGATTGTGCCCGAGCCACGAGGCTCTCGCGATGGCTGTGGCCTTCTGAATGTAACCTACCCCAGGTGCGTCCAACGGTTGGGGGCGGCATATTACGTCTACCGATGTCTTTGTAAATAGGTCTGCGAGATTCCCGAGCAGAAATGCATCCGGAATCTCACAGTGGCCGTCTATGAACAACACTACGTCTCCCCTTGCGGCCCGTGCCCCAACGTTTCTTCCAGAGCTCGACAGCCGTCCAGGATTCTCAAGCACGTGGATGTTCCGACGAATCCTGCTCAGATTTGTCGCGACAGACAAGGATTCGTCAGTTGAACCACCGTCGACTACGAGAATCTCGTATCTGTCGGCTGGATACTCTTGCCCCGAGAGCGCTTCAAGAACGCTGCCTATGTATTTGCCCTCGTTCAGCACTGGAAGGACAACGCTGATGAAGATGGGCTCAACTGTACCTTCTTGTTCCACGGACACCTCACGTCTTCCCTGCTGCAAGAGTTTTCGTATACACCTCCATCAGGAGTTGAAGCTGTTTTTCGAAGGAGTACGATTTCCGAATAGCATCTTGTCCGGCTTGCCCCAGGGCGCTGGCGAATCCCGGGTCAGATAGCAGTTCGATCATCGCACCTGCAAGTTGACCGCTGTCTCGAGGCGAGACGAGAAGTCCGGTTTTTCCGTTCGCGACAATCTCCGGGACGCCGCCAACCGTTGTTGCAACTACTGGCTTTGCCGCAGCCAGAGCTTCAAGCAGCGCATTGGGAAGCCCCTCCATCAGAGAAGGGAGGACGAACAGATCAATGTCTTTGAGAAATGAGGAGAAACCCGGAACATACCCAAGGAAATGAATTGAATTTGCACACCCAACTCTCTCTGCGAGTCTGGTCAGACGATCACGCAATGGACCATCGCCGAAAAGTACAAGAACCGCATCCCTTCTCTCGGCAATCACGCGCGGCATGGCTGCTATGAGGTACTCATGCCCCTTTTCAGGTGACAGCCTTCCCGCAGTTGCAATGATCGTCTTCCCGCGAAACTTGCTCAACAGCGTCGAGGGGGTACTGTCCTGTTCGATTTCCACAGCGTTTGGAACAAGAGAGACTTTGTAGACAGGCAAGCCCTGCAGAACGAGGAGATTCTGTTGCTCTTTCGAGACTACAACAACGTGATCCATTCGTTTCAGAAACCAGTTTTCCATCTTGTAATAGAGAGAGACCTTGAGATTCTCTTTCGTGATTCCTCTCAGGAAAGCGATCTGCCGCACTGGAAGCCTCGCTCTTGCGATAAGAGAGAGGAAGGTGGACCGATAGTCGTGTGTACACACCAGCTCCGGCTTCTCGCTGCTGAATATCTTTCTCAGACGAAGGATCTGTGCCGGGTCATAGGCGCTACGACATGGTACGGAGAAGGTCCGTATACCTAGAGCCCTGGCCCTTCCGACCAGTTCCGTCTCATCACCTTTTTCGTGAAAGCTACATAATAGAGGCTGAACCTGAGTTCTCTTGAGCAACCTCATGTGTTCAACTACTTGCTTTTCGGGTCCCCCGAAGAAATTGCTCGCGCGGATGTGCATGACCCTGACTTCGGGGGGACCAACCGTATCGAGTGTGTTAATCGTATTTGGAGTGTTTGTCATCCTATTCTAGTTCCAACTTTTCAGTTCCACGAGCGCTGGTATTCTGATGCCAGGCGCCTTTCGATATTGAGGCCCCCAGGCCTAGACAACCCAGGAGGAGTGGCGCAGCATTACTTGTAGGTAACCACCTTTCGGTATTGAGCCGTCCTTGACCAAGAGAGCCCAGGAGGAGTGGCGCAGCAGTGCTTGTGCGCTAACCGCCTTTCGGTATTGAGCCGTCCTTAGGTTGCATGAGCCTCCAGTAAAGGCACCACAGTTGTCGGAGGGCATCCCTGAAGAGGAACTTCTGATCCGCATCTCTCCTCGCTTGCGACCCCAGCCATGTGCGGAGGTGGGAATCCTTCAGAAGTCTCAATATCCCCCTTCCTAGCAGGACGGGATCGTCTGCCGGAACGAGCAAGCCGCTTTCACAGTCGGCTATTATCTCAGGATTTCCGCCCACATCAGTTGCAACAATAGCGGAGCCCGCAGAGCAGTACTCCAGCAACGCGTTGGCGCAGCTCTCGCTTCTCGAAGAAATCACTGCCACGTCGAAGCCGGGTATCAGTGTGTATGCGTCTCGCCTGAAACCGAGAAATTTCACTGCCCTAGTAACGCCCAGTTCCGAGGCGAGTTTCTCCAGGTTTTCGCGAAGCTCCCCTTCGCCAAATATGCAGCAACGTGACAATGGCTCTTCTCCAACGACAACCGACGCGGCTCTGAGAAACACATCGACTCCCTTAACGTATCTCAGATTGGATACCATTCCCACGCTAAGTTCTCCAGGCTTGAGGCCAAGCCGCAGCTTGGCCTCGCCCGCCGGCAGTGCCACGCCTTGCTGCGCGACCACACCGTTGTGAATTACCAGGATCTTGCGCGGAGGAACCCTTTCCTCTTGCAGAACCGATTCTTTCACGGCATGCGAGTTGGCAAGAATACACGTGGCGAATCTGTCGAGCATTCTGAGGAGCAACACCTCGGGTCGCCTGGATGCGAGACTCCTGATGCCTCTTCTGCTCGTGATTATCACGGGCACTCGAGCCAGGCGTGCGGCGAGGGTACCCAGAACCACTGAGTCAAAGAACGACAGGTGAGCAACGTCTATCCGTTCCTTTTTCATGAGTCCAGTCAGACGCCACAAGGCTGAGACAAAACCCGGACCAAGGAGTTTCTCAACCCCTAATACCTTAACCGGGCACTTGAAGTCGGCGGTGATCACCCCTCGAAGAACGCACAGGAAGGGATTCACGAAATCTCTATCGGCATTCCTTATGGTGCTCTCGAGTTGAGTCTCAGTGCCACCGGCATACTCCGGGTGGAGGGCATCTATTACGTAGAGCACGTTCACTCGTCTGTCGCTTGCGGCAAGGGATTTCAGTGTCCTCTCGCGTCTCGCACACATGAGTGACTCGACAGCCGAAAGGCAGGAGAACAGTGCCAGTGGTTGTTCCTCGTATCCACCTGGCGCCTCGATTCGCGGGAGAAGGAACGCACCCCTGGACAGTTTCACGGCGCCGCGCACGGTTGTCAGAGCCGCGCGGTAACCGACTTCTCGAACAAGCGAGACGTCCTGGGCTCGAAAGTCAGACCTTGTTCCGCTCGGAAATGCAAAACAGTCAACTTTCTTCCCCGTTATTTCCTCAAGAATCCGCTTGGAAGTAATGAGTTCGCTTCTCGCCTCTTCTTTGGAGAGCAAGGAAAAGACCTCATGAGAGTGGCTGTGAGAGCAGATCTCGATCCCGGATTCAAGCAGCTCCGGTATGTCGTCTCTGGTCAGATAGAGTCCCGAGTTGGAGATCTGCTCTTCCTCGACCCCGTTTAACCTTAGCAGTTCCCTTACCGCGGCTTCCCTCCGGCGTGCGGGAAGATATCGGAGGTAGGCTTTAAGTCTTATTACCGCGGCCCTCTTGAGTGAAAAGGTACCCGTTTCGAGCGGCGCAACGTAGTCAAGGTACTTGGGAAGACGGACGCTCTCCAGATTGGCCACAAGTTGTTCCACCACGTCGGTCCATATTGCGAAAGACGGCTCCAGAGTTTTCGTGACTATGGAAACGGTAGCACTGATGTTGTGCTTTTGCAGGATGGGAAGAGCATGTGTTACAAAACTCTTTCTGCCATCGTCGAAGGTAATGGCTAGTGCCGGCGGTTCGAGCTCTCTCTTGTCTTCTATCGCATCGATTATGTGGCTCAACGGAACGACGTTGAAGTACTTTCTGAAATATCGAATGGTCTCTTCGAACGCGCCGATCGTGATACCGTACGAGAGCTCGTCACCCCTGGCACAGATATCGTGAAAAGTGATGATCGAGGCGTGAGGGCCCGAGAGCAAACTACCCAGCCGTGACATCACCATCGGGAATATGCCCAGCCTCTCACCGATTTGACACAAACCGTGTAGCGTCCTGAATTGATTCCCTCGCCTTCTACCGTTGTTTGGGAAATGTCGATTTTGACTTTCAGTCGGGTGCATCTTCAAGCAACACCTCAGGTTCTACTGCGTCTGTAGCTTCGACAAGTCTTTCTCTTTGCCTCGACGATCGTTCTCCCCAGAAGCTCATGAAGCCTCACTCTGAAAGCTGCCTCGCTTCAGGCAATACGTGGCACGGGCTTAGCGCCGGGGGAGTGTCTCATGACTTTCGGGGCTTCACAACTCTCTTGATCGGTTCCACAACTCCCTTCTCAACCGTGCAGAGTAGCTTACCCAGCGCTGAGTTACTAAAAACTAGCAACTCAGAGTGCTGTCTCACATCCTCAGTCCACCTAAGCTTGTAGAAATCTGATTCGCCGCCCATGTCGTATTCCTTGTATCCGGATTCAAAAAGTGTTTTCACGATCTCTTTGTCCAGGATGCTGCCTACCCCGAGGCTTCTGTATTTCTCGTCAAACTCTGCCCTGAGAGCCTGCACCTCTTTGTCCTTGGTTAGATGGAATTCAAAGGCCGCCGGTTTATCATTCACTTTCATCAGCCAAACGCTCACCTGTCCTTGTTTGCCGAACGTCTCGGCGAGAAGAGAATAGAATCTTCTGCTCTCTGGCTGACTGCCGATGGCGCGACCGCCGCGTGCTTTCCAGCTTTTCTCACCAAGGGCAACCAGCGTGGGCATTATCGAAACACTGGACGTGGCGTCCGTAAAATGCTCGATTCTCATCCCACCTTCGGCCGACAGCTTCCTCTCCTTGCTGCGCAGGGAGCGTCTCAAGTTTCTCGGCCTGGTGTTGAAAAAATCCTCCCACGAACCCGCGATTTTGAGAAAGGGAGAGCTCATCGTTCTTCTCAGCAGCGTTGAATGCCGTAGAGAATCCCGCACGCTTGTGCAAAGCTCGTACAAATAGCTGTCGTGCGCAATGTTCTCCAAGACTGCGATGTCCCAACCGCGCAGCTTGAGAGCTTCCTCCAGGAGAGCGTATGTGTGATGTGCATATCCGTCTCTCATCAGGAAGGAACATCGCGGCCCGTGGCGATTGTAGAGAAATCTGAGTTGCCCGCAGCGAATTCCACGATAGGTCGTTCTCACAATTCGCATTGGAGCTACGCCCACGAGTTTTTCCGCACTGACAGCGCTCTTCTCCTGATCGAAAAGAGCAAGGATCGCTAAATCAATGTCTTTCCCAAAAGCCTGAAGCCAGGCTGAGAACCACTCGTGCGTGAGAGCGGGTGAGAAAGACCCCGACCCTGAACCCGGCTCTGGCCCTGGCCTGAGCAAGTTCCATTCACTCTTCAGCTCGAGGAAGCGTTCGAAATGACTTATGTGTTCGATTCTCATTCTCAAAAGGCGCCAAAGCGAGCAGGATGCTTCCGACTACCCAGCACCATCTTCTCCAGCATTAGCTCGGGTCTCACCGAGAACATTGACAGCCCCAGTATTCTGACAAAGTCAATCTGACCGAAAGGACGAAAGCCTAGAGAAATGAAAAGCCGCGTGGAAACTCGATTGCTTGAAGGTATGTGACAGCTCAAGGCTGACACGGAGTCTCGCGCAAGAGAGTCCATTGTGGCAAGAAGAAGCTGCCGACCGATTCCCCTTTTTCTCGCGTGAGCGAAAACGTACACATCACTCAAGAAGGCTAGATTGTCCGGGAGTGAGATCGGCTTTTCGAAGTCAACGATGAATACCCGGCCTCGACCGACCTTACAGAAAGCTACGGTTTCGCCATCAAGCCGCCAGCAGGTCCACGGGTGCTTCAGAGACGAGGCAATACGCAGCTCACGAGGATCCACCGCCCAGGCGAGATCCTTGCGATTGAGTAGCAATTCCCCCAGTTCCCCGGGTGTAACGCTGGAAAACGAACCGGGGACGCGGGCACCGGCAAATCCTTCCGTGTCGGCAACAGGACAACTTACGAGATCCCTTGCAAACCAGAACGCCGAATTGCTGCGAAAGAAGATATTCTTGATTTTGACCCCGGCTCTTGCGCAGACTGCGGCCAGCCCCTCGTTTCTGTATACTTCCTCTGCCCTGCTAGCAAGGCTGTTTTGACAGGTGTCCTTTTTCACTGCTCAGCGACTGTTTGGTTTTGTACTTTCTTCTCTTCCAATACTGTGAGTATCGCTTCGCGAGAGCCCCCATCATGTTGGGGTTTCTCTGAACGGTCAGAATACATTCTTCGCAAATGGCGATTTTCCTCTCCGCCTGGGCGCGTATAAAGAGTCTGTGCTTGGAATTGCCCCATATCTCAGAAAGTGGCTCGGTTGTCAGGTTGCCGAGCGAATATTTTGAGAAGAACGGACAGCAGAGGACGCTACCGGATGGGTCTACGAGCACGGTTGTCCTGCAGACGTAGCACTTTCTCCAGGGCACCAAGCCTGAGCTTATCTGCTCCACCGAAAGTGCGTCAACGTTTTCGGTGTTGAACACCATGCCTTTCGGTCTGACGATCTTCCGCTTTTCTTCAATCCATCCCTTGAGAAACTTCGCTTCTTCTTTGCTCAGACAATTACTCTGGTCCTGAGCGACGAAATATGGGTCTGGCAGAATTCCATCCACCGCCGACGCACGGACAGAGGTATCGCTGATTTGACCAACGCACTCGAGAGCCCAAACGTCCGGTCGCTCCTTTTCCACAAGCTCAAGAAGCGACTCCATCTCTCTTACGTTCCGTCTGGATATGGTTGTATTAATAACGATCTCCGGTTTTCCACTTGTTGAAGAAATCGCTTCCTTCTCCGACTTGAGGTTTCTCAAAGCTGAGAGGGCCTTGTTGAACGCGCCGTGCACACCTCTTATGGAATCATGAATCTCACCGACACCATCAATCGAGAGATATACAACCTCCGGTCCGGCAAGCACAGTTTGTCTGGAAAGCTCTTCATTCAGCAGAATGCCGTTTGTCGTGAGATCGCATGCAACTCCCCTATTTGTAGCATAATCAATGAGTGGAAACAGGACGTCGGGTCTCAAGAGGGCGTCACCGCCAAACATTTCGATCTTTTCGAGCTCGGCCTTTTCACTTTCGTCTACAACTCGCTTCCAGTCTTCGAGTGCAATCTCTTTCTCGCTGCCCCCCCTTTTCCACATCACGCACGTCGTGCATCTGGAAGAACATCGATATGTGATGAAGAACAGGGCGTGGATCGGCCGGATGAGATAAAAGGCTGCCTCGCGTCTCAGGAGTTTTCTGGCAAAACTGGCGCCGTCTGCCCAGTCCAAAGTTTTGTCCTCCATCTGGATGTGCACGGGAAACCATTTACTTGAGCGCCGAGACCGCCAATGAAACCGCAACCGCCCAAGTTACTGCACACAGGGAGAATAAGGCAAGAAGACTATCTGTCAACTGAGAAACAACCGGGAGAGGTCAACACGTGAGGGCGTGGAAACACAGAGCCCGCTAGACTACCTGAGGAGAACAAGCTTGATTGTCTGGGACGTCGGACCCGCTTCCATGCGGCAGAGGTATGCTCCGCTCGCAACCTGCCGGCCGCGTCTGTCTTTGCCGTCCCAAGTCACGGCGTAAAGCCCGGGTGGCAGAGCTTCTTCCACCAGTTTTTGTACGAGACGTCCACTCACATCATAAATGGATATTCGTACGGGACGGGTCTCTTTGGCTACAGAGAACTTGATAGTCGTGAGGGGATTGAAGGGGTTAGGATAGGCAGCGACAATACCGGCAGACGCCTCAGGCGTCCCCGGCAGAGGCGCCGATATCACTTCAGCGTTGACAAGTGCAACATCGTCTATGTACCAGCCTCTATATACAATGGCAGCGTCGGTCCCGAATCTGAACCTCAGTCTGGCCGAACCCGTGTAACCCGAAAGAACAAACCGCTGGTATTTCCAGACCGTCGATATACCTGAGTAGCAAGGAGTCCCGGCTGGAAACGGGCTGTCAAGGCTTGCTTTTATAGTGTATGGATAGCCGCCAACGGGAGTAATTACCTGCCAAGGACCTCCGTTCGCCGAAATCTCGACCACACCACCGTCCCAGGCGGTCGTGGAGCTGTAAGTCTCGGCCTCCATCCAGTACCAGAAGGTGAGCTCGGTGCTCGCAGTAACGCCAAACGCTACAGTGTAAAGCGAGGCGTCAAGCTTGCTGGCGTAGTTGTCCAGAATTGTACTCCCGCACTTCCAGCAGCTCATATCGCCTGCAGTGTGGTTTTTCTCAGTGCTGATATGCCACTGATCCTTGTAGCCCCTCCTCCCGCTCGAGTGAGTCCAGTCGTAGAAACGCAAGGTGTCTTGCACGCCAACGAAACACCTCCTGGAAACGGTATATTCGGACCCGGCTGAGATATTCATATCAAAAATGATGCCATGAGGAACCGGGCAACTCGGAGATACGGAAAACCTGAATGGCGGTTCGGCAAGTTTGGCTTCGTCAGAACCCATAGCTCCATACGTGCTTGTGTCCACAAGCAGAGTCACGAAGCTGTCAGACGTGTGAATTCCGGCCCGAACGCTTTCTGCTTCCGCACCGTAGTTATTGAGCACAAAGGGGAGGTCCAGTGTTTCACCTGGATCGATTATTCCGTCAGCGTCTCCCGAGCCAAGTGCGACGCTATCGCTCACCGGCTTGGCAAGGACGTCGATTGCAGGCAAGGTCTCCACGGTCACGTCCATTTGAACCGTGTTCCCTATAGTGATTATGTTGGTGAAAGCGACCTGAGTGTCGTTACCTGAATAGCTTCTGCTGCTCGGAGTGGACAAGTAGTTGAAGACATAGTTCGGGTTCATCATACCGCCGGAGCCAGGGAAAGGGTCTCCCTGGTCGCCGGAGTTGTAGTTGCTTTCAAGATCGCATTCGGCGTCAGCCTGCTCGACGGCAACTGCGTAATGCAGCTGGCATGGCGAACAACAGCATTGGTTGCGATTGTTGAGAGCGTCTTCGTCCACGTGATAGATGACGAGCCCAGAACCCAGGAGGGATGAGTCAAAGAGGATCGGTCGCCTGTTCTCAACCAGGAAATACTCGTTGGAGTAGATACCGTTCGTCCAGACGATATATGAGGTCGGCGACGTCTCGGCATTGGGTACCGTGACCGAGTCAACGTTCGCGGTCAAAACCGTCGGTGTCACAAAACCCAATTTGCTTTTTGACCAGGCGTCGAAATGGGTGGGGGTGAGCCCGTTATTTCCCCAGGAACCGTATCCCATGACGGACCAGTTACCCACTCCTCTGGCATCGTAGTCATAATCGTAGAGATCCGGCAGGCCAAGCACGTGACCGAACTCGTGGCAAAATACCCCTATCTTCCCGTTGTCCGGTTCCATCGAGTAGACCGAGACCTTGACTCCATCCACTGTGACCGGAGTCCTGGTAGTCCATTGGTGCGAATGAATGTGGTTAGAGTTATGGGTCTCTTCGTACCCGGGCCCGGCGTGCACTATGAAGACGGCATCCACGTACCCGTCGTCGTCGCCAGAACTCGGAATGCCGTCAGGTCCATCATTGTCAAACTGTGAGAAATCGACGTAAGGGTTTGCAGCGGCTACGGCATCCTGTGCCAGCCTCTGGGCGTTATATGGATAGACACCCAATCCGCGCTGACCGTTCACGTAGTAAGCGTAGGTCTGAGGCATGCGAAGCCATTCTGTAACCGACCCCACGATGCCAAGTTGCCCGTAAGAGCTCTCGGTCAAGTAGTCACGCATGCTTCCGGTCGGATAAGTGCCCGTGCTAAAGAGCAGGTCGCTGTAGTGCGAGGAAGGGTAGGCTGTCGTATTGGCCACGTTGTCTGAGAAATCAACCAGGATCACGATTGCCTTTTTTTCTCTCATCAACGCTGAAGATTCAACCTGAACGCGCAGGCCGGGTAACGGGGCCTCTATCACAGGACGAAGTTTTGGAGGGTGGTTTACACCTCTGTCATAGGCCTCCCTCATGATTCGGCCTTCATCTTCGAGCTTGCCCTGTGCCCTCAGGCTATCCAGAATGTCAGGTCTCAAGGGCATGGATAGACACGGAGGAGAGAGAAATGGAAAAAGGGAGATGGTGAAATAAGAAGCAAGCAAGCAGAGAATAAACGGGACGAGTTTTCGCCGGCTCATCGCCTCTCCGTCCGAAGACGAAAGCGTTGTTGGTAGCCTCTAGATTGATCGCATCACGTTACGATGAACAAATCGCACGCTCGCCCAAACTGGCGGCTACAACGACCGCCGAACTGCTGTTTATTATAATAGCGCATCTTAAGGCTTATGTCAATAGAAAATCCCGACACTCCTTGTTGCATCATCAAGCTTGTCCGACATGAC
>Ga0315291_10008270_pt1 | contig 12787 bp, 8 predicted proteins | sample YL17G12_20_MG_FD_203070 | JGI IMG/M metagenome (GOLD analysis project Ga0315291, IMG submission 203070) | Sediment microbial communities from Yellowstone Lake, YNP, Wyoming, USA - YL17G12_20 | ecosystem: Environmental > Aquatic > Freshwater > Lake > Sediment | place: USA: Wyoming | collected... | reverse complement strand
GGATTTATGCCATGAGAAAGGAATACGATTTTTCAAAGTCAAAGCGTAATCCTTACGCCAAGGCTCTGAAGCAACAGGTCACCATGCTGGTGGATAAAGAGGCGATCTCTTATTTCAAAGAGCTAGCGGCAGAAACAGGTATTGCCTACCAGGTTTTGATCAGCATGTTTTTGAAGGACTGCGCCGATTCGCACAAGCGTCCGTCGTTAAAATGGGCGAAAAGCACGCCAAAGAAGAAGCAGGCCTAGACGCCTGAGGTACCGCAAGAGTTCTGCCTGGCTTGCGCCGCGAAGCTCCTCGAGTTGTGACGGTAAAGCCCACAGACAGCGAGTTCCTACCCGGAGATAGCGGTTCGCCAATCATCATAGCTGATGGGGCCGTCTTAGCGCTTCTACAGAGCGTTTTTGATGGTCATTCGCCAAAACTAGGCAGCCCACCGCAAAAAGCTGAGCCCAGTCAGTCCACTAAAGGCTGACCAGGCTCATCAAAGGAGGTAAGGAGGAACTCACGCACCCACTTTAATGCATGCTCCATGCCATTGGTTTGCTGCGAAAGCCCAGCCACCGATCCCTTGCAACTACCTTTTTTCATTCTATTTAGCGATCAGTCGAAAGCTTGGCGAAATCCAACGCCTAGAGCATCGTCCAATCTTTAAACAATAAATCAGGACACCGCCAATTCCTTAGTCAGACCGCGGAGTCCTGATATGCCTCTGACTTTTAAGCCTTACGGCACTCGCTTAGCCATAAACCCAATCTGCTGAAAGATGCTAAGCGCAATCGGCGAATTGAAATCGAAGACATAATCACCGATCTCGCTACCCGGCGGCACCACCTCCCACGCCATGGTCCCAGCGTAGCCGGCCTTGTTCGCAGCCTTATACATCATGGCCATGTATTTGCCTGGCTCTGCTATGTAGCCTAGGTGCGGATTTTCGTGAAAGCTAAACCCGGTTTCTTCTAATACGATCGGCTTGCCCATGCCGTGGGCGACGTTGGCCCGATCGGTGATGAAGTTTGTTAGAAACCAGTCGATATCGCTGGACGGGATGCCCCAGTTGCCCGGATAGGGATGGATGGTGGCAAAATCAATCGTCGCGAGGCTCAAATTGCGGGAAAAGTCGATGCCCTTTCTGCCGTTTGACAGCCAAGAGTGCTTGGAGGCTTCCTCCTGGGTCGATGGACTCGCTTTGTAGCCTTCTTCACCGCTCGAAATGAGATGATTGCGGTCCAGTGAGCGTATGTGCTGCGACATTTCAGCGAGCCAGTGGTAGACCAAATCACCTGGTGTCCCGCCACGGTTCAATTCGTAGTCATCCTCGGTGTGCAACTCGTTGGTCAATTCGATGGCCATGATCGTCGGATCGTCGCTGTAGCTGCGATGTTCGCCGCGATGTGCTTGGTAAATAGTGTTTTCACGATGGAGCAGTGTGCCGATGTGGTGTTTAAAGGCCTTGCGGACGAAGGGGTCGGAATAAAACTGGTGAAAGTCGCTGCCCCCAGTCACCTGCTTGACCCACCAACTCATCGGACAGTACTCAGCTTGGTAATTTACCAAAGGAAGTATGACCTTTATCCCATAAGTGCGGGCTGCATCGATCGCCAAATCTAGGCGGCGAAGTGCGGCCTCATCGTAGGATGCTCCGTCCTTGTTCACGCTTTTGAGCATCGCCTGCTTGCTCTGATCACCACAAGAAAAGCCCCAAATACGAACGACGCGGATGCCACGTTCGTTGTACTGACGCATGATGTCGTAGACTTCGTTGTCGGCCTGACGATCAATGAGGCCCAAACGATAGAAGTTGGAGCCCTGAAAATAGAAGGGCTGGCCATCCAAGAAGAATTGCGTGCCACTGGCCGAAACATAGCCCGATTCCACGGACGAGGCGATCTGTGCCACAGGGTGCGAAATTTTTTCTTCCGAACGCTCAGATGGGGGCACCACAGATGCAGCGGCAAAGGCAGGAGCCGCGAGCTCTGCCGCCGAAATCAGGCACAAGGCCAAATAAGGTAGGAACATGTTGCGCATGTGGCTTTCCCCCGATGAGACGCAGAATCTGCAGCCGAGCAATGTGGCACAGCCACGCCCAGGCGCTTCATCAGCGCGGTCTAATATTTTAAAAAATCGGTCTGTTAACAATTGTAGCAGACCTAGAGTCAACTTGACAAAGGTCTATTGCAGGAAACGACTTCGGCCACACTGGCGCAGCGTAGAATGAAATGTACTGTCGATAGATTAGACAATGCCTGTGCATTGGACAAACGAACGAGCGTCCGACGCGCAACTCGCGCTTAAATCGACTCCACATCAGATATTTTTTTGATTATTTATGGGCACTTACTTTACATCATCAAGTCGGCACGACCCTTGCTTCATGTTTGATTCGACGCGGATGCGGAATCGCACCAGATTGCGACTTATGGCAAATGCCATGTAGGAGATAGCGTGCGAGTAAACATGTTCTATGTTCTATCAATCCTGATGGTCGTCATCGGTGGTTGTCAGACCACCCATAAAATTAGCCGACCCGGGACCGGCACTTATCTCAGTGCATTTAAGGTCGCAGACTATAAAGCCGCAGTCGGCGATCCCGATTGGGCGAACGTTGCGATCTCATTGCAACGCATCGACGGCGACCACAAGACCGTAGCACAGACCTTTCGCCATGATCAGTTCAAGGCCAACACCGCATCCAACCCCATTGTCATGGTCGCGCAAGGTACCTACCATATCTCTCTTAACTATACCGACACTGCTGGCACAGCACTATATAAAGCCTGTGATGATGCAGCGAAGCGCGATTACCTGATCAACACGCCAGAATTCAAAACCGACATCGCCATTTGCAAGATAAGCCAAGGCGCACCAACAGCCAATGCGAGCGGCACTCCCGCTAGCACTCCCGCCCCCAACCCTCTGCCAAACGGACCCGACCCAGCGACCGGAGGTCTTGAGCCTTCGGCAAAATGCTTCGGCACTGATGGCCGAGTTAAGCCCGGCTTTGACGACGTCGGCGGCTACTGCGTCAATCGCAATCAATCGTTCTACATCCAAGGCGGAGACATCTACAACCGTGGCAAAAAGATCATCATCAAAGGCGTCAACTGGTTTGGTCTTGAGGGTGCTAGTCCGGATTCTTCGGGACAAACCAATATCAGCCTAAGATTAGCTGGCCTTTGGACCGGTCGCAGCATGGAGAGCTTCGTCGACGAGATGGCAGCGCTCGGATTTAATGCATGGCGCCTACCACTTGCACCTGAATCACTAGACCCGACGACACCAGCCGCCGATGGCTTTAAGTCGATCCCCGAAGAAATCGATCACTTCTTAACCTACACTGCGTCCAAGGGAATGCTAGTCCTCTTAGATATGCATAACTGCGGCAAAAACCGCTACTTCATGGACAAACCAGGACCAGGGGTCGCGGCTTCCGGCTGCGCAACTTATACTGAAGATAAATGGCAAAAGGACCTACAGACCCTTGCCACCATCGCCAAAGGCCACAGCAACGTCATTGGCATCGATCTATTTAATGAGCCCTTTGGACTCAGCTGGAGCGACTGGCTCGGAATGGCTAGCCGTGGTGCTGATACCGTCCTCAAAACCAACCCGACCATTCTGGTGTTTATGGAGGGTGTTGGCGGCAAAGATAGCAAAACGACCAACACCCCTTTTTGGGGCGAAAACCTGTTCGAAGCCGCGACCAACGCCCCACATATTCCCCAGTCACGCCTGGTATTTTCGCCGCATGTTTACGGGCCCTCGGTGTACAACCAGTCGTACTTCAATGTCCCTGGCTTCCCAGGCAATATGGCGACGATCTGGGATGAACACTTTGGCTACTTAAAGGACCAGGGCTATTGCCTCGTCTTCGGCGAATTCGGCGGCACTTACGTCGGCCTCGACAAGACTTGGAACGATGCTTTCCTTGCCTATATGCAACAAAAAAACCTCCCCAACTTCTTCTATTGGGCCATGAACCAAAACTCCGGAGATACCGGCGGCCTTTACTCGGACACCGGCTGGCGGGCTCTAAACCAAGACAAGCTGAAATTGTTGAAGCCGCTGCTGGACCGCCAACCTTAAGGCTGGCGGCCCCTCGAAGTCCGATGTTGACTTATTTCAAGCCAAAGACCGTGGCCCACTCGACGACGCGCACTGGAGCGATCACCTTACAGTAGTTGGCTCCAGCGAATTTCCCTAATCCCTCGTTACCCGTCACCAGCTCAACCGTGTCTAGATGCCATGTATTGTCCGCGGCCTTGCCAAAGCTAAATCCGCCAAACACCCATTTTGGACCAATTTGTTCCCGTGTACTGCGAATGCGCAACGGCCCTAGTTGCAGTGAATGAGCCGTATCATCATTCGTGCTCACCGATGTCCAAGTCGACATGTCGCCGTATTTCGCCGCCAAGCGTGCTCGCTGCTGTGGATTAGTCAGCGTCGCCAGCGTATCGACGATCACCTTCGCATTGAGCTCGGCACAGTTTAGACCAGACTGCTGCACGGCAAATCCCGTTTCCTCGGCCAATTTTGCGGCTGTCCGCATTTTGCAAAAAAGGGAGCGCGGCGACAGGAAGTGATCCGTTGAGACGTCGGCCACGTCGACCTCATCGTCGATCAACACCGGCAAGTGCAAGGTATAGAATTGGCCATCTTGCGCGACCGAGGACTTATCCAAGATAAACGCGAGATCGTCAGGTCCATGACGGTAGATCTTGGATTCGATGTTAATACGGTCCCAAGCTTGGGTATCGACCCATGGAGTGGCGGCTTTTTGTAGGTCGCTGCAGACTTTGGGTTCGGCACTAGACGCCAGTGCGTAAGGCAACAACAACGTTTGCGTGGCCGCAACCTGTCCCTTTAAGGCCTTCAACGCGACTTGAGACTCAACTCCAGATAGCCGAGTCTGCACCGCCATAAAGTCGACGATGACTTCGGCCATGGCCTGATGCGAGGCGGCTAAACTTTGCTCCGGCTTGATACTGTCACCCTGAAGCGCCGCGCCGTCAGCAAACTGCATGTGGCTAACCCCTGGCAACACCACGACCGGTTTGCTACCAAAGACGCTCGCATCCTTAGCAGCCAACAGCTGCAGCGTGGCAAATTCGCGCGCCAAGTAGTTTAGACCAGTCAGGCCATCGAGCTCGCCGCCTAGGGTTAAGGTCGGGATGGGATAGGTGCTGAGCTGCTTGCCGATCACGATCGTGTGCGGCAGATAGCTGCCAAGAAGAATCAGGCCGGGCAACTTTAAGGACTCAGGTATCAAGGTGGCGATGATGCCGCCTTCAGAATGGCCGCCGACAAAAACCCTGGTGTTGGGTTGGGCCACGCCTTCGCTGCGAAGAAAGTCGATGGCTGCCTGAACGCGGCCCTGGGATTCGAGGGGGTTGGCAATCTTGCCGGTGAAATGCGGCACAAACACCGCGACATCCCCCGACGAACGCAAGACGATATCCTCGGCCAAGGAGCTATATTGCTTGGCGTCGAGATAGGCGCCTGGAAATAACACCAAGGCCGCCGTCGGATGCTCCGCCGCAACCACCAACTGGTTCGCAGAGTCTTCGGTCCTGATACCGGCCTTAGCATTAAACGAGATGAAAGCACTGGCGCTGACGAGTAGAGCAACCACACTTTTCATGACAAGCTCCGCAAAAAAGGATGAGTTGCATGAGGTATACGGCCACTTATTGCCCGCGCCCAGCTTTTTTTTACCTGAGTCTCCACCTCAGTCCGCCCGAGTCTGGCTCTGTTGCATAAATCCTGCCCTCCAGCCTTCCCACCCTCCCAGTTGCACGGAATAAAGCCGCTGCCCAAAAACTGGGAGGACGGGAAGGCTGGAGGGCAGGATCTATGCGACAAAGCTCCAGAGTCTAAACAACCATCTATAATCACTTGGATTTCAGGGGGCTATAAGAATTTTACCGGGCGCCTTCGGATTTAGCGTACAATCACAATTGGCTAGTGCCTTGACCATCGCTGCTTTTTACTTACTATGGTTAAACAGCACCTAGTCCCATCGTTAAAGTATCGGAGGCCCCCATGCCTAGTTCCATGCGCCCAAGGATCAAAGTCCTATTCATGAGCGAGGATCTTGATTTTAGCCGCGCCTTTACAACCCTTGCGGCAGCCTCGGGCATTGAGGTCATCACCAAGCGCACCTTAGCGGACCTGGGTTCCATCGGCTACCTCGGCGACTGCGATGTCCTCCTTGCCGATACCCTGATTGGCCCGCTGCAAGGCCGTGAAATCGCCGAATACGCCCGGGCCTTTTTCCCAGGGCTGCCCGTGCTGCTAGCGGCCGACGAGACAACCAATGCTCAGGGCGTTGGTCTGCCCAAAGCGGCCGTGGATGTTTTTTGTAAAAGCAGTCCACTCACTAACTTGGTGTCCCGAGTCAACAGCTTGGCCAAGGCCGGTATCATCGCGAGGTCGCAGCCGCTTCCCGTCGATGGCAACTTAGCCGAGGCCAATTAGTTTAGTAGAGGAGTCCTACGATGGAACCCACAGTCCCGAGCAAATCACGCCTCCGGCGGACCCTGGAAGAAGCCATGCGAGCCCTTGGTTACCCGCCTCCCGCCGGCGAGCCAAGCGACTCGCCAAAGATCGAAAAGCCACACCGCGCACGCATCGTCTGGGATCTGCGTCGGCCAAGGGAAAAGCGCCAGGTCTCGGTGAGCGCCGAGTCGATGCTGGATATTTGAAGTCAAACGGTGAACACCACTTCGCGCTCCTCAACCCGAATACGTGGCGGCTCCGGAGTCGTCGCAGCGACTGGTCCAACCGCAACGACCATATTAATTTGAGCACCCCTAGGCAGGCCAAGCAACTTCTTCACCAAGTGGCTGTCAAACCCCTCCATCGGGCAGGTGTCGTAACCTTCCGCCTTGATGCCGAGCATGAAGGTCTGAGCGGCCAGGGCGCAGCTCTTGTGCACGACGATATCCAAGTCGCGGCTGCGCACTTGGCGAACCATCGGCCTGAACAGGCCGACGACCTGCATCGTCAGATATTTGGCATAACCGATCAGGCCAAAAGGATCGTTCAGATAAAGAAACGGAATCAACTTTTCGTAGTAGCTGAGAATGCGTTGCTGCTCTGGTCCGATATTCGGGGCAAAGACACGACGTAGGTGCGCCGCCATAAACTGCGCTCTCGACCGCCAGAGATCGCGACGGGTGACAAACACCACCATCTCGCGCGAGGACCGCGCCGCTTTCTGACCGAGGCATGCGTCGGCCAGAAGCTTGAGCTTGTCTGCGCTCCGTACTCGGTAGAAGCCCCACAGCTGCAGGTTACTGCTGTTGGCGGCGTAGCTAGCCAGGGTCAAGCTGCGCTCCACTGCAGCGCCATCAAAAGGTGCATGAGGATCAAACACCCGATGCGTGCGGCGAGCCTCGACAATCGTTTTAAAGGCAGCAGCAAGGGCAGTGGTCATGGCTAAACATCTCCGGTTAAAAGCGCCGGCTCCACTCGAGCAAGGCCGTCACAGCTTCGGTATCAGCATCGGTATTGCGCTCAATATAGGTCTCAACGGACCAATCGCGCGCCAGCCTCTTTTGTACCCCAAGCTTTTGATAATCGCCAAGGTCGGAGCCTATATTCACGGAGGTGCCCTTACCAATGGTAATCTTGGCGGTAAAGGCATGAGTCTGCGGATTATAGCCGACGCTCTGCACTGGCGTCGAAGCGAGCAGGTACATCGAGGCCAAGCTTAATGCGCCATCGGCTGCTGCACCACCGAAATTGTCGACCGACTTCAACTGATCATCGTCAAGATCGTTCATCTCCTTGCCAAAAAGCAGGACGGCGATCAGCTGATTTTGCGGCCGAGGTGGCTGGCTACTCAGGACGACCTGAGGCGACTTCAGGGTACCGAGGATCAGAATGGTGATGGTGTAATCGGTGTATTCGACCCGCAGCTTGCCGTCGATCGACGGCGCAGTCTGCGGGCTCAAGAACTCGACGTCGAAGCGATCGACGTAGGCTTGCCGCCGAAACAGGTTGAGCGGAAACCCTCGCACCAGAGCATGGCCCCGAGGCGCCGTGTCACTGCTTGCAGTGACCGCGACGGCGATGGGGATCGGTGACTTCGCCAGATTCGACACGAGATGCAGCGGATTTGTCGGCGGTGATACCACCTCGACCTGATACTTGAATGCGTCCGGAGCCGGAGGCGCGGGAGGTCCTACGAGAATATCCGGATGCTGGGTTTCGAGGCCGCCTCGCGACACCGCCTCAGCGCGCACCGCCTTCGTCGAACGCATGCGCTTATCCGGAAACAACTGCGGCGCCGCGCCATCGGTCAGGGTGATACGAGGCAGCGCCAGCTGCACGTCGCTAAGCTCCGCCTTCACTTCCAGCTGGGGGGCCACCGCATCGCCCAAAGGATCCAAGCGGAGTGTTCCGATGACGTTGGTATCGAGGTGTTGAACATCGTCTTTGCCGGGTTCACCCGATTTAAGCCGAGACCGCAAGATCAACGGCACCACGATGCCGCCGTTAGCTAGATCACCACTGCCTCGGATCTGCGCCATGATATTGCCGCGAAGTGCGTTCAGCGGCGCGGGGACGGCATATTGACTAGCGCCGAGGGATTTGACCAAAGCGCCAAAGTCCGGAATGTTCAAGTCGGTCGTTGAATCGACATACATATGTAAACTATGTGGCAACGCACTAAGGTCTCCACTCACCGTCACGGCCGTAGTGCTTGTCGCCGTGAATTCACGCGTCCTGATCGGCACCAAGTCCATATGCAACGCGCCCTGGACCGCACCTTTTGCAGAAGGGGGCAGAGGTGTGTTCACGGCTGCACCAAGCTGCAGCTTCATCGCCGATGGCCAATCCAGAGGCACCTCATCTTGGTGCGGCAAGCGTTCGAGGAGAATGCCGACACCGCAGCCAAGGTTAAACTGACCTTGATCGGGCCAAACATGGTGCCAACCCAGGTTGATCCGGCATGCATCGAGCGTTAGGCGTTTGACGTTTGGCACGACGCCAACGAGCGAGCCCGCCAACTCGGCCGAGACTCCGCGGTCATTCAGTGTACCGGCGAGATCTGCGACGGCTCGTTGGTCCTCCTTCTTCGTCGCGGCTTGAAGGTGAAACTCCACCACCCCTGGCGCCAGATTGCGCGTCGTCGCCTTGACGACCACCTCGCCGCCTTTGCTCAAGGTCGCAAGCCCCTGCGCCTGCAACTTCCAAGGCGCAGAAAAATGACCCTGACCACTGGTCAGTCGGACGTCGGCGACTGCAGTGTGTAGAGGACCTTTGCCGTCACCCTTGCCATTCACGTCTAAGCGCCACTGCGCATGATCACCCATCGACTGTCCCTCAAGCGTCACACCACCGCTGATATGACGATCGTCTTGAACCAGATCGATATGCCCTAGCTCGACGCGCACCGGCGCTAAATGGGCGCGCTGCAGCCACGTCGGCACCAACGATGCTGTCGGGTTGAGAACCTCGCCTAAGTTAAACGAACTGCTGGTCGCAGCAGCCGGCTTCGGCACCTCTTCACGTTTGAGCTGCAGCTCGCCACCCAGCGCCTCAAAGGGGCCAACCTGAGCCAGGCTCAAGACCCCGCCCTGCAATGCCGCAGTGACCTCACCCTGCACCTTCGCAAAGCAGCCACGCACGCCCAACGAACTCGCCTCGGCGCAGGATTTACCGAGCTTAGCACCCACCACCAAGGCCTCGCCTTGCTGCACCAGACTCACATCCAATCCACCTCTAAGCGCCAATGCACCACTCTGCAGCTGCCAAGCGTCCACCTGGATACGCATGGGTAGAATGCGCGCCGATTGCAGCACTGGCGGCAAAGTCCACGTCGTGTTTTGCGCTTGTGACGATTGTGGTGCTGATGCAGGTGCGGCGCCCTGATCAGGCCATCTCAAGCTAAGCGTCTTGGCTTTGACATCTAAGGGTCCAAGCTGCGTCAGTGTAAACATATCATTGATTACCGCCAAACGCACCGTCGCGTCGCCTGCACCGACGCATCCATCCAAGGTGATCGGCCCTTGTCGCAAGCAAAACGGCTGAATATGCAAGGCTATCTCAGCACTAGAGGGTGCAACAGACGACGGCTGGTCCGACGTCAGCGGCGTCACGCGCAGCTGCACGCCACCGTCGACACGCCACCCAGCTCCCTGCACACTCACCTCTTTCCACTCGATCTGCACCGCCTGCAACTGCGTGCCTTTAAGCCAGAGGGGGCGCGGTATGCGTGCCCAGTCTATAGGCGAAGGATTCGCATCCTCGGCGTCCGGCATCGGACCAAGCGCCAACTTCTCACCACGCAACCTTACCGGACCAACGCTGACCACACGAATATGATCAGGATGGACATCGACGGAAACAGCCGCATAGACCTCCGGTAAACAAGTCGACAGGTGATAGGCGGGCAATTGCGCGCAAACATGAGTTAATTGTAGTTCAAGCGATTTAATCCAAGTGTGCTGGCTGGAGGCATGGACTTCGGCATGATCCCATTGCAGGTAAATACCCTGGGTCGCAGCCATGGTCGCAGCGACACGTAAGCTTACCGTGTTCAGCAAAAGCGACGGCCAAAAAAATCCTGCCACCACCAAGCCAAGCAAGGCCACCACGAGCGATGCGACTCCAGCAGACACCACAGAAAGGGTCTTCAATGCTCGCCGCATGATCAAAACTCCTCGCCAAAACTGAGATAGAACACCCATCGTTCAAGACCGCGACGCTCGTCGGCAGAAGCATGCGCGACCATGCCACGGGCTGCCGTCAAGCGCAGAGACCCCAGCGGTGACTGCCAGCGCATGCCAAGGCCAGGCGAATAATACAGCGGTCGATCGAGTTGCAGCGAGGTTCGTCCGGTCTTGCCCATATCATAAAAGAGCAGCGGCTGAAGTCCGGCCGGTAAGCCCGCCGCAAGACGCGCCTCCAAGCCGAGATAGGCCGCGGTCAATGCTCCCTTGCCGCCAGTCGGCAAAGCTTCCCGGGCAAAGCCACGCATATTGGTCGAACTACCGAGAAAGTGTCGATACATCGGCGGCAACTCCGCTAAGTGCTCAGGTCCCGCACCGATCACGGTGGACGCTACCGAGCCACGCATGCCCAACACGATCAACGGTGGCGCTAAGTCACGAACGTTCCACAGCGCCTGTCCATCAAACATCAGTCGCTGAAAATCCACCCCAGATCCCAGTGCCCGCATCGCCAACGTGCTGCCCAAACCAAGGGCGTAACCCGACCGGGGCGTTGGATGATAGTACTCAAAATCATGCGTCATCAGGCGCGCTTCACCATCAAGCGCGACGATATGCGAATAGACCGGGCCGTCACCACGAATGGTCCGCACCAGTTCCAGCGCCGGGCCAAAGGCAAAGGCCACACCATAGGTGGCGTTGTCAAAGGTGGACGCCGGCGCCAAGCGAATTTTACCCGAACGCGCTTCAAAGGTATTTTCGTCCGCACGCTGGATCTGCAGCATGGGCTCGATATGAAACCGAGTCGGCTCACGTAGCACGTACCACTCGCCCCTCGCCGTAAAATTCTGCAGTCGCTGCGACAGCTGCAGGTTGAGGGTGTAGGACGACGCGGTGCGATCAAGGCGACTATTGTGAAAGGTGGCGCGCGCCAGTGGTCCACGCTCCGTGTTGTAGCCAAATCCCGCCGTGGCCTGGCGCGGCAGACCGGGAATCGACTTTTGCGACACCATAGCTCCAGCAGGGGTACAGCGAGCAAAAAAGTGGGTGCTCAGAAGGAGGTCTTTGCGGGTGATCCGATTCGCCGTCAAACCAAGCCAGTTATTGTTGAATTCGTCGCCGACATGAAAGGCATCATTGCGACGGATCACACCCGGATCGACTCCCGGCACATCGTCGGCCTCGATCGCCGCGATCACTTGCTTGGCGCCAGCCACCATCGAAACCGTGATTTGACCGGTGTCGGTATTCGCCCGCGAGGTGACCGTCGGGCAAGGGTAACCAGTCGCCTTAAGCTCGGAGCGGACCCAATCCTCCAGATCATCGAGTAGCTTTGGCGTCAGCGGCTTCCCTGGTGGTTGCCAGTAGCGACTAATCAATAGTGTCGGCGGCGCCCCCTGGGTCTGAATCTCCTGAACCAGCGTGGCCTCACCAAGCGCTACGACCATCCGCTCGTCCACGATCGTAAACGTCGGCCGGTAGTAACCGCGACCTTGAAGAAACGACGACAGAAATAGCTTTGCTTGATTCGCTGGTACATCCGACCACGGCGGATTTTTATCGTCGCCGCAAGCCAAGCGGCGTTCCATGTCGGTCGCCTCGACCTTGTGATCTGAGACCAGGTGGATATGTCCACACAGCGCCGTCGTAACCGGTGTCTCTGCACGCGCTACGGCGGCGCACAAAGCGACTAGAATCCCTAGAACTAAGCTCACTTCACGGCGATGACTGGACGGACAACGATGCGGGGTCACAAAGGCCTACCTTAGCACCGCGAGGTTGAGTGGCTGGGGGGTGCCGAGCCAAAATGCGTGGTGCGTGTGATCGAGGAGTTCGTGCCCGGACTGAGGATGTAGCAGAACCGGCAAAGGGCCATGGTGGACCATGATAAATGCCAGGACCTCGGGCAAATCCGCCGCCTGGATGTCGATGCCAAACATCGGTGCCCCGTGCGGACCGCGCGGACCATCGGCCATCGTATAGACTTTTAGGCGGCCGCCAGCCAAGCCAAGCAAATCGTCACGCAAGGCCGCAGCGAAGGAACGCGTTTCCTGAGTGAAGTAGATGTGGGCATGAAACTCGAGAATCACACCGGTGGTGTCAAT